>VOFH01001228.1_pt1 | contig 382109 bp, 329 predicted proteins | sample 5384091 | NCBI WGS metagenome assembly VOFH01 (sample SAMN12384727, study PRJNA508395) | human gut metagenome | isolation source: healthy gut G | host: Homo sapiens
AAAGCGACTGGATGGTTTTCAGCGTCTCATCGGCGGAGAAAGCGAATTTCCGGTTGCACTCCACCTGCAGGGAAGTCAGGTCGAACAGACGGGGCGGAGCCTCTTTCCCGTTCTTACGGGTGACGTTCGTTATGGTAAAAGGAGAATTCTTTATCTGTTCCAGCAAAGCCTCACCCCGTTCCCGGTCTGTGATAGGTTCTATTCCCCGGTTATCTTCGGGTTTGGCAGCTTTGGCGGCTGCCCCTTCTTTCTGTTTTTCCGCTTCCAGCACCAGTTCCTCATCGCTCTTGCGGAGAATGGCGGAGAAGGTGGTGTCGCGATACACCGTCTTCAGTTCCCAGTATTGCTTGGGAACGAAGTTCTGTATTTCGAGCTGTCGGTTTACGATGAGCGCGAGCGTAGGCGTCTGCACACGTCCGATGGAAAGTACCTGCCGGTTCTGCCCGTACTTCATGGTGTACAGGCGGGTGGCGTTCATGCCCAGCAGCCAGTCGCCGATGGCACGCGAAAGCCCCGCCTCGTACAACGGCTGGAAATCGGACGCATCCCTCAGTTTGGCAAACCCTTCGCGGATGGCTTCTTCCGTCAGCGAGGAAATCCACAGACGCTTCACCGGACAACGCGCACCGGCTTTCTGCATCACCCAACGCTGAATCAGCTCTCCCTCCTGTCCGGCATCACCGCAGTTTATAATCATGTCGGCATGCTGCATGAGGTTCTCGATTACGTGGAACTGGCGTTCGTAGGTAGGGTTGCTGATAAGCTTGATGCCGAAACGGGGCGGAACCATAGGCAGGCTGCCCAAGCTCCACGACTTCCAGTTGGGTGTGTATTCGTGCGGTTCCTTAAGGGTACAGAGATGCCCGAACGTCCAGGTCACCTGGTATCCGTTTCCCTCGATGTACCCGTCTTTCTTATCTTTCGCTCCGAGTACATCGGCTATGTCACGCGCCACGGAAGGCTTTTCGGCAATACAAACTATCATTCGCTTTTCTTTTTTAGGCAATGCAAAGATAATGCAAAAATTCGATTAAGCGAGCCGGGGAAGGAAGTTGTTCTTGTTTCAGACACAGAGATGCAGAGACACAGAGTCTTAAAAACGGCTCTTTTCATGTAAGGCTGTTCCTCTCCCTATCCCCTCTTCTGCTCTGTGTTTCCGCATCTCCGCGTTCACATTCCTCCCCGCGTTTCAGTGCCTCCGTATCCCTCTTTTAGCACAAAATTAAAACAGAACTATACAAAATTAGCAATCAAATAAACATTCCGTACCATAAAAAAAACATTAGAGTCCGCAGATACATGGAAAAAGGCGTAATTTAGCAATCGAGGAACAGTCTCCGAAAAAACAATTATAAAACTAATAATATGGTAAAACGAATCTCAGTGAAGCACATAGCCTGCCTATCCCTGCTCAGTACATCAATGGCACACGCTGCCGAACGTCCCAACATCATCTACATCTTTACCGACCAGCATACGGCAAACGCCATGAGCTGCGCCGGAAACCCGGACTTGCACACGCCCAATCTGGACAGACTGGCTGCCGCCGGTATCATGTTCCAGAATGCTTACTGTACCGCACCGCTCAGCGGCCCTTCACGCGGCGCCATGTTTACAGGATGCTATCCAGGCACAACAGGACTGTTGGTCAACGGTGCTCCGCTACAAGAATCGCTCCAGACACGAACCCTGGGCACACTGGTAAAAAATGCTGGATACGAATGCGCCTACGGCGGCAAATGGCATGTGCCCGAACTCGATATCCCGGATAAAGTGCGAGGATTCGACCAAATTTACAAACACAGCGATGACGGACTGGCAGAAGCATGTGTGGAATTCCTTTCGCGCAAACACAACAAGCCTTTCTTCCTGGTAGCTTCTTATGACAATCCGCATAATATCTGCGAATATGCACGCAGCCAGAATCTTCCCTACGGCAACCTGGACATACCCGAAATACGCAATTGTCCGGGACTTCCCCCTAACTTTGCCAAGAATCCGTACGATGCCGATGTCATCGAGAAAGAAAGGGAAAACAATTTCAACGTCTACCCCACCGCCACTTTCACCCCCGAAGACTGGCGTATGTACCGCTACACATACTACCGCCTCGTAGAGAAAGTAGACCGTGAAATCGGCAAGATTGTAGACGCCATCGACAAGAATAACTTGTGGGAGAATACCGTCGTTATCTTCTCCAGCGACCACGGAGACGGAATAGGCGCCCACCACTGGAACCAGAAATCGGCCCTGTACGAGGAAGTGGTAAACATCCCGTTCATCGTAACCCTGCCCGGCAAGAAACATGCCGGCACAAAGCTGCCGCAGCTCATCAGTAACGGTGTGGACTTCTTCGCTACCGTTTGCGACTGGGCAGGCGCCAAACTGCCGGAAGACGCTGACGGAAAGTCGTTCCGCAAAATAGCCGAAGAAGGCAATCCGCAAGCTCCCCACCAGGAGTATGTCATTACCGAAACACAATTCGACGGCAGCAAGACACGGGGCTGGATGGTACGCACCGCACGCTACAAATATGTATTGTACGACAAAGGAAGACACCGCGAACAACTGTTCGACATGCAGAACGACCGGGGCGAGACAAGAAACCTGATGATGGAGAACGCCTATACGAAAGTGGCGCAGGAACATCGTGATATTCTTGAGAAATTCATGAATAGCCATAAAATCAGACCGACGCGTCCCAAATTGCACGATGTACCGGGAAAGGTGCTCACAAAAGCAACCAAACATTAAACCGCCATCAGACCAAGAATCAATAAACTTATATAACGCTGTATATGAATAAAATAGTATCCACCATCATTTTCTTCAGTCTTGCAGCCACTGCACAGGCGCAAACGGCCGGAGAAGCCACCATCAGGCTCACCGGCACAACGCTGATGCACGAAATGCGTGCAACTCCCTCGCCGCTGGACGGCGCTGAAATCAGCGACCGTGCCGTGTCTTTCCAATGGCCGCTGCCGGCAGGCCTCAACATCCTGCGAAGCGGACTGGACGGTGCGGAAGAGAACACCCCAAAAAAAGAAACAGACAAAAGCAAGCTACGCTACTTCCTGCGCTACTCGCAAACTCCGGCATTCAAGCCGGAAGCGACCGTACAGGCCGAGACGCGCTGGCCGTTCTTCAACCCCAAACAGGATTTGGCTCCGGGCACATGGTACTGGCAATACGGCTATGTTACGGACGGAAAGACCGAATGGAGCGATACGCTGCAATTTACGGTAAAGAACAATCCCCGGAAATTCTGCCCGCCCGCACTGGATGCCGTACTTAAGAACCTGCCTGCCCACCACCCCCGCGTATGGCTCGACAGGGACGAATGGGACGGTTTCATAAAGCGCAGCGAGGGCAAAGCCGAACGCAAGACTTACCTCAAACGTGCCGACAAAGTACTTGCCACCCCGATGAAGTCGGTAAACGACATCAACTCGGACCTGGCAAAAGGGCTGGCTAACGAGATGCAGAAAAATGCCATGCTCACCCGCGAAAGCCGCCGCATCATCGACAGCGAAGAAGCGAATACCGACGTACTTATCCGCGCCTACCTGCTCACCAAAGACCGCCGCTATGCCGACGAAGCCGTGAAGCGTGTCAAGGAGATGGCGACCTGGGGAGACAACAAAAACGTGGTGGGCGACTTCAACGAAGCCACCCTGCTCTCGCTCTGCTCCATGGCATACGACGCACTGTACGATGTTCTGGACGATGCCACGCGCAAATTCCTGCTGAACGAAATAAAAGAATTCGGCAACAGCATGTACATGCACGACATCAACCGCCTGGAAAACCACATCGCCGACAACCATGTGTGGCAGATGACTTTCCGCATCCTCACCATGGCAGCCTTTACCGTTTACGGTGAACTGCCCGAAGCCGATGCGTGGACGGACTATTGCTATAACCTGTGGCTCGCCCGCTTCCCCGGTCTGAACAAGGACGGAGCCTGGCACAACGGCGACTCCTACTTCCACGTCAACATCCGTACACTTGTGGAAGTGCCCTATTTCTATACCCGCCTCACCGGCTTCAACTATTTCTCTGACCCCTGGTATCAGGGAAATGCCCTGTACGTCATCTACCAGCAGCCGCCATTCTCCAAATCGGGCGGCAACGGCAGCTCGCACCAGAAGATACTTACCCCGAGCGGTACGCGTGTTGGCTACGCCGATGCTCTGGCGCGTATGACCGGCAATACATTTGCCGCAGATTACGTGCGCCACATCAGCGCCCGCCAGCCCGACATACTCGAACAGGGAAGCACCTCGAAAGCCGGCGGCCTTGCATGGTTCCGCCTGCAATGCGACAAGCCCTTGCCGGACGGGCCGGGTTTGAAAGCCCTTCCCATGGGACATGTATTCCCGCAGAGCGGACTGGCCTCGTTCTCCACCAACTTGGACGATACCCGCAAAAGCGCCATGCTCAGCTTCCGCAGCAGTCCTTACGGCAGTACCTCGCACGCCATAGCCAACCAGAATGCTTTCAATACTTTCTGGAACGGCCAGTCGCTCTTTTACAGTAGCGGACACCATACCAGCTTTACCGACATACACGGCGTTTACTGCCACCGCGCCACCCGCGCCCACAACACCATTCTGGTGAACGGCATGGGACAACGCATCGGAACGGAAGGTTACGGCTGGATTCCCCGTTACTATGTCAGCGACAATATCAGCTATGTGGCAGGCGATGCTTCCAATGCTTACGGAAAGGTTATCTCTCCGCTCTGGCTGCTGCGCGGCAAACAGAGCAACCTGGAATTTTCTCCTGAAAACGGTTGGGACGATACCGGCCTGAAAATCTTCCGCCGCCACATCGTAACCTTAGGCAAAAGCGGTTATTCCTTTATATACGATGAGTTGGAAGCCGAAGAACCCGTGACCTGGAGCTACCAGCTACATACGGTTACCAACCCCATGAATGTGGACAAGACCCGGGAATACGTACACATACGGGCCACCAGCAAGGACGGTGCGTCCGATGCCTATCTCTTCTCCTCCGGAACGCTGGAGACGGATACGACCTCCCGGTTCTTCGTACCTGCCGTCAACTGGCTGCGTGCCGATGAAAAGGGGCACTTTGCACCCTATCCCAACCACTGGCACTTCACCGCAACGTCGGACAAGCAGAAAGTGTACCGCTTCGCTACAATTGTGTACACACATGCCAAAGAAAATGATGCGGAAAACGCACAAGCCGCTCCCCGCAAACTGAAAGACGGTAGTATCCAAATCGGTGACTGGAATATCAAAGCAAACATATCCACCGCCGGAAAGCCTTCTTTCGAGGTACGCAACACGCGCAAAGACTGCGACGCAAGCATCAGTTACAAGGATTACGGTGCAACCGTGATACACGATAACGGCAAAAAGACCGAGTTGAAAGACGAAGTTCCCGAACTGGAAATCTAACAGCAAGAAAACATATACGGACACATGAAGAAACTGCTACTGCTCACAATCGCAATCTGGTACCTGACAGCCGGCTGTTACAGCCAGGCAGACTGGAAAAGTTTCATGTCCCGGCAGGACATGACCTGGACCCGCCTGCCCCAAACCTGGTACGAAGCCCCCTTCATGGGAAACGGCAGCATGGGTTCCTATATCTGCAAAGAGCCCGGAAAAAACGCCATACGGGTAGATGTAGGCAACAGCATGGTACACGACCACCGCACAGACGATGCGAGCATCTATGGAAGAGGCCGGCTGCTTATCGGTTATTTTCTCCTGCATCCCGTGGGAGAAATAAAATCCGGCGACCTGAGGCTGGACTTATGGAACGCTGAAACCACCGGGTGTATCCATACCACCCGGGGAGAGATAAAGCTGAGAGCCTGTGTCACTTCCGAGAGTCCCTATATCCTGGTCGAAGCCGAAGCTACGGCAGGCGAAAAGGAGTTCACCTGGAAATTCTATCCGGAAAACACGGATTCGCCGAGGCAGTTGAATGCAATCCGGAAGGGTAACAAGAACCACCTCAAAAAAGACTATGTGTCCAATCCCGCCCCGCAACTGTCCGCACGCAATGGGCTGAACCTCTGCTGGCAGCCCCTGCTTGCCGGCGGCGGTACTGCCACAGCCTGGAAAGAGATAAGGAAAGAGAATACAAGCACGCTTATCGTAAGCAACGCACATTCCTTTCCCGGAACAGAGGCTTTGCAAAAGGCGGAAACGGCACTGACAAGCCTGCAGGAAGCCGACCTGCCCGTGCTCCGGAAAGCACACCGGGAATGGTGGCATAACTACTATCCGCAAAGTTTCGTGAGCCTTCCCGACAAGAAGATGGAGAATTTCTACTGGGCTCAGATGTACAAGCTGGCATCGGCCACCCGCACCGGCGGCGGACTGCTCGACAACTGCGGTCCCTGGCAAGTGCTGACTCCCTGGCCCAATGCCTGGTGGAACCTGAATGTGCAACTAAGCTACTGGTCCGTATACCCATCCAACCGGCTGGAACTGGGCATGCCGCTGGTGGATGCGATAGGAAACAATCTGGACAATCTGATAAACAACGTTCCCGAACCCTACCGGAAAGATGCCGCCGCACTGCCCGTAGCCACCGACTTTACCCTGACGGGGGCAACAGTGAATGTTCCCGGAACCGAAAAGAAAGCCCAGGTAGGCAACCTGACGTGGATTTGCCATAACCTCTGGCTGCAATACCGCTTCAGCATGGACGAATCGATATTGAGGAATACCCTGTACCCTACACTGAGACGGGCCGTCAATTTCTATCTGCCTTTCCTGACAGAAGATAAATCGGGCAAGCTTCATTTGAAAAGAACCTATTCTCCGGAGTACGGTACTGCCGAAGACTGCAACTACGACATCGCCCTGTTGCGCTGGGGATGCAATACATTGCTCGAGGCAAGCAGGATTCTATCTGTCGATGACGAGCTGATACCCCGCTGGAAACAAGTTGCAGAATACCTGACCGACTACCCGCAGGACGAAAACGGCATGATGATAGGCAAGGATGTACCTTTCAGCCGCTCGCACCGCCACTACTCACACCTGCTGATGTTCTATCCGCTCTACCTGTTGAATGCAGAGCAGAACGGCAGCAAGGAGCTTATGGAAAAATCCGTAGAGCACTGGCACAGCCTGCCGGGCAATATCCTCGGGTATACTTATACGGGGGCTTCTTCGCTGTATGCTGCATTCGGCGAGGGCGACAAGGCACTGGAGAAACTCAACGGCCTGTTTGCCCGCACCCTGCGCCCCAACACCATGTATATGGAAAGCGGACCGGTTATCGAGACCCCGTTGTCGGGCGCACAGTGCATACACGACATGTTGCTGCAAAGCTGGGGCGGAAAGATACGTGTGTTCCCTGCCGTACCTTCCCAATGGAAAGATGTACAGTTCAAGGACCTGAGAACCGAAGGCGCTTTCCTCGTATCCGCTGTGCGGAAAGGCGGAAAGACAAGCTTCATCCGTATCAAAAGCCTTGCCGGAGAACCGTGTATCCTACGCACCGATATGGCAAATCCGGTTGTAAAGGCCGGCAATGTTACATTGACCCTGCAAAAAGAGGGTGAGTACCTATTGGATTTAAAGAAAGGAGAAAGCGTAATCCTGACTGCCGCAGGAGGGAATATTCCCGTCATAAGTCCTATCGACGGAGAAGGAGAAAATTATTTCGGACTGAAGTAGAAGGGCGGCTTTAGTGGAATAAAAAACAATCGGTAAACAAGCCCCCGCAAATACCCGTAAAAACAGCCTGGGATTACATTGAATACGTAATCCCAGGCTGTTTTTATATACCTGTCCCATACTTTTTCTACAAAAATATAAGAAAACTGGACAGAACTAAAAGCCAAATCAACGATACTGTAGAATTACAACACACACTAAAAAGCGATTAAATGGGAAAGAACCTAATTTAGCAAACGCAAAAACAAATTGTTATTACTATCATAGATTCCATATGAAAAACATTCGAAGAATCGTCCTTGTAAGACAGAGATAATAGCTTGATTGATAAGGAAAAATCGCTTATTTTTTTTATTTGTTCCGTTATCCAATATCACTAATTTTGCAAAAGGCAATTTGGGAATATAGCCCAATGATACGGTTAAAGACAAATAAAATAAAGCTTGATGAAGTTATATAGAACAAATGATACTGTAAATTCCAAAGAGCAGGAAGTCTTAGATATCATCAATCAATATCCGGGACTCAATTCGTCTAAGATAGCTAAATTGATAGGGAAAAGTACATCTACTACTAAGCGCTATTTAAATTCTTTAGTTAGATTAGGAATATTTGTCATCACTCATCACTACCTACACTAACCTACTGATTATAGGATAGTTGACGTATTAAAAAGAACATTATAACAGTGACGACCAATATTCGGTCGTCACTGTTTTTCAAGTACATTCCGCTATATTCTACTCTGCAACACTCTGATTTACAACCCTTACATACACTTTATGCGACCCTTGCCCCAATGTTGTTAAAATACCTTTCTCCACCAGTAAATTGAGGTCATTCAACGCCTTGTTCTTCAAAAGTCCCGTAATTCCGCTGTAATCCTTGCGCGTAATGAAAGGATTTGCATCCAAAAACACGCACAGTCTGCGGTAACGTTCCGCACCGCTGATATCCTCACTGTGCCGGAAACCATAGCCTGCCCTTACACGTTCCACAAATCCTGCGCACTGTTTCCGGAAGCCGGGTGATACGCGGAAATGCACCTTGCCGAAAAATATCGTCTGCGCATGGATTTCCTTCTTGTCCATGACAGGGCGTGCTGTCAGTCCCGCCGAGAAATGTCCCATATTGCCCAACTGTACATGATGCCCTTCGGAAAGGTAATAGGAGATGCGGCTTTCCAATGCAGCAAGCACTCCCTCGACGTCTCCGGGAGTAAAACTGGTTGCCTGTGAAATATCGCTGACCAGACGTTTGCCGGTGATAGTCCCCTTGTTCACGATGCGGGGGTACATGGGTTGTAATTCGCCGTCTCCTTTCGGGTTAGGCTTCCTCTGAAAATCATACTCTGCTGCCATTGTCGTTCTGTTTTTTTAGTTATGCAATAATTGAAAATCCTGTTGTATCGGTAGCTTACGCCATTCGGCCGCATAAATTCGGATATTCTCCGCGGTCCGTTCGGGAAAAGCCGGAAGATAAACAACGCTTTGCTTCGTTGTTTTTATTTGTCCGGACCATGCAAAATGCCGTTATGCTTACAGTAAAACCCCGTTTTGCAGTTGCAGGCCCGGCGGTTGCCGGCTGCGGGCTGTGGGGCCCGCATATGAAGGCTCTTCGGCCCGCAATTGCAAAACGGGGTTTTACACCTTGTAAAGGTACAAAATCCATCAGGAAAAGTCAAGTTTTCAACGGTTTGTTTTCCGATTATTTCCATTTATTTCCGGAGATAAATGCTGGCAAAAATCTTAAAACAAAAGGGCGGATTTGCTTGCTTCCGGCCCGTTTTATGCGTATCTTGCAGAGTCTAAGAGAAACGCTCTTATCTCCACTAAATTTTTCCAAACAACCAACACCGGATGAGAATAACCTTTATCAAGGAAAACCGTGACGCGGGCACGGAAAGTATCAGTACCTGCGATACAGCCGCATTTATTACCAGAATCAAGTCGGAAACCAAGCCCGGACATGTCAGTGCATTACGAACCATGCTCGAATATACAAGCCATGGCAGCGGAGGAACCTACGGACATATCGACAAGCTCCCCCGCATATGCCCCGCTACGGAGTACGGACGCAACCGCGAGGGCGAACGGCGGATGAAACGCTACAACGGTATCGTACTGCTGGAAGTGGGCGGTCTGTCCGGCATGTCCGAAGCGGAACTGGTAAAAGAACAGGCAGCGCTCCTTCCCCAAACCTATGCGGCTTTCGCAGGAAGCAGCGGACGGAGCGTGAAGATATGGGCGCTGTTTGCCTTACCGAACGGCAAACTTCCGCAGCGGGAAGAAGAAATCAGCCTGTTCCATGCGCATGCCTACCGCATGGCGGTACAATGTTACCAACCCCTGCTTCCGTTTCCCGTAACGTTGAAAGAGCCCTCGCCTGCCGATACTTTCCGCATGACGCTGGACGAAACGCCTTACTTTGCTCCCGATGCCGTGCCTTTCTGTCTCGAACAACCCGTGACGATGCCCGGCGAGCGGACATTCAACCAACGAAAATTGGCGGAAAACAATCCTTTAAAGCGGTTGCAGCCGGGATTCGACTCCTCGCAGACTTTCACCCTGCTGTTTGAGGCAGCCCTGGGGCGTGCACTGGACGAAGTGGAGAACTGGCAGCGCGACCGGGATGATTTTCACCCGCTGCTCATCCCCATAGGCGAACAATGCTTCAAAAGCGGCATCCCCGAAGAGGAAGCCGTCCGGCAGGTAATGATGCACTACCGACGGCAGGCAGACGAACAGACGGTGCGTACCGCACTGCACAATCTCTACCGCGAGTGCCGGGGATTCGGCAGAAAATCCGTGCTGACTCCCGAACAGGACACGATACTGAAACTGAACGAGTTCATGGAACGCCGTTACGAATTCCGGTACAACCAGCTGATGGGTGATTTGGAATACCGCCAACGCGACTCCATCCACTTCTATTTTCATGTAATGGACCAGCGAGCGCGCAATAGCGTGGCCATGGATGCCCTGCAAGAGGGATTGCGTGTGTGGGACAGGGATGTGAACCGCTACCTGACCTCTAACCGCGTGCCGCTGTACAATCCGGTGGAAGAATACCTGTGCGGCGTAGGCCGCTGGGACGGCAAAGACCGCATCCGTGCGCTTGCCGGACTTGTTCCCTGCAACAATCCGTATTGGCGCGAGCTGTTCTACCGTTGGTTTCTGAACATGGTGGCGCATTGGCGCGGACTGGGCAACAGGATGCACGCCAACAGCACATCACCGCTACTGATAGGTGCACAGGGTTACCGCAAGTCCACCTTCTGCCGTATTATCCTTCCTCCCGAACTCCGCTTCGGCTATACCGACAGTCTGGATTTCGGCAGTAAACGCGATGCGGAAATGTACTTGGGGCGCTTTCTGCTGGTGAATATCGACGAGTTCGACCAGGTGAGCATCCATCAGCAAGGCTTTCTGAAACACCTTCTGCAAAAACCCGTTGCCAACCTGCGCAAGCCCTATGGAAGCAGCATTCAGGAGATAAGACGGTATGCCTCGTTCATCGGGACGAGCAACCACAAAGACTTGCTGACGGACAGCAGTGGCAGCCGCCGTTTTGTATGCGTGGAAGTGACTGCCCCCATTGATACGAACGTGACGATAAACTACCGCCAGTTGTATGCACAAGCCATGCAAGCGATACGCAGCGGCGAAAGATATTGGTTTAATGACAAGGATGAAGCCGTTCTGAAAGAAAATAACCGGGAATTCGAGCAAATCAGCCCGATTGAACAATTGTTCCATTGTCATTTCCGTTTACCACAAGAAGGGGAAGAGGGAGAGTGGATGTCGCCGATACAGATTTTGGAAATTCTGCATGCAAAAAACAGTGACATAAAGCTGACAGACGGGCACGCAAAGCATTTCGGACGTATCTTGAAGAAGAATAACCTGGAAAGCAGGCATACCCAAAAAGGAGTTGTATATCGAATTATAAAATCCTGATATTTTACTTTTTGTGGTGATGACCGGAATTTGGTCATCACCACAAAAGCTGTTATCGGCATGCAATAAAGCACTATTATTCAACACATTATCACGCAAGTGATGAGTGATAACCAAATATCCGTTTTTACTATTGCAGATAAAAACAACCTATCCAATGCAATGCACAATAAAATATAACACATAAAATCCTTCCAACACAACCGGGCTCTACTTTATAAATATTTGGTTACCTTTGCCACAACAGCAAAAACTACTATCAGAATATCAACTGTAAACAAAAGTAATATTTATGACAAAAAGCTCCTTTCACAAATTGCTATTGGGAAGTGTACTGATGTTACTTCCTTTCACGGTTCAGGCACAGGTCGTTTTAAAGAACTGGACCATCGAAGACCACTCCGGAAAAGTAAAAATCCTTGTATCAAGCGATACGCTGGAAATTACCGCACCCGACGGTCTCACACTTTGGTACAACCAACGCCTTACCGGTGATTATGAAATCGGCTATCGTGTGAAGATGCTGATGCAAGGCGGAAAATACGACCGACTTAGCGACCTGAACTGCTTTTGGGGCGCCAATGACCCGGAATACCCCGACAATCTCTTCGCACGCAGCGAATGGCGAAACGGAATTTTCCAACGTTATAAAACGCTAAGCCTGTTTTATGTGGGATATGGCGGAAACCACAACTCCACTACCCGCTTCCGCCAGTACTTTGCCAAAGCGGCGGATACCAGTGATGCCATAGCCCGCCCCGTAATCAAAGAGTATACGGACAAGGCGCACTTGCTGATTCCCAATAAATGGTACGACATCAAAATCCGTGTGGAAAAAGGAATCACAACTTACAGTGTCAACGGCGAAGAGTTGTTCCGACTGCCGGTTAAAGAGAATGAGGGAGACGGATATTTCGGACTCCGCCTATTGGAAAACCACACACTATTTACAGGCTTTCAGGTAAAAAGCCTGAAGGGGTAAATGTAAGGCTTCCACCCAAGAAAATACAGAATTAAAACAGTATTCGACAAAAGTAACATACCTTTAAACTACACCCAAACACCTTTCAACAATCCTGCACAGGATATTTCACGAATATCCATATTTTTGCCGGTGAACAAAAATCACTAAATACTTACTGACATGAAAAGAAACTCTCTGTTGCTTGCAACCGCTCTGCTCATAGGCATGACAGGCTGCAAAAACACTCCGGTCCAGAAAGAAGCCTGGATAAGCAACGCACTCGATGCCGCTTCCTATCAGTTGAAATCAACCGCCGAGGAACTCTCCGGAACAAACAAGTTCCCACGTTCCATACATTCCGGCTATGATGTAAACTTTCTCGATGCTCAGTTGCAGCGCGAGAACAAAGCATACATCGACTCTTTACACCCCAACCCCGAAGCCCTGCAATTAGGACAAAAACGTCTTTGCGGCATTGCCGACTGGACCAGCGGATTCTTCCCCGGAAGCCTTTGGTATGCTTATGAACTGACCGGCGATGAAGAGTTGAAAAAACGCGCCATCGAATATACCAACATCCTGAATCCGATACGTGAGCTGAAAGGTACCCATGACGTGGGCTTCATGATGAATTGCAGCTATGGCAATGCCCTCCGCCTCGCCCCTAACGACACCATTAAAGCCGTACTCGTAGAAACAGCGGATAATCTGTGCGCCCGTTTCAACCCGGAAATCGGTTGTATACGCTCGTGGGACTTCGGTGCGTGGAACTTCCCCGTAATCATTGACAATATGATGAACCTGGACCTGCTGTTCAACGTATATAAGCTGACAGGAGATGAGAAGTATAAGAATGTGGCTGTAAGGCATGCACAAACCACTATGAAAAACCACTTCCGTCCGGACTACACCTCCTATCACGTGGTCAGCTATAACAATGACGGAAGCGTGGAAATCAAACAGACACACCAGGGTAAAAATGCAGAATCGGCCTGGTCGCGCGGCCAAGCGTGGGGAGTATACGGCTACACTTCCTGCTATCGCGAAACCCGGGACACGGCTTTCCTGCAGGAAGCCGTTCACATTGCAGACATGATTATGGAACGTGTAAAGACGGACGACCTGATTCCTTACTGGGATTATGATGCCCCGGCAGGTGAAAAGACTCCGCGTGATGCGTCTGCCGCAGCTGTCACGGCATCTGCCTTCCTGGAGCTCAGTACATTTGTACCCGACGGCAAAAAATATTCCGACTATGCCGAAACAATCCTGAAAAACTTGTCCGGCACGAAATATCTGGCAGCCAAAGGCAGCAATCAAGGTTACGTGCTGATGCATTCCACCGGCTCACTGCCGCATGGCTCTGAAATAGACGTACCGCTGAACTACGCGGATTACTACTATATGGAAGCATTAAAAAGATACATCGATTTGAAAAATAAAGGGTAAAGAATACATTCCGCAAATGTCAAAAATAAAAAGCCTGTTACTGGCAAGTTCAGTATGTATCGCAACTGTCTGCATCAATTTTCCCGCCCATGCAACCGAAAGGCATCTTCTTGAGCAGACCGTTTCTTATGAGGAATTGGGCAATGTACTCCGCTACCGGCAAAGCTGGGTGGACTATCCCGCCTATACCGACCGGAAATCCTGGAAAGAGAAAACAGCCCCCGAAATGAGGGAGCTTATCATCAGGAACGGCGAACGCGCCCTGAAACACGAATGGAAACCGGATCTTGCCTCCGACTACCTTGCCTTTAAGCGCACCGGCGAAATCCGCACCGGACGCGCCAACCACAAAGCCCTGCAAGCCTTGACCCTCGCAGAACTGGTAGAGGGACAAGGCAGATTTATGGATGCCATCATAGACGGTGTATGGTTTCTGTGCGAGACGTCCTGGATACACTCGGCACACCTCAGCTTTCAGAAAGACCGCTCCGGACTGCCCGACAGGCATGAACCGACCATCGAACTGGTAGTGGCCGACATCGGCGCGCAAATGGCATGGACTTACTATTTCCTGAAGGACGAATTCGACAAGGTAAGCCCGCTGATTAACGAACGGATTATCGAGGAAGTCAACAGAAACCTGATAAACCCCTACTTCGCACGGGATGATTACTGGTGGATGGGATTCGGCGGCCAGCAGGTAAATAACTGGAATCCGTGGATTAACTACAACGTGCTGCAAGCCCTGATGCTGATAGAGAAAGACCCGGAACGTGTACGGCAAGGAGTCTGGAAACTGATGAAATCCACTGATTTCTTTTTCAGCATGTATCACGAGGACGGAGCCTGCGACGAGGGTCCCACCTATTGGAGCGGGGCTTCCGGCTATGCCCTGAAGTTTCTGGATTTGCTGGCTAAAGTAACCGGAAACAAGGTGAGCATATTCAGCTCTCCCCTCTTGCGCAATATGGCGCAATACATTTACCGGGTACACATCGGCGGCAACTATTTTGTAAACTTCGCCGACTCCGCACCCAAAGTAAGTCCAAGCCCGGGTATCCTCTACCGGTACGGAGAACTGACCGGAGACCCCGCCATGATGAAATTCGCCTCATTCATGGCACAGCAAAACCAAAGTTTCAAGGACGGGGTAAACGGATACTTCGCTTCTGCATTGGACTGCAAATTATCCAACTAAAAAAGTATGTTCTATAACACAGATTAAGAAAAAAGGACGGATATGCAAACGCACACCGTCCTTCTTTTAACATTTAACGTGTCGGATTATTCTTCATCCAACAAGATTTCCAATATCTGGCAAGCAGCCTTGGCAACCGGAGTACCGGGGCCAAAGATGGCAGCTACACCTGCCTTGTAAAGGAAGTCATAGTCTTGTGCGGGAATCACACCGCCTGCAATCACTACAATATCCTCACGGCCCAACTTCTTGAGTTCTTCAATAATCTGCGGAACCAATGTCTTGTGTCCGGCAGCCAATGAAGAAACACCCACTACGTGAACGTCGTTCTCAACCGCTTCGCGGGCAGCCTCGGCCGGTGTCTGGAACAAGGGTCCCATATCCACGTCGAAGCCACAGTCGGCATATCCGGTTGCAACAACCTTGGCACCGCGGTCGTGACCGTCCTGACCCATTTTAGCTACCATGATACGGGGCTGACGTCCCTCTTTCTTCGCAAATTTCTCAGCCAACTCACAAGCTCTGTGGAAGTCGCTGTCGTTCTTACTTTCTGATGAATACACGCCTGAAATAGTTCTGATTACTGCTTTATAACGTCCTACCACTTTTTCGCAAGCATACGAGATCTCCGCCCAATGTGGCACGGACACGTGCTGCTTCCACTGCCAGTTCCAGTAAGTTGCCCTTACCGGTCTTTACACATTCAGTAATAGCCTCCAATGCCTTGTCCACTTCTGCCTGGTTACGTCCTTCCTTCAGACGCTTCAGGTTCTCAATCTGTTCCTGACGAACAGCCGTATTGTCAATCTCAAGAATATCAATAGGAGCTTCTTTCTCCAGACGATATTTGTTTACACCCACAATGGTCTGCGAACCGCTGTCGATACGTGCCTGCGTACGTGCGGCAGCCTCTTCGATACGCATTTTGGGGATACCGGTTTCGATGGCCTTCGCCATACCGCCCAGCTTCTCGATTTCCTGAATCAGCTCCCAAGCCTTGTGAGCCAACTCATTAGTCAAACTTTCCACATAATAAGAGCCACCCCATGGGTCTACATTCTTGCAAATGTAAGTTTCTTCCTGAATATAAATCTGCGTATTACGTGCAATACGTGCAGAGAAATCCGTCGGCAAGGCAATAGCCTCGTCAAGAGCATTGGTATGCAGTGACTGGGTATGTCCCAATGCAGCAGCCATCGCCTCGATACAAGTACGGCCCACATTGTTGAACGGGTCTTGCTCTGTCAGCGACCAGCCGGAAGTCTGGGAGTGCGTACGCAAAGCCAGCGACTTCGGATTCTTCGGGTTGAACTGCTTCACAATCTTTGCCCACAACATACGTGCGGCACGCATTTTGGCAATTTCCATAAAGTGGTTCGTTCCGATGGCCCAGAAGAAAGAGAGACGCGGTGCGAAAGCATCGATGTCAATACCCGCAGCCGTTCCGGCACGCAGATATTCCAAACCGTCTGCCAGGGTGTAAGCCAACTCGATGTCTGCCGTAGCACCCGCTTCCTGCATGTGGTAGCCGGAGATGGAGATAGAGTTGAACTTAGGCATTTTCTGGGAAGTATATTCAAAGATGTCAGAGATAATCTTCATAGAGAATGCAGGCGGGTAGATATAGGTATTACGCACCATGAATTCCTTCAAGATATCGTTCTGGATAGTACCAGCCATTTCTTCCAACTTGGCACCCTGCTCCAGACCTGCGTTGATGTAGAATGCCATAACAGGAAGTACGGCACCGTTCATAGTCATAGAGACGGACATCTTGTTCAAAGGAATTCCATCGAACAACACCTTCATATTCTCCAAGGAACAGATAGATACACCTGCCTTACCAACGTCACCCACTACACGTTCGTGGTCGGGGTCGTAGCCACGGTGAGTGGCCAAGTCGAAAGCTACGGACAGACCTTTCTGTCCGGAAGCCAAATTACGACGGTAAAAGGCATTTGACTCTTCCGCTGTAGAAAAACCTGCATACTGACGGATAGTCCAGGGACGCAATGTATACATTACAGAGTACGGACCACGCAAATAAGGAGGAAGTCCGGCAGCATAACCCAAATGTTCCATTCCCTCAAGGTCTTCTTTTGTATAAACAGGCTTCACCTCAATGTGTTCCGGCGTTTTCCAATCAGCATGGATGCCGTTAGCCTTTTGCCACTCAGCACCATTGGCGGGCTGAAAAGCGGCATATATATCTAAGTTTTTAAAATCTTTTCGCATCATGTTATTTACGATTTGACGATTTATGATTTACGATTGAAGTTGCTTACTTCAAAAGTTTGGCGTTGAATTCTTTTAATGTCTCTAATACATTGACACGGACATGGATAAAGTTCTCGATACCGGCAGCCTTCAGCTCGTCCATGCAAGCGGGAGCGCCGGCTACGATAAACATGGCACGACCATTCAGAGCCTTGAAGGCGGGAACAGCATATTCTGCATATTCATCATCACTTGAACACAATACCACGATGTCGGCCTTGGCAGCCATTGCAGCCTCTATACCTTCTTCTACAGTGGAGAAACCGAGGTTGTCTACAACTTCATATCCGGCACAAGCCAAGAAATTGCAAGAGTACTGTGCACGTGCCTGGCGCATGGCCAAATTACCGATAGTCAGCATAAACGCTTTCGGGCGTTTGCCGGAAGCCTCTGTTTCGAGACGCAACGCTTCAAATTCGCTGGCTGCACGGTCGAAGTTCAGTGACGGAACATCCTTTTCGCAGGTATGTCCGCCGCCGCAACAGCAAGTAGCCTCAACCGGTTTCTTGTCGCCCGCCTTCTCGTTGAAGTTCGGGAACTGGTTAGTACCCAACAGCACTTCCTTACGCTTGGCAACGGCTGCATGGCGGGCCGTATTGCTCTCGTTCACGGCAGCCTGTATCTTGCCGGATTTTACGGATGCGTAGAAACCACCGTCTTCTTCTACAGCGAGGAAGAGGTCCCAAGCCTGCTTGGCAATAGAGACGGTCAAATTCTCAATATAGTAAGAACCTGCAGCTGGGTCAATAACTTTATCGAAGTGCGATTCTTCTTTCAACAGCAGTTGTTGGTTACGCGCCATACGCTCAGAGAATTCGTTAGGAGCATCATAAGTCTTGTCGAACGGAGTAACCGTCATTGAGTCAACACCAGCAAGGGCGGCACTCATCGCCTCAGTCTGCGTACGCAACAAGTTTACGTGTGCATCAAACAAAGTCAGGTTGAATGAAGAAGTTTCCGCATGAATCTTCATCTTGGCTGCACAGCGGCATTCGTTATCCTTACCCTTGTTGTCGCAGTCGCGCAGACACTCGGGACTGTAAGAAGCCACAATATTAGCCCACAGCATACGTGCAGCGCGGAATTTTGCTATTTCAAGGAAATAGTTGGAACTGATACCGAAATTGAACTTAATCTTCTTGGCTACCATTGCAGCCGGCAGACCGGCATCAACCAATTGATTCATATATTCATTACCCCAAGCCAAAGCATAACCCAGCTCCTGGAAAATATAAGAACCCGCATTGTTTAATGTCAACGCGTTCACATTCAATACACGGTATTTCGGAAGGGAAGCGGTAGCCTCGAGCAGCGCCTTGGCTGTTGCCACCATATCACCTTTTTCTTTACCTTTGGCCAGCATCTTGTTGAAGTAGTCATAGTTGATGGAGCCTTGCAATTTCGTCAAGTCATAATCCTTCTTCTGGAAATAAGCGACAAGAAGTTCTGCAAGTTCCACCACATGCCCCTGGCAGATAGAGAAATTCAACTCGACACATTCCGCGCAGATATCTTTCAGCAAAGTTTCGATATACTCCGCACTCAGTTCTTGGCTTTCACGTGGAAAGAGAGTGAATCGACACCCTTGTTCAAAATGTCCAACGCCTTGGCATTGGCTGCTTCGGGAGATTCCACCTTTATTTCCTGACGGACGAACCACTCATTATTGTTTTTCTTTGTACCTCTAAGATAAGGGAACTCACCGGGAAGAGCATCCGTGGTCTTTAAACCTTCAAGGTCTTCCATACGATAGAAAGGTTTTACCTTGAATCCCTCATTCGTCCTCCAAACGAGCTTTTTCTCAAAGTCCGCACCCTTTAAGTCTGCGGTTACTTTCTCCATCCACTGTTCCGTAGAAACCGGAGAAAAGTCCGAGAAGAGTTTTTCTTTACTGTCTGCCATAGTTTATTTAAAATTAAAATAGATGAATAGTATTCATTTTGTCATCAAGAGACTTGCAAATATAAGGAAATACTTAGAACAAAATCTTTTTTTAGAGAAAATTGCACTAACAGATGACTCCGTGTCCATACGGATTCAGCGTATTCACCGGAAGCATACTCTACTTTTGCAAAGTTGATATAGCAAAAAGTACCACAAAGCCTTTGCTACCTCCTTTTTATTAAGTAATTTTGCGCGAAATTTTAAAAACGAATTAATAAGGTACTATGAATTGGTTAGAAAGCTTGCTATGGGACCCTTCATCTGTCGCTCACATCGTTTGTTTGTATGCATTCGTAATATCTGTGGGCGTATTGCTGGGTAAGATTAAGATTTTCGGGGTATCGTTGGGGGTTACATTCGTCCTCTTTGCGGGTATCCTGATGGGGCATTTTGGCTTCACGGGCGAAACACACATTTTGCATTTCATCCGCGAATTCGGTTTGATTTTATTTGTATTCTGTATCGGTCTGCAAGTAGGGCCGTCGTTCTTCTCTTCCTTTAAAAAAGGGGGGATGCGGCTGAACATGCTTGCTGTTGGTATCGTGTTGCTGAATATCGCAGTAGCATTGAGCATCTACTTCATTGACGGAGGGATAGACTTGCCAATGATAGTAGGTATTCTCTATGGTGCCGTAACCAATACTCCGGGTCTGGGTGCCGCACAAGAAGCCCTGAACCAAATAAACTATACGGGAGACCCCATCGCATTGGGATATGCCTGCGCCTATCCGCTCGGTGTGGTAGGTATCATAGGTTCCATCATAGCCATCCGTTATATCTGCCGGGTGAACCTCAAGAAAGAGGAGCAGGAACTCAATACGCAAGAAGCAGATGTAAAGCATCAGCCGCACATGCTTCACCTCGAAGTACGCAACGAATCAATTTCCGGAAAGACCCTGCTCCAGATAAAGGATTTCCTGGGACGTCCGTTTGTCTGTTCACGCATACGCCATGAGGGGCACGTCAGTATCCCCAACCATGAAACGGTATTCCACGTAGGAGACCAGCTCTTCATCGTATGCTCCGAAGAAGATGCCGAAGCGGTAGCTGCCTTTATCGGAAAAGAAATACATGTAGACTGGGAAAAGCAGGACACCCCAATGGTTTCCCGTCGTATCCTCGTCACTAAGTCCGAAATCAACGGTAAGAAGCTTGGAAGCATGCACTTCCGCAGTATGTACGGTGTTAACGTGACACGTATCAACCGTTCAGGTATGGACTTGTTTGCTGATCCCAATCTGGTACTTCAAGTAGGTGACCGCGTAATGGTGGTAGGCCAGCAAGATGCCGTAGAGCGTGTAGCCGGTGTACTGGGCAACCAGTTGAAGCGTCTGGACACTCCGAACATCGTTACCATCTTCGTCGGTATCTTCCTAGGTATTCTGTTGGGCAGCCTCCCCATCGCATTCCCGGGTATGCCGACACCGGTGAAATTAGGTCTGGCAGGCGGTCCGCTGGTAGTAGCCATCCTTATCGGACGTTTCGGCCACATAAGATGCATCTTGTAACGTATACCACCATGAGCGCCAACTTGATGCTGCGCGAAATCGGTATCGTACTCTTCCTTGCCAGCGTAGGCATAGAGCAGGTGAGCATTTTGTACAAACGGTAGTAGAAGGCAGCGGATTACTGTATGTAGGCTATGGATTCCTGATTACCGTCATCCCGTTGCTGATAATCGGTATGATTGCCCGGTTCTATTGCAAAGTGAATTACTTCACGCTGATGGGTTTAATAGCAGGTAGTAACACCGACCCACCTGCATTGGCATACGCCAATCAGACATCAGGCAATGACGCTCCGTCGGTAGGTTACTCTACGGTTTATCCGCTGACGATGTTCCTGCGAATCCTCGCGGGACAGATGATATTGCTGACAATGATGTAGGAGGAAATTAAGGAATTAAAATTAAAGGCTGCGCAATGTTGGTTTAACCCAACTACGCAGTCTTTAATTTTAATTCCGTACAGTTTCAGTTTCTTCCTTACGAACTCTTCTATATAGCCGACCGTTTCCTCAATACCCAATACGGACGAATCGATACACAAGTGGTATGTTTCGGCAGCTCCCCATTTTTTGTAGCTGTAATAGTTATAGTATTCGGCACGCTTCTTGTCCGCTTTGTTCATCATCTCCTCCGCCGCACTTTCCGAAATAGAGTGCAGACGGCATAAACGGGCTATACGATCCTCGCGCGAAGCAGAGATGAAGATGTTGACGCAACGCGGGTTATCCCGCAAAATGTAGTCGGCGCAACGCCCTACGAACAGACAGGATTTCTCGGAAGCCAGTTTCCGTATCACATCGCTTTGCACCTTAAACAACGCATCGTTGCTCAAACAGTTGGCAGCCGGCATAGCCCCGTCACTGATAAACGGGAAACGCATTCCGAACAGACCGCCTATAATTCCCTGCGAAGCCTTTTCATCGGCTTTTTCAAAGAATTCACGGCATAATCCGCTTTCTTCGGAAGCAAGGTTAATCAATTCCTTGTCGTAGAAGTCAATACCCAGCCGGGCAGCCAGCTTCTCTCCGATCTCCCGTCCGCCACTGCCCAGTTGACGGCCTATATTGACTATAAAATTATTGCCCATACGCTTATTCATCTATTGGTTTGCAGATAGCAAATATACTTAAAGACGCGCTTTTTTCCGGAAAACATTGCAACTTCACATTACTCGGACCCTCATAAGCCGTAGTCACCATATTTTTCTCCGCATCAACGTTTACCTCACCTTCACGGAAATGATAATTCAAATTCACGGTTCCTCTGGCATTGCCTGTGGCTTCGTCCACTATTACAAAATAGGCCTGGTCCACAAGAAAGACGGTACGACGATGTTTCAACCCTTTATAACCGGGATTTTCCGTTACCAGTATCTGCTCCTTACCTTCCGGCTGCCACAATCCGGTTACGGACTGCGTGGTTTCAAGATTGCGTCCGTCCAAGGTCAGGGTGTTATGTACACGTGTCTGGCGGAACCAGTTGCGCAGTTTCATCACTTCGGCACTTCCGGCATAGACGTATGCACCGGTATCGGGAAACAGATTCCTGCCGTTGAACCAGAGTTCGAAAGTACCGTTATCCGGCTGACAATGCCACTCTCCTTTAGGTCCGGCTTTAACTACCATGACCGTTGCATCCTTCTTCCAACCGTTTCTGAAAGTAAAGAAACCGGATGTCAATGCCCCGTGGGAAAGATAAGGGAAAGGAGCGCCTTCACGCCCTTCTGTCGCATAATAACGTATCCAATCGCAGTCGGGGAACAATGCAAGCCAATCGCGGTAGTTGGCAAGTTCTGCCTGATAATCGCCCAACTTGGCATCACTGAAACAAGGGTTGGTGTAGTCGGGAAAACAAATGTTGGCATAGAAAGCAATCATATTCTTGACCGTATCCAGGTATTCTGACGGAAACTCATTGCGGAAACCGTTACAATCTGCCATGCGCAAGGCCTTACAGAATATGTTGATTGCCGCCAGGTGATAATGGGGATCCAGCTCGTACTGTCCGCCGTCATTGTATACCTGCTTCTTGATTTCACGATTCAGGATATTGATTCCGCTTTCTCTCCAAATGGCGGCATCTTTCAGTTCCGGAAAGAAAACACCGGCATAAACCATACGTTGGGCTTCAAACAGCAGGTGGTTACCTTCTGCAGAATAATTTTTCAGGAGATGTGCGCCATGGCGGTGATAATTGACGATAAACTCGGTCAGGAACTCCGGAGTAAACGCCGATGCGGAACAAAACAAAAGGAACTGGCAGGTCTGGTCCTGCAAACGGTTGCTGACTTCCAGTTGCCGCCATGCAAAATATACATTGTCGGCATCTTCCTTTACCTCACCGGCACTGACAAGCTCGAACTCATCCTGCTTCATGTTCACCAGCGGGTTTTTCTGAACCCAATCCATATATTGATGTACCCACTCCTTTGCGTATTTCTCATCTCCGGAGATACGGTATGCCTTGCCCATAGGCGTAAACCACTTATGACGATGAAGCTGCCAACGCAACTCATTGTCTTTTACCGGCCAGTACTCCCAGTTGATATCTTTGCCGTAGTTGTAGGAAGGCTGATAGCCTTTATGTACAAAGAAGGTATGCTCCAAAGCATCATCCGCCCATTTCTGTTCTTCCCTGGATATGGTGAGGTTTTTCAAGTCTATATCCGGATGTGTAATACCGGTACGGCTACGGTAATAATTCAACAATTCCTGTGCCGCCGCCTCCCACTTCTGCCGGGAGCATGCCGCTTTTACTTTCTCCAAACCCGGATAATCCAAATTTATCAGTTCAAAAGCCTCCTGCCTAAGTTGTTGTGCGTCTGCAACAACAGCAAGCATAAGCAAGAAAATGCTAAAAATGTATCTTATTGTCTTCATGACATGGTAATAATGAATTTAAATATGCTTATAATCAATCTCTTTTATCTGCATATAACGGAGCAATGCCTCCAGATAATAATAATCGGCATAGTTGAGCGGCGTATCTATTTCGGAGCCGTTCGGCAATGAGCCCGTTGAATGCATCAGTATAAAGCCCCGGTTGGTTCCCGGTTTTGCCAAATACCCGTCGGACGAAAGGCTTTTGAGCAACTTCCCGGCATACTCCATATAGGCTTGTCCGTCTTCAACAAGCGTGCTCAGTTCTATCAGGGCGGAAGCGGTAATAGCGGCAGCAGATGCGTCACGAGGCGTCTGAGGGGTGTCGGGCGCATCATAATCCCACAAGGGAACTGCATCTTCCGTCTTTACGCGCCGCATAATTAACGAGGCTATATTTTTGGCCTGCCGCAAAAATTGCACATCCTTAGACTCGCGATAACAGGATGTGTAGCCATATAATCCCCATGCTTGTCCGCGCGCCCATGACGATGCGTCACTCTTTCCCTGATGCGTGCACTTTTTTTCCACCGTTCCATCGTTATTGTAACTGACTACATGGTAGGATGAATAATCATCTCTAAAATGATTTTTCATCGTAGTCCTTGCGTGCGTCAAGGCAAGCTCCTTATATTTATCATCACCGGTCAGGCGAGTGGCATAAAACAGCAGGTCCAGGTTCATCATATTGTCTATGATAACGGGAAAATTCCACTTCCCGAAGTTCCAGGAACGGATACAGCCTATCTCCGGATTGAAACGGCCGCACAGGTTGTCCGCTGTTTGTATCAATGCACTGCGGACGCTGTCGGCAGGAGATAAACGATTGGCATTACCGTAGCTGCAATTCATCATAAAACCTATATCATGCGTACCTTTGTACTCACGCAGCGGATAAAGATAATTAGTGAACTTCACAGCGCTTTCCCTCAAGCTTTCATCGTCGGTAAGTTGATAAGCGAGCCAAAGATTGCCGGGGAAAAAACCGCTTGTCCAATCGTAAATGGAAAAGCAATAACGGCGGGAACCCAAATTATCATGTATGGGTTTCAGCCGGGCAGAGTCTTTGCCTGTCAACTGTTTCTTATCCAGCTGATGACATAAAAAGTCCGTGTCATAGCCCGTCCAGATGGAACGGGGCAACCGGATTGAATCTCCAATTTCGGCCACGGTAAATTTCAATTGTAACGCAGCCGTTTCTATTCCCTGTTTCAGCCAGGTATAATCTTTTTCCGGTTGTTTGGGAGAGCAGCCGGAAAAACCATATAAAATTGCAATATAGCAAAGTAATAATGTTTTTTTCATATAATATAACAACAGATATATCACCCTCTGAAAAACTGAAAGATGTTTGGCATAAGAAAACACTCTTATGAAACATCTTTCAGAATTTTAAAAAGTAGATGAAATAGACTCTATTTCAATAGTTATAACGAATATAATACCTATTTATTCATACCCCGGATTATTTTCTCCATTCAACTGTGCATTAGATTGTATTTCGGCCAAAGGAATAGGGAGTAATTCATGCTTACCATCCACAAAATTATGACCTGCGACATAATTTTGTGTTGCCCAAACAACCGGATCCCATACAGCGGGAGATTCTCCTTCTTCTAATTTTGTCGGTTTTCCGTTTTTATCTACATCTTTAAATAGATTAGCACCTTCTTCCCAACCTTCTATATATGTCTGAGCAGCACGCAACGCATCACCTAAAACTCCCCAACGAATTAAATCAAATTTACGCTGACCTTCATAAGCTGTTTCAAAAGCCCGTTCCCAATAAAGAGCTGTACGGAACTTGCCTGCCTCATCTCCATCGCTAATGAAAGGCAAATCATACACTTTAGGCGCTTTCATCAAACTTGCATAATTAGAGGAATTGATTTCCGTTGCATGAGCGCGAGCACGTACATCATTCAATAACTCCCACGCTTTCGGAGTATCATTTATTTCATTATAAGCCTCAGCAGCCATCAGCACTACATCTGCGTAACGTAACGGGCAGTAGTTAACACCTGTATGGTTAGGATCGACAAATCCCGGTGCCATCCATTCTCTACGCCACTTACCCGGATAACGATACATGTTCTTGGATATTTCTTGGCATACAGACATCTTCACCTGAGCTTTATCTTTTTTTACCCATCTGTATACATAATCAACAAAATTCACATCACGACGAACATCATTGTCATCATAAAAATCTCCCCAATAAGGCAATACGATGAAGAAAGCATTAGCACGTCCGAAAAAGTTTTGATTTGCAGCTCCACTACCTGCGTCCGGAGCATCTACCAACGGTCCGTTATATGTAGCCCAATATCCGGCATTGTCTTTTTGGCCATTGTTCGGTTCAAAAGCTATTTCCCACAAACTTTCCTGATTATTCAACACCAGCTTGGAATAGTTTTTAAAGAGTTCTTCGTATCCGGCACCATAGAAATTATGATAACCTTCTGTACCAAAAGCTTTCCACTCCTCTATCACAGCATCAAAATAATTCTTACGCGTTGCATCATCCGGACGAGTCAATGTACGGGTAGTACGATCCAAACTATAACCGGCACGCTGCAAATAGACACGCATCAATAAAGCACGAGCAGCTCCACGGCAAGGTACTTCAGAAGAAGCAACTTCATTTCCCGGTTTCAAATGTATTTTAGCAAAATCCAAATCAATAATAATCTGGTCATAGATTTTCTCTCGTTCTGTACGGGGTTGAGCTGTATCCCCAAAGCTACCGGTACTTGTAGTTTTAAAAGGTACATCACCCCAATAACGTACCAAATCAAATGCCAAAAAAGCACGAAGGAAACGGGCCTGAGCAACCAATTCTCTCAACTCATCACTATTTTCGTAGTCCGGCATCTTTTCAATACCTGCAATTGCAGTATTTGCGCGGTCTATTCCCTCATAGATATAATTCCAGACGGAAGCAACCCAAGTATTGGAAGAAGTAAGAGCATAATGGGAAATATCACGACGAGTACCATCACCGGTGGCTGTTCCTCTAACCATATACATATCGTCCGACGAAGCAAACGGCATGACATACTGTCCATAAGATCCTTCAGCAGCAAGACAGTCGTAAATACCTATTACCGCCATTTTTGCTTTATCCGCAGTTGTAAAATAGGTATCCATTTCATAGAATGAAGTAGGTTTTTCCGTTAAATCACAAGAAACCACACCCATACTCAATAGTGCACCAAGCACATATACCAATTTATTTTTTTTCATTGTATTTCGATTTTTATAGTTCATTAAAATGCGACATTAACACCAAACACAAAAGAGCGGCTTCTCGGATAGGCACCAAAATCCACACCCGGTGTCATGGCATTACTCATAGTAGATACTTCCGGATCATAACCTGTGTACTTGGTCCAAGTCAGCAAATTATTACCTGTAGCATACAAACGCAATTTAGACAAACCAATTTTATTAACAATCTTTTTAGGGAATGTATACCCCAGTGTTATATTACTCAGCTTCAGGTAAGAACCATCTTCTACAGCCCATGAGTGTATAACTGCATTATCAGATGAGCCGTTATCATCAAAGCAAGCAATTGTTTTTCCTTGATTGGCAGCAGCAAGTTCTTCCGGATCTGTTATCAGAGCGCCAGTTTCTTTATTAATCGTTACCCAACGGTGATTCCAATCAGCGGCAGCCAATACATTTTTGTTAGTTAAAGCTGTTCTTGTATTAGTCAGCTTGGTTGCATTCAATACATCATTTCCAAAACTGTAAGTCAAGAATATACTCAAATCAAAGTCCTTATAAGTAAAAGTATTATTGATACCACCATAGAACTTCGGGAATGCATTTCCTATGACGGTTTTATCATCCTCTGTAATTTTATTATCTTCACTTCCGTCTATATTCTTAAATTTCAACATACCCGGTTGTACCTTATCTTTCTCACCACGATAAGGAATACCATCTTTTAATGTATATTTACCCGATGCTTTATCATAGTTAAAATCAGACACTTGATACAAACCGTCAGAAATATATCCATAGAATTGTCCTAAAGGCTCACCAACTCCGATTTTATGTGAAGAGCCAGCACCCTTAACACCCATATCCGCTAAATAAAGCTGCACCTTCTCACCCGTCAACTGGTTTACCGAATTCTTATTGTGCGATAAAGTAACCGTTGTATTCCATGTGAAATCTTTATTTGTAATATTCACTGAATTAATAGTCAAATCAATACCTTTATTCTCTGTCTCACCGGCATTAATAGTCATAGAAGAATAACCGGAAGAGTTCGGAAGGCGGGCATCAAATAACAAATTACTACTACGATTAATATAGAACTCCGGAGATATAGTCAAACGTTGATTAAAGAAACCGAGGTCCAAACCAATATTGAACGTTTTATTAGCTTCCCACTTCAAATCAGGATTAGGAACTTGTTTAGAAGCATAACCGGACTGTGCACTGTTAGCATTAGGATAAGTCACTGATGACATAATAGCCAGACTGGAATAACTGCCAATACGGTTGTTACCAGCCAAACCATAACCAATACGGAATTTTAAATCGGAAAAAATATTCAAATCTTTTATAAATTCTTCCTCACCCAAACGCCATGCGGCAGAAAAAGCTGGGAAATATCCCCATTTATTATTTTTACCGAACTTAGAAGAACCGTCTGCACGTACAGAAGCTGTGAACAAATACTTGTCCATAAGATTATAGTTCACACGTGCAAAGAATGAGAGCAACTTATCATCATAGTTTTCACTGGAAGTCGGAGTAATCGGAGTACCTAATGACAAATCACCCAGACCAATTTCGTCATTCGGGAAATTATTAGCTCCAGCCATAAAATTACGTGTCCATTTAGTTACATACTCATGTCCTAACATCGCCGTTACATTGTGGTTATCATTATACCAATTATAAGTCAACACATTAGATGTTTGGAAACTGCTATTTTCAATATTAGTAATATTACCATTAATACTTGAGCGTTTGGCAGTCATGGACTGATCACCGTAAAAAATATCATTACGACGAGTCTGATAGCGCATACCTGTTGTGTTACGGAAAGTCAAGCCTTTCAATAATTTAATAGTAGCACCTGCATTTGCTTGGAAAGTACGCCACTCTCTGTCTTTAGTTTCTTCGGCAGCTGACAAAAGCGGATTTTGCATAACATTACCGCTATCATCTGCAAACAAAGGATCTTCATCACCCAACAAATCCGTATCTACACCATTGATACCAATTGTCGGACGATATTGCAGAATATGTTGCATTTTATTAAAACGGTCGCCACCTTCAGAAGTACCCATACCTTCAACACGCATTTGGTCATAGCTAATACGGGCATTAACGCTTAACCATTTATTTACTTCGTGGTTCATATTGAAAGAAATATTATGTTTCTTTGAACCACTATACATCATCGCACCCTCTTCATCATAATAAGCATATGCCAAGCTATATTGCATTTTTTCCGTATTACCGGACACACCTACACGATAATTTTGTGTTAAAGCTGTACGGCCCAGCGTTTCATCCTGCCAATTGATACCTTTCCGTCCGGCATAATTCGCTTCAAGATCACTATAATCTCCATAGATGCTTTTCCACTTATTCAAATCACCACCATCACCTTTTCCTATTTTATAAAGAGTACGTTCATAATCCAACAAAGCGAATTCATACGGAGAAAGCACATCCAACTTTTTAGCTATTTTCTTGAAGCCAACATAACTATCAAATGTAACAGTTGCTTTACCACCTGATTTACTTCCATTTTTAGTTGTTATCACGACAACACCATTAGCACCACGTGCACCATAAATAGCTGTTGCAGAAGCATCTTTCAACACGTCAATCGTTTCGATCTCGGCTGGGTCAAGAGTTGACATTCCATCCTCACTGGGAAAACCATCGATAACATAAAGAGGCTCATTACTTTGGGTAATAGAGATACCACCACGGATACGAATGGAAACAGAAGATCCCGGAGCTCCTTCCGTTTGCTGAACCTGTACACCGGCCATACGTCCTGACAACGCTTGTGTAACATCACTAACAGGTACTTTAGCAATTTCCTGATTACCTACCGATGCCACAGACCCAGTCAAGTCCTTACGCTTAACCGTGGCATAACCGATTGCTACTACTTCATCCAGTAACACGGCATCAGCCTTCAACGTTACATTGATTACATTCTTACCATTGACCTTTACTTCTTGGGAAGTCATACCCACGTACGAAAAGACGAGTACATCTTTGGATGCGTCATTTACTTTTAAGGAGTAGTTACCGTTTACATCCGTAACGGTTCCAACGCCGGCGGCACCTTTAACAGTAACACTACCACCGATTACTTCATAACCCTCACTATCAATGACCTTACCGGTAACGGTCAGACTTTGCGCATATGCGGATATGCTCACAAAGGCGAGGATAAACATTAAAAACAGTTCTTTTAATTTGTACATAATAAATAAATCTAAGGTTCTACTTTAGAAATAATTTTTCGAAGGCAAACTTACTGCAAATGCTAAAAAAAGTGTAAAAGTATTGTTTTCATTCGTTACACTTTTACACTTTCCAAATATCAATTTTGTATAATACTGAGTAATTTTGTACAATATATAGCCCTACAGCTATGTACAAAGGGGGTTATCCTTTTGGGATAGAGATTTGTAAATCTGTTAATAAAATCAAATACCCATCAATACAAAACTCATTTCAAGAAATCACTTCTCATTGGAGCAAAGCAGTCTATAAGTACCCCCGGTTCCAGACAGACACATCCGTGCAAAATATCAGGTTCGATGTAAATACCGTCACCTGCCTTTACCGTTTTCTTCTCATTCCCCACCGTAAACTCAAACTTTCCACTTGCCACATAAGTGGTTTGGGTATGGTAGTGAGTATGAGGAGTACCTATCGCTCCTTTTTCAAATTTCACTTTTACCAGCATTACCTGTCCGTCATACCCCATAATCTGCCGGGTCACGCCTTCTCCTGCGGGTTCCCACGCCTTTTCTCCACTAATAAAAGTAGTGCTACGCGTTTTTTTAACGGGATTGTCCCCATTTCCGCCTTCAGCCGTTTGCATTGCGCAGACAGCCGGCATCATCATAAGTGAAATACCCATTAAACACATGTACTTTTTCCAGCTTTTCGTTTTCATAACCAATGTTTTAATTAAATAATTTATTCTGTTTCGGATAATGTTTCAAATCTGTAGACCGTAGTTTGCCGATAAGTCTCTCCCGGCAGCAACACGGTAGTCGGAAAATGCGGATTATGAGGCGAATCCGGAAAATGTTGCATTTCGAGACAAAAGCCGTAATACCGCCCATATGACTGCTTGCCATGCCCTTTCAGATAGTCCAGATTAGCTGCCGGAGTATAGAACTGCATACCCGGTTCGGTGGTATACGCCTTCAGTATCCGACCGGATTCCGGCTCTACAATTTTAGCTGCAAGCGCCAAAGTTCCCGACTGCTTATTGAGTTTATAATTGGTATCATATCCTTTTTTAAGTTCTCCAATGCGCCCGCCAAGCGCCTGCAAGGTTCTGAAGTCGTATTCCGTACCCGCCACCGCCATAAGTTCTCCGGTAGGAATACCTGCGGCATCAACCGGTGTAATTGAATCTCCGTCAATCATACAATAATGGTTCAGTACAGACTCCTTACACCCCGTTAAATTGAAATAACTGTGATTTGTCAAATTAACCACAGTCGGCTTGTCGGTCGATGCCCTGTAATCCAGAATCACTTCATTGTCATGCGTCAATTTATAAGCCAACGATATATTCAGATTTCCCGGAAATCCCCCTTCCGCATCAGGACTCAGATAACTAAAGCGAATCACTGCCGTATCCTTCACCACATAGGACGTATCCGTATTAAAAACCCGGGTATGAAATCCCTTGACACCACCATGAATGGAATGCCCTTTATTGTTTTTATCCAGATAATAGACCCGGTCATTCAAAACAAGTTCCGCATTCCTGATTCTATTTGCATAACGCCCTACCGTAGCACCAAGCTTGGGTTGTCTGCCCAGATAATATCGCAAGCTGTCAAGTCCTAAAACTACCGGAGCAAAAACGCCCTCTTTATCAGGAGCGGAAACAAATGTTAAAGAAGCCCCATAATTGGTAACCTTAACCGTCATTCCATTCTTGTTAGTCATTCTGAAAAGTTCAACAGTCTTGCCTTCATACCGCAAACTGTCTTCCCTCGCTATCGTAAAGCCGGGTGTGCCCGTACGGCTGCATGACACAAGCAATGTATGAACAAGCACCAGAAGAAAGGGAGAAAAAAGATACATCTTCATAATAATATTCCATAAATGATACATACGTCACTGCTTTCCATACTCCGTAGGAAGGCAACCGATATACTTCTTGAAACGGGCGGAGAAATAAGAAGGAGTATTATATCCCACCATAAAACTGATTTCGGAAACCGTATACTTACCTTCCTTCAATAACTGACAAGCACGGTTAAAACGTATTTTATGAATAAAATCAATAGCCGATTTTCCTGTTATAGCCTTCAACTTCAAATGGAGATTGGAACGGCTCATGTTCATCTCGCTGGCGAACTGCTCCGTTGAGAACTCCACATTGCTCATGTTTTTCTCTACGATGACAATCGCTTTCCTCAACAGTTCCTCGTCCATGGCATTGTTTGCTATCTTCTCCGGTTCTATCTCTGCCGCATTGGAATAATGCTCAAAAATACGATAGCGGGTACGCAGCATATTCAAAATCTTTGCTATCAATACATCCATCGAGAACGGTTTGGGTATGTAATCGTCCGCACCTACCTGCAACCCCTGCAACTGATACTTTATATCGACCTTGGCAGACAACAGATACACCGGTATATGGCAGGTCCTCAAATTCTGTTTCACCGATTTACAAAGTTTGACTCCATCCATAACCGGCATCATAACATCCGAAAGAATCAGGTCTACGTCATTTTCTTTAAGCACCTCCAACGCCTTTTGTCCGTTCTCCGCCTCTATCAGATTAAACTGAGCAGACAGACCGTTGAACAAATACCGCCGCAGCTCCTCATTGTCTTCCACTATAAGAATTGTTCCATGCCTGCTTCCTGCCTCTTTTTCACCGGCTTCTGCCACTTCCGTTTCTACATCATCGGTATAAACCTCATGCGCATTTGTCGAATAGACACGCTGTTCCTCCATCTCTCCCTTGCTCTCCGCAAGTTCCTCCGCAGTATACACCGACTTGTCCTGAGGAATATAAATGGAAAACGTAGAGCCTTTTCCAACCTCGCTCACCAACGTTATCTGCCCGTGATGCAATTCAACCAGACGCTGAACCAGCGATAATCCGATGCCGCTTCCTTCGTGTACGTTCTCTACCTGATAAAAACGTTCGAAAATCTTCCGCTGCTTATCCTTTGGTATGCCCACTCCCGTATCTGCTACCTGCAAAACAACATTTTTATCTTCTCTGTAGAGTTTTACATAAATCCTCTCCCCTTCTTCCGTATACTTAAAAGCATTGGATAAGAGATTGTTGATAATCAAATCCAAATAAGTACCGTCAAACAGCACATCCTCATCCTGCAATTCCGAATAGAAATTATAGTCTATATCCTTTTTCTTTGCCAGACTCTCGTAATTTAAAAAGCTGTTCAATACCCTTTTATATGCATTGGCATAACTCGGCCTCAACTCAAAAATACCCAATTCGGCACGCCGGTAGTCCATCAGTTGATTGACCAAATGCAACAGTCTTCTTGCATTCCGCTGAATATACAACAGCTTTTCGCGCTCCCAATGCCCGGTGACACTGCTGAGCAACTCTTGTAAAGGAGAAATAATCAAAGTCAACGGAGTACGTAACTCATGTGAGATATTCACATAAAAACGGATTTTCATCTGGCTGATTTCTTCCTTTTTTTCCCTGTCAAGCCGCTCCATACGGATTTCTGTCTGCATACTCTTACGCAACCAGAAGAAACGGAACACAGCAAAAACCAACAAAATAAAAAACAACGCAAAAATCAAAAAGGCCCACCACGTGCGATACCAGACCGGAAGGACACGGATGTGAAGAGCCTCTACCTCCCCGCTCCACTTTCCGTCATTATTGGCTGCCTTTAAAAGGAAGGTATAATCTCCTGCCGGCAAATTGGAGTACGACACCGGACTTATGTCTCCCTGTTTATACCATTCATCATGATACCCCTTCAACTTATAGGCAAACGTATTGTGCTTGCCGGCTATGTAGTTGGAAACGACAAAGGAAAGGGAAAACGAGTTTTGGGAAGATTTCAGGGTTATGTGGTTAACACTCTCTATATTCTCTTTCAGTATTCCGGTCTCGTCATTCGGAAGCACCTCCTTGTTAAAAACAAAAAGCTTATTGATTACCGGTTTCGGAGTATAAGGGTTGTCTATCAGGGTTTCGGGACGGAACATGGTGATGCCGTTAATGCCGCCGAACAACATATTGCCATTGCCGATGCGGCAATAAGAACCGGCATTAAACTGATTGCTCTGCAACCCGTCCACTATTGTAAAATTGCGCATTTTACGGTTCTCCGGGTCAAAACAACTCAATCCCTGATTGGTACTGACCCACAAGCGCCCGTAACTGTCTTCCAGTATTCCATAGATGACATTGCTTGGCAAACCGTCGTCCGTTGTATATTGCAGCAACTCCTTATCCGCTTCCTTCAAGGCAAAAAGCCCGTCACGGGTACCTACCCATATAGAACCGGATAAAGACTCGTAGATACAATTCACAAAAGACTGTCGCAATACCGGAGTAATACGAAAATCCGTATTGGTCCGCAAACCCATACCTTCCTGATTATAAACGGAAAGTCCCTTCTCTCCACCTACCCAGATGCGTTTACGGGAGTCCCTAAACAGCAAGCGGGTCTTTTTTTGTACCGGGCGGCCTTCCACATCTTCATGTATAACGGTAAAGCGTTTTCCGGCAATATCAAAATGAAACAAATAGTCCAGGGAAGCTATCCAAAGACCGTCTTTTCCATCGGATATAATAGAATAAATATGATTGCTCGGCAAGCCACTGTTTTGCTGATTGTAAAACACCTTTCTTCCGGTCTTACGATGCAGTACCATCATACCGCCGGCATGGGCGCCTACATATATCTTATCCGATGCTTCATCTACATATACCGTTTTAACGTCTTTAAAAGGAACACCTTCCGATATGTCCGGATTAAACAAATAGTTCTTATAAGTTTTCGCCGTATTATCATAGAAGTTCAGACCACCGTCACTTGTGCCGATCCATAAATTGTTCTTTTTATCCTCTACAATGCAACTGACAACATTATCACTGAGCGAATTGGAGAAAGGAATATGTTTAATCTGCTGGAAACGGTTGCACAAAGGATGATAGTAATTCAATCCTCCCCAGTATGTACCCAGCCACATTCCGCCCTGCGAGTCTCTGAAAATGCAACGCACCGAGTTCTGCGACAATGTCCCAGCCTGAGCCATCGAACTCTCAACCGATATAAAGCGTTCCTTCCCTTCCTGATATATATTCAGCCCGCTGTAAGTCCCTACCCACAAACGGTTCTCCTGGTCCAATGCCAACGAACGCACATAATTGGAGTTCAAACAGGAAAGCTTATTCTCATAACGATAGTTGTCCAGTTTTTTGTTCTTTACATCATACAGGTACAGTCCGTTGCCTTCAGTCGCTACCCATATCCGATTGGGAGTCTGGCACAAGATACTGTTTATCTGCACCTTGTCATGCAGATCAAGTAATGTTTCCAATGCTCCGTTCTGCAATGAATACATATACACCTTCCCTTTAGTGCCAATATAAATATCATCATCTTGCCTGAGCAGCGTTAACGGTTTCAGCGAATGTAAAGTAGCCGACAACGTATCATTCAGGAAACGTTCTCCTTTCACGTCAAAAAGTAAAATGCCTTCGGTTGTCCCAAGCATAAGCCAGTCCTTCTGCATAGGCACAATATTCCTGACTGTTACATTTTGTCCCTTTCTCTTATAAAAGAAATTAGAGAATTCGTTCTTGCGATGATTATAAAGCGACAAACCTTCTCTCGTTCCTATCCATATCCGGTTATCATTGTCAATGACGACACAACGGGTTATATCGCTGGCTATACTCTTCGGATTCTTATACTGATGCCGGTAGACAGTAAAATTATAACCGTCATACTTATTAAATCCGTCATAAGTGGCAAACCACAGATTACCTTCTTTATCCTGATTAATTCCGAATATGGTGCTATGCGACAACCCTTCTTCCAAACCGATATGTGTGAAACGCATACCGTCTATTTCACCGGCAAGCCCCATACAGGCAAACAATATTCCGCATAGTAGTGATAAGAATCGAAGTGTTCTCATATATATTATATTATAAATCAGGACAAAGAAATAAAAAATATATTAATTATATATGATTTTAACTTGAATTTTCTTATCCGGACTATCCGGAAAAACCTGCAAGGGAATGAAAGAAAAGCCCGGCACAGGATTAAATATCCGTCCGTCTTTATCGGTAGGAGCAACCTTCATCCTGCCGTTCATGCAAACTACCTCCAACACGCCGTCCTTTTTCTGAAGGCGCATGCCTTCCGGTGTAATATCCGCAACTTCCGAAGGCGCGGCGATAACCGGTAAAACCAGGCAGGCGGTCAAAGGGCAATGTTCCATTTCTATCGACAAGCCCTGTTGGGAATACACATAATCCAACGTTACGGGAATCGCTCCCTGAACCGGAGTCTGCTGGTCGGCATCCACCAGATGGGTATTGACATGGAAACGGTGCATATTCTTTTCCCTGGTATAAGCAATATCCGTATCCAAGTCATCGAGATTACTGTAAATCGTTCCGTATTGTACCATTTCAATCCGCGGCGTTCCGCTCATTATATACTTCCGGCTGTTGCTCTGCATATTGGGCGCTTCTATCAAAGCATACCGATTGGTCGTAGCGGCAAATACCGGACCGGCCTGTTCGTGCCATAAAAGAGAAACGGCTCCTCCCATGGGATGAGTTCCTTTTACCTTATATTCCGCATCGAAACCAGTACATGTAGAATGCCACGGACCTTCTGCAACCAGCCACGTACGAATATCCCGGAAATACTTCACCCCATAAGCATTATCGCGCGGCAATGCCTTGTATTGTTGTGTCTTAACAGGTGGAAGCTCAAGAAAAGCCGTCAGCGCCTTGGCATGTCCGAAGGTATGATGAATACAAGCCGGAATGCCAGAGGCCCGATAATCGCGTCCGGCATGAAGCAAACCGTCGTCCGTCGATTTTTTCAGTAATTGTATATTGCGGCGAATAGCTTCCAGGTACTCCGGATGATGCGCGGCCATGGCATAATAACCACCCATAAAGCCGTCGCTTGTACGTCCGCCCCAATATGTCCACTTAAAACTGCGCGTACCCCAACTGTTGTCCCATGCACCGTCGGGCAACATAAATTCCAGGTGGGTATTCATGGAGCGCTCCACGATGGAGAGCAACTCCCGGTCGTTCACCATAAGCGCATAATAAGCCAGATTAGGCAAGGATTCCTCTACATTATATCCCAAGTCCACCGGGAGGCAGCCGTTCTTGGTAGGTGTCCATATTTTAGGCCCTTCGCCGTATAAAAAGAAATCGTTCGCCGTAAAGAACTTCTTCAAGTCCGAAGCCACAATCCGGGCTTCCTCCTTGAAGTCCGGACGGTCGAACATCTCTCCGAGAGCTTGCAAGGCATACGTCACCGAAGCGGAATAGTTCACATTGTTCAGGCGCTTCATACTCCCCTGCATACGGCGGCTGTACATCTGCGGATTCTTCATCATGAATTCGCCGGCTTCCAACAACTGCTCTTTCCAATGGTTACGCGTAGAGTCATCCAGCAGATGCCCGTGGTAATGCACTGCCTCGTACAGAGCAATAGCGGCGAATACGGTAGTCCCGCTCCAATCGGATACGTGTACATCGTTCATCCAGGAGCCGTCCGGACGGTGCACGTTCTCCATCCATTTCATCAGTTTCTTGGCGGCAAGCAGATATTTGTCATTGCCGGTTTTGTCTGCCAGATACATCAGAGGAAGAACCGTGTCTCCTATCCGTCCGTGAATGCGGGCACAGGCGGGACACAGAATACCGCCGTCGAGCGACGGATGCAGCCCTTCGCATTGGTAGGCCAGCAGAGCATCCACCCACTCCACCAGCAGTTTCTCCGCATCATTGCGCAAGGAGTTGTCTGAATAAACGGGATTTCCGGCACATACACGTCCCGAGAAAGAAAGTACAAACGCAATCACTATAAAAACGATGTTTCTCATACCATTATACACTATTAGATTTATTTTTCAAAAGTAAGACATTCCGGTAATATAGCGTCCTTATTTTCTCCAATACACCGCAACATACGTTTACCGGTTCTGCAATTTTGTTGAATCTTCATCAATTTTGTTGAAAACCTGCATGCCAAAACAATATTAGCAGCTTTTTAAACACATCAGGCATGCTTATCAGAACAAATGCCCTACCTTAGCAACCACTACTGAAAAACCGATATAACATGTAAAACTAACATTTAATATAGCATGAAAAACTTATCTCTACTCATGTGTACCGCTTTCTGCGGGCTGCATACCGCCCAAGCGGATGCGGCAGACAACAAGAAAAACGAAAGGCCCAATATTCTCTGGCTCACCTTCGAAGATACCAGTGCTTACGAATTCGGCTGCTACGGCAACAAGGATGTGCACACCCCCAATGCAGACAGTCTGGCTGCCCGCGGCATACAATTCATGAACGCATGGTCGGTGGCCCCGCAAAGTTCGGCCGCACGCTCATCGCTCATTACGGGTTGCTACTCCTCGACCTACGGAATGGATGTCCATCCGGTTCCATACGACACCCCGGCAAACATCTTCTTCCCGCAATGGCTGCGTGAAGCCGGATATTACTGCACCAACAACAGCAAGACACACTACAACTCCACCACGGACAACAAAAGCTGCTGGGACGAATGTACGAGAGAAGCTTCTTACAACAGCTCGAAGCGCGGTAAAGACCAGCCTTTCTTCGCCGTATACAATACGGTGACCTCGCACATGGGACGTATCCGCACCTTCCATACCGACGGACGGCGAGATTACACCCAAGAGGGCATTTATCCGGAACTGCTCACCCTACCTGCCTACGTACCCGACCTGCCCGAAGTACGTTCCGACTATGCCGGCCACCTGGAAGCCGTGCAGGATGTGGACACATGGCTGGGATTCTTCCTAAAAGACCTGAAAGAAAAAGGACTGGACGACAACACGATTATCTTCTTCTTCAGCGACCACGGCGGTTGCGTTCCACGCGGCAAAGGCTATCTGTATGAAAGCGGTTTGGAAGTGCCTCTGATAGCTTACTTCCCGCCCAAGTGGCAACACCTGGCGGGAGAAAAGGCATCCGGCAAAGATTATTCTTTGGTCAACTTCACAGACTTGGGACCTACCGTACTTAGTCTTGCAGGCGTAAAACCGCCCAAACACATGCAGGGAAAGGCATTGTTCGGGAAGTACGCGTCCGATGAAAAGCATGAAATCCAGTTCGCACTAGCAGCCAATCAACTGCACCACTTCATGCCGGTACGTGCCGCAACCGACGGACGTTTCAAATACATCCGCAGCTACATACCCTACCGTCAGTTTGCCCTGCGCAATTACTACCAATGGGGCATGCCGTCCAACAAAGCATGGGACAAGCTGGTTTTAGGCGGACACAACACCAACCCCGACTGGGCGCAGACGTTCAATGCCCATCCTGCCGAAATGCTGTTCGACCTTGAAAAAGATCCCGGTGAACTGCACAACCTGTCCGACTCTCCCGAATACGCAGAAGTGCTGGTAAAGATGCGTACAGCCCTTTCCAACCATATCCGCGCCACCAAAGACCTGGGTTTCTTCATACCCACCTCTCGCGAGAATGTGGTATTGTATGATAAAGTACGTAAAGAGAAATACCCCTTGAACGAGCTGTACAACCTCGTAGAACTGGCAGGTACAGCCCATGCAGACGATGCTCCCGTATTTGAGAAAGCACTGTCCAGCCAATATCCCGAAATGCGCTATTGGGCATCCGTCGGTTTGGCACAACTCGGAGCCAAAGGAGAATTGAAAACCTGTCCCGCACCTCTGCTTGCCTTGCTCAAGGATGCCGACCCCTACATAGCCTGCGAAGCCGCCTATGCCGCCGCTTATCTGGGAGAAACCGCCAAAGGCATCGAACGCCTGAACAATCCGGCAAAAGAAGCCGATAGAAAAATCGGTTATTCCCTGCTGGAATGCCTCTCTCTGGATAAAGCCATGCAGCCCGCCATCCGCGTGCATCTGGCAGACCTGAAAAACAAAGCCGAAACACTTCCGCGCAAAGCAAACGAAGATGCCGGCCTCATGGCACGCGGCATTCTGGTCAATCTCGGTGAGATGGATATAAAGAACCTGCACGGTCCGGAGTCCTATAAAGCAGGCTTGAAACTGAATCACGGACGCAGACCCATGGTTCCGCTGCCAAACTGATGAAAGTTGGATGTAGCTGAAAAGAGACCGGTAGTAAGTATCTTTGTTTTAACATAATACCGCCTTATGCCTGCGCCTTGAATTTGCGGAGCTGCCACACCAGCATCGTACCCGCTATCAGACTGGCCAGCAAGTCGGAAATCGGCATACTGTACCAAACGCCTGCCACGCCGAAAAAACGGGGCAGAATTATCAGACAAGGCAGCAACACCATCATCTGGCGGGTAAGGGAAAGAAATATTGCCTTACTCGCCATTCCTATACTCTGGAAGAAGTTGGCGGTAACCATTTGAAAGCCTATAATGGGGAAAAACATCACCACAATGCGCAGCCCCTTTGCCGAAAGGGCAATCAGTTCGGCATCCGAAGTAAAGATACTCACCACCCAGTCGGAAAAGAGCATACCTACAATAAAGCCGAAAGTAGTGACGCAGGTTGCATAGATTATCGTCAGTTTCAGAGTCTTGATGACACGGGCATGCTGCCCGGCTCCGAAGTTATAGCCCGCAATGGGCTGCATTCCCTGGTTCAGTCCCATTACAATCATTACGATGATAAATACCAGCCGGTTGACTATGCCGAAAGCGCCGATAGCCAAATCGCCGCCATACTTTTTCAATCCCTGATTGATAAGGATTACGATGAAACATGCCGCCATATTCATCAGGAACGGCGACATGCCGATAGCCAGTGAATCGAAGACTATCTTACGCTTCAAACGGAAAATACCGCGGTGAAAATGCAGCAGTTCGTCTTTATTGCTGAATATCCTGAGCTGCCATATCAATGATAGGACCTGCGCCACAATCGTGGCAATGGCCGCCCCGCGAATGCCCCAGCCGAAACCGTAGATGAACACCGGGTCGAGTATCGTGTTGATAATCACCGTGGCAATGGTGGCATACATCGCCTTCTGCGGATGCCCCGAAGAACGCAGCACCGCATTCAACCCCAGATAAAGATGCGTAACGGCATTTCCCAAAAGGATAATCTGCATATAATCGCGCGCATACCCCACAGTCTCGTCACTGCCGCCGAAGAAGTAGAGAATCGGGTCGAGGAATGCAATTACAACCACCGTAAAAGCCACACCCAGCAGAATATTCAGCACAAATACATTGCCCAGTACCTGCTGCGCCGTGTCATAGTCCTTCTGCCCGAGCTTGACGGAGAACTAAGTGAACAAGAAATCATTCGTCGCAACAGCATGAATGAACTTCGCGCGATGGGCATCGAACCCTATCCCGCAGCAGAGTATGTAACAAACGCTTTCTCTACCGATATTAAAGCTGAATTCAACGATGATGCAGAGCCTCACCAGGTGTCCGTTGCCGGACGTATCATGAGCCGCCGTATCATGGGTAAAGCATCTTTCATCGAATTGCAGGACTCCAAAGGCCGTATCCAGGTATATATCACCCGCGATGACATCTGTCCGGGCGAAGACAAGGAAATGTATAATACCGTATTCAAACGCTTGCTCGATTTAGGCGACTTCATCGGTATCGAAGGCTTTGTATTCCGCACTCAGATGGGCGAAATCAGTATCCATGCCCAGAAGCTGACCGTACTTGCCAAGAGCATCAAGCCGCTTCCTATCGTAAAATATAAAGACGGTGTGGCCTACGACTCGTTCGACGACCCGGAACTGCGCTACCGCCAACGCTATGTGGATCTCATCGTGAACGACGGCGTCAAGGAAACATTCCTGAAGCGCGCCACAATCATCAAGACCATGCGTGCCGTACTGGACGAAGCCGGCTATACGGAAGTGGAAACACCGATTCTGCAATCCATCCCCGGCGGTGCAAGCGCACGCCCCTTCATCACCCACCACAACTCATTGGATATGGACCTCTACTTGCGTATCGCCACCGAGCTTTACCTGAAGAGACTTATCGTAGGCGGTTTTGAGGGTGTATACGAAATCGGAAAGAATTTCCGTAACGAAGGTATGGACAAGAACCATAACCCGGAATTCACTTGTATGGAGCTGTACGTACAGTATAAGGACTACAACTGGATGATGAGCTTTACGGAGAAATTGCTGGAACGCATCTGTATCGCCGTAAACGGCTGCACAGAAACCGAGATAGACGGCAAGACCATTAGCTTCAAAGCTCCCTACCGCCGCCTGCCCATCCTGGATGCCATTAAGGAAAAGACCGGCTACGACCTCAACGGCAAGAGCGAGGAAGAAATCCGCCAGGTGTGCCGCGAACTGAAAATGGAGATTGACGACACCATGGGCAAGGCAAGCTGATAGACGAAATCTTCGGCGAATTCTGTGAAGGCACATTCATACAGCCTACCTTCATCACCGACTATCCGGTAGAAATGAGCCCGCTGACCAAGATGCACCGCAGCAAGCCCGGACTGACCGAACGCTTCGAGCTGATGGTGAACGGTAAAGAGCTGGCCAACGCATACAGTGAGCTGAATGACCCCATCGACCAGGAAGAACGCTTCAAAGACCAACTTCGCTTGAGCGAAAAGGGAGACGACGAAGCTATGTTTATCGACCAGGACTTCCTGAAAGCGCTGCAATACGGTATGCCTCCTACATCGGGCATCGGTATCGGCATCGACCGTCTGACGATGTTGATGACGGGCGAATCCTTCATCCAGGAAGTGCTTTTCTTCCCGCAGATGCGTCCGGAAAAGGTCATCCCCAAAGATGCTCCTGCACGATACACGGAACTGGGCATCCCCGAAGATTGGGTGGCAGTCATCCAGAAGGCCGGCTACAACCTGATTAGCGACATGAAGGATGTAAACCCGCAAAAGCTGCACATGGATATTTGCGGCATCAACAAGAAATATAAACTGGAACTGGCAAATCCGACCGTAAACGAAGTTGCTGACTGGGTCGGAAGAATTAAGAATTAAAAATTAAAGAATTAAATAGGCAAGATTAAAGATAAGAGGAGGAGGAAGGTACTCCTTTCCCCTCTTTTAATTTTTAATTTTTAATTATTAATTTCGATATGAAACTACCCGGTAAGATAGCCATTATGGGCGGAGGAAGCTGGGCCACTGCCATTGCAAAGATGGTACTGGCACAAGAAGAGACTATAAATTGGTATATGCGGCGCGACGACCGCATTGCCGATTTTAAGCGTCTCGGTCATAACCCTGCCTACCTGACGGGCGTCAAGTTCGATACCAAGCGTATCAATTTCAACTCAAACATCAACGATGTAGTCAAGGAGTCGGATACGCTTATCTTTGTAACTCCTTCTCCTTATCTGAAGGCTCACCTGAAGAAGCTGAAGACAAAAATCAAGGATAAGTTCATCATCACTGCCATTAAAGGTATTGTGCCCGATGACAACTTGATTGTCTCGGAATATTTCACTAAGGAATATGGCGTCCCGGCTGAGAATATTGCTGTATTGGCAGGTCCCTGCCATGCGGAAGAAGTGGCTCTGGAACGCCTTTCTTATTTGACCATTGCTTGTCCCGACACCGACAAGGCTTGCACCATTGCCCGCAAACTGGCCAGTTCATTCATCAAGACCTCTGTCAGTAATGACGTTGCCGGCATTGAATACAGTTCGGTGCTGAAGAATGTATATGCCATTGCAGCCGGTATCTGCAGCGGTCTGAAATATGGCGACAACTTTCAGGCTGTGCTCATGTCCAATGCCATACAGGAAATGAACAGATTCCTGCAAACGGTACATCCGCTGAACAGAAACGTAAGTGATTCCGTTTATTTAGGTGACCTGCTGGTGACGGGATATTCCAATTTCAGCCGCAACCGCACATTCGGTACGATGATTGGCAAGGGATACTCCGTGAAAAGCGCGCAGATTGAGATGGAAATGATTGCTGAAGGATATTACGGTACAAAATGTATCAAGGAAATCAACAAGCATTATCATGTCAACATGCCTATTGTAGATGCAGTATACAACATTCTGTATGAGCGTATCTCGCCGACGATTGAAATCAAGCTGCTTACCGATTCATTCCGGTAAGCGCGAAAAAAGATAAAACGAAATACAGAATTTAAAACCTATAATATTATGATTAGTTTGAACATTGAAAAGACTCTTGGATTCATTTCCAAAGAAAATGTTTTCGCCTACGAAGCCCAAGTCAAGGCTGCACAGGAAGCATTGGAAAACGGAACCGGTAAAGGCAACGACTTCTTAGGCTGGCTACACCTTCCCTTCTTCCATTACAAAGGAGCACCTGGCCGACCTAAAGACTACCGCACAGACGTTGCGTGACAACTGCGAGGTAGTAGTAGTTGCCGGAATCGGCGGAAGCTACCTCGGTGCACGCGCCGTTATCGAGGCTTTGTCAAACAGTTTCGCATGGTTGCAGGACAAGAAGTCCGGTCCGGTTATTCTGTATGCAGGACACAACATCGGTGAAGATTATCTATATGAACTCACCGAATACTTGAAAGACAAGAAATTCGGTGTTATCAACATCTCCAAATCCGGTACTACCACTGAAACGGCCTTGGCGTTCCGTCTGTTGAAAAAGCAATGCGAAGACCAACGCGGCAAGGATATGGCAAAGAAGGTTATCGTTGCCATCACCGATGCCAAAAAGGGCGCTGCCCGCGTAACGGCCGACAACGAAGGCTACAAATCCTTCATCATCCCCGATAACGTGGGCGGACGTTTCTCCGTACTGACTCCGGTAGGCTTGCTGCCCATCGCAATAGCAGGTTTCGACATTGAGAAACTGGTTGCAGGTGCAGTTGCCATGGAAAAGGCTTGTGGAAAAGATGTTCCGTTTGCAGAAAACCCTGCTGCCATCTATGCAGCCACCCGCAATGAACTCTACAAGAACGGCAAGAAGATTGAAATCCTTGTAAACTTCAACCCCAAATTGCACTACGTAAGCGAATGGTGGAAGCAACTTTACGGTGAATCCGAAGGTAAAGAGAACAAGGGTATCTTCCCTGCATCCGTGGATTTCTCTACCGACCTGCACTCCATGGGACAATGGATTCAGGAAGGTGAACGTACCATTTATGAAACTGTCATTTCAGTAGAAAAAACTCAGTATTCGCTGCAAGTTCCTTCGGACGAAGCCAACCTCGACGGTCTGAACTTCCTCGCCGGAAAGCACGTGGACGAGGTGAACAAGATGGCGGAACTCGGCACACAACTGGCTCACGTAGACGGTGGCGTACCCAACATGCGCATCGTGATTCCTGCACTGAATGAAGAAAGCATCGGAGGTCTGCTCTACTTCTTTGAAATAGCTTGCGGTATCAGCGGTTATATTTTGGGAGTCAATCCGTTCAACCAACCGGGTGTGGAAGCCTACAAGAAGAATATGTTCGCCCTGCTGAACAAGCCGGGTTACGAAGAAGAATCCAAAGCCATCCAGGCAAGACTGTGATAAATTAAGAATCGAGAGTTGAGAATTGAGAAATGGCTGCACAACAAGTGCGAAGAGAACCGTTCCCCGATTCTCAACTCTCTATTTATCTACCCCGCATTTTTAAATTCTCAATCCCCAATCTACCAAGTGTTCGAAAACTCTATCGCCCGTTATCTGGAAAAGCACGGGCACCCCTACATCCAACTGAAAGCCGTTCTTTTCGACATGGACGGCGTGTTGTTCAACTCCATGCCTTATCATGCCGATGCATGGCATACGGTAATGGAACGTCATGGTCTGCATCTGAGCCGCGAGGAAGCATATATGCACGAGGGACGTACGGGAGCAGCAACAATCAACATCGTATATCAACGGCAATACGGCAAAGATGCCACTCCCGAGATGATAGAGAGTATCTATGCCGAAAAAAGCGAAGAATTCAACAGACATCCCGAACCCGAACGTATGCCCGGAGCATGGGAAGTGTTACAGAAAATAAAAGCGGAAGGGCTGACTCCCGTATTGGTAACCGGTTCCGGCCAGCACTCCCTGCTGGACAGACTGGCGCATAACTTTCCCGGCATGTTCCAACGCGAACGTATGGTCACCGCCTTTGATGTGAAATACGGAAAGCCTCATCCTGAGCCTTATCTAATGGGACTGGAAAAAGCAGGGGTAAAGGCCAATGAAGCTATCGTCGTGGAGAATGCACCCATCGGCGTCCAGGCGGGAGCAGCGGCAGGGATATTCACAATCGCTGTCAATACCGGTCCGCTGGACGGACAAGTGCTGCTGGATGCGGGAGCCAATCTGTTATTCCCTTCCATGCAGGCTTTCTGCGATAACTGGGAAACTATGCGGGATGCGCTTGCATCTGAAGAGTAAAGAGAGGACAATTCTTAAAATTGAAGTTTAGAAAACAAAGAGACGTTATGTGGAGAAAGCTGCTTGGAATACTGACATTGTTTTCTTTCCTGCCGTATTTTTCGACTTGTCAGAACAAGCTTAGGGAAAATGGCTGGTATCATATCTTGTCCGGACAGACGGACAGCATTTCCAGAAAACGCACGACCTTCAGAACCGGAATCTGACGCTCTATTCACTAAGCTACGGAGCCAAATGTGGATGCAAAAGTATAAAAAAATTAGCAGATTCCTAACATTCAAACGCTTTTTATATCAAACCGAGGAATATTTTTATTATTTTTATATCTGTTTTGCATATTACCCTTTCAATATTATTTTGAGAACATTAAACGGATATACATATACATTTTGTTATTTTTTTCACAAAACAGAAGCAAGTATCAATATTATTTCTATCTTTGCCGAGCAAATTAATAGAAGTTTCAGAAATTATGAGCTACCTGATAACACCCGAAGGATACAAACCTTTATTGGACCTAAAACAGACTGAATTAGGGATTAAACAGATTAAAGAATTCTTCCAATTGAATCTTTCTTCCGAACTCCGCCTGCGTCGTGTGACCGCCCCTCTCTTTCGTATTGAAAGGCATGGGTATCAATGACGATTTCAATGGAGTGGAACGTGCCGTGTCCCTATCAAAGATTTAGGCGATGCCAGCTGAAGTGGTGCACTCCCTCGCCAAATGGAAGCGTCTGACACTTGCCGAATACGGTATCGAACCGGGATACGGCATCTACACAGACATGAATGCCATCCGTGCGGACGAAGAGCTGGGCAACTTACATTCCTTATATGTAGACCAATGGGATTGGGAGCGCGTTATCACCGAACAAGACCGTAACATAGACTTTCTGAAAGAGATAGTCACCCGCATTTATGCTGCAATGGTCCGTACGGAATATATGGTATATGAAATGTATCCGCAAATCAAGCCCTGCCTGCCACAGAAATTACACTTTATCCATGCGGAAGAGCTCCGGCAGATGTATCCCAATATAGAACCGAAATGCCGTGAGCATGCCATTGCCAAGAAGTTCGGCGCCGTATTTATCATCGGCATCGGTTGCAAACTAAGCGACGGCAAAAAACACGATGGACGCGCTCCGGACTATGATGACTACACAACTCCCGGCTTGAACGGTCTGCCCGGCTTAAACGGCGACTTATTATTGTGGGACGATGTGCTTCAACGCAGTGTGGAATTATCCTCAATGGGTATCCGCGTAGACAAAGAAGCCCTCCAGCGTCAGCTCAAGCAGGAAGGTGAAGAAAAACGTCTGGAACTCTATTTCCACAAACGCCTGATGGGAGATGCGCTGCCCTTGTCTATCGGTGGCGGTATCGGTCAGTCCCGGCTGTGTATGTTCTATTTGCGCAAAGCCCATATCGGAGAAATACAAGCCAGCATCTGGCCCGAAGATATGCGCTCGGAATGTAAGGCACACAACATACATTTAATCTAAATACAACCTGTAAACAATATAAAGTCCCGCAGAGTTTCAAAGGAAAAGCAAAAAACTCTGCGAGGCTCTTTGTATACTATGGTGAAATATTTGTATCTTAGCGTCGTAAACTACTAACACTTCCTATTATGAACGTTCAGATCGAAGATAGCTGGAAAGTGCATTTACAGCCTGAATTTGATAAAGATTATTTTTATACATTAACGAACTTCGTTCGTGAGGAATATGGTAAATATGCCATATATCCACCGGGGAAATTGATATTCAACGCTTTCAACTTATGCCCTTTTGACAAGGTAAAGGTAGTGATTATCGGTCAGGACCCATACCATGGTCCCGGACAAGCCCACGGACTCTGTTTCTCCGTCAACGACGGCGTGCCTTTCCCGCCCTCTTTAGTCAATATTTTTAAAGAAATCAAAGCGGATATCGGAACAGATGCGCCGCCTACCGGCAACTTGACCCGTTGGGCGGAACAAGGCGTATTGCTGCTCAATGCCACTCTCACCGTACGTGCCCATCAAGCCGGCTCCCATCAGAACCGCGGCTGGGAAACATTTACAGATGCCGCCATCCGTATTCTTGCCGAAGAACGGGAGCATTTGGTCTTTATATTATGGGGAGCTTATGCACAACGAAAAGGTGCTTTTATCGATCGCAACAAACACTTGGTACTGACATCCGCACACCCTTCTCCTCTTTCCGCATACAACGGTTTCTTCGGAAACAAACATTTCAGCAAGACGAATGAATACCTGAAAGCGCACGGAAAGGAAGAGATAAAATGGTAAGGCGGCACTGATAAAAAGGGGGTACGAAAAAATGTGCTTGACGATTTCTTTTAGGCACGGAATTACACGGATTTCACAGGAGAAGGAATGAAACAGATAACGTTATCAAAATCTGTGAACTCCGTGTAATTCCGTGCCTAAAATCAAATAATGCCGCCAGAAACAGTTGGAAACATTACCCTAATTAGTACCACTGAATATTACTCTGTGTCTGGCTTCTCTGCTCCCATTTCAAGTCTTGCAAAATGCTTGCGTTGGCACGAATGGTAAAGTTGTAATATTTCCACTGTCCGAAAGGAGACAGACTGGCCGACATGCTGAAACAGTGCAGGTCACGTGTGATATTAAAGGTGGTCTGTACTATCTTCTTTGCTTCAAAATCGTAACCGGAGTTAAAGCTCACCGCCCACTTATTGGAAAGTTTTATATTACCCGAAGCGCTCAAGTTATGAGTATAACGGTAAGGATAGCGCATCTTTTTCCGATTGATAGGCTTGCTACGGTCTTCGGAAATATTAAAACTATAATTGAAATTCAAAGACCACGGCATCTTGAACACCTGATAACCATCGGCATCCACCGCTGCCTTTTCCACTTTCTTCTTGGGAATGCCGCTCTCATCGGAACTTGCCTCCGCATCTTCCCCTTCCTCGGAAGAATTTTCCTTATCTTTCTCCTTATCGGCATCCTTAGTGCCGCTCAGCTTCTCTTTCCACTTTTTCCATGTTTCGTTATTAAACGTATAGCTAAAGGAAGAACCGTATCCCTGGAAAATACCGAAACGCCCGTAAGACCATTCCGTACGGTCATTCTCTACCACATTTCCATTCTTATCGAACTTATAACCGTATGTCTTGAAAGAAGAGCTCATACTAAATGTGTAATTCTTGCTCAACTTCAAACGCAAATTCAGACCAAGGTCACCCCAAGGACGTGTCGCAGCCGCCATATTGTAATTAATATTGGCTCCCAATTCGTCAATCAGACTGATTTTCTTAATCGTATCCTTCTTACTGCTGTAATACTTCATCTCCAGGTTGTTGGAGATACTGAAGGTTATATTTCCCTGCTTGCCTCTTCCCGGCACATCAAACGCCTGACCGGCATAGGGAGAATAAACCACCGTATCCCGTCTTCCGTCCGCATAATTCTTGATATAGGAGTCGTAATAACCGTAGCGCGAGGAACCAAAATCCGGTGCGGCACTTATGCTCACCGACGGGGTTATGACATGGCGGATCTGTATCTTCTTTTTAGGAAGGAATATAGGATTATACATACCGTATATCTTCGTATTGATACCCAGGCTGGCATTGTAGTTATACACACGATGAAAACCGTAAATCGTATCGGTAGCTACTTCCCTGCCGCTTCCTCCGGCATTAGGGTCCCAGTCTTTCATGACCTTGCGCGTATACCAGCGTTCGGTATAGCTGACAGAAGGCGTTACATTGAAGTACTTGAACAATGTGAAAGTGGCACTGATAGGTATCTCATGCTTCATACCGTTTTTCCAGTCCTTTATCAGATTGGATTTAAACAGCAGGTTGTCCTTGGTCTGGATACTGTTGGTCAAACGCCCCGTATACCGGATAGAAATCTTCTCATACCATTTTTCTTCACCCGCCGCTTTCTTACGCTTAAAAGGGTAAAGCGTGGACAAGGAGATATTCAAGTCGGGCAGAGTGACATTGACCGAGGAGTCCTTCATAGTCTGTGCGATATTGGTGGTTGCCGCAATCGTCAGTTTCCTGTCGAAGAAATAACGGGAATAACTGATACTTGAAGTTTTTGTATTCTGCGACATGGCATTCGAATTGTACATATTGCCGATGTTGGTACGCTCATAACTACTGGTAGCAAAGTTCACGCTGGCAGAAAATGTCTGATTCGGATTGGCCTTCGCATCCTGTCTGTGAGACCATACAATCTTGAAGTCCTTAGCCACAGAATAATCCGGTAATCCTTTATCACCGGTTTTGGTTACCTGGTAGCTTGCCTGAAACAAGCCCGAATATTTGTACCGTTTGATATAATTGGACTCGGCATTCAAAGCCCAGGAACCTTTCGTAAAAATATCGGCACGCAATTTCAAATCCATCTTGTCACTGATGGCAAAGTAATATCCACCGTCCGTCAAGCCGAAACCGCGGCTGGAGTCATCCATATAGGTAGGCATGAGGAAACCCGACGAATAGCTGCTCGAAAACGGGAAGAAAAAGAACGGCACGGCAAGCGGCAAAGGCACATCCTCCACCACCAGATAGGCAGGTCCGGTCACTACATTCTTTTTGGGGCGCACTTTTGCGTAAGTCATCTGCATATAGAAGTGGGGGTGCTCATGGTGGTCGCAGGTCGTGTATCGGCCACTCTTCATATACAGCTCGTCATTAGCGCCTTTTTTTGCATTGTTTCCGGTTACATATCCTTCGCCCTGCTGGCTGACTACATTACTTATAATACCCTTCTTACTCTTGAAGTTATAGCGAATCGTATTAGTCTCGTATGGGGTTTCTCCATCCTTGAAAACCGGTGTTCCCTTCTTCACGCCCAACGAATCCTCCACTCCATGGGCATAAACCGTGCTACTATCCATATTCATGGTAATAACATCCGCCGCCAATTCTATCTGCTGATAGTTTACTTTTCCCTGACCATAGAGATGCGCATATCCGCCTTGAGTAAATACAATGGAATCGTTTGCCTCATAAGTCACCGGAGCGTCCAAAGGCTGTTTCTTCTTGCCGGAAGCAGCCAGCGTATCCATCCGCAAAGAATCGGGTTGCAAGGTATCGCGCATACCTCTCCTATGAGAAGATGCAATCCCCTGCCCCAGCGAATCACTCCGCAAAGAGTCCACTTGCTGTCTTCCTGGTGGTACAACACCGCGCCGACGACGTTGCGAAGCAGCCTCACCGGAAAGAAGAAGTAAGACGAATAGTAGTATGAATGATATGAATGTATTTGCTTTCAATGGCGTCATTAACTAATAGTTTACGCTTGAATGGGCAAAAGTACGTAATTTATACGGATAATCTCCCTTTTTAAAGAAATTTAGATTGCTACAAAAACAGTTTACACCAATAATCAAAGCGTTGCACGCCGGCTTTACCATAACGCAGCAGGCTGTCACGCGCTTTCTCTACACTTTTTTCCCTGTCCAGATGTGTCTTGGAATAAAACTTATCTGCAAAACATACAACCTGCTCTTCCATACTTACCGGAAGCATGTCCCGGTGAGGAACAGGCAGATTTTGCGCAATAATATCCTCCAGTGCGAGACCGGCCCCCGTATGCCTTTCACAAACCAAGGCATGACGCGGATATCCTTCCGAACGCACCAGGTCCGCTCCCAGATAGCCATGACAGATATAGGGTTTGTCGCCAAAGCAATAAATGCCGTCGGCATCTGTCAGGAATATACCTATATCGTGCAACATAGCCGCTTCATACAGAAAATCTCTGTCCAAAGACAACTCCGGATGGCGGTCGGCAATCCACAAAGCCTTATCGGCCACAGAACGGCTGTGCGTCAGTAGGATATGCCGCAATTCATTGGCTTCCGGATAATATTTATCAATCAACCCTTGGGGACTCATTTTTTATTTTTTGCTGAATTTATAAACAATGACTTTCCGGCGCAAATCGCAACTGCGCAGAGGAGTGCGGTATACTTCCTCCACCCGGTAGGTGTCTTCCGTATCCTGCAGGAACTGTTCTTGCAGTTCGTCCGTCACCAACACATAACCTTGGGCAGGGTTCAGTTTATCAAAGATACGCACCCGATCGCCCAGATAATAATTTATGCCATAGAACTTAACCCAGTCGGCATACGAATAGACCATACCTTGAGGTTCTAACTCATTCAGGCGTACAGCCAGATGCCTGTCCGACTTCACCGCCAATATAGTAGGCTGATAAACGCCGTCCAACGACACAAATATACACAAAATGCAGCCAGCCGTACCATACAACAGCGAACGCGTGTCCGCACGCTTTACCAGCATATACAGCAAGCAGCCGGCAGCTACAAGCGGCAGGAACACGATCAGCCATTTCGGCAGTGAGAGCTGCACCGTATGCAGTGCATTCACAAAAGCTATATTCTCGGCGGCATGCTTGCCTGTTCCCCAAATACTTTCGGGAATCATGTCCAAACGCACGGCAAAGAAAGTAACGGTAAGCAATATTGTCAATGCAACGAAAATCCAGGCAGAAATCCGGAATACTTTCGCGCCTCGTTGCACCAATGCCAGCAGGTATTCGGCAAGCAGCATTCCCATAAACGGATAGATAGGCAGCAGATAAACGCTACGCTTACTTTTGGGAATACAATAGAAGATGAAAATCGTTAAAATCACCACCCACGCAAAAAGCTGCAACGGTGACTGAGAACGGAATTTGCACCACGCTTTCTTTAAACGTTCGCCAACGGAAGCACCTTCCGGCAGAAGACGTATCTTTTTCCATTTCAGTCCGAACAAGGAAATAAGCAGCACTAAAGTCCAGGGAACCCATCCCCAAATAATAGTCAGGAAGTTATACCACAACGGATTCTCGTGCGATGCATAGGACATTTTCCGGAAGAAACGTCCGGTATTTTCTTCCAGCATCAAATTGACAAACGCCTCTCCGCCTTGCTGATAAGCTGCCCAAAACCAAATGCCCAAAGGAATGAGGGACAGCAACCCGATGCCCAGCAGTGAAAAGAAAGTTTTTCCGAACGAACGCCCGCGCAACAGCTGATACACCCCGATACCCAGACAGGGAAAGATAGAGCCGACCGGCCCTTTTGTCAATGTAGCGCATGCCATCAACAGTACGGCCAGCCAAGGAATTCCTTTGCAATTCTTCTCATCCCATCGGAAAAGCAGACACAATGAAATCACGATGAGAGAAACTTGCAGCATATCAAGCCGGCAAGCTACCGCCGCACGGTGCACTTCAAAAGAGGACAAAAGAAGGATAGAGGTCAGGAATGCAGTCTTTACATCCTTGCGTTTGGCTACGAAGCTGAAGAATACCAACTGCATAGCCAGAAAAGCAAGCGCCGACGGCATACGTGCCGAGAACTCCGTAACTCCTCCCAAGACGGATGAAATGACGGCTATTGTCCAATAAAGGAAAGGCGGTTTATAAGCTATTTCCACTCCGTAATTCGTCGGGAGTATCCAGTTACCGCTTTCCAGCATGGTATATGCAACTATCGCCTCACGCGGTTCCCCTTTCGAATAGAATATGGTTTCCCCTAAAAAGGGAACCAGTACAAGTACACTTAACAGTGCAATAAACCAGAACGCTATCTTTCTGTCCGACATATATTTTCGTTTTTATATTTTTCCGGCTGCAAAAGTACGAAATATTCTACAACAATACCTAACTTTGCCGACTCAATGATAGCGTAAACCTAAAATGAAGCATTTAAAAAGATTTCCCGAGTTCATACGTTTTGTCATGGTGGGTATCCTTGCAACCGCTTTGCACTACGGGATATACTTCTTACTGCAACGGTTCATCAATGTAAATATAGCCTATACCCTCGGCTATGCCCTGAGCTTTATCGCCAATTTCTACCTTACCGCATATTTCACGTTCGGCAAAAAGCCGTCATGGAGCAAGGCGTAACGGAACGGCAAACTCTACAAAGGTCTGATTCATTTCCTCTGCAAAGGATTATTCCGATAGAGGGATTCTCGTGCGGCTTCCTGATATATGTATCTAAGGCTGATAGATAAGTATTCAACTGCCCCAAATAAGATGTGCGGAATTTTCCTGATTTAAACTCGACCGCGACTAGAGAATTAAGCTCCCGATTGAAAAAGAGCAAATCAATGAACATTTCTTCCCCTGCAACCTCCATGCGATATTGATTGCCTATAAAACTGAAATCTTGCCCGAAGGTCATGATGAACTTCTTCACATTGGCAACAATCGCCTTTTCTACTATCTTTTCGTCTAAATCCTCCTCCTGTTCATTCAGTTCCTCCACATTAATGAAATCAAGCAAGTATTCATCTTTGAATGAGCAAACAGCTTTTAGAGCTTGCTTAGTATCGGGCAATGCTTGTGCGAAATTGTTAGGTAAAGTTCCCCGATGGTTGTACAGGTCTGCTTTTAAGTAATCCCTTAAAGTGTATTTACTCCAATAGCGAGTGGCGCACTCATGTATATAGAACAGCCTTGCTTCCAAAGTCTTAGCTTTGGATATTATTTCGGTATGATGACTAAAGCCGATTGAAAGGAATCAGACCAGTTAAATTCGTCAGCCAGTGGCTGGCGAATTTCTACAAGAAGTAATTTTTCATCCTAATACTAAATCGCCAGCCACTGGCTGGCGATTTAAGACAGGCTCCCATTCTTCATAGAAAACTCGCATATTCTTTATATTCGAAGCCGAAAATCCCCTTAACCCCGGCAATTCTTTTTGCAATAGAGAAGATATCTGTTCAATTGCACCTTTCCCCCAAAAGCCAGTACGGGAATTTTCCGATACATAACGTCCGATGCCGTAATAAAGAGATAGCTGTTCCTTGTTCACCGATGCGGCTGCACGGTACTGGCTGCGTAGAATAGCTTCTTTTATGGTCTTTACTGCTTCTCTATAATTCTGATTTATATTCATTTGCGATTTGTTATATGCGACAAAAATAATGCCGGCGATTTCTTCTTCGCCATACTCATGTTTTTATATTGTTAACGATGGGCAATATAGATATTATTTTTGTTACCCCATAGCATTTGAGTAACAAACTGGTAAGAGAATAAGGGAATTTATAGGCTAAGTCAAGAAAACAAGCCAAACAAAAGGAATAACGCAGAAAATACCGCAATTACATATATCAATTGTTTGCATTAATTTACCAACTCTTTCTTTCTCTTTTTCCATAGTTGCCAGCTATTGAAAATATTTTGCCACAGCACATACGATCCCGGACCGACGGAAGATAACGGATTAAGATAAGTATATGCCATCCAGATGGCAAGCACCGTATTCTTTTGCCCCAGCGCCTGCCCTCCACTGATACGGTCATTGTAATGCCCGCCGATTCTCTTACCTAAATAGAATTGGACACAACAGGCTGCCAAACCTGCTAAAGCAATCAGGACTTCCACAAACACCGGAGCATCACTGTTCGCCAACGAACGCACCGTCTGCCCCGATACAATGGCAAGCGCCACCGCCCATAAGTAGAAAGCAGCATCGTGGAACTCCAATAAGCATCTATGCACTTTCTTGACAAACACCCGCAGAAACCAAGCCATGAAGAAAGGCAGAAGCAACAGCGGAAACACCTTACTCAGTATTTTCAAGAAAGCTGCAAAAAAAGTAACATCCGCATGAGGTTCAACCCAAGGGAATACCAACGGAACAACCACCGCAGCCAAAAGATTGGACAACAACGTATACGTGGTAAGACTCGACGCACTTCCGCCCAGCTTACCGGTAATGACCGCAGCAGCAGTAGCCGTAGGACAAATAAGACATACCATAGCCCCTTCAAAAACTTCCCGATACATCTCCTCCATCGGACAGCACACCAGCAAAGCCGCCACAATCAGACACGCCACCGTCTGAAACAGCAACAGCCAGCCATGCCACCCTTTCGGTTTCAAATCATGCACTTCTACCTTACAGAAGGTTAGCAGCAATTGGGCAAAAATCAAAGCCGGAGTCAGGAGAGCCACCAACCCGTTCAAACAAGGTTTCACCGGTGCAAACCAGGGAATTTTCGCAAAGAAGAAATATCCAGCCGTACCGGCAAGCATCGCCAAAGGCAATGTCCAATTCTTTATAAGACGAAGAAGCATACCTGTATCTACCAATTAATATTTGTGCGCAAAGTTACAGATATTATCAACAAATAGGCTCATCGCAGAAAATAAAAGGGAAAAAAGAGAAGCATTGACACAGAACATAGTATTTTTAATTCGTTAGACAGTCGTCGCCCTTTCGTTAGACCCGGGTCATCCGTTCGTTCAACCAAGGTCTAACGAACGGATGACCCGGGTCTAACGAATTATGCACAGCCAACCGCCAAACAGAAGCAAGTATAGAAAACATGTAAATTTTGCAAATGCAAAGACTAAATCTCCCTAAAAAGAAGCTGTTACGAATAAAACTTGAAAGCAAAGTGTGAGTTTTCTATAAAATTACATTACTTTTGCAGGGCGATAATAGACCTTTGCGCTATCTTTGCAACGATATTTTAATATGAAACGATACAGACAACATATCTTATATATAAGCCTTTGCCTGGGACTGCTCATTGCGCCTTTTTGTTGCAGCAATATCGGGGCGAAGGATTTTGTTGTCGTTATCGACGCCGGACACGGCGGACACGACCCCGGCGCCATCGGCAGAATCTCCAAAGAAAAGAACATAAACCTGAATGTCGCACTCAAGCTCGGCAAGCAGATACAAAAGAACTGCCCGGATGTAAAAGTCGTATATACCCGTACGCGGGATGTCTTTATTCCTCTAAACCGACGCGCGGAAATAGCCAATGATGCCAAAGCAGACCTATTTATCTCGATCCACACCAATGCGCTTGCCAATAACCGGACTGCCAAAGGCGCATCCACCTGGACGTTAGGTCTTGCCAAATCGGATGCCAACCTTGAAGTTGCCAAACGGGAAAACTCGGTCATTCTTTACGCCGGTTTTCTGGTATTGAAAGCCAGTGCCATGCCAGTATTCTGGTCGAACTCGGCTTTATCTCCACACCCGAAGAAGAACGGTACCTGAACACTGAAGCAGGAACCACCTCACTTGCCAACGGTATTTTCCGTGCTTTCCTTACTTATAAACGGGAACAGGAAATCCGGTTGAACGGAAGCAGCCAGACCATTCTGCCGGAGGATGTACCCGAGCCCGTTCAAGAAGAAGGCAACGCAGCTACAGCGACACCGGAAAAGAAAAATGCACCTCAAGCGGAGAGTAACCAAGCTGCCCAACGCCCGCAAAGGTCAGAAAATGCAGCCGTTTCCCAAACAGAACAGAGCGGCATCGTGTTTAAGATACAGATACTCACTTCTTCACGTCCTCTGGCCAAGAATGACAAAAGACTGAAAGGAGTGAAAGACGTGGATTATTATAAAGAAGGCGGAATCTACAAATATACGTACGGCGCATCACCCGATTACAACAAGGTGCTGCGCAGCAAACGTAGCATTACGGACAAATTCAAGGACGCATTCATCATTGCGTTCAAGAATGGAGAAAAGATAAACGTCAACACAGCCATCAGAGAATTTAAAAACAAAAGAAATAAATAAAATACATCATGAAGTATATTACCAAAGAAGTCAGAATTGGAATCGCAGGCATAGCAGCGCTTTGCATATTAGTATATGGTATCAACTACCTGAAAGGGATAAATATGTTCAAGCCCTCCAGCTATTTCTACGTGAAATTCCAGAATGTCAATGGACTGACAAAATCCAGCCCGGTCTTTGCCGACGGCTTCCGCGTGGGTATTGTCCGCGACTTGTACTACGACTATACCCAACCGGGCAAAGTCGTTGCCGAAATAGATGTTGACCCAGAGCTACGCATTCCCAAAGGAAGTACGGCAGAACTGGCAGCCGAAATGCTTGGCGGCGTAAAGATGAACCTGCTGCTTGCCAATAACCCACGGGAGAAATACCAGATTGGAGACACAATCCCCGGCGTGCTGAACAACGGAATGATGGAAAAAGTTGCCACCATGATGCCGCAAGTAGAGAAGATGCTGCCCAAGCTGGATTCCATCCTCGCATCCTTAAATGTCATACTGGCCGACCCCGCCATCCCTGCAACCTTGCATAACGTACAAGATTTAACAGCAAGTATGGCCGTCACAAGCCGCCAGTTGCAAACTCTAATGAAGGATGATATTCCACAACTGACCGGCAAGCTCAATACCATTGGAGACAACTTTGCACTCATTTCCAACAACTTAAAGGAGATAGATTATGCTGCCGCCATGCAAAAGGTAGACGCAACTTTGAACAATGTAAAAATGATTACAGACAAATTGAACCAGAAAGACAATACCGTCGGACTTTTGCTAAACGACCCTTCTCTATATAATAATCTGAACGCCACCACTGCCAACGCAGCAAGTTTATTGGAAGACTTGAAATCGCATCCGAAACGATACGTCCATTTCTCCCTATTCGGCAAGAAAGATAAGTAAAAGATGGACGTTATATAGATTTTGTCTAAATAACAAGTCTATAAAGGAATTAAAAGGAAAGCCCTCATTTGCTCTATACAAGGAGCGAAAAAGGGCTTTTTCCTGCTCTGGGCACAGAAAGAAAACAAGAGACGCAAAGCTACATAAACCACTATATGACAAAGTATTAGATAAATGCAACACACCTTATATAAGGAGTATACTCATAGTAACCGATAAGTAGCTGAAAGTAAAGAGCTTATTACTTTCCCTAAAAACGCAAGAAAAAAAGGATTTGTTTTTCTCAAATAAGATTGCCAATTTTGCAAACGTAGAAGTTTTGCTTAATTAATAAATGTATTAGTAACCGTTATGAGTGACAGGATCATGTCGGATTGTGGAACCGCTGTCTTGAAATCATCAGAGACAATGTTCCGGAACAGACATATAAAACTTGGTTTCTCCCCATCGTTCCCTTAAAATATGAGGATAAAACGCTCGTTGTACAAGTTCCCAGCCAGTTCTTTTACGAATTTCTGGAGGACAAATTTGTTGATTTGTTGCGCAAGACTCTCTATAAGGTCATTGGTGAGGGAACTAAATTGATGTATAACGTAATGGTGGACAAGAGCTCGCGGAAAACCGTCGACCTGGAGTCTACACAGCGTACCATCATACCGCAAAAACAAGTGATGGACAAAAGGATTCCGCAGATTCCCGTCCCCGAACTTGACCCGCACCTTAATCCAGAATACAACTTTGAAACCTTCATCGAAGGTTACAGCAACAAGCTGTCGCGCAGCGTTGCAGAAGCTGTCGCTCTCAATCCGGCTAAAACAATCTTCAATCCGCTGTTCCTATACGGAGCATCAGGTGTAGGCAAAACCCATCTTGCCAATGCTATCGGAACCAAAATCAAGGAATTATATCCGGAAAAACGCGTATTGTACGTATCTGCGCATTTATTCCAAGTACAATACACCGACTCTGTACGTAACAATACGACCAACGATTTCATCAACTTCTACCAGACTATTGACATATTGATTATTGACGATATTCAGGAATTTGCAGGCGTTACCAAAACGCAGAACACATTCTTCCATATCTTCAACCACCTGCATCAAAACGGCAAGCAGCTCATCCTCACTTCCGACCGTGCACCGGTATTGCTGCAGGGCATGGAAGAGCGTCTGATTACACGTTTTAAATGGGGAATGGTGGCTGAGCTGGAGAAACCTACCGTAGAACTCCGCAAGAACATTCTGCGCAACAAGATACACCGTGACGGCCTGCAGTTCCCCCAGGAAGTGATTGACTATATTGCAGAGAACGTGGGCGACAGTGTACGTGACCTGGAGGGCATCGTCATTTCCATTATGGCGCATTCCACCATATACAATAAAGAAATAGACCTGGAACTGACGCAACGTATCGTCCGCAAGGTAGTGAACAGCGAAAGCAAGGCAGTGACTGTCGATGAAATCATCAACACCGTATGCAAGCACTTCGGATTGGAAACTGCCACCATCCACACAAAATCCAGAAAGCGGGAAGTGGTGCAAGCACGACAAATAGCCATGTATTTAGCCAAAAACTATACAGACTTCTCTACAGCAAAAATCGGTGCGCTAATTGGACATAAAGACCATGCCACTGTATTGCATGCATGTAAAACCATCAAAGAGCTGAAAGAGGTAGACAAATCATTCCGTGCGGAAATTGACGAGATTCAAGCCGCACTGAAAAAAGGATAAGAATAAGGATAAGGGATTAAATGCAGCTAAGTATGCATTAGCTTAACCCCTTATCCCTAATCCTTAATTTTCAAAATCCCTGCTTTTTCATTATCTTCCAAAAAGATTCTCCGACATTGCCTCACTGTCTTTCTTCGTATAACGCACATCTGTAAAGACCTGCGCCAGCGTTTCCTTATTGTTCTCCAAGATGAACTGCTTGTTCTCAGGAAGCGATTCTTTATAGGCATACAACCGGTCAATGTCCTGAGGAGTATAATCATGATAAACCTCTTCGTGTACAATGGCCTCCAGCGGCAAACGGTCCACTTGTTCCGGCTGTTCGGCAGGCCATCCCACTGTGACTGTCGTGATGGGAAACACCAATTCCGGTAACTCCAACGCTTCGACAATCATCTGAGGGTTGTAAGTGGTAGTTCCCAGATAGCAAATGCCCAACCCCTTTTCTCCTCGGCAGCCACACAAAAGTCTGTGCCACCAGCAAGGTATCGACAGCCCCGTCACAAACCACTCAAAGTTGTTGTATCCCGGCTCAGCCTTACGTTGCTCAACACCACTTGCTGAAGCGGCGCAAATCTATGCAGAAAGTAAGCACTACCGGCGCCGTCCGAACCATCGGCTGATTGAAATGTGCAGGCGCCAGTTTGGCTTTACGCTCTGCATCACGCGTCACAATCACACTATAAACCTGCATGTTCCCGACTGTAGAAGCCCGGAAAGAGGTTTCAAGCAAATCATTTAACAAATCAGAAGAAATATCTTTCTGCTGATACTTACGGATTGTTCTCCTTTGTTTCTAGACTTTCCATTCTTTCTTTTTTCTGCAAAGATAATGTAATCCACGAACAATTCATTCAAGAGTTCACACTTTTTTTATCATCATATATCCGGAATAAAATACATCTTTTCAACAAGAAATGAACAATTATTATCTCTACGAGCAGATAAAAGTAACCTTATGTTCGACTAAACCGAGAACCTCTCAGCCCAACAAGTTGTTAATAAATTCCATTTTGGAAAACTTATTCGTTTACTCAAATCATTAAAACATTATAAACCAATAAATTAATAGCAATCAATAGAAAACTATACATCGGTTGATAAAAACATTCATTTTAATTTTGCCAAGTTGAAAAACATTCATAGCTTTGCAAATGCATTTGTTAACGATAAGTACAACTTCTACAACTTTACTTATTTGTAACTAATCCTAAGAGATACAACATTGTGGAAAAGAAAGTTTATTCTTATGACGAAGCCTACGAAGAATCTTTACGATACTTCCAAGGCGACGAACTGGCTGCAAGGGTTTGGGTGAACAAATACGCAGTCAAAGATTCTTTCGGAAATATTTACGAAAAATCTCCGGAAGACATGCATTGGAGAATAGCCAATGAAGTAGCCCGCATCGAAGCCAAGTACCCCAATCCATTAAGTTCAGAGGAACTTTTCGGCTTACTCGACCACTTCAAATACATCGTTCCGCAAGGCAGCCCGATGACCGGAATCGGAAACAACTACCAGGTAGCTTCCCTTTCCAACTGTTTTGTGATAGGTGTGGATGGCGAGGCCGACTCATACGGTGCAATCTTCAAGATTGATGAAGAACAAGTACAACTGATGAAACGCCGTGGCGGCGTGGGACACGACTTATCCCATATCCGTCCGAAAGGTTCACCGGTAAAGAACTCGGCACTGACCTCCACCGGCTTGGTTCCCTTCATGGAACGCTATTCAAACTCTACACGCGAAGTAGCTCAAGATGGACGCCGCGGCGCACTGATGCTCAGCGTATCCATCAAACACCCCGACTCGGAAGCCTTCATCGATGCCAAGATGACTGAGGGCAAAGTGACCGGAGCCAACGTTTCCGTAAAACTGACCGACGACTTCATGCAGGCCGCCATCGAAGGCAAACCATATACACAGCAATATCCGATTGACGCCACAGAGCCGGCATTTCAAAAAGACATTGACGCATCCGCATTATGGAAAAAGATTGTGCACAATGCATGGAAATCGGCAGAACCCGGTGTATTGTTCTGGGATACCATATTAAAGGAATCCGTGCCCGACTGCTATGCAGACCTGGGCTACCGTACCGTATCCACCAATCCATGCGGCGAAATTCCACTGTGCCCGTACGACTCCTGCCGTCTGCTCGCCATCAACCTTTACTCATACGTGGTCAATCCGTTCAAGCCGGACGCCTACTTTGACTTTGAGCTATTCAAGAAGCATGTAGCTTTGGCCCAACGCATCATGGACGACATCATCGACCTTGAGCTGGAAAAGATAGAGCGCATCATGAGCAAGATAGATGCCGACCCCGAAAGTGAAGACGTGAAACATACAGAACGCGTTTTGTGGCAGAAGATTTACAAGAAAAGCGCCCAAGGCCGCCGTACCGGTGTAGGCATCACGGCAGAAGGCGACATGCTTGCCGCCCTGGGATTGCGTTATGGCACTGAAGAGGCAACCGAATTCTCGGAGCAAGTACACAAGACGGTGGCACTCAACGCCTATCGCTCCTCCATAGAAATGGCTAAAGAACGCGGCGCTTTCGAAGTATACGACAGCGAACGCGAAAAGAACAACCCGTTCATCAACCGCCTGCGCGAAGCAGACCCGGAACTGTACGAGGAAATGAAGAAATACGGCCGCCGCAACATTGCCTGTCTCACCATCGCACCGACAGGCACGACAAGCCTGATGACGCAAACCACTTCCGGCATCGAACCCGTATTCCTGCCCGTGTACAAGCGCCGCCGCAAAGTGAATCCCAACGATACGAACGTCCATGTGGACTTCATCGACGAAACCGGAGATGCCTTTGAAGAATATATCGTGTTCCACCCCAAGTTCGTGACTTGGATGGAAGCACAAGGATACAACCCCGCCAAACGCTACACGCAGGAAGAAGTGGATGCCCTGGTAGAGAAATCACCTTATTATAAAGCAACCTCCAACGATGTGGACTGGCTGATGAAAGTAAAGATGCAGGGACGTATCCAGAAATGGGTAGACCACTCCATCAGCGTTACCATCAACCTGCCGAACGATGTAGACGAGGAACTGGTGAACCGTCTCTATGTAGAAGCGTGGAAATCGGGATGCAAAGGCTGTACGGTTTACCGCGACGGTTCGCGTTCCGGCGTGCTCATCTCTACCAAGAGTGACAAGAAGTCCGAACTTCCCCCGTGCAAACCGCCTACGGTCGTTGAAACACGTCCCAGAATATTGGATGCAGACGTTGTCCGCTTCCAGAACAACAAGGAGAAATGGGTGGCATTCGTCGGCTTGCTGGACAATCATCCCTACGAAATATTCACCGGTGTGCTGGATGATGATGAAGGCATCATCCTGCCGAAGAATGTGGTGTCGGGCCACATCATCAAGAACGTTGATGAAAACGGCAACAAGCGTTACGACTTCCAGTTCGAGAACAAGCGCGGCTACAAGGTAACCATCGAGGGACTGTCCGAGAAGTTCAACAAAGAGTACTGGAACTATGCCAAGCTCATCTCCGGCGTACTGCGTTACCGCATGCCTATCGAGCAGGTAATGAAGCTGGTAAGCTCACTGCAACTGGACAGCGAGAACATCAATACCTGGAAAAACGGCGTGGAACGCGCCTTGAAGAAATACATCACGGACGGCACAGAAGCCAAAGGCAAGAAATGCCCCAACTGCGGTAACGAAACACTGGTTTACCAAGAAGGTTGCCTCATCTGCAAGACGTGCGGAGCTTCTCGCTGTGGATAATCCCACGGCAAGCACAAACGTTTGCATAGGAATTTAAATGAGATAGCCGGCAATAGCTGCATGATTATGAGGAATATTTTCTATACTTGCATAATCATTGCAGCTATTGCTACTTCTAAATCTAATATAATATGACACTAATATTCAATATCGAGTATCGCACCAGCTGGGGTGAAGAAGTCAGAGTCCTGGGTTCCATCCCGGAACTTGGCAACAACCAGCCCGACAAAGCCACCCCCCTGCACACTGTAGACGGCATTCACTGGACCGCGGAAGTGGATATCCAGATTCCCGGTAATGGAAGCGTCGAATACAGTTACCACATCTATCGAGATGGCAGAACCATACGGACAGAGTGGAACAGCCTGCCACGCATCCTGCACGTTGCAGACAATCCGAAGAAAGTTTACCGCATAGAAGATTGTTGGAAGAATCTGCCCGAGCAGCAGTATTTTTATACATCCGCTTTCACAGAATCCCTGCTGGCGCATCGCGAACGCAGTGCCGCCCCGAAAAGCTACAAAAAGGGGTTGCTGATAAAGGCGTACGCCCCCTGCATAGACAGCGACCATTGCCTGGCACTCTGCGGAAACCAGAAGGCGCTGGGTGACTGGAACCCGGACAAAGCTGCCCTTATGAGCGACATCGACTTCCCCGAATGGCAGGTAGAAGTGGATGCCGGTAAAATCAGCTTCCCGCTGGAATATAAATTCGTCCTTTACAACAAGAAAGAGCGCCGTGCCGTGGCCTGGGAGAACAATCCCAACCGTTATATGGCCGACCCGCAGATAGCCGCCAACGAAACGCTGGCTGTCGGCGACCGTTATGTATACTTCAATCTTCCTGCATGGAAAGGTTCCGGAGTAGCCGTACCCGTATTCTCCCTCCGCTCCGAAAAGAGCTTCGGTGTAGGCGACTTCGGCGACTTGAAGCGTATGATTGACTGGGCGGTAAGCACCAAACAGAAAGCCGTACAGATTCTGCCCATCAACGACACCACCATGACACATACATGGACGGACTCTTATCCTTACAGTAGCATCTCCATCTATGCCTTCCATCCCATGTACGCCGACCTGAAGCAGTTGGGCAGCTTGAAGGACAAGAAGGTGATGGCCGAATTCAACAAACGCCAGAAAGAACTGAATGCTCTGCCCGCCGTAGACTACGAAGCTGTGAACAAGACAAAGTGGGAATACTTCCACCTCATCTTCAAGCAGGAAGGGGAAAAGGTGCTGGCATCGGATGCTTTCCGTAATTTCTACGAAGCCAACAAGGAATGGTTGCAGCCATATGCCGTCTTCAGCTACCTGCGTGATGCCTACAAGACCCCGAATTTCCACGAGTGGCCCAAGTATGCCACCTACGATGCCAAAGAGATAGAGACATTGTGCCGGCCGGACTCCACCGACTATCCGCACATAGCCATCTATTATTACATCCAGTTCAACCTGCACCGGCAACTGCTTGCCGCTACCGAACATGCACGTGCCAATGGTGTTGTACTGAAAGGTGACATCCCCATCGGCATCAGCCGCAACAGCGTAGAAGCATGGACAGAACCCCACTATTTCAACCTGAACGGACAAGCCGGCGCACCACCCGATGATTTCTCCGTAAACGGACAGAACTGGGGTTTCCCCACCTACAACTGGGATGTCATGGAAAAGGACGGCTATGCGTGGTGGATGAAGCGTTTCCGCAAAATGGCGGAATACTTCGATGCCTACCGCATTGACCATATCCTCGGCTTCTTCCGAATCTGGGAAATTCCGATGCACGCCGTGCACGGTCTGCTGGGTCAGTTCGTGCCCGCCCTGCCCATGACGCGCGAGGAGATAGAAAGCTACGGGCTGGCATTCCGCGAAGACTTCTTCCTGAAGCCCTATATCCATGAGTACTTCCTCGGACAAATCTTCGGCCCGCATACAGACTATGTGAAACAGACCTTCATAGAGCCGACAGACACGTGGGAGGTTTACCGCATGCGTCCCGAGTTCGACACCCAGCGCAAGGTGGAAGCCTACTTTGCCGGAAAAACGGACGATGACAGCATCTGGATTCGTGACGGGCTTTACGCCCTTATCAGCGACGTGCTGTTTGTGCCCGACCGCAATGACCCGTACAAATACCACCCGCGTATCGGTGTGCAGCACGACTATATCTACCGTTCCCTGAACGATTGGGAAAAGGCTGCCTTCAACCGTCTGTACGACCAGTACTACTATCACCGCCACAACGAATTCTGGCGTGAGCAGGCTATGAACAAACTGCCGCAACTGACGCAATCCACCCGGATGCTGGTATGCGGTGAGGACTTGGGCATGATTCCCGGTTGCGTGGCATGGGTAATGAACGATTTACGCATCCTGTCCCTGGAAATACAACGCATGCCCAAAGACCCGAAACAAGAATTCGGCCACACTGACTGGTATCCGTATCGCTCTGTCTGCACCATATCCACACACGATATGTCCACCTTGCGCGGCTGGTGGGAAGAAGACTTCCAGCAAACACAACGTTACTACAACACCATGCTCGGGCACTACGGTGCCGCACCGGCAACGGCCACGCCGGAGCTCTGCGAAGAAGTGGTTCGCAATCACCTCCATAGCAACTCCATCCTCTGCATCCTCTCCCTGCAAGACTGGATGTCGATGGACGGCAAATGGCGCAACCCCAATGCGCAGGAAGAACGCATCAATGTACCCGCCAATCCGCGGCACTACTGGCGCAAACAAACAAAAAAACCGTATACTCTCCGAATGCAGAACGCTTCCGTAATCCGGAAAGCAACAGTTGCATTATCTCCTCTTGCGAAAGAGACAAGTTCCATGAATGTGCGTCAAAACTAAAATCCATGCCTAAAAGAAATCGTCAAATGTATTTTGACACACTCTCTATCAATATCTGGTACCGTTAATAGTCAGCGAAGGATGGGCATCCGTGAAACGCACTCCGCCCAACAAGCCCATATATTCTGTCTTATCAAGCGGCTTCCCGTTAAAGGTCGAACCCTGAATATATCCGAACGGCATATCGATAACCAGCGACTGCCCCGCTACACCGTGCAATGTACCTACACAAATACTACTTTTACGGTGTTCCTCACCGGCATTGGTATTAGCCGGAGCTTCCACCTTGGTGTCGATAATGAAATTTCCGCTTACCTCATTCGCTGCCGCCACAGAACCGATATATCCTAAAATACCGCCACATTGACCATATTCCTGATTCTCTGTATCCACCTTTACGACCGAACCTTTCACGGTACAGTTTCTGATACTGATTCCATTTTCTGCCTGGAAACCGGCTATGCCACCCACCTTATTGATGCCTTGCACGGTACTGTTTTCGAGTGTACAGTTTTCTACCACGTTCGTACCATAGGCACAGCCGATGAATCCACCGGCATAAGCATTGTTTTTGCCATCGTCAACAGCCGTAATGTTCGCATTCTTCAAAGTCAGGTTTCTGACTGTCACACTAATGGCATTAGGTAACAAACCTGCATATAGCTTGTTCGATAAAGTATAATTGGCAATGGTATGATTATTTCCGTTGAAAGTGCAATTACTTATACTTTTAAACGAAGTGTTCAATGTTATATTATGGCTGCCCATATCCAAATCGCGTACAAGCACCACCTCTACACCTTTTCCATTGGCTCCGTCCTGAATAAAGCCGGCCAGCACATCCGGATCGCCTATATAAATCTTACCGTCATCGGCAACCGTTCCTACGGAAGCATAACTGTGTCCGCTCCATTTATTGCTTGGCAGCACTGTTGCACCTGCCGCACATCCGTCCAAATTTACCGAACCGTCGGCAAGCACTTCGTTACGCCATGCATTGGTATTGAAATCTACTACATGCGGCAAACGCGGAGCCTGAGTTTCACGGAATTTCGTATGATTCTTCAGTATCAATTTATTATAATAGGGAGAACGCATGCTGACACCGTACTGATAATTCGTCTCTGTTTGTGGTGCATTGTCACTCACTACATCACAGTTGTCCAATGTAATCGTATTGTTACGTACATACTTCACCGATGCCCCATCATTACTATTGTAGCCATTCAGCACAACCGTAGCAAACACTTCAGTAGGACCGGAGAAACAGTTACGCCCTATCAACTTGGAATTCTTCACGTTAAAAGTTGAACCGGCTTTTGCAGTAGACCAGATATTGAAAGCTGCACGCCCGTCGAGAACGGAGTCATCCACATCGACATTCAGCGATACATTATGCAGTGTGTTGATAACATAATATACTCCTTCGAAAACACAACGGTTTACAGTCAGGTTTGTCACAGCCGTCCCGTCATACGCTTTAGCACTATTATACCCTACGGTAATCGCCCTCGACCAGGCAGATTTGGTAAAGTCACTTTTTTTCTCATCCGTATAAGTATAATCCTGCGACTTATCCACATTCACTTTCGTTGCTCCAAAACCGATATAAGTATCTTCCAACAAGGCTGTAATCGTATTCTCATGACCTCCGTTCTGAATATTGAAACCTGACTGGTTGGACTTGCCGGAAGTCAACAACAGAGAACCGTTGCGGATAGTGACTTTCTGACCGGTTCCTACTACCTTCACCAATGACTGTTCATTGGTAGAAGATACTGTCAGGTCATCGAATACCACATTGGCAGCTCCGTCTATTATCTCGATAGGAGATACGGCAGCCTGGTCTACATGCATTTTTAAATGAGCAATCGTGGCGTTAGCAGCAATCTTCATCGGCTTTCCTACGGTTGCCGAAGCATTGGCAGATGCCTTGGAAGCATCAAACGAAGCCTCACGCTCAATCAAAATACAGGTATAACCCGATACATTATCGGCTATCAGGTTGTCATAACTTTGCTGATTATCAAGGCAGCGGATGATAGTTCCGCTCCAACCTGTATCCTTCGATACAGAAGTAGTTATCTTTCCATAGAGTTTAACATTGCCTTTCTTCAGCGTCAGTGTTCCGATAGTAACACTGCTTTCCACAATCAGCGTATTATCCGCTGTAGTAGCCTCAACAGCCGTATAAGACTGTCCGTTCAACGTTACGGTAGATTCCGAAGCGTCAATGATTATCTTGCTGGCGGAAGGGGCGGTTATATTCAGTTCCTTAGGAGCATTCCCACCGCTTTCATCACTTACATAATTAATGGTTATATCATTCGATGTTTCAGGCAATGTTATGGATACCGCAACATCCCCACTCTCATATTTGGGCAGTGAAATAGTCGCTGCTTCTTTCGGCGCTTCCGTTACAACCACATTAGTATTGGTTTTCAAGGCTTCAGCCACTTCGCTTACGGATGCTACCTCTATTACTGTTTCACTTAAAGCAGGAGAAGAGAATGCAGGAGCTACCGTTACGTTTACCTTACTGTCAACCGTCAGTAAATTACCCGTTACATTCGTCTTGTAGTTACGCTGAACAGGTATGTTATTCAGGTCTTTCGTGGTAATCTGCTCACCGGCAGCGTTGTATACGGCAAGCGTCATATTTGCCAAATGTTGTCCGCCCGCAGTATTCGGTGCAAAGAGATAGTCTACAGTCAGGTTACCGTTGGCATCCACCACATCCGAAGCAGCTTTGTAAGCTACAGCCGTCGGTTCGCCGAGCAAGTCACCCGTGGCTGCATTAAAACCGGTATAAAGGTTCTTGAATGACAAGCCCGCCGTTACCGGAACAAATGCTTCTTTTTGATTATTAGGAATAGAAGCCAGATCTTCCGTTTTGATGTTCAACTGTCCGAACGGACGGGTCAGCTCCACACTTTCTGAAAAAGCATTAGTCACCAGCTTCTCCAGACTGGCAAAGAAAGCATCCCGCGTATCATCCTTGCTGCTTCCGTTATAATCCCCTTTCATGGAAATGTTACGAAGGTCGGCAGTGTTGTAATGCAAATCGGTCTTTATGGCTTCATCTTCCACTGACTCGACGTGGTCTGCCCAGAACACGAACTTATAAGTCTGTGAAGTAACCAGGCGGACATCAAAGCCGGCCGTCAGACCATCCGGTTGAATCGTACCTATCTGCCGGCTATAAAGTTCGTCGTTCAGGTAGATTTCCATGATACAACGATTCACCGATGTACCGTCACCCGCCGTTACAGCACGGGTTACAGCATCGTTCCCGTTCCCAGGCAACTGTACACTGAAAGAGGCGGCTACTTCGCCGTTTCTTCCGCCATTCGCCAGCTCGTCACTCTGACAGGCTGTGAATGTAAGCAAGATAATACCTGCCATTAATAAAAAACACTTTTTCATGTTCGTTTTGTTTAAAATGAGACATCTGTTTATTCTGTTTGAAGAAGTCCTGTTTAAATAAGCCGTCAGGGAACCACCACATTTATCTCTCCGTCGAAACCGGGGTTGATACCGATGCCGGGAGCGAACTCACGGGTAAGAAACGCATCACGCACCGTAGTAATCCTATTCCGTCTGACGGGCACTTCCACGCCGCCGACACGATTCACCTCCTGTCCCTTTTCGTTGCAGATAACCATTTCCAGCGTAACGGAAGACTCCGTACCATTCACCAGCACATAGTCGAAAGCCAGACAAGCCTCATTGTTGGAAACAACAATGGGAACGGAAGTGAATTGTATACCCGTGACCGCCTCATTGGGACGATTGGAAACGACATTAAAACCTGTGGGGAAATAACCGGTATAAACCAGTTGCACCGTAAAATCTTCTATGCCCGCAGGACGGACAGACTTCATTTGTTCCAACTTGTTGAGGTACTTGATGACATCGGTAGTAATCAACTCTATTTTCGCCAGCGGACGTTCCAACTGTATCTCTTCGCGATGACGGACTGCCAAACGGCAACGATAAGGGGTAAGGTCAAGGGTTGCCTGCCCGCAAAACACATCTTTATAGTCGGTTCCACCCGTATAATCGCCTTTCAGCTTGACGGCAGCAAAATCGGAGGTGGTGTAAAAACAGTCGGCAGCAGTGTTGCCGGAAACCTCGGCAGCAAGTACAAAGTCCCGCCATGCCACCACCCGATAGTTACGTGCATGAAGTTCACATTCCAATGCCACTTCTCCTGCATCTCCTTCCTCACAAATCAACTGACGGCGGAATTGCAGGCTTTGGTCGAACCTGTCATCGGCATATACTTCCACAATATAACGCACCTTGTACTTGTGCACACCGGCGGTACGGGTAGAGAATTCCGGAACATCGAACGGCATCATATCGGCACCGGGCAACAGGACAATTTCGGTATGTACGGTTGTAGGGTCTATCCCATCGCCTTCCGGCAATTCGTGTACGCTGCATCCTCCCCACAAGAGTGCAGACAGCAAGCTACAGACAGCCACAAACAGTCGTTTCATCGCCGGCCTCCTTTCCAATCAATACGGTAGCCCACTGAAACACCCACATGGTCGATGCCGAAAAAATTCTTATGACGAGTATCGACATAGGCACCACCGGGAATATTGAAAAAGCGGTCATAATCCAGATAAGCATATCCCGCTCCCAAAGAAAACTCCAGACACCAGCACCCGCCTTTTCCGAGTGAAATCCGGTAACCGGCAGTAAGTCCCATATTCAGCAATGGAGCACCCGTATCGCTATTCTGATAGCGATATGTACTGTTCTTAAGAGCATAGTTGTAAGAAGTCACCCCGATATGCACACCGGTAAAAAGACCATCCACCTGCCCGAACCAATAACGCACTTCGGGCTGCACGCAGAAAGTGCGCAGCTTGCGGGAAGAAGTAAAATAATTGAAAGGAGAATAGTAAAAAGGAATAAGGACAGAAATTGCAGGCGAAATATCATACTCCACCGCTACGTTCATAACCGCCATTCCCCACGCCACAGCATTGGTCTTCAGCAACAACGAATGGTTATTGCGCCCAATGCGCGAATTCGGGTTGAATGTTCGCCCGGCGTAGTACAAGGTATCTTCCCCATTACCGGCTTTTACATACCCATCAATCGGAGTCATGAGAAATACGCACAACAGAAACAGCAACAATCTTATCTGCATAAACGTCTTATAAACTTCTATCTGCACAGGCAGACCGGAAGCATGCGTCCTCCAAACTCCGAAAAGGACCGGTTAGAAACAGAAACGTGGAGCTGCGTGCTGTTTCTAAATGGAGGCCCTAGGAATAGCCCTTTAACGAAAACAGACAGCAGTCCCACGCTACAAACGTGAGAATCCACTGTGCTGTCCTTCGTTAAATAATGAAAATTTCCTAGGTTTCCATTTAGAGGACAAAGCACAACGCTTCTAATATATTTTTCTCCTTAAAAAATCAAGCCACAGTCGCTACCGAACTTCAATGCAAAGTTATAGAAATATAATTAGAATGAAAATTTTCACGCCATTTTTTTGCAAAAAAGCATAGAAATCGTGCTCCACGAGTTGTAGAACAAAGATATTATCCATAAGTTTGCACGAAAGAGTATTTTTTTCGTTTATGAAAAGCTATATATTTTTAGACCGGATATGCTTTTTCGCCCACCACGGTGTAGGCGAACAGGAGACATTGGCAGGTAACGAATTCACCGTTAGCCTGCGACTGCAAGTAAACATCGCACATGCCATACAGACCGATGATGTGGCGGACACCGTGAGCTATGCAGATGTGTATGAAGCCGTAAAGGCAGAAATGAAGATTCCTTCCAAACTATTGGAACATGTCGGAGGACGTATTGTGAAACGGTTGTTCGACGACTTTCCCCAAATAGAAAATATTGAAGAAATGATATGGTCTGCCGTACTGCGGTTGCAGCAGAACACGATGTTCTCCACACCGGCAAGGCGGGTCAACGCCTTCACATCCGTATCGTGCGGCTGCAAAGTCATGGGGTCTGTAAAGAAGAAAAGGTAATCAATTTCCCCGTCCACAATGCGCGAACCCATTTGCTGGTCACCGCCCAAAGGACCGGATTTGAGAATGGTAAAATCCCATTCGACATCGGGATGCTTCTCTTTCAATGCCGCCAAAATAAGGGTACCCGTAGTACCCGTACAATAGAATTTATGCCCCATCAGCAATTCCGAATTCCAAAGTACCCACTCTATGAGGTCTTTCTTCATGGCGTCGTGTGCCACTAATCCGATTTTTCTAACTAGTTTTTCCATAATTCAAAACCTTTAATAGATTGAACAATTATAAAAGGCAACAGTTCCTACAATTGGGAAAAGAATTTCTTTCCATGCAGATAAAACTGCGCCAATATACTGTTTTTTGTCCGTTCCGGTATTACGGCAAGCGTAGTTTTTTTCAGATTCTCTTTGCGGGACGCTGCCAATGAAGTGCGGAGGGAGTGGTAGGCACGGCGCGCACGGAATACGGCCAAAGCATTGGGTAACTGGCCTTTCAGCATGAAACTGAACGCAGCCACATAATCGAGCACCGCACGTACACGCATCACGGACGCCAAGTCCTCCTGCGGCAGATTCTTATAAAGCATGACAAGGTTATTACGAAAATTGAGGAAGGTCTTGCGCGGATTCTCCTTCTTCAAAGTGGCCCCTCCCACATGAAATACCACACTCTGCGGTATACATGCCAACTGTCTGCCACGGGCACGAAGCCGCCAACATAAATCTATCTCCTCCATGTGGGCAAAAAAACGTCCGTCCAGCCCACCCGCTTCCCGGTAGTCTGCCAGACGGATGAACAGAGCCGCCCCCGTAGCCCAGAAAATGGGTATCACCGTGTCGTATTGCCCCTTGTCCTCTTCTACCACGCCCATAATACGGCCGCGGCAGAAGGGATAGCCATAGCGGTCGATGAAACCTCCCGCAGCTCCGGCATATTCAAACTGCCCCTTGTTACGCCAACTGCGTATCTTCGGCTGGCAAGCGGCCGTCTCCGGATAGGCATCCATATACTCTGCCAACGGGACAAGCCAGTGCTCGGTGACCTCTACATCGGAGTTGAGCAGCACTACATATTCTGCCTCCACCTGCTTCAATGCCAGATTGTATCCGTCGGCAAAACCGTGGTTCTCTTCCAGCAGAATCAAGTGCACAGAAGGAAACTCGCGACGGAGCATTGCCACGGAAGCATCCGTAGAGCCATTGTCCGCCACATACACCACAGCACCATCCACCTCCGAAAAACGCACAACAGAGGGAAGGAAGGAACGGAGCATATCACATCCGTTCCAATTCAATATGACAACAGCAATCTTATCCATGTTGCACAGATTCTTTTCGTTTATTTTTCCAGCGTTTATGAGACCAGAACCAATAAGCCGGTTCGCGCCGGATGGTCTGCTCCAAACGACGGGCGAAGCACTCGTTATCTCGCCATCTGCCGTCTGCTTGGGAGTTTCGGTAACCAAATCGAAGAGCACTTTGCAATATCCCCTGGATGTCCGTTCCAATTCACAATAAAAGACGGGGAAGTCCATCAGCTTGGCAATGCGCTCGGCGCCATCCATGAACACGGTGTCCTGATTCAAGAAAGTGGTCCAATAATGGGCCTCGCTGCGGTTGGGCGACTGGTCCGTAATCAGGCCGATGGCTATCTGCCTGCCTTCACGGCGAAGCTTTATCACTTCGCGTGCCGTGGAATGTTTCGCCACATTGTATCCTCCGAACCGGGCGCGGATATGCTTAAACATCTCGTCCAGATACTTATTGCTTAGCGGTTTGTACACCTGCACCGGGGATGTCGCCCGGACGCATGATGGCCCCCATGCCTATAATCCACTCAAAATTGGCATAATGGGGAATCAACAGTACAATGCCTCCATGCTTCTCTATCATGGCAAGGTATTCTTCCTTATTATCATACTTCATCCGGCGGCAGAGCTCCTCGAAAGACATGCGCAGCATCTTCACCTCTTCCAGCATATAGTCGCAGATATAATGGTAGAACTTGCGCTCTATCTCCATCAATTCGGTTTCCGACTTCTCCGGAAAGGAATTGCGAAGGTTGCGGCGAACGACTTTCTTCCGATAATGCACGACGTGGCGCATCAGAAAGTACAGCCCGTCGGACAATGCATAAAGCGCCCGGAAAGGCAGAAGTGCCACAAGCCACATGCCCGCATAAGTCAGCCAATAGACAATTTTTGATTTCACTTCGTCAGTTATGAGTTATAAGTTATGAGTTATTTGTTGCAAAGGCGGCATTCCTCATTCCATTGCTCCCAAGAGTGCGGTGCCGTCGGCATTGAAATCGCCCAGGCGCACAGACACGAGCTGGTTGTCCAAGGCAGCATCATGAGGGACTTCCACACGGATATAATTGGGAGTGAAGCCGTGCATCGGCAGTCCGGGTTTGGGACGTTCCAGCAACACCGGCATCGTCTGCCCGATATGGCGCGCATAAAAACGCACGGGTCTTTTCGTCCGAAAGCTCCAGCAATTGCTGGCTCCTGCGGTGCTTTTCTTCGGGTGCCACCACGTGGTCTATCTTCAAGGCTTGCGTGCCGGGACGCTCCGAATAGCTGAAGACATGGAGCTGCGTCACGTCCAGGCTCTTGATAAACTCATAAGCCTGCCCGAAATACTCCTCCGTCTCTCCACGGGTACCCACAATCACGTCTACCCCTATAAAGGAATCGGGCATCACTTCCTTTATCTTCTTTATCTTCGAGGCAAACAAGGCGGTATCGTAACGGCGTCGCATCAGCTTCAGCACCTCGTCACTACCCGACTGCAGCGGTATATGGAAATGAGGCATGAAACGCCGGGAACGGGACACGTATTCTATGATTTCATCTGTCAGCAGATTCGGCTCGATGGAGGATATGCGGTAACGCTCAATGCCTTCCACCTCGTCCAGCGCCTTCACCAAGTCGAAGAAAGTCTCACCGGTAGACTTGCCGAAGTCTCCGATATTGACGCCGGTCAATACAATTTCCTTTCCACCTTCGGCAGCCGCCTGGCTGGCCTGCTCCACCATAGAAGCAATGCTGCCGTTACGGCTACGTCCGCGGGCAAAGGGAATGGTGCAATAGGAACAATAATAATCGCAGCCGTCCTGCACTTTCAGGAAGAAGCGTGTCCGGTCGCCACGCGAACAAGACGGGGCAAACGAACGTATATCCTTCAAAGCGGAAGTGTAGGCCTCGCCGGTCTCGTGCTTCTGCAGATTGCCCAGGTAGTGGAGCAGGTCCTTCTTCTGCTCGGCTCCCAGCACGACGTCCACACCTTCTATCTTTGCCACCGTCTCCGGTTTCAGCTGGGCATAGCAACCGGTCACCACGACAAATGCACCCGGATGTTGCTTCACCAGTTTGTGGATGGCCTGGCGGCACTTCTTATCCGCCACCTCGGTGACCGAACAGGTGTTTACCACACATATATCCGCCTTCTCTCCCTTGCGCACCGTACGCACGCCTGCCTCCCGCAAAACCTTACCGATAGTCGAAGTTTCCGAGAAATTCAGTTTACACCCCAACGTATAGTAAACCGCTGTCTTATCTTGAAATATACTGGTATCTATCATGAGCTTATAAACACATTTATGCTGCAAATATATACATTATTAATCTATTTTTCCTACTTTTGCACAATTCATCTAAAACGTGCAATGATACAAGAAAACTTTATCAAGCTATACGAGCATAGTTTCCGCGAGAATTGGGATCTCCCCTGTTACACCGATTATGGAGAAAACGAGAGCTATACTTATGGCGAAGTGGCACAAGAAATAGCCAGACTGCATCTTATTTTCAAGTACTGCCAACTGCGCCGCGGCGACAAGATAGCCGTCATCGGCAAGAACAATGCCCGCTGGTGCATCGCCTATATGGCCACCATCACCTACGGTGGTATCGTAGTCCCCATTCTGCAAGACTTCAACCCCAATGATGTACATCACATCGTCAATCACTCCGAATCGGTATTCCTCTTCACCAGTGATGCCATCTGGGAGCATCTGGAAGAAGAACGGCTTACCGGATTGCGCGGTGTGTTCTCTCTCAACGACTTTCGCTGTTTGTACCAGCGGGACGGTGAAACCATCCAGCGTTTCCTCAAGCATCTGGGCGATGAAATGGAAGCGACCTACCCGAACGGGTTCCGCAAGGAAGACATCGTTTACACGGACCTTTCCAACGACAAGGTCATGCTGCTGAATTATACCTCGGGCACCACCGGATTCAGTAAAGGCGTCATGCTGACAGGAAACAATCTGGCAGGTAACGTAACCTTCGGCATACGTACCGAACTGCTGAAGAAAGGAGATAAAGTACTCTCTTTCCTGCCTTTGGCACATGCATACGGCTGCGCATTCGATTTCCTTACCGCCACGGCCGTCGGTACACACGTCACACTGTTGGGAAAAGTGCCTTCTCCCCAAAATTCTGATGAAAGCTTTCGAAGAAGTAAAGCCCAACCTGATTATAACCGTCCCCCTTGTTATCGAAAAGATATACAAGAACGTCATCCAGCCTATTATCAACAAAAAGTCCATGAAATGGGCGCTCAGCATTCCCTTGCTGGACGGACAGATATATGGGCAAATCCGTAAGAAACTGATTGACGCACTGGGCGGACGTTTCAAGGAAGTCATCATCGGTGGCGCTGCCATGAATCCGGAAGTGGAAGAGTTCTTCCATCGTATCAAATTTCCTTCACCATCGGCTACGGCATGACTGAATGCGCCCCGCTATCAGCTACGCTCCCTGGAACGAATTCGTAACCACTTCCTCCGGACGGGTACTTGATATTATGGAAGCCCGCATCTACAAGGAAAATCCGGATGACAGACTTGGCGAAATACAAGTACGCGGTGAGAATGTAATGGACGGGATATTACAAAAATCCCGAAGCCACCAAAGAGGTCTTTACTGAAGACGGATGGCTTCGCACCGGCGACTTGGGTACACTGGACGAGCATAACAACCTATACATACGCGGCGCAGCAAGACTATGATTCTTAGCTCCAGCGGACAGAATATCTTCCCCGAAGAGATAGAAGCACGGCTCAACAATATGCCGTTCGTCCTGGAAAGCCTTGTGATTGAGCGCAATAGGAAGATTGGTAGCACTGGTTTATGCCGACTATGAAGCCTGGATTCTTTAGGGTTGAACCAGCCGGACAACCTCAAGACCATTATGGATGAGAATCTCAAGAATCTGAATAACAGCGTGGCCGCCTACGAAAAAGTAAGCCAAATCCAACTTTATCCTACAGAATTTGAGAAAACCCCGAAAAGAAGTATCAAGAGGTACTTATACAACAGCATTGCCGAGGATTAATATGTTGTAGAACATATAGATAGGGATAAAAACAGCCGAAGCTCCAAAAAAAATATAAAAAAAGTTGGGGTTTGGAGAACAACATATTCAAAAAGTACATACCTTTGCAGCGTTTTAATAAAGCAATTGATTGTATTACGTTTTTAAAAAGTAAAGAAAATGAAAAAATTAGTTTTGATGGCCGTAGCTATCGTAGCAGTATCTTTCGCATCTTGTGGCAACAAAACAAAGCAGCTAACGCTGAACAAGCAACAGCTGATTCAATCCGTATCGCTGACTCAATTTTCTTCATTTACAATCTCAGCACCTTCAGCAGTAAGGATGCCTTTGAATTTTTCTACCGCTTCCTTCATCTGAACATCAGACAAAACGGGAGTCAAAATGAAAACGGTTTCGTATTGATTCATACTCGTTTAATTAAATAAATAAATTATTTGTTTATTAAATGCGGGTGCAAAGGTAGGCATTTTATTTTGAACTGCAAAAATAAGCGGACTTATTTTGTATTGTATCCAAGTTGTACTATATTTGCAAAGTTGTTTAAACAATAATTTCATGATAGAGCAATTTAACTTTGACATCCGGCTGATATTCGCTATTCTGAATGGTAAGGTATCTGCCGCGATTAACCGTAAATTATCACGCAACTTCAGGCAGAATGGTTTGGAAATCACTCCGGAGCAGTGGACTGTCCTCATCTTTTTATGGGAAAAAGACGGAGTTACGCAGCAAGAGTTGTGCAATGCAACCTTTAAAGACAAACCCAGCATGACCCGCCTTATAGATAATATGGAGCGCCAGCATCTTGTAGTACGCATTTCCGATAAAAAAGACCGCCGCACCAATCTGATACACCTTACTAAAGACGGAAAGGAACTGGAAGAGCGCGCCCGCGTCATAGCCAACCAGACGTTAAAGGAAGCATTGCAAGGCATCACCATCGAGGAGCTGAGCGTGAGCCAGGAAGTGCTGAGAAAAATATTTTTCAATACGAAAGACTAACCGTAAATCCATAGGGAAGAGCTGAAAACCAACTAAATTAAGCGAATAATAGTTTTTTTGCAAAAATAATTTCGCTTGTTAAAGAATTATGCTTTTCTTTGTGACAAGAATACGAAAATAATAATCTATTAAAATACACACACATGAAAGGCTTATTAAAAAATCTGGGATTGATATTAATCTTGGTAGGAGCTGTAATCTTGGTTGCATGTTCTTTTACCGGCAATGTAAACAACAACGCGATTCTGGGCACCAGCGCTGTTTTAATTGTAATAGGATTGATTTCTTACATTCTTATCAACAAGAGAATTGCGGATTAATACCGAGAAAAAGAAATAAAAAAAGGCGATTGCACTGCAACCGCCTTTTTTTATTTTCCATTGTCCGAAGCCGGATCCCCATCAGGACTCGGCTTCCGGAGTTATCAGTTTATATCCCTTTCCGTGAATATTGATAATCTCGATAGATTCATCTTCTTTCAGGTGCTTACGCAATTTGGTGATATATACGTCCATGCTACGCGCATTGAAGTAGTTATCGTCAATCCAGATAGTCTTCAATGCAAAGTCACGTTGCAGGATTTCGTTGGCGTGTGCACAAAGCAAGCCCAGCAATTCGGATTCTTTTGTAGTCAGTTTGGTCTGCTTTTCAGGCGTTGACAAAATCTGTTTCTGGGTATCAAACGTAAACTTACCAATCTTGTAAATGCTGCTTTCTTTGTTCTTCTTGCCACGGACACGTCTCAAGATAGCTTCAATTCTGAAAGTCAGCTCTTCCATACTGAACGGTTTGGTGATATAATCGTCCGCACCGATTTTGAAACCTTCCAGAATATCTTCTTTCAAGGTCTTGGCCGTCAAGAAGATAATAGGAATTTCCGCATTTGCTGCGCGAACCTCCTGCGCCAAAGTAAAGCCATCCTTCTTCGGCATCATCACGTCAAACACACACAGGTCATATTTATTCTTCAGGAAAGCCTTGTATCCTGCTTCTCCATCGGGATATAACTCGGCAGCGTAACCTTTTGCCTGTAAATATTCTCTTAAAAGCATGCCAAGATTCTCATCATCTTCGCACAATAAAATACGCAGTTTCTCATCCATATCAATCAATTTTTTAATAGAGGTAATGCAATAATAAATTTAGTTCCAACATTCAGTTCGCTTTCCGCACGGATGGTCCCCTTATGGTCTTGAATAATCTTCCTTACATAAGCCAGTCCGAGTCCGAACCCCTTAACATCGTGCAGATTACCTGTATGCACGCGATAGAACTTATCAAATATCTTTTTCAAGTTTTCTTTCTTAATACCTATACCGTTGTCTTGCACCGAAATCATCACTTTACCCGGTTCATTCCAGGTCTTCACCATCAACTGCAAGTCCACATCCGGTCTTTTATACTTCACCGCATTATCCATGAGATTGAAAATCACATTCGTGATGTGCATTTCATCTGCAAAGATTATCGGATCGGTTGCTTTCAAGTCCGACTCAATCTTCCCGTTGTACCGTTCCACTTTCAAGGCAAACGTATTGATTACGCCGGTAATCAGTTCATTGGTATCCAATTCCTTCATTTTCAATGTCGCCTTCTGCCGGTCGAACATCGACATCTGGAGAACCTTCTCTACTTGAAACCTCAACCGCTTCGTCTCATCATTAATGACACCCGATATGTGCTGGAACATTGCCGGAGATTTGCCTACCGCCGGGTCTTTCAGCATCTGCGCCGCCAACGAAATGGTTGAAATCGGCGTCTTGAATTCGTGCGTCATATTATTGATAAAGTCATTCTTCATCTCCGTCAGCTTCTTCTGGCGGAACACGATGTAAATCGTGAAGATGAACGTTATCAACAGCACAAAGGTGAATATCATCGATGGAATCATAAAGCTGACCGAATCGAAGATATAATCCCTCTTGCCGGGAAAATGTATCTTGACGATACTCATACGGGCAGGCGGGTCGTTCAGGAACAAGGGCTGCGAGTAGGAACTCTCACTGCCTTCATCGCTATAATCCGAACAGCGATACACTTCCCTGCCGTCCCGGTCTATCACCTTAAAGTGATAGTTCAACTCGATACCGTTGTCAATCAACCCCGATTTCAGATACTGGTCCAGATTCTTAAAATTCACCCGTTCTTCTATCGGCCGACTACTGGCACGGTAAATCATCTGCCAGGCCACCTCATCCAGCAAGGCGCGTTGATACAGATAACGGTTCTTTATGGCATCCGCCAGCGAACGCGATGTCTGGGGTATCGTTTTCGTTCCGTGTTTACGCGAAATCATTGCCCTGGGCAGTTCTGATGCTTCGTTGGTAAATGTCTTCAGTTCGATAGCCGAATACCTTGTACCGTCCGGCGATGTAACCGTAAAACGCTGCGTCTGCACCACTCCTTTGCCTTGCGAGCTTTGCTCCCACGCTTTCTTCTCAGCCTCGGAGATATCCTCCCGCAACCAGCGGTCGACCTCCGCAGACTCCACATCTTTTGAAGCAGCCATCAAAGCACGCTTCACCGATTCATCGAATTGCTCGTTACGCATCTTCACCATTTCCTCAATATAGCTGATCTGCAGATACAGCAAACTGATGAAGGAAAGGCCCATAACGACGCCTAATATCCATATTGTCGACTTTTTCATAGTCACAAAATTAACACTCCCTAATTAACACTCCTAACAAATTAACCTGATTTAACCGGGTGTTCTCGTTAATTAACCGTAGCGTGTTTTTTAAGTTGTATTACGAGCATTATAACAAAATGAGACACCTTTGGTTTGCAAATTTAATAAAAAATTAAATATTAGCATTCACATTCTCCTTCATTCTTAACCAGTGTTAATAAAAAAGCCGTTATTCCTCACAATGAGCGAACAACGGCTTTCACGATTTATTAAAATACTTTATTCGTCAGCCTGCTTTGCTTCAAATTCCTTGATAAGTTTATCCTGTACATCGCTCGGTACAAGTTCGTAGCTGGCAAACTTCATAATGAACGAAGCGCGCCCGCCCGTCAACGAACTCAGGGCCGTAGAATAGGACGACATCTCTTTCAAAGGCACTTTGGCAATCAGCTTTTCATAACCGGCTTCGCTACTCATACCCATAATCATGGCGCGGCGTCCTTGCAGGTCACCCATCACATCACCCATCTTGTCGGAAGGAACAAACACTTCCACATCGTATATCGGTTCCAGAATCTTAGGACCGGCATTCTTGAACGCTTCGCTGAACACATTGCGACCGGCCAGCATAAAGGAAATTTCATTGGAATCCACCGGGTGCATCTTACCGTCGTATACGATAACGCGCACATCGCGGGCATACGAACCGGTGAGCGGACCTTGCTCCATACGGGACATGATACCTTTCAGGATAGCCGGCATGAAGCGGGCATCGATAGAACCGCCCACGATACTGTTGACAAACACCAGCTTGCCGCCCCACTCCAACGGAACTTCCTCAACGCCTTTCACGTTCATCTTGAACTCCTGCCCGTTGAACTTATAGGTTTCCGGCATCGGCATGCCTTCATAATAGGGCTCTACAATCAGGTGGACTTCACCGAACTGTCCTGCTCCACCGGATTGTTTCTTATGGCGGTAGTCGGCACGGGCAGCCTTCGTGATGGTTTCGCGATACGGGATACGCGGTTCTTCGAACTTAACCTGCAATTTCTCGTTATTCTCCAAACGCCATTTCAATGTACGCAGGTGGAATTCACCCTGTCCGTGCACAATAGTCTGGCGCAACTCCTTGGACTGGTCGATAACCCATGTCGGGTCTTCTTCACGCATACGGTTCAGGATAACCATCATCTTTTCCGTATCGGCTTCATTCAGCGGCTTAATGGCGCGGGAATATTTGGAATTCGGATATTTAATGAAGTTGAAACGATTCTCAGCCCCTTTGGCATTCAGCGTATTGCCCGTATGCACATCCTTCAGTTTCACCGTGCAGCCGATATCACCGGCTACCATTTCCTCCACCTTGATACGGTTGGCTCCTGCACATGCGTAAATCTGCGCAATACGCTCCTTAGAACCGCGGTCGGCATTGGTAAAGTCTTCTCCTTCGTGTACCTTGCCGCTCATAACCTTGAAATACTGCACATCACCGATATGCGGTTCAACGGCAGTCTTGAAGAAATACAGGGAAGTAGGTCCGTTGGAATCGGGTTTCACAACTTCACCGCGTGTATTGTGCACCGGAGGCATTTCGTCTACAAACGGAACAACATTACCCAGGAACTCCATCAAACGGCGCACACCCATATCCTTGCCCGCACATACGCAGAATACGGGGAACATGCCGCGGGAGGCCAATCCTTTGCGGATGCCCTCGCGCATCTCGTCTTCGGTCAGAGAATCCTGTTCGAAGAATTTCTCCATCAGGGTTTCATCGTGTTCGGCAGCGGCCTCCACCAATGCTTTATGCATGGCGGTTGCTTTCTCCATCTCCTCAGCGGGAACATCTTCGATTGTGGGTGCTCCGCCTTCCGGTCCCCACGAATATTTTTTCATCAGAAGTACATCAATCAACGAATTGAAATTAGGTCCGGTAGCCAGCGGGTATTGAACGGGAACCACTTTTGAACCATAGATTGATTGCAGTTGCTCCAATACCATATCATAATCGCACTTCTCATGGTCGAGCTGGTTTACCAGGAAGATAACCGGTTTGCCCAGCTTCTCCGTATAGCGGAAATGATTTTGAGTACCTACCTCGGGGCCGTATTGTCCGTTCAGCAGCAAGATAGCCGTATCGGTAACGTTGAGTGCCGTCATGGCCGCTCCCACAAAGTCGTCACTGCCCGGACAGTCTATGATATTCAGCTTCTTACCGTTCCACTCCACATGGAAAACGGTGGAAAACACAGAATAGCCGTATTCCTGCTCCACCGGAAAGTAATCGCTGACCGTATTCTTGGCAGTAATTCTGCCGCGACGTTTTATAATACCACTCTCAAAGAGCAGCGCTTCCGTGAGAGTGGTTTTACCCGAGCCGTCATTGCCAAGGAGGGCAATGTTCTTAATTTCATTCGTCTGATATACTTTCATGATATATAAGATTTAAAGTGAATACTCAGCATGCTTCCGTATGCCATTATTTTAGTGAGCCGCAAATTAGAAATTAATCAAAAGAAAAGCAATAAAACGTCTGTGTTACTAAACTATGTTATGTAACACATCGGCTATATACCTTATTATATGGTATCCGGAAAAGCTGCACTTCAGCCTGTAATCAATATCACAAAACCCCTTCCAGCTCAAGTAATCTCTGTTTGGAGCCAAGCCCGCCGCCGTAGCCGGTCAAGGAACGGTCACTGCCGATTACCCGGTGACAAGGAACAAATATCGACATCGGATTTGCTCCATTGGCATTAGCTACCGCACGCACTGCCGCAGGTCTGCCGATGCGCCGTGCCACTTCTCCATAGGAAACTGACGTGCCGAAAGGTATCTTCAACAATTCACTCCACACTGTCTTCTGAAAATCCGTACCTATGAACAGGAGCGGTATATCGAATGTCTGCCGCTTTCCGGCAAAATACTCGTCCAACTGTTGCCGGGCGCTTTCGATTACAGCCGAAGTACCTTCCTCAAATTCGGCATTCCACATCCGTTTCAGTCTGTTGTCCACCCGGGCACTATGCTTTTTCCGTCCGCCAGTCGCAAAGACAGAGTTTATCGCCTATCGAACCAAGCAACAGCACGCCGCAGGGCGATTGATAGGGATTGACTATGATTTTATTCTTATCTTTCATACAGCAGAAATAGGATAATTACATCTATCTGTTTCCAATTTTAAGAGTTTGAAAATAAAAAAACACCTGTTACGCTATCACGAAACCGGATACATATACCTGATTACGGTCATATTAAAGCGTAGCAGATAAATTTCCTTACAAGTAAAAACCGCCCGTCCTCTCACAACAAAGAGAAGAACGGGCGGCCGTTTATCTAAAATGTATCGTTCTTATTTCAGCAAAGACTCCGGGTCGAGATGGTCTGCCTCGATGTCTTTGAAATAACGGTATGTACCGACTTTCAGCTCTGCCGTAGCAGCATCGTCGCAAACGATGATTCCCTTTTCATGCATCTGCAGCGCGCTGATTGTCCACATCTGCATCACAGGTCCTTCCACCGCATGATAAAGGGCACGGGCCTTGTTGTGGCCATTTACGATAATCATCACTTCCCTTGCGCTGAGCACAGTGCCTACACCTACGGTCAAAGATGTTTTGGGCACTTTGTTTACATCGTTGTCAAAGAAGCGGCGGCAGCGTTTCCGTTCAGGATATTGGTATTCTCCGGCTTGATATCGATGTGGCTGAAGAAGTTGTTCCACATAAAGGAATAGTAGCTTTCGGGGTGTTCCTTCGGCAAGCCTACATACTCGTCCATGTTGAAAGTCACTACGTTCTGGAAAGATACAATACCTTTCTTGTTCAGGTCGATTAAGGCCTTGTACATACCCAGAGGCGAAGAACCGGTGGGACATCCCAATACAAACGGTTTTTCGGGGGTAGGGTTGGCAGCCTTGATTTTGGCAGCTACATAATGTGCCGCCCACTGTGATACGGATTGATAATCCGGTTGAATGATTAGTCTCATTACAATTATTTTATCAGGTTAATAAATTAGGGGTAACTTCCTGTCTTCTTCAAACGCTCCGCCATGGCACGTGCCAGATTCTCGCATTGCTCGTAAGTAATGTCCTTCATGGCCTGCTTCATCTCCACCGGATCGCCCACGATCTCAAACTTGCTCTTTCTCGGCAAATTCGCCCATGCGCTTCACGGCTGCACCCGCCCAGCAGAACGAGCCGAAGTAACCCAGATAACGGCCTTTCACCTCGCGTACCAATATCTTGGAGAGCAGTGATTCTATCTCCGGATAAATCTGGTTGCTGTAGGTGGGGCTGCCGATGATAAGTCCGCGATACTTGAATATGTCGGCTATGATGTAAGACGGATTACTCTTGCTCACATTGTGCATCACAATATTCTTGATGCCTTGTGCGGAAAGTTCCGCCGCAATGGCTTCCGCCATCTGCTCGGTATTGCCATACATGGAACCATAGACAATGACCACACCCTCTTCGGCCGCATACCGGCTCAAGCGATCGTAGATGCCGATAACCTTGGCAATGTTATCCGTCCATACCGGTCCGTGAGTGGAGCAGATGGTGGAAATGGGCAGACCGCCCAGCTTGGCAAGTGCCTTCTGCACGGGAGAGCCGTACTTGCCCACGATATTGGAGTAGTAACGCACCATCTCGTCCCAATACTTATCCAGATTCATGCGTGTATCAAGGAATCCGCCATCGAGCGTACCGAAGCATCCGAAGCCGTCACCGGAAAGGACTCCTTCCGTTTCGTCGAAAGTCATCATCGTCTCGGGCCAGTGCACCATCGGAGTCATATAGAAACGGAGCTTGTGGTGGCCCAAGGCAAGAAAGTCCTCATCCTTTACCATGTACTGCTCGCCCGTCACGCCATAGAAGCCCTCTATCATACCGAAAGTCTGCTTGTTGCCAACGATGATGATGTCGGGGTAATGCTGCTTTATCAAGCGGATAGAGCCCGAATGGTCCGGCTCCATATGGTTGATGATGAGATACTGGATGGGGCGCTCGCCGATTATGCTCTTTATCTTCCGAAGATACACACCTCAAAGTAACAAATATCTACAGTATCAACCAGCGCAACCGTTTCATCGTCTATCAGGTAAGAGTTGTAAGACACTCCGTAAGGCAATGGCCACATACCTTCAAACAAATGCTTATTGCGGTCATTCACTCCCACGTAGTGGATTTCATACTTCTTTTTTTCCAAGTTTTATCACTGTTTTTGGGTTCATAATTATTCTTTATTTAGATTGAAAGAAGGAAATTCATTATAAAGAGGAGTCGCACTCATAAGCCTATGTTATTTAGAAACAAAAGTAAAACTTTTCTTCGATTTTTACTAATAGAAAACGAATTAGATATGTTAATAACTGCCATGGAAGAGCCACATATTCGTCAACAAATACATTTCAGAGTCCGATTACATATTCTACATGCAAATTTATAATACCGGAAGCATAGCGATTGAAATAAATTCATAACTTTGTATATAATATGGAAAGACACAACAAAATATTCCTACCATCAAAAAAACATTTGTATGAATAGCGGTTATCATAAGAATCTTGTGTTCACGGCAGCGTGCATCGGAATGTGTTTTTTCGGTGTTTCAATGATTACATTGGGTTCGGTACTGCCTTCTCTCGTCACAAAACTGGAATTAAGCGGACTGCAAACTACGTCACTGGTAACCTTTCTTCCCATCGGCATGCTGGCCGGTTCGTTGATTTTCGGTCCTATTGCGGACCGTTTCGGACACAAAGCATTGTTGGTGCCCAGTTGCATCATCGTATTATCGGGATTGGAAGGACTGATATTTTTCGAAAGCATCCCGCTCCTTCAAATCTCCATCGTAGGCATAGGTCTGGGCGGCGGCATCCTTAACGGTGAAACCAACGCCTTGGTTTCCGACATCTCCGGAGAATCCGAAAAAGGCTCCCGGATCAGCTTCCTGGGAGTGTTCTACGGGTTGGGAGCGCTTGGCATACCAAGCCTTTTGGGAATCCTGTCCGAGCATTACTCTTTTGAAACCATCCTGCAAGGTATAGGCATCATTATGCTGGCAGGTATATTGTTCTGCATCCCCATACGTTTTCCCGCACCCAAGCAAGCGCAGGGATTTCCTGTAAAGGAAGGATTAGGCCTGCTGAAAGAAAGCAGCCTGCTGCTGCTCAGCTTCATTCTTTTCTTTCAAAGCGGCATTGAAGGAGTATGCAATAACTGGTCCACCAGTTATTTCGGTCAGGTAACCGACATACCTGCCAATCAGGGATTGATAGCACTCACCTGTATGGTTGCCGGACTCACCGTAGCACGTATGCTACAAATCGTACTTTTCAAAAAGATACAACCGGCAAAGGTGCTCCCCTACAGTCTTATCCTCACTGCAACAGGCTTTGCCCTGCTGACAGCAGCTCCCGGTTTCATACGGGCTGCTGCAGGCATGGCTGTAATAGGAATGGGATTATCGTCTACTTATCCGGTTATCCTGAGTATTCTCGGAACCCGCTACCCTTCATTGTCGGGAACGGCATTCGGCATAGCGCTCGCCATCGCCCTTATAGGACAAACTGCCATGAACGGACTGATGGGAATGGTTTTCACATATGACAACGGCATCGTGCTTTACCCTTATATAATGATAGGTTCACTGGCTATCATGCTTGTTTTGTTTAAGCGTTCACTCAAATAAATTATTTACCCTCTGCATTCTGCCGGGAATTATTAAAGAAAACTCACGACATGGTGGAAAAGCCGGAAAAATTTCCTGACACAAAACGGAATTTATCATTAATTAATTAGATTAGATTTTCGCTTTATCGTATATTTGCCCTGAATAACCGAATTAAGAGATATGAAAAAAATAAGTTTTGCACTTTTTTTCTGCCTTTGTGCACTGGCAGGCTTTGCCCAGAACAGCAAGCCACTCGATTTGAAAGAAATCGTATCCGGAGAATTTATCCCTCAAAACATTTCGGGTGTCATCCCTATTCCGGGAGACGGCGAACATTATTCGCAAATGAATGCGGATAAGACACAAATCATCAAATACTCTTTCAAGACAGGCAAACCGGTAGAAGTGCTGTTCGATGCGGCTACTGCCCGCGAGTGTCCATTCAAGAAGTTCGACAGCTACAGCTTTGCTCCAGACGGCAGCAAATTGCTTATTGCAACAGAAACAGTGCCTGTATATCGCCACTCTTATACAGCAGTACATTATATATATAGCCTGAAGCGGAATTTGGACGGCAAGATAAACAATGTAGTGGAGAAACTGTCGGACGGCGGACCGCAACAAGTACCCATCTTCTCGCCCGATGGAAACCAAGTGGCTTTTGTGCGCGACAACAACATCTTCCTCGTTAAATTACTTTACGGCAACAGCGAAAGCCAGGTGACCGAAGACGGCAGCCGCAATGAAGTGCTGAACGGCATTCCCGACTGGGTATACGAAGAAGAGTTTGCATTTAACCGTGCCTTGGAATTCAGTCCCGACAGCAAGATGCTGGCTTTCATCCGTTTCGACGAACGGGAAGTTCCCTCTTATACTTTCCCGGTATTTGCCGGAGAAGTGCCTCATATTGCCCCTTACGAGAAATACCCGGGAGAATATACTTATAAATATCCCAAGACAGGTGAAAAGAATTCAAAAGTATCCGTACACACTTTTGATATCAAATCCAAAGTAACCCGCAAAATCAATCTTCCTTTGGAAGAAGGCGGCTACATTCCCCGTATCCGTTTCACACAAGACCCGAACAAGCTTGCCATCATGACGCTGAACCGCCACCAGAACCGGTTCGACCTGCATTTTGCCGACCCTCGCAGTACCGTATGCAAGTTGGCCGTACGTGATGAGAGCGACACTTATATCCGCGAGAATGTATTTGACAACATCATTTTCTATCCGGAGACTTTCAGTTTTGTCAGTGAAAGAAACGGATACAACCACTTGTACTGGTACAATATAAACGGAAATCTTATCAAACAGGTCACTTCCGGCTCATACGAAGTACAGGATTTCCTGGGTTATGACCCTGAAAACGGAAATTTTTATTACAGCAGCAACGAAGAAAGTCCGCTGCGCAGCGCTATCTACAAGATAGACCGCAAAGGCAAAAAAACAAAGTTATCATCGCATACAGGGACAAATAGCGCCCTGTTCAGTACAGACATGAAGTATTTCATGAACCGCTATTCAAGCCTGGACATTCCGACTGTCATCACCCTGAACGACAATAACGGCAAAACGCTGACCACACTTGTAGATAATGCCGCACTGAAGCAGAAATTAAACGGATATGATATGCCGAAGAAAGAATTCTTCTCTTTCCAGACCTCTGAGGGCACTGAACTGAATGGCTGGATGATAAAGCCGGCAAACTTCTCCGCAAGCAAAAAATATCCGGTTCTGATGTATCAGTACAGCGGTCCAGGCTCGCAGCAGGTACTTGACAAGTTCGGCGTGAGCTGGGAAACTTACATGGCTTCCCAAGGCTATGTCGTAGTGTGCGTAGACGGACGAGGCACGGGCGGACGCGGTGCGGAATTTGCCAAAAGCACCTATCTGAATCTCGGTGTCAAAGAAGCCAAAGACCAAGTGGAAACCGCCTTGTACTTAGGACGCCAACCTTATGTAGATAAAAATCGTATCGGAATTTGGGGCTGGAGTTATGGCGGCTACATGACCATTATGAGCATGAGCGAAGGAACTCCCGTATTCAAAGCCGGAGCAGCCGTTGCTCCGGTTACCGACTGGAACTATTACGATACCGTATACGGCGAACGTTTCATGCGTACCCCGAAAGAAAATGCCGAAGGTTACAAAGCCTCGTCCGCCTTTACCCGTGCCAACAACTTGCATGGCAATCTGTTGTTGGTACATGGCATGGCGGATGATAACGTTCATTTCCAGAATTGCGCGGAATATGCCGAACACCTCGTACAACTTGGCAAACAGTTCGACATGCAGGTCTATACCAACCGCAACCATAGCATCTTCGGAGGCAACACCCGTCTGCATCTGTATACCAAATTAACGAACTTCTTTAATCGGGAATTGAAAAAGTAAATGAGCGAAAGAGTACGTAAGCCGGAATGGCTCAAAATAAGTATCGGTGCCAACGAACGTTATACCGAGACAAAACGCATTGTAGAATCCCACTGCCTGCACACGATATGCAGCAGCGGACGTTGTCCCAATATGGGAGAATGTTGGGGAAAAGGTACTGCCACTTTTATGATAGGCGGCGACATCTGTACCCGTTGCTGCAAGTTCTGCAATACACAAACAGGCAAGCCCATGCCGCTTGACCCGCAAGAACCGGTGCACGTAGCCGAATCCATCGCCTTAATGAAGCTCTCCCACGCCGTTGTCACTTCCGTAGACAGAGACGACCTGCCGGATTTGGGAGCCGCCCATTGGGTGCAAACAATCCGCGAAATCAAACGCCTCAACCCGGATACGACCGTTGAAGTACTGATTCCAGACTTTCAGGGAAGAAAGGAACTCGTAGACATGGTTATCGAAGCCCGGCCGGAGATAATCTCCCATAATATGGAAACCGTAAAACGTATCAGTCCGCTGGTACGGAGTGCTGCTCATTATGAAACAAGCCTTGAAGTATTGCGGCAGATATCCGAAAGCGGCACTGTTGCCAAATCCGGCATTATGGTAGGATTGGGGGAAACTCCGGATGAAGTGGCAGCGCTCATGGACGACCTGCGCGACGCAGGTTGCCGGATACTCACTATCGGACAATATCTGCAACCTACGCATAAGCATTATCCCGTAGCAGAATATGTTACCCCTGCCCAATTTACCGCCTACAAGGAACTCGGATTAAAAAAAGGATTCACCCAGGTAGAAAGCGCACCATTGGTCCGTTCGTCCTACCATGCAGAAAAATCAACCCAATATCTACAAAAAAGATGAAATAAAGAACATTTTATACCGGCTGTTTGTTGAATAGGAAACGGCAAAATAGCGTAGTAATGGGCAAGCAACGAATTCTATCATCTAAGTTTAATATGTCGCTCGGATATATTCCCGTTATTATATCCATTATATTATGTGAATTCATAATACAAGACATTGCTATCTACATCGGTGCAGGCGTAGGTGTGTTGTCCAGTATCTATATGTGGCAGCGCAAGGGGCCGCATATCCCCCAATTCATATTATACAGCACGACAGGAATGTTACTGTTATTGACAATAACTTCCTTTTTTTCCGCTGATTATTGTCCGGAAGCAATGTTTCCGTTTACGCTGGAAATCAGTGCGATTATACCTCCGCTCATCATCTTTCTGAATAGAAGACGCTTTTTGAACTATCACACAGCCCAGACCCATAAATGCTGCAAGCAGTTTTTTGCACAAGGAGCCGAAGCCGCCATAGTATCGGCCCGTGTATTACTGCTCATCGGTTTCCTGCATTTTCTTATCATATCGCTTGCCATATTGTTCGGGCATCCGCTGAACGATACGCTACGCTACATTTTATTCCGTATCATGCCGCCCTGCGTATTCATACTGGGTATCTTGTTCAATCAGTTCGGCATATACTATTTCAACAAGATAATGAGTCATACCGTATTTGTACCTATCGTGACAAAAAAAGGAGATGTTATTGGAAAAGCAATGGCCTCAGAAGCCATCAACCGGAAAAACGAATATATCAATCCCGTTATCCGCATCACCGTAACTTCACACGGTATGCTGTTTTTACTGCCCCGTCCTCAATGCAGCATACTCGAAAAAGGCAAAACGGATATATTAATGGAGAACTACTTATTGTATGGAGAAACTCTGGAACAAGGTGCTGAAAGAATCTTACAAGAAATCCTTCCCTCAGCTCCGCCCCAAAATCTCCACTTCTGTTTCATGTACCACTTTGAGAATGAAATTACCAACCGCCTGGTCTATAACTTTATCCTTGACCTGAACAATGATTCCATCCTATGCAACAAAAAGTTCAAAGGCGGAAAACTTTGGACATTCCAGCAAATAGAGCATAACCTTCACAGAAACTTTTTCAGCAGTTGTTTCGAACGTGAATACGAACACACAAAAGAAATTATTTATACAAGAGAAAAATACAAGGAATTTTAGACAAATCGGGAACCTTCCCTTTCCATTCTTTCACCGTTTTCGTTTTAATATACTCTCCCTCACATGTAATATCGGCAGCAATGCAAAGTTTGGTCTGAGGACGGCAGTTATGCAGAATATCCTCTATCATCTTATTGTTACGATAGGGAGTCTCTATAAAAAGCTGGGTCTGATGCTCATTATACACGCGTTGTTCCAACGCTTTCAGTTTCTTGGCACGCTCACCGGGTTCAATAGGCAAATATCCGTGAAAGGCAAAACTCTGTCCGTTAAAACCGGAACCCATAACCGATAATATGATTGAAGAAGGCCCGACCAAAGGAACCACCCTCAAGTTCTTACGCTGCGCTATAGCCACCACATCCGCCCCCGGATCGGCAACAGCCGGACATCCTGCCTCGGAAATCACTCCCATTGGATTTCCTGCCTCAAGCGGTTTCAAATATCCGGATATATCTTCCGGTGAAGTATGCTTATTGAGCGTATAGAACGTAAGCGAATCAATATCTATTTCCCTGTCGACTTTCTTCAGGAAACGACGTGCCGAACGCACATCCTCCACTATAAAATGACGGATACCTAAAATCACTTCTTTATTATAAGAGGGTAATACGGTTTCAACAGGAGTATCGCCTAAAGTAACAGGCAACAGATAAAGAGCAGTTTCCATGTAAATCAACTAAAGAAATAAAAATAGAGTGGTAAGATTTATAAAGGGATATAAAAAAGCGGTAAAGCGGTAAGGCGATAAGGCTATGAGCCTGAATACCCTATCACTTTACCGCTTCATCATCCTTTTTTATCCGTAGATTATATTTCCGTTTTCGTCTTTGTACTCATCCAGACCTTTTTCATAAGTAGCCATAGCGCGCAAACTCATACCTACGCTGGAGAAACCGCCATCGTGGAACAAATTCTGCATAGTAACCTTACGGGTTAAGTCGGAGAACATAACGATACAGTAATCCGCACATTCGTCAGCCGAAGCATTACCCAGCGGAGACATACGGTTGGCAAAGTCGAACAGTTTGTCCATACCCTTTACACCCGAACCGGCAGTGGTCATTGTCGGAGACTGGGAAATTGTGTTGACACGTACATTGTGCTCGCGTCCGTAGATATAACCAAAGCTACGGGCAATAGACTCCAACAGTGCTTTTGCATCCGCCATATCATTGTAACCGTAGAACGTACGTTGCGCTGCCACATAACTCAAAGCTACGATAGAACCGTATTCGGCAATAGCGTTCATCTTCTTGGCAGCCTGTATCATCTTATGGAAAGATATTGCCGAAATGTCCAGCGTCTTATCCAACATATCGTAATCCAAGTCATCGTATGTACGTTTCTTGCGTACATTAGGAGACATACCGATAGAATGAAGGACAAAATCCACCTGACCGCCCAGCACTTCCATAGAGCGTTTGAATACATTCTCCAAATCTTCCACACTGGTGGCATCCGCTGCTATGACTTCGCAATTCAGTTTTTCGGCCAATGCCGAAACTTCACCCATACGTACAGCGACAGGTGTATTGGACAAGGTGATCGTTGCACCTTCTTCTACTGCTTTTTCTGCTACTTTCCAGGCAATGGACTGCTCATTCAGAGCACCAAAAATAATGCCTCTTTTTCCTTTCAACAAATTGTAACTCATACCTTTTTTACTAAGTTTTGAGTTGCAAAGATAGTGCAAAAACCCCGAATGCACGCAAAGAAAAGGGTAAAACCGCAAAAAATACACCAAAACCAACAATTTGTACACATCTTTTCTACCAAAGCCCGATACATTTGCAAACGGTAATTAAGAGGTTTTTTCATAATAATTTATTTAAGGTTAGAATTAGGTTAACATGAATCATTTATTATTTCTTTCGTAAGCCACTCGTGAGAGCAGCTTACGGGGAAGTAATAAGATGGAAAGTAAAGATTAGGAAATGCCGCTTAATCCGCAAATCAGAATTCATAAATTCATTAACATAGTATCACGAATGAACACATTACTAAAAAAGCTATTTACGCTTACCACATTTTCTCTTGCATTACTGCCTGCACAGAATGCTGTTCATGCCCAATGCAAAAATTCTATAGATGAGAACATCTATAAAGAATTGCCTTTCAACATGCCAAAGGTTGAGCAGCCGTCGTTTCCTGATTATACAGTCAGTATCCTGCAATTCGGAGCCAAAAGCGACGGAACTACCTTAAACACAAAAGCGATTAATGATGCCATTAAAGCCGTCAATGCAAAAGGCGGCGGTAAAGTAGTCATTCCAGAAGGATTGTGGCTGACAGGTCCTATTGAGTTATTGAGCAACGTCAATCTGCATACGGAGAAAAATGCCCTCGTTGTCTTTACAGATGATTTCAATGCCTATCCCATTCTTGAGACATCGTTTGAAGGGTTGAATACCCGCCGTTGCCAGTCGCCTATTTCTGCGCGCAACGCAGAAAACATAGCCATTACAGGCTATGGTGTATTCGACGGTTCGGGCGATAGCTGGCGTCCGGTGAAAAAAAGCAAACTGACTGCCGGCCAATGGGATGCACTTGTCAAGTCGGGCGGTGTAGTAGACAAATCCATATGGTATCCCACAGCCGGATCGTTAAAGGGAGCATTGGCCTGCAAGAACTTCAACAATCCCGAAGGTATCGAAACAGACGAGGAATGGAATGAAATCCGTCCGTGGTTGCGCCCCGTATTGCTCAATATCGTCAAGAGTAAAAGAGTCCTGTTAGAAGGTGTTACATTCAAGAACTCACCAAGCTGGTGTCTGCATCCGCTATCATGCGAGCACATCACCATTAACCAAGTAAAAGTATTCAATCCCTGGTATTCTCAGAACGGCGATGCCCTGGATTTGGAATCCTGCAAGAATGCATTGATAATCAATAACATCTTCGATGCCGGTGACGATGCCATCTGCATCAAATCCGGTAAAGACGAGGACGGACGCAAACGCGGCGAACCTTGCCAGAACGTTATCGTAAAGAATAACACTGTGTTACACGGTCATGGCGGTTTCGTCGTGGGCAGTGAAATGTCCGGCGGTGTGAAAAATATTTATGTAACAGATTGCACTTTCCTCGGCACAGACGTAGGTTTGCGCTTTAAAAGCACCAGAGGACGCGGCGGTGTTGTAGAGGGAATCTATATTCACAACATCCACATGATTGATATACCCCACGAAGCACTGCTCTTCGACCTATTCTATGGCGGCAAGGCTGCCGGTGAAGAAACGGAAGAAGACCTGAAAGGCCGCATGAAGACAGCAGTTCCCCAAGTGACTGTTGAAACGCCTTCTTTCCGGGATATTCACATCTCCAATATCATCTGCAAGGGTTCCGGACGCGCCATGTTCTTCAACGGACTGCCCGAAATGCCCATCAGGAATGTAACCGTAAAGGATGTAATCATCAACGATGCCAAAGAAGGCGTTGTCATCAGCCAGGCGGAAGGTGTCACATTGGAAAACATACGTATAGAGACTAAGGGACACACATTGGATGTGAAAAACGCCAAAAATCTGAAAGTGGACGGAAAAGTATATTCCGCTATTGGCGCAGAAGGAAAAATGCTGGATTTTTAAGTAAAGTTCAATAAGCAATAAGCGCAAAGCAGACAGTCTTTTTGCCAAAAGGAAAAGAGCTGTCTGCTCTATTTAGTTTAATTTTGCCGCAGTTTATTAAACACATTCCTTATGAAAACGACCTTTTTAACCGGTTTCCTGTTAATGTGCGCATGCACTCTTGCCGCACAATCACAACCAAATACCAAAACCATTTCGGTAGAAGTAACCAACTCATGGAGCAAGGACAAGAGCGATGCTCCGGTAGTACTGAAAATCAAAGACCTGCAACCCGGCTTCCGCGTACGTTCGGCTGTTGTAATGAACGGCAGTGAGGAAATCCCCTCGCAACTGGACGACTTGAACGGCGATTTAAAAGCCGATGAGCTGGCATTTGTCATGGACATTCCTGCCCAAAGCAAGAAAACGCTGGCAATTACCCTGTCTTCCGCCCAAGCAGATAAGACCTATCCGGCACGTGTATTTGCCGAAATGCTGATACGCGATGCAAAAAAGCAGAAGCACGCCCCCACACAGTCGGTTACAGTACCGGGCTCTACCAATTTTTATAATATGCTACACGGGCACGGGCCGATGTTCGAATCGGAATTAGTGGCTTACCGCGTTTATTTCAATCAAAAGCAAACCGTTGACCCGTATGGCAAGTTTAAAAAAGGACTGGAAATCAAGGAAAGCGGTTTTTATCCCAATGACGAACAGCTTGCACGCGGTTTCGGAGACGATGTACTGATGGTTGGCAACAGTTGCGGTGTCGGCGCCCTGAAAGGTTGGGACGGAACGAAGGCCATCCACATAGAACCGATAGCTTTCCGCACCGAAAGCATTCTTGCTTATGGCCCTATACGCACCATAGTCGATGTAACCGTAAAAGGCTGGAACTATCAGGGAAAAGAATTGAACATGACCAACCGCTATATCCTTTATGCCGGACACCGTGACCTGCTGGTAGAGACTTTCTTTGACGAACCGCTGGAGAACGAAGTGTTCTGTACCGGTGTGCAGAATATCATGGGCAACGAAACACGCTCGGAATCAGATCACAAAGGATTGATAGGCAGTTGGGGAAGGCACTGGCCGGTCAACGACACCGTAAAATACGCCAAAGAGACAGTGGGCATTGCCACCTATGTTCCTCAGAAATATATCCGTCAGGAAGTAAAAGATAAAGATAATTTCCTTTATACCCTTTCTGCACCGGGTCGCGACCGTTTCCACCATTACACCATGTTTACTTCATGCAAGGAAACTTTCGGATATCCTACTCCCGAAGCATGGTTTGCCTATATGCGCGAGTGGAAAGAAGAGTTGCAACACCCTGTTCAGATTAAAATCAAGAATTAAACACTCAAAGAATCAAATCGTAACATGAAAAGCAGAAACGCACTTTTAGGACTCAGCCTGCTGCTGGCAATGCCGCTGGCGGCACAAGAAAAGAATTATGTTTCCGAGGTATGGGTAGCCGACCAAGGCAACGGTAAATATAAGAACCCGATACTCTACGCAGACTATTCCGATCCGGATGCCTGCCGCGTAGGAGATGATTTCTATATGACCTCTTCCAGTTTCAACTGCCTGCCGGGTCTGCAGATTTTACACTCCAAAGACCTCGTTAACTGGAGTATCATCGGCGCTGCCGTTCCCTACGCCCTCCCCCCTATCGAAACACCGGAACGTCCGGAGCATGGCAACCGTGTATGGGCGCCTGCCATCCGCCATCATAACGGTGAATTCTACATTTTCTGGGGCGACCCCGACCAAGGCGCGTTCATGGTAAAAGCCAAAGACCCCAAAGGCCCGTGGACAGAACCCGTGCTCGTAAAACCGGGCAAGGGCATCATAGACACCTGCCCTTTCTGGGATGAAGACGGAAAGGTCTACATGGTACACGCCTATGCAGGAAGCCGTGCCGGATTGAAAAGCATCATATCCATCTGCGAGTTGAATGCGGATGCCACCCAAGCCATAACACAATCGCGCATCATCTTCGACGGTCATGAAGCGCATCAGACCTGCGAAGGTCCCAAACTCTATAAAAGAGGAGAATATTACTACATCTTCCATCCGGCAGGCGGCGTGCCCACCGGCTGGCAGGTTGTCCTCCGCTCCAAGAACATATACGGCCCTTACGAATGGAAGAAGGTACTGGCACAGGGTAACAGCCCTATCAACGGCCCTCATCAGGGAGCATGGGTAGACACTCCTACCGGTGAAGACTGGTTCCTGCATTTTCAGGATGTCGGCGCATACGGTCGTCTGGTGCACCTGCAACCTATGAAATGGGTAAACGACTGGCCGGTTATCGGCATCGACAAAGACGGCGACGGCTGCGGCGACCCGGTACTGGTTCATACGAAGCCGAACGTAGGCAAGACATATCCTATCCGCACTCCGCAAGAAAGCGATGAGTTTGACGGTTATACCCTCTCTCCGCAGTGGCAATGGCATGCCAACATCAATGAAAAATGGGCCTATTATGCAGGCGACCAGAGTATTGTACGTCTTTACTCCTACCCGGTTGTCAAAGAATATAAGAACCTTTGGGATGCAGCCAACCTATTGTTGCAAAAAACTCCTTCCGACAACTTTACCGCCACAATGAAGCTTACCTTCAAACCGACGGAGAAATACAAAGGAGAACGTACCGGACTGGTAGTTATGGGACTTGACTACACCGGACTTATCCTGGAAAATACGGACAAAGGCCTGGTATTGTCTCAAGTGTCTTGCCCCAAAGCAGACAAAGGTACTTCCGAAACCGTAAACGGTACAGTCGATTTAAAGGATAATACGATTTACCTGCGTGCCAAGTTCACCTCTGACGGGAAAAAGATTTCCAAGAGCGAAGGCGGACACGACCTGTTGGTAATGTGCCACTTCAGTTACAGCCTCAACGGAAAGAAATTCCAGCCATTGGGCAAACCGTTCCAAGTAAAAGAAGGCAAGTGGATCGGTGCCAAAGTTGGCATGTTCTGTACCCGCCCGGCTATCGTTACCAACGACGGCGGCTGGACAGATGTAGACTGGTTCAGAATTACCAGATAACAGGCTTCATGGACATACTGCCTCACCATAGATAACATTGATTTCCGGTTTATCAGGTATCTATCTTAAAATCGGTATTAATCCGCGTTATCTATGGTGAGTTTTTATATAACCCCTGCAAATTGTTATATCTTTGTTCCCAAAATAAAAAAGAGAAAACAATGAAGAAACTTGTTATATTCGACTTAGACGGTACATTATTAAATACCATTGCCGATTTGGCGCAAAGCACCAACCATGCATTGAGCGTACTTGGTTACCCCACCCACGAGGAATCAGCCTATAACTTCATGGTGGGTAACGGAATCAACAAACTATTTGAGCGAGCCCTTCCCGAAGGAGAGAAGAGCGAGGAAAATGTGCTCCGTGTCCGTAAGGAATTCATTCCTTACTACGATGCACACAATGCCGACAAGAGCCGTCCCTATCCCGGCATACCCGAACTGCTGGAACAATTACAGTCGCTGGGACTGCAAATAGCGGTTGCATCCAATAAATACCAAGCAGCAACCCAAAAACTGATAGCTCACTATTTCCCGAAAATAAACTTTGTCGCCGTATTCGGCCAACGGGAAGGAGTAAACGTGAAACCCGACCCGACCATTGTAGACGATATTCTATCCATTGCCAAAACAGATAGAAAAGATGTGCTTTATGTAGGAGATTCCGGCGTGGATATGCAGACGGCAATCAATGCCGGGGTAACGTCTTGCGGAGTAACCTGGGGGTTCCGCCCACGGACAGAGTTAGAGGAGTTTCACCCCGATTATATCGCAGACAAAGCGGAAGAAATCTTAAAACGGATAAACTGACAAGCTATGATCAAAAAATGGTTCATGCTAATCCTTACCTTTTGCTGTATCGGCGGTAAGGTCACGGCACAAAATGATACCGTCCTGAAACTATGGTACGACAGCCCTGCCAGACAATGGGTAGAAGCTCTGCCATTAGGCAACGGAAGCTTGGGAGCAATGGTCTTCGGCGACCCCATACACGAACGGTTCCAGCTCAATGAAGAGACTGTTTGGGGCGGTTCACCTCACAACAACACCAATCCCAAGGCAAAAGAAGCGTTGCCCCGCATACGCCAACTGATATTCGAAGGGAAAAATAAAGAAGCGCAAGAGTTATGCGGCCCTGCCATCTGCTCACAATCTGCCAATGGAATGCCGTATCAAACGGTCGGCACACTGCATCTCGATTTTGAAGGAATCAGTAAATACGATGACTATTACCGGAATCTGGATATTGAAAAGGCAATAGCCACCACCCGTTTCACGGCCAATGGCGTTACTTACGTACGGGAAACATTCACCTCATTTCCCGACCGGTTATTAGTTATCAGACTAACAGCCTCAAAAAAAAGAAGCATTTCTTTCACTGCGCATTACACCACTCCTTATACCGAAAACACAGAGCGCCGCATCTCTTCCCGCAACGAATTGCAACTCAACGGAAAGGCCAACGACCACGAAGGCATTGAAGGAAAGGTTCGATTCACCGCACTTACCCGGATTGAGAATAACGGCGGTACGCTAAAAGCAACCTCCGACAGTACTTTGCAAGTCAAGAATGCCAATAGCGTTGTTCTGTACGTATCCATCGGCACAAACTTCATAAACTACAAAGACGTATCGGGAGATGCACTTAAAACCGCACGGCAATACATGAAGCAGGCCGGCAAGAACTACGCAAAAAGAAAAGAAGCCCACATTGCCGCCTATCAAAAATACTTTAACCGCGTTTCCCTCGACTTGGGCAGCAATTCCCAAATCAAAAAACCGACAGACCGGCGTGTAAAAGAATTCAGTTCTACTGCCGATCCGCAAATGGCTGCCCTATACTTCCAATTCGGACGTTATCTCTTAATATGTTCTTCACAGCCGGGTGGACAAGCCGCCAACCTGCAAGGCATCTGGAACTATCAGTTGCGCGCTCCCTGGGACGGGAAGTACACCACCGACATTAACGTAGAAATGAATTATTGGCCGGCAGAAACCACTGCCTTGCCCGAAATGCACGAGCCGTTTCTGCAATTGGTAAAAGAAGTAGCCATACAAGGTCGCGAGAGTGCCGCCATGTACGGCTGCCGTGGCTGGACGTTGCATCACAACACCGATATATGGCGCAGTACAGGCGCCGTAGACGGTCCTAAATATGGTGTTTGGCCCACTTGTAACGCCTGGTTCTGCCAGCACTTATGGGATCGGTATCTGTTCTCCGGCGATAAGAACTATTTAGCAGAGGTTTATCCGATTATGCGCGGCGCCTGCGAATTTTATCTGGACTTCTTAGTACGCGAACCCCAAAACAACTGGCTGGTAGTAGCTCCTTCCTATTCACCGGAAAACAGTCCGTCTGTTAACGGCAAACGCGATTTTGTAATTGTTGCCGGTGCTACGATGGATAATCAAATGGTTTACGACCTCTTCCACAATACCATTCAAGCCGCCACCTTAATGAATGAGCATAAATCCTTCACAGACAGCTTGCAAACCGTGGCCAAGCATTTGGCACCCATGCAGGTAGGACGCTGGGGACAGTTGCAAGAATGGATGGAAGACTGGGACAATCCTCAGGATCACCACCGTCATGTTTCCCACCTATGGGGACTATATCCCGGCCGTCAAATCAGCGCCTATAATTCTCCTGTTCTTTTTGAAGCGGCCAAGAAATCGCTGATTGCCCGTGGAGACCACTCCACCGGTTGGTCTATGGGATGGAAAGTCTGCCTATGGGCACGGCTGCTCGACGGTAATCATGCCTATAAACTGATTACCGAACAACTCCACCCCACCACTGATGAACGCGGACAAAACGGGGGGACCTATCCTAATCTGTTCGATGCCCATCCGCCTTTCCAGATAGACGGCAATTTCGGATGCACGGCCGGCATAGCCGAAATGCTTGTACAAAGCCATGACGGTGCCATTCATCTCCTGCCTGCATTGCCCGATGTGTGGGAACATGGCACTATAAAAGGAATTCGCTGTCGCGGCGGTTTTCTGCTGGAAGAGATGAAATGGGAAAAAGGAAAAGTGCAAACGGTTACCATAGCTTCCACCATCGGCGGAACCTTACGCATACGTACCACCTCCCCTTTATATCTGAATGGAGAAAAACTGACACCGGCGACAGAAGAGTCATGCAATAATCCGCTGCTGCTATCCCAACCGATACGGAAGCCGTTGGTTGCAGCCAGTGCACCGCTATCAGTACCTCAAAAGCAGCAATCGTATATTTATGACATCAAGACCAAAGCCGGAGAAAGATATACGTTTCTCCCTACCGATTAGTTTACCATAGTGTAAGGTTACATATACATTTAAAATTCCAAGTCTTTATTGATGCTATCTCATAAATAGGCTCAGATTCTTTTCAAAATAGTATGTCTGAATAGATAAGAATTAGTAGACAATACAGAATATTAAATATAAAGATGGTATATGGAGTAATTATAATCAATCATTTCCATATACCATCTTATTCTTTAGGATAGTCACCAAATGCTCCTATTTAAGAAAGAAGAGATTTATTAGGGAAAGAGATGTTCCACTAAACTATTCAGATAAATCTCCAAATTCGTATAATTTGCATTTAAGTTATAATTTTTACTATCCGAGGCATCATTCGGATTCAACCCGTTAGCTATCTCCCATTCATCGGGCATACCATCCAAATCGGCATCAGTCAAAGCTGTTTTAGAATTATATTCAGGCCACCCACCAACATCCTCCGGTCTGTCTATCATGCCATTTGTACTCCCATGACTACCCTCATTGGTATATATCCCTTTACGGGTTTCCTCTACAATACGCTTATCATTTATGTCACGGCTGTATGATGCGCCGGCAAATTGAAGGACAGCTTCAAAAGCATCCCATGTAGACTGCAAAGAAGTACGTTCTGCAAAATCGAACGGCTGCTTTGCCAGCAAATCGCTTTTCGGAGCAAAATTATTCTTCACTATCAATCCAACTGTATTATCCTTATTAACCAACATCATCTCCTGACGTTGTTTCTCGTTCAGTTTTTCACAAGTAGGATCCATATAATTTCCGGAAAAGAAGAATACACCATGCGTTCCTTTTACATTTTGATGTTTCCCATCATCGGAATAAGCAGTAAACAAACGTTTGTAAGATGATTTAGTAGCCGTATGAGGTCCCGGTTTATAATAATTATTTATAAAGTTATAGCTTCCTCCTTCACCGGCATACGCTCCATCACTACCAAAATTATAGATTACATTATTGAACAAATCCACTTTTTCATCTTCAGGCTTGCCAGTATAACGACTTCCGCATAAACGCGGAGTACGGTTCATATGATGCGCCAGCAGGTTATGATGAAAAGACGCCGTTTGACCGCCCCATATACCACCATACCCATGAGCACCTTTTTCGTGAATGGAATTTGCAAGGCTTTCGCTGATAATACACCATTGCAACGTAAAATTACTGTTATCATAAAAAGTTGCACATTCATCGGTACTCCAACTCATAGAGCAATGGTCAATAATGATATTACGATGATGTTTAAAACCATTCATCGCATCATCGCCTTTTTGTTTTATCTCTGCCCCCATACGCGAACGGATAAAACGGATTATTACATTATCTGCCTGTACGCTCAACGTATAATTTTTCAAACAGATACCATCTCCCGGCGCTGTTTGTCCAGCAATGGTAACATCACCGTTATTAATTTTCAGAGGTGACTGCAATTCAATCAAGCCACTAACAGCAAAAACTATAGTACGAGATCCCTTCTTTCTCAAGGCCCAACGTAAAGTACCCTCTGTTCCGTCATCTTTCAAAGAGTTTACGACCAATACCTCACCACCAGCTCCTCCGGTTGTGTATTTTCCTGCTCCGTCTGCACCCGGAAAAGCCGGAATCTTAGAACGGTCGGGAGTATCATATACCGGCAAACTCTGTCCAAATACCTCAGAAACAAAAGATACCATAACCCCTGCCATGCAGACAGCCAATAACAAGTTCTTTTTCATAACAAATTCTTTTTAAACAAAACACATCTCAATCAGCCACAGCACCGCCTTTACTGCCAGCCTCCATAATACCGTGTACAAGACTGTTCATATACATCTCGATGTTAGTATATTTACCATTAACATCAACAGTCCGTTCATTCGCATCATTTTTCTTAAAATCAAGCCCATATTCCTTTTCCCAATAATCCGGAATTCCGTCACTGTCAGTATCTTCAGTGCATATTTCAGTATCTGTTGCCAGAACCGGGAATCCCTTTTCATCCAATTGTCCGGCATTAGTACCAATGTCAGACGGCTTATTGATATATCCCGGTTTATTATCCGACCATCCCTTCAATGATTCCCATTCTTTGGCACTGCCTGTACAAGTTGCCACACCTTTTCTGACATCACTTATAATAAGTTCATCAAGCTTATCTCTATAATTGCAAGCACCGGCATATTGTAAAACCATATCATAAGCATCAACGGCAGAATGGGTCGTCACATGTCCGGCTCCGGAAACAGGAGAATTTACCTTTATGCTTGTATGTTCTTTCCAAAGGGCTGAACTCTCCCCGCCTTCGCAATTTTTAGCATCCATTTGTCCGAATACACCATCTTGCCAGTTATCGGCAGTCACGTCACTATATCCTTCCACACAGTTTCCACTAACATAAAACCTGCCCCAGGTCTGAAGCCATTTTTTATAATCTGCTCCCGAATAATCTTTCGGATACACATCGGGTTTGGCAATGCGATACTGACGTTTTTCCTTACTGCCGGTAAAAAGTTTAGTTGCAGGTCCGGGTTTATAATAATTGTTTACAAGATTCACCTTTTGAGCTTCACCGCCATAACAGCCTTCTCCCGCATAATTATAGTACACATTATTGCGTATATCAACAAGTTCACCCTTATCAAGAGCCAATGTCGTGTAGCGAGGTCCAAGACGTGGTACCCGACTTTCGCAATGAGCAATTATATTATGGTGATAAGAAGCATAGTGTCCTCCCCAATTGCCTCCGTATCCATGAGTATTAAATTTCTCTCCTGTTATTTTGGCAGGAGTTACTCGCAATGACTGCGCAACCAAGCACCACTGTACCGTAGTATATTCCGAACCATATACAGACAATCCTTCATCCGTTCCCCAACTTACAGAACAATGATCGATAATAATATTCTTATTATCCGAACCTCCCAGACCATCATTATCCGTATTGATATTACCCGGACGGAAGCGAATAAATCTGATTATCACATTATCAGAGTTTATGGTAAAAGGATAATTTGCTATACAGATTCCTCCCGGCGAGGTCTGCCCTGCAATCGTAAGATTGTCATTTTTTGTTTTAAGTTCACGTTCCAGCATGATAGTACCGGAAATTGCAAAAACAACAGTTCGTGCACCGCTTTTCTCTACTGCATATCGTAAAGTTCCTTCCGGCTTGCTGGCAGGGTCATCCAAACGTGTCACAACATATACAGCACCTCCGCGGCCACCGGTCGCATTGCGACCATGACCTTCAGCATAAGGAAAAGCAAATAACTCGCCATAGTCCAATGTTTTCACTCCGGTATCAGGAGAGTCGTTTTCCTCACCATTGCTTTCATCGTCGCCGTTGCTACCTATATTTCCTTCCGAATCTACAATCGGATCATCTCCGGAACAGGAAATACCCCCGAATCCTAAAACAAATAGCAAATAGAACAACCAATATATACCTTTCATATCTTATCCGTTTTTTAATCCAAATATGTAATTATACAAATATCATTTAGCCGGATAAAGTTTCTCTACCAAGCTATTGATATATACTTCCAAATTTGTATATTCCTTACTCAGATTATATTTGACTCCATCTGCAGAACTTTTCGGATTCAACCCATTGGCTGCCTCCCAAGCATCCGGCATTCCGTCGCCGTCTGTATCCACAGGGGCATTCTCTTTCACATATACAGGCCATCCTCCCACATCCGTTGCCTTATCAATAAGTCCCAGCACACTGCCGTTACTTCCTGAGGCCGTATAATCTCCATTACGTACATTGTCTACTATACGCCTGTCCACCGCATCAGACTTCAACGAAGCACCGGCATACAGCAGTACGGCTTTATAAGCTTCTGAAGCAGACTGCGTAAATAATGCCGCATCATCGGTTATTGTAAATTCCGAGTTAGCCTGAATAGCAGACTTTCCACCGGAAGGTAAGAGTACACCGGATGTCTCATTCGGCTGCAAACCGACCCAATTATCATTGTTCACCTCCTCCAGCAAAGACTGATAAGCAGGATTTAATTGAGGGCATGTACCATCAAAATAGTTACCATTCAGATAAAACATTCCCCATGTTCCTTTTGCATTTTTATTTTTTCCATCATCTCCATTCGGCTGAAAAATGCGATTGACAATATTTGGTTTTTCATTGGTAGAAGGCCCCGGTTTATAATAATTATTCACAAAATTATAACTTCCTCCTTCACCGGCATAGCCGCCATTGGTAGGTCCCCAATTATAAAAGACATTGTTGCGTAGATCTACTTTTTCATTGCCGGGTTTACCGGTATACCTACTGCCACATAGACGAGGAGTACGACTACTATGATGTGCCAGAAGATTATGGTGGAACGTAGCAGGTGAGCCACCCCAAATACCTCCATACCCATGATTACCTTTGGTATGTACAGAACGGTTCAAACTCTCGCTGATAATACACCACTGCATAGTAAAATTGCTATTATCATAAAAGGAAGCACACTCATCCGTACACCAGCTCATGGAACAATGATCTATGATGATGTTCTTATGTTGCTTTCCCCAAAGTGCATCGCCACTATCCGCCTCACCTTCAGTTGTGAAATTATCAGATCCCATTCGAAAACGCATAAAACGAATAATGACATTATCAGCCTGTACAGAAACCGGATAACCTTTCAAACAAATACCGTCTCCGGGAGCTGTCTGACCGGCAATTGTCAGGTCACCATTTACTATTTTCAGCGGGCTGTTCAAATCTATCAGTCCACTCACTGCAAACACAATCGTACGCGCTCCGCTTTGGCTGATACCGTAACGCAAAGTCCCTTTTTCGTTGGTGTCTGCCAATGAAGTCACCACATACACCTTTCCACCTGCTCCGCCTGTAGTAAACCGACCGGCGCCATATGCACCCGGAAATGCAGCAATCGAAGAACGGTCCGGAGCAGGATACTCTTCCAATGTATTATCCGTATCTGGATTATTATCTCCATCCCCATTATTATCAGTTTCTGGCGGAACTTCCGTTCCGCCAGAAACCGGATTATCATCCGAACATGCCACTACTGAAGCAGAAAGGATGAAACACAGCAAACCAAAATAAACGAGTTTCAATATTCTCATAAGTAAGTTTTTTAATACATAAAAGCCGGCAGCAGATTTACCGGCTTTTATAAAACAATTATTCAGCACTGATGCTTCCGTAGTGTCCTACTCCCCTGACTGTGTATACCCCGTCAGCAGCAGTCGTAACAGATACCGAAGTTTCGGTAGTCTGTGCCAAATAGACGCCATTCACAAAAATAAGATAACCTGCTGCTCCGTCTATTGCATTCCAACTTAAAGTAGTACCATCCAAGGTAGCCATAGTAGTGCCTGGGGTCTGCATATACTGTTTCGGATTCCATCCCTCTCTGGCAATGATGTTCTCATAAGTATATCCGGCAGCTTCATCTGCAGAAAGAACTTTTGCAGTAAACTGACTGCTGCCGCTACCAACTGTCATATCTCCTGTTGAAATTACCTGATTATTTTTATCAACCGTATTATATTCGCCAAAAAGAGCAGGCGCTGCGCTACCCGCAGTCCAATGACCGTCTATAATATCCATCTTCAAAGCAGTGTTAATGAAAACCGCCTTCGCAGAAGTTGATTGCTGACGTCCGAAAGAAAAAGCGGTTATACCTGCCTCACCGTCTATCGTACAGTCTTTCATCACATACCCATAAGCATCGGTTTCGTTACTACGTGAAGCCGTAATAAAACTACCATTGCCCGTGTTATAAAAAGTACTGTTTTCTATCAGCACATCACCACTTCCCCAGATATAGTCCGTACTACCTTCAATCCATGAATTTTGTACATAAGCCCGGCAAATACCATACGTTCCGTTCACTTTCTGGAAACGCGTCCACCACGTATCCTGGAATGAAACCAATTTACAATTATTCATAGCCAATCTATCATAATGGCTACACAGAGCTTCAGCTTGTCCACCTTTTCCAAGACCACCGTCATAGCGGCTTTTCAATGCACCGTACAAGTTAATAATGGAAATGTTCTCCAGGTAAACATCAGTGGCTTTAATCAATACTACACAATTCTGATCTGTGGTATATCCTGCAAGGCGCGCAGGTGAATTAGGATTGTGAATAGAATAAGGCCATGTATCCGAATTAGTTTGCTCCTCTACACGATTCAACGCAAATTGAATTTTCACTCTGTCAGGATTTTCTCCAATCAAATGAATAAACGGTTTTGTTTTAGGTATATATACACATTCATTATAGGTTCCTGCTGCAATAAAAATCAGGTAAGGCGATGTCAAATTGGCAGGAGCGGCATTAATAGCAGCTTGTACAGTGGTATAATCACCTCTTCCGTTTGCATCAACAACAGCATCAAACACCGTTTCGCTATCTCCACCGGAAATACCGGAAGTGGCTGTAAACTTCAAAGTAATATCTTTGCTGTAAGGACGATGCTGCATATCCGTCAATGTACCCGCCTCGATAAATAAGGAACATTCGGAACCTTCACTGACAGAATAAGGATAGCGGACTTTCTCATAATTGATGACAATCTGATTGGAAGCAACCTTATCATTGAAATAAATTCCGGTTGTCAGCACTTCACCGGTTTCTTCATCCTTAGTCGGCGGAGTCTGGCGCATGGTTTTGCTAAAGACAAACTCCACATAACCATCAGTACCCGCCGTCAAATTGTTCTCCGTTTCCGAATCAATATTGGCAAGATCAACCTCCGTACCATTGATATTGCATGAAATAAGAACAGGAGCACTTGTATTTTCCTTGCCTTCATCGTTATCTTCACAGGCATAACCTGTGAAGATAAGTAACAAGAGGAGCAAGCATTTGCCTACTGTATAAATAGATTTTGTATTCATATTAGTTCATGTTATTAAATTTATTATTTATTCCAACGCGGATCACCGATTATCTTAACTTCATTCGGAATATCTGCACCGAAAGTCAAATCAAGCACATCGGTACTTGAAGATGCATTCGGGAACAGTTGGGATGAAGAATAGGACAAAGCTGTAGTAGATGTAGAACCAGGTTTTGAAACAGTAAGGTCTGATGTTCTATAAACTTTCGACCAATTTAAAGAAGCCGGAAGAGTTTTATCATCATAGAATATCTGGAAAGTATTACTACCTGCAAATAAAACATTTTCTACAGTAAGACTACCTTTCGCTCCTCTCACAAGAGCATCTTTATCAACTAAATTATAGAAAGTACAGTTTTTAATTACAGAAATAGAATTATCAGCCTTATCAACTCTTAGGAGCGATGCACTGGTTCCACCTGGATTAGCAAAAGTAGAGTTCATCATATTAATAATTACAGATTTCACAGCCCCATCCGTTTGAACAATACCATAGTAGTTACTTGTGCTTTTAGTACCCAAGTTTCTAATAATACAGTCATCAATATTCAATTTCAGACTACTTTCCCCATTTACCTTACGCACACGAACAATACCCCGATAATTTTCTATAGTACATGAAGTTATTTCAATATTTGCTATAGAAGAACCTTCTGTATTCGGAGCAATAACACAATCGTTACTAAGTGCACTGATATTCAGATTATAAAACTCTATTTTATCAATAGCCCCTAAAGTTTGCATATTCTTAACAGCTAATTTCGGTTGTGTAGCTCCCTCACCCCAAAAGACAATATTAGTAACCGCAGCAGGTATCTCAGATTTGTTACTCAAATCCGCATCTGCACTGATTGTCACTAAAATATTACCGGACAAGTTATCCCAATCGGCTATTAAAGCCTCAACACCATTATATTCCGTATACCCAACAGGTTTTCCCTTCTTTGTTGTAAATGTAGCACGTGCACATATAGCCCCATTATAGAAAGCATAAACTGTGTATTCCGTACTTGGTTCCAGATTCGGTATAATAACGGCATGTTCATTTACCTCGGAAGCACTTAGCGAAACTGCTCCGGTGGCATCATCCGGAGTAGGCGCCGAAGAGGGCTGACAGATATATTGGTCCACATCCACTGTATTATCCCAAGAGAATCTTGCCGTATTGGCTGTAATCTCATCTACGGTAGACTCTATTTCCAATCCCGGCACTACCACTTCCTGTGAACCGCGTAACGTTTCATTATTATAAATGCTGATAGTATAAGCTGTGAATATTTTCAGTCCTTCAATCCATGCCTCTCCTGCAGCAGCTTCCTCAGCCGTAATTGCCCGCTCTATAGGAGCAGCACCGCCCACAATCTCGAAATGCGTTACCGTCAGACCAGCTTCCCATGACATACGTACCTTACCTGATGCAACCGGAAGATCCTCTTCGGCAGGCACATTCAATACATCCTCTTCCGTTACTGTTTTGAACGGTTCGTCTAAATAAGCCCAATAGGATTCCTTGCCATTTGCCACAGACTTAATACGCAGATAATATTCCGCACCTGCTTCCAGATTGTCAATTAAAAAAGGAGCTTTCAATATGCGGTTTTCTACCGTATTCCCATAAACAAGATTACCGTTCTCTTCCGAGCCCATAGGAATTTCATCAGTCAGCTCATTCTTGCTTATTTCAAGAATATAATATTCTACGCCGGGCATGGCATCCCAAGTTACCGTAACCCGAGCTACTTTTTCATCTTTTGTCACATTTATACCATCCTCATTGGTTCCAAACGGACGGCTGTACGAGGCATCAATACCCCAATCGCTTTTCTCTGTACATGCCATTGCAAGTAAAGAGACAAGGAGCATAAATACTCCTTTAGCCAATATATTTCTGATATTTTTCATTTCCTTGAGTGTTTAAGATTAATCACTATATCCATAAGAATTATGCAACTTGCCATTCGATGTAGAAATCGTGGTAGAAGCGATAGGAAGCAAATAACGGTTTTTCACTACACGGTTCAACCCTGCCGAAATACTGGGCAGATTAACAAGCAGTTGCTCCTGCTTGGCATCTGTAGTCTCGCTGCCGAAGAAATTGGCGCTAAAGTAACCGGCATCCACAGGTTCGTTGTAATTGAATGTGGTTACATCAATCGTGAAATTATCCTCCTTGAACTTATAATAAATTTTAGCCGGATATGAACCATTATTCACTGCATTACGATAGCTCTCCTTGAACTCGTCAATCTTGGCACTGAGCAGATTCCAACGGATAAGGTCGAATTTACGTACACCCTCACCTGCCAATTCCCAGGCATTTTCATCAACAATCGTTTCAAAGAAACCCTGTTCATTAATGAGTTTCGTCAAATGAGCCTCTGCAGCAGCCTTGTCACCGTTGAAGGCACGTGTATGTATCTCGGAAAGAGCTTCGAAAGCTGTTTTTGAACAATACTCGCCACCTGTATTATAGCTGCCGTAAAGTTCATTCATAACCTCCGCATACATAAGTAAAACATGAGGATAGCGCATCTTTACAACATTGATGCCACTGCACACTTTCTGGTCGCTTGCTTTCACAGCATCCCACCAACCGTCTTTCCGATTTTTCATCTTACGATAGTCCCACTTGCCGCAATAAATGGCAAAAGGAGCATTGCCAAGCATATCTTCTTTATAAACGCCACTCTTCGTACGAATCTGCATCAGGGCACAAGTCAGGTCACGACGCTGGTCTGCAGCATCAAAAGACATATAATAAGGAGCTGTCAGTTTGAGCTTACCACTGGAATTACCTTTCGGACCATAGTTATGTTCCTCAGACACACCACCGGGAAAAGCACCGTTTACACGAAATCCTACAGTATACCCCAATTCACTGCTATTATTCAGCCCCATCGGGATTTCAAACAAATTTTCACGATAGGTATTATCCAGTTCACACAAGTTCACCCCATTCCAATAACCTGCAAGAGTGGGAGTCATCGAGTGTGTATTATCATTGATGATAGCGGCAAGATGTTCCTCTGCCAATTTATACATCTCATGACGTTTTTCATCATCGCAACGCTGAGTAGGATAAGCCGGATCTGAGTTTTCCGTAGCTGTCACATATCCTTCCTTCGCAGCTTCACGAATAAACCATCCGGCACGGGTCAATGCTATGTTTGCCAGCAAACCATGTGCATATCCTTTGGTGACACGCTCTGTGGTGTAAGTTGTACCACCTGCCCAAGGCAGATAAGGGATGGATTCTTCCAAATCGCCAATCAAAGCCTCCATAATAACATCACGGTCAGTCTTCCCTACATACACATTTTCCAGATTGCTATCCGAAGCACCGGTAGCAAACGGAATATCTCCGAAAAGGCGAATTAAGTCGAAATAAATCATTGCACGCAACACTTTAGCTTCGGCACGGAAACGTAGCATCGTATCGCAATCATCGCCTTTCGTCTTAATCAGCTCGCTGTTGTTTATGCCATCTATTACCAGATTGGCGTTCTCAATAATGCCATACATCACATTCCACACACGCGAAAGTTGCGTCCAACCCGGATTAGCATTGTAATTCATATTACCGCGTTCGCTGGAGGTATTGCTGGCATCGGTACCAAGTCCGTCCACCAATTCACAATCCGTATTCAGACCTGCTATAATAGGCATAAAGTTGGAGTAGGCTTGGTCCTGAGTCAGACTTCCGTAAATCTTATTCACGGTCAGTTCCGTATAGTATGTGTTATTAAAAGTAGTTTTATTATCCAGTTCGGAAGGAGAAGTCTGATCCAGAAAATCAGAACAGGAAGTCATAGCAACCAACCCTGCCGCTAAACATAAAGTTTTATATATATTTCTCATATCAGTCAATATCTGTTAGGTTTTAGAATGTAATGTTAATGCCGCCTACAAACGTACGGCTCTTGGGATAAGCGGCATAGTCCACACCCGGTGTCATGGCGTTGCGCTTGCTGCTCACATCCACTTCAGGATCGGCTCCGCTATAGCTGGTCCAACAGAACAAGTTATATCCGGTCAGATAAACCCTTACATTCTGCAAGAATGCTTTCTTAACAAGGTGCTTAGGCAGCGAATAACCGATAGTAAGATTGTTCAGGCGCAAGAAAGAAGCATCCTCCACCGCATAATCTATTAACTGCATCGTAGAAGCAGCAGCCGGATTATACATATTGGCATTGGAATTGATTTCATTCAGGCGCAATCCGGCAGCTTGCATGTCACCATAATGATTCAAGACTGCGGTTGAAGAGCTGGCAAGATTCAAGCCTGTTTCCGGATCGATCCATGTATATCGGTTACCAAGACGGAAATCATTATTCAAGTTATAACCGGTCCTAGAGCCGGAACGGAAAGACGATGCCAGTTTTGTACCGTTGATAATCACATTGCCGGTAGAATAGTTAAAGAAGATATTCACATCCAACTCACCGGTGCGGCTATTGCCGAAACGCCCATTCAGCCCAAAACCGCCTACCCAAGGAGCTACAGTGTTTCCAAGACGCTGTTTCAAAGGATTTCCATTCTCATCGGTCTGTATTTTCAATCCGCCAGGATAGTAAGAACCTCCTGTTATCGTAGGGCTGTTATCTTTCATACCATCTTTCAGCACCCATTGTTTATCGCCCCATACCAATTCTCCGGTCGGATTGGTAACAGGATCATATACTGTATAATATCCATTGGTACGGAATCCCCATACTTCACCCAGACGTCCACCCTCTTCCACACGGAAATCTTCATATTTGGAAATAGTGCTTCCTGCCCAATTGCTACTCTGCCAAGGGCTGTCGGTGGTCAATTTGTCAATTCGGTTTCGGTTGTAGGCAACATTGGCAGTAAAGTTCAAGCTGAAGTTTTTCGTATCTACCAATACTGCATCCATCGACATTTCAATACCTTTATTCGAAGTCTGTCCAAAATTCTGATACTGATAAGAATAACCGGAGTTACCGGGTATCTCCGCCTTCATCAGCAAATCTCTGGTCGTATTCCAATATACATCTACCGAACCCGAAATACGATTGTTCCAAAAACCATAGTCAATACCCAAGTTACGGGTAACGGTAGTCTCCCATTTCAACTTTGGGTTATAAAGATAGGTCCCATGTTCCAACATAGGTGTACTGGTTCCATTGAAGAAAGGATTACGGGAATCATTGCCACTCAACGAGTAAGTAGTATAAAGAAGCCCTGAATTAATCCGGTTGTTACCAGCCGTACCAAAACTCAAACGCAATTTCAATGCAGACAACCAATCCTTTGTATTAGCCATAAACGCCTCATCGGAAATACGCCATGCCAATGCGGCAGAGGGGAAAACGCCCCAACGGTTTCCATCTCCAAACTTACTGGAACCATCGGCACGTACCGTTACCGTAAGCAAATACTTGTCCATCATCGTGTAATTGACACGCCCGAAGAATGAAAGCATGTTCTCTTCTGCAGAGATAGTAGACTGGTTCGGCAATGCCGTGCCGGCCCCCATATTGGCTTTCATATCCTCAAATCCCATTGTTGTAGGGAAATTTACAGATACATTCTCTATGGATTTCTCCATGCTGCTGCTCACTTCATGTCCCACGAGCACATTCAAACGGTCACGACCATCAAACATTTTCTTATTTTCGTAAGTAAGAGTATTGGCATTGCGCCAGTTCTTTGTCGTCTCACGCAGCAAATATGCCTGAGGACGTCCGTTATAACCATATTTAGAGTTACTTACAGCGTCAGTACCCCAATATTGTTCTGTATCTTCATATCTCCAACCATAACCAAATTCCGAGCGGAAAGTCCAGTTCTTAAACGGCTTCCAATTCAAACCGAAATTATAATTCTGACGGAAAGAATTGCGTCCTTTATTCGTTGCCAGCAAACGTTCCAAAGGCGTTTTCTGTAAAGCAGCATTGCTCTCCTCATCATCATCCGAACTATGAGACAAAGCATTGACCGGACGGAAAACCACCGCATTGGCTACAGTAGAATTAGCAGCATTGGACTCATTCGTATCAGCACCACCACTCAAACCCTCGATAGTAGAATAACTCAAACGCGCATTGAAGTCTAAAGTCAGCCATTTGTTCAGTTCCGACTTAAGCTTTGCATTGATATTATCTTTCTTAAAGCCTGAGCCAAGCATAATGCTTTTTTCTTCATTATGAGCATAACTTACACTGTAGGTCAATTGTTTGCTACCCCCAGCCACATTCACATTATATTGCTGCTGATTACCTGTTCGTCCGAATATCTCATCCTGATAGTCAATACCATCGATTGATTTCCAGATATCCATATCATTATAATTTCCGTAATCCAACGAACCGATTTCACGTTGATAAGCCACAAAATCATAAGGACTCATCACTTCGGTCATTTTAGTCACTTTCTTAAAACCGAACGAAGCGCCAAAATCCACTTGAACCTTTCCTTCTTTACCACTCTTGGTAGTAACGATAATTACACCATTAGCACCACGTGCACCGTAAATAGCTGTAGAAGAAGCATCTTTCAAGACATCAATACTCTGAATTTCAGACGGAGCAATGTCACTGATACTGGATACAGGAAAACCGTCTACTATATAAAGAGGTGAATTGTCTTGCGACAAAGAACCACCACCACGTATACGTATCTTAATATCCGCATCGGGAGAACCCTCCGTAGTAGTGATATTCACCCCCGCCATTTTACCGGTCAATGCTTCGGAAGCGCTAGATACCGGAATAGATGCAATATCCTGCGAACTGACGGAAGCTACGGAACCGGTCAGGTCTCGCTTATTCACCGTACCGTAACCAATGACAACAACTTCATCCAATAACTCGGAATCCTCTTCCAAAACCACATTCAGCAGTTTTTCTCCTTCATACTTCAGCTCTTTATTCTTAAAGCCGATATAGGTAAAAGAGAGGATATCGGACTTTTTCACGCCCGAAAGCGTAAAATCTCCGTCCACTCCAGTTATGGTACCGTTGGTGGTACCTTTTACCAAAACGTTGACACCAATCATCGGTTCACCGCTCTTGTCTTTCACGATGCCCTGCACCTGTCTTTCCTGTGCAAAGGAAATCAGGCAAAGCATGCTCATCATGAGCATCAAAGCAACTTTCTTTAGTCTTTGTTGATTATACATAAAGATGTGTTAAAAAAATAATGTTCTCCACGATATTTGTTCACGGGGCAAAATTCATTTTTTTAAGTCACATCTCTTGTGTAGATTTTGACATAAAACTGCTAAAAATTGTTTTACCTGCTAAAAAACATCATAAGGATATATGCTTATATCCATCTGTCATTTATCTCTTTACCTTTCACATCTCCCTCTCCATCAGCATTTGCGGGTGAAGCCTCTTTCCAAGCCTTCACCCGCAAATCCATAATAAAAGTCAAAAAATCATTTCCAGACAATCCTATCCCTGCTTATCCCGTAATATCCCTCCACGGGTACATATATCGGCTGTGTAGGCAGTCCTATATTCCGTATTTTTCCTTCCAACTTCAATCTGCGGATATGTTCCATAGCCTTCGACCTCATAAATCCGCAAATCTGTTGGAAGTCTGCACGGGTCATCAGCTGATGGTCGGCAAAATAAGCACGGAGACACATGTCTATTTCCACGTCCGATAACTTACTGGAGTGCCCGTCATGCTTGATATTTTTAAGCTTTACAGCTCCTACTTCGTTCTTCAATGCCTGGTCGGCACGAAACTTGATACCTTTTAAGCGAACTTTGGTATTTTTGCGTTTCGTCTCTGCCGTCACCTCTTCTATACATTTCAGCGTAGGATGAAAATAGCCTATCCCGTCCAGATGCACTTGGCGTCCGTCGCCCAGTTCCTGCCCCAACACATGCGACAGTGCATCGAGCACAGCCGTTACATCCGTTTCCGTCAGCGAACAACGCTCCTGGATTTTACGCCTCACGTAGTCTGTCCCTACCTTTCCATTGTACGTAATGCGTGCATGGAGTTTTTTCTCATCCGGCCGGTTCGGTGGAACCGGATTCTCATACCATTCAAAATGAATTGCCATTGTGCAGTATTTATTTATATTGTGTAAATATAGTGTTTTCCTACGAGATAATCTATTTTTCCTTTAAGATAAACCGGTTACCGGCAACAGTCAACAAAGCAGCCGACTGTTGTAAACAGAACAGCCGACAGTAATGAACAGAACGGTTGACTATAGTCAACACCCTATTTTGCAACGAGAGAAAAAGAATTATCTCACATTGAAAATACAATAACACAAGGTCTTTCCACATACTGTACCACCAATAAAAATAGTATAAGAAAGACTTGCAAAAGGCTTCCTGCCGATAGTAACTTAGTGGCATGAACCCATTAATAAAAACAATGCATACCATGAAAAAAAGCATTATGAAATTTATCCTCTTTCTACTAAGAAACCGGAAGCTTGACAAACCTGCCCGCGTGCAAAAATGTAACTTGACAGAACAGGTAAACCGCTTTTTGCAAAACAGTTACCTCTTCCGTTACAACCTGCTGACAGACGAAACCGAATACCGCCCCGCCAATGCCGCAGACAAAACGTTTGTCACCATCGGCAAACGGGAACTGAATACCCTATGCCTCGAAGCCCATGCCCGGGGAATTCTATGTTGGGACAAAGATATCAGCCGTTTTCTTTTCTCCAAACATGTACCTGAATATCATCCCTTCCTGCTTTATTTTGAACAACTTCCCGTTTGGGATGGCATCGACCGGATAACCCGACTGGCCCAACGCATCTCGTCCGAATCATACTGGATAAACGGTTTCCATACATGGATGCTCGGTCTCACTGCCCAATGGACAGGACAGACCGGAAAGCATGCCAACAGCGTAGCTCCCCTACTCGTCAGCATCCGACAAGGCTGCCTGAAATCCACATTCTGCAAAAGTCTGATGCCCGACAGCTTGTCCCGCTACTATTCGGATGAAGTGGAGCTGACCTCACGGAGCAATGCCACCCGCAAAATGTCGGAAATGGGACTGCTGAACCTCGATGAATTCGATAAATATTCTCCAGGAAAAATACCACTGCTCAAAAACCTGATGCAAATGGCGGATTTAAACCTTTGCAAGGCATACCAAAAGAATTTCCGTAACCTGCCCCGTATCGCTTCTTTCATCGGCACGAGCAACCGTTTCGACTTATTGTCTGACAACACCGGCAGCCGCCGTTTTCTCTGTGTAGAAGTAAAGGATAAAATTGATTGTACCTGCATTGAGCACAAGCAAATCTATGCACAACTGAAACAGGAACTTTCGGATGGAGCACGCTATTGGTTTTCGGCCGAAGAAGAGGAAGAGCTCCAAGAGCACAACCTCATCTTCCAGCACCGCAATCCGGCAGAAGAAGTACTACGCAGTTGTTTCCGTCCTGCAACATCCGAGGACCCAAAAGAAAAAATAAGAAATCTCTCCGCTGCCGACATCTTCAAAGAACTGAAAAAGCAAAACCCTGCCGCCATGAGGGGAAGCAACCCGAACTATTTTTCGCAGCAGCTCGTGCCTGCCGGTTTTCTGCGAAAGCACGGACGCTATGGAAATTTCTATCCGGTAGTGTCTCTGACATAAAAAAATGAAGTGCTTATCTGTTATGGTCCTCCCAACCAAGGGTTCACCCGCAAAGCCTGATGAATAGGGAGATGTGAAGGGAGAAAGGAGAATATGCCACACGGACAGTCAGAGGATAACAGTTAATTTTTCCACAAAGAATATCAAAAAATACTATAAAATTTACGATATATCATGTATTTTTGTGTTCGATAACGGGTGAGAATACCTCATTACGATTATCAGCCTTACTACATTTAATAACTATAAAAAACAAACTTATGAATCTAAAAAGACTTGCAAAAAGAGCATTGGCTACTCTGTCGTTGAGTATGCTATGCTTAATCGCCTTTGCACAAGGTCACCAAATTTCAGGTACCGTAATCGACGGTACAGGTGAACCTATTATCGGTGCAAACGTATTGGAAGTAGGTACGACCAACGGTGTAATTACCGATATTGACGGTAATTTCAAACTCAGCGTACAGCCCAATGCAAAAATCCAGGTATCATTTATCGGTTATATCACGCAAACCGTTACAGTGGGCAGCCAAAAGAACATTAAGGTAACACTGAAAGAAGATGCGCAGGCATTGGATGAAGTGGTGGTGGTAGGTTACGGTGTACAGAAAAAGTCGGATGTAACCGGTTCGGTTGGAAGTGTAAACAGCGATAAGATTATGGCTAAAGGTACCACTTCAGTTATGGAATCCTTGCAAGGTTCGGTTGCCGGTGTGGACATTTCTCAAAGTTCAAGCCGCGCCGGTGAAGGATTTAACATCGCTATCCGCGGTAAGAGTTCTATGGCCGGTGGCGAACCTCTGTACGTTATCGACGGAGTGGTTTGCGACAACATGAACTTCCTGAATCCTGCCGATATAGAAAAAATCGACATCTTGAAAGATGCTTCCTCTACCGCTATCTATGGCTCACGCGCAACAAACGGCGTTGTGATGATTACAACCAAGCAAGCAGGAACGAGCATTAAAGACGAAGCTAAAGTTCAAGTTACTTACGACGGATATTACGGTTACAAAACCGTAGCCAATATGCCGGAATTTATGAGTGGCGACGAATGGACCAACTATCGTTTCCAACGTTATACAACCCTGAAGTCTACGGACGAGTTCGGACATCCTACTTATCAGATGAAAGATACGGATTGGAGTGCTTTTTGGGGCAATAACAGCGCCAAAATCAAAGATATTTATGCAACAAAAGGATATTATGACTGGCCGGATTTGATAACTACAGATGGCCAGCAACAAAATCATTATCTCAACATCGCCGGTAATACAAAGAATCTTTCTTACCGCGTTGGTTTGGGCTATCAGAAAGACGACGGCATCCTGCACGATTCCTATGAACGCTGGAATGTCAAGGCCGCAATAGACCACAAAATCAATGACCGTTTCTCTATCGGTGCGTTAGTTAACCTTTCTACCTCTCTGAAAGACTATGGCAGCAAGAATTCGGTTATTACCGGTTTCCGTGCAAATCCCTACTGGGTTCCTTACTATTGGGAAGGCGAAAATAAAGGAGAATTAATACTCCAACCTGCCAAAGATGCAGCAATATTTCCCGATGGCGGCGGTTTCACTTCTACATTGAACCCATTGGTAGATAGAGCAAACTCTACAGATGAAACACGCAGTTACGATGTTATGGGTAACTTATACTTGCAGTATTCTCCTATCAAGGAAGTCATTTTGAAGACCACATTCTCTCCTACATACAACCGCAGCAAGCGAGGCGAATTCTATGGTGTGAATACAGACAGCCAGTTCTCTTCCAAGAATCCGAGCACCGGTGATCCATACAACACGGCCACTATCACCAACGTTGATTATTTCACATACACCTGGGATACGCAAGCCAATTATACCAAGACATTCGGCGACCACAGCATCAACGCATTGGCATTGTTCAGCGTATACAGCGCAACCAAAGAAGGAGATGCCATTACTGCCAACGATATGCCGTTCGATGTAGACTGGTATAATACCGGTTCTGCCGGCTTCCTGAGCAATGCGAACAGCTACTATGAAAAGTTAACCATGCTCTCATATGTACTGCGACTGAATTATGCTTATAAAGGACGTTATTTGGCAACCGTATCCAGCCGTTGGGACGGAAGCTCCAAATTCCAGAAAGATAACCGTTGGGGAGCTTTCCCATCCATGGCATTAGCATGGCGTATCAGCGAAGAAGACTTTGCGAAAGAACTCTCATGGATCAGCAACTTGAAGTTAAGAGCTAGTATCGGTCTGACCGGTAATAACGCCAATGTGGGACCTTATGACACACAATCATTGGCAGGTACCAAATATTGGTATAATTATGGTGGTGCACCGGCCTATGGATATGGTATCAACGGTATTACCAACACCTTGTTGACATGGGAAAAGACAAGAGAAATCAATGTCGGTCTGGACTTTGGATTTCTCAACAATCGCATCAGCGGTAGCATCGACTGGTACAACAAAGTTTCAAGAGACTTGCTAATGGAACAATTGACACCGCTGGAGCTGGGTTCTTCAACAGGAGCCATGATGAATAATGTAGGTAAAGTTAAGAATACAGGTGTCGAAATCTCATTAAGCACTGTGAACGTACAGACTAAGAACTTCTATTGGAGCACTACTTTCTCCTTTGCCAAAAACAAAAACGAGATACTGGAATTGAATGGCGGCAAAGAAGACTTAATAGCCAATAAATGGTTCATCGGCCAGCCTATCGACGTTATCTACGACTATGAATACGCCGGAGTTTGTACTGCCGAAGAAGCAAAAGCTTATGCCACAAACGATGCTATCAAGACTAAATTCATCGAAGGTGAAATGAAACTGAAAGACCAGCAGCAACCCGGTGAAGAGGGTTACGGGGTTATTGACGAAAACGATTTGGTTGTTTTAGGCCATGCATTACCGAAATGGACAGGTAGTGTTACTTCAAACATGACCTACAAGAACTTCGACTTCTCTTTCTCCATCTATACCAAACAAGGCGGTATGGTAGAGAGTCCGTTCATGGCCGAATTCACCAACTACAAAGACCGCGGACGTAACAAGCTGAAAATGGATTATTATATCCCCGCAGGTACTCCTGTGCTCAATGCCGATGGAAGCGGTTATACCCTAACAACAGAAGCTCACATGGGCGCATATCCTTATCCTACCAACACGGCCAACAACAACTATGGCGGCGGTATCGGTTGGGGTACCGACAAACAGACAACTTATGTAGGCAACTCTTACGTAAACAACTCTTTCGTTAAAATCAAAAACATCACTTTGGGTTACACATTCCCAAAAAGCTGGATGTCCAAGATTGGTGTAGACCACTTGCGTTTGTATGTCAATGTATTGAATCCGTTCACCTTTACAAGCTATAAAGGCTTTGATCCGGAATGGGCGGAGGCAGCCTTGAATGACGGAACAGGCGGACCGAGCTCACGTACATACCAAGTTGGAGTTAATTTAAAATTTTAATACCTGATAACCATGAAAAGCAATATATATCGCAACCTGCCTGTTAGGACTTACCATTAGCAGTTGCTCAGACTTTTTTGGAACAAGACAACAGATCGGATGTTCCCTCAAATGAATTCTATAATACCAAAACCGGTTTCAACAGTTTGCTGAACAGTACATATTCTTCTCTAAGAAGTATTTACGGCGGAGCTCCCTGGGTATTCAGTGCAGGAACAGACTTGTTTGCAGGTGGTAAACAAGGCGTAGACGCCATTGGGCTATACGGTTCATCTTATAACTCTTCCGACAAAGACGTGCAAGAGTTTTATACAGAATGCTATAAAGGAATACAATTAGCCAATTCTGTTATATATTACGGTGAATCAACAGAAGATTCTTCTGTAAAACTGCAATATGTAGATGAAGCACGCTTTTTGAGAGCTTACTATTACTACTTACTGGTACAACACTTCGGTGGAGTAGCATTAAACAAAACGATGTTTGAATCTGCAGTAATGAACCATGCGCGTGAGAGTGCTGAAAACATTTATCAGTTCGTTATAGATGAATTCTCTTACCTGGCATCCGACGACTCACAACTGTTGGAGCGTTCAGAAGCTACCGGAGATAACTTTGGACGTGCCAATAAACGTGCTGCTATGCATTTTCTTGCCAAAACTTATCTGGCAAGAGGCTATGAAACATTTGCCGACAGCAATGACTTCACCAATGCAGCCTTGTGTGCCGAGAAAGCCATAAACGGAGAAAAACCGACCATCGCTTTCAATGACGTATTCAGCATTAACAACGAAGAAAACGATGAAATTTTCTGGTCCGTACAGTACAGCAGCGCTACTTTGGAAGACTTGAGCAAAGACGGCAATATGCAACAATCGGTATTCGGAGTATACTTAGGCGGTGCCGAAGAAAAGAACAAGTACAACGCCGGTTATCTTGCTCCGACTGTTCATCTGCACAATTTGTTTACGAAAGGCGACAAGCGCTATGAAGGTACATTCATGCTGGAGTTGCATAAGTTTTACTATGATTACTACACGGCTCCGACCACTTCTCCTATTAAGTATTTCTATGCTCCCGGCTGGATGTCTGATACAGACATTGAAGCTTGGAAAAGAGAAAATCCAACTTTGCGCCAAAATGCAACAGTTATCAAAATGACCGAAATGAGTGAGGACAGAAAAGGAAATATGACAGCATATGCCGATAAGTGTACAGATGATTACGGAGTAGCTTGTATAAGAAAGTTCGATGACCCCACTTCTGCATTCTCCATGACTGGCAGCACGCACGACATCATCTTAGCACGTCTGGGAGAAACCTATCTGGTGGCCGCAGAAGCTTATGTAAAACTGGATCAACCCGACAAGGCAAAAATTAAGATTAATGAGTTGCGCGAACGTGCTACAGAAGCCGGATATGACCTTTCGGTACAAGAAAGTGATTTGACCGGAGAACAAGGTATCGACTTTATTCTGGACGAACGTGCACGTGAGTTGGCAGGAGAATACCACCGCTGGATGGACTTGAAACGTACCGGACGCTTAATTCGATATGTTGCCAATGGCACTTATGACGGACAGGCATGTTTCGCTTACAATCACGATAACATTAAGGTTAATGACTTTGTAGGTAATGACGGTAATTACAAAATACTCCGCCCCATCCCATTGGATGCCATCAACCGTAATAAAGAAACCGTAGAACAGAATCCCGGATTTTAATAAATTGCACTATGATGAAATTAAAGATATTCCTGATAGGCATTTTATTTCCTGCTGCTGTATTTGCACAGAAAGTACCTTCTTTAGATGCTTTGCTGGATGGAATACACCATTGGAACTTGTTGCATCCGGACCGTACGTATGCGCGTTATGCCGAAAAGGATTACGAGAAGATTGCTGACAACCTGATTGCATATCAAAATGAAGACGGCGGCTGGCTGAAAAACATGGATTGGGCAGGTGTACTGAACATAGATTCCATAAAAGCTGGTCTGAAAGACGAGCAAAAGCGGAGTACGCTTGATAATCGGAATACATTCTCGCAAATAGAGTATCTGGCGGATGTGTACACATTAACCAAAAAACAAAAATACAGAGCCGCTTCGGAAAAAGGCTTGCAATATCTGCTCTCCACACAAAAGAACAATGGCGGCTGGAGAGGCTGGGATGTAGATGCTGTTACCTTTAACGATGATGTTACCACCGGTACTTTGGAACTATTCAGAAACATACTGCAAGGAGACTCCAGCTTTTTATGGCTGGACTCCGATATGCTTAAAGCAATACAGAAGTCGTACGATAAAGGGCTTGCCGTAGTACTGAAGACACAATATGTGCAGAATGGCATTAAAACGGCATGGGCACAACAGTATGATAACGAAACTCTGGTTCCCGTAAAAGCCAGAACTTTTGAATTACCGGGATTAACAGCATGGGAAAGTACTGCAATTACCATCTTTCTTATGGGAATAAAGAATCCATCAGAAGAGGTTATTCAGGCTGTAGAAGCAGCTATAGCATGGTTCAATAACTCTAAAATAGAAGGTATTCGAATTGAACGTGTTCCATTGCAGGGAAAAGATATCATAAACCATGAATATCCTTACGACAATGTAGTGGTTAAAGATGAAACCGCTCCCGCTATCTGGAGCCGCTTTTATGAACTGTCTGACAACAGACCGTTTATGGCCAAACGCTCCGGTGAAAAAGTATGGAAACTGTCTGACGTAAACGCAGAAAGAAGAACCGGATATGACTGGTACGGTTATTGGCCGGTAGAGAAGCTTTAAAAATGTACAAGGAGTGGAAAAAACAATTCGAGCGTTAAAGAGTTCCAATGAGCTAAAAAACTTATATAAACACACTTCATAAATATAAATAAGAGGCTATCACCTCTTATTTATATTTATTTTTCTTGTTCTTCCTCTCCCCACAAATCCTTATCCGAAGGAGCCTTTTTTATATTCCAGACTATTATCAAGCCAATAACCAGCAAGCATATCAAATATATAATCATAGACTTTGTTTAGTTTTCAAATAATTCAAATACAACAAGACTCCAATAGTTTATGTTCATTCTGAACACGAATAATGGTTTATTTCAGCACTTTATCCCGATACTCCGTGGGTGTCATTCCCTTTTTCTGCTTGAAACACTTACTGAAATAACGAGGGTCATTGATACCCACCATATAGGATATTTGCGTCATGGAATACTCACCGGTGGCTATCAACTGAGCTGCACGGTTGATACGCATTTCCTTAATGAACTCGATAGGCGCCAGTCCGGTCAAGGTTTTCAACTTCTTGAAGAATACGGAACGGCTCACGGCAAGTTCCTGCACAAAATCATCTACTACCAAGTCACCGTTATCCATGTTCTTCTCCATCAGTTCTATAAGTTTATCCATAAACTTACGGTCGTTGGGAGACATTGCCGCAGATTTATCCGTTTGAGGATTATCCTGGACATTACCGATACTCTGTTCATCGGCAACAGCTGCAACCGCTCCTGCCTGCATCAAGTTCTGGCGGTACAAAGTTTGCAGTTTCTGCCGCTGGGCAAGCAAGTTCTTTACACGTGCTTTTAAATAGGTGGCGCTGAAAGGTTTGGTTATATAATCATCAGCACCGTACTCCAATCCTTCCAACTTACTTTCGATGGACGACTTCGCCGTAAGCAACACAATGGGAATATGGCTGGTAGTCATATCAGCACGCAATTCACGGGTCATGGCGATACCGTCTTTTTCCGGCATCATCACGTCGCTGATAATAATATCCGGCAGAAACTTCAACGCCTTATTCAGCCCCTCCATACCATTGGCAGCCTCTACAATGCGATACTCGGAAGCGAAGATGCTGCGCAGGAAAATACGCAGTTCGGAGTTATCTTCTACCAGCAGCATCAAATCTTTGGATGCATCTCCACCGCCTTTTTCCTGAGAACCCGTTTCCGGTTGTGAGGGCTGCGCGTCTTCCGTATCCGCCGTTTGCCGGTGATAAGCCTCCAGACCAACTGTTATATCGTCCTGCATAAATTCCACCGATTCGTCATACTGCTCCTTGCCTTTCATAAAGTCAATCTTGAAGCAACTGCCTTCTCCCAACTTGCTATCTACCGTAATCAAAGCTTTGTGCATCTCCACCAGCTCTTTTACTAACGACAAGCCGATGCCGGTACTTGGATTGAATAAATTACGGTCTACCAGATTCTCAAAACGGACAAAAATAGATTTCTTCTTGTTCTCAGCAATACCGATACCCTGGTCCTGCACGCCAATAGAAACGGTTTCCTCGTCCTCATGGATAAAAACCTTTATCATTTTTCCATTCGGAGTATATTTGAAAGCATTGGAGAGCAAGTTGAAAATAATCTTTTCATACTTATCGACATCCACCCACAGATAAAGTTCCGACTTTTCCGTTTCGAACAAGAAGTCAATGTGATGCTCCTCGGCCACTGAATCGAAATTCTCCATTATCTTGCGGGTAAAGGCCACTACATTAACACGCTGCACCTGCATCTTCATTTTTTTGTTCTGAATCTTACGGAAGTCGAGTATCTGATTGATGAGACGCAACATACGATTTGTGTTGCGCTCCACAACCTGTAGCTGTTCACGGGCATCCGCCGGCAGTTGCGTATGCTCCAGCACGTATTCCACCGGACCTGAAATCAGGGTTAAAGGAGTACGCAGTTCATGGGAAATATCTGTAAAGAAACGCAATTTCATATCTGTCATATGCTGTTCCACAACAACTTCGTGCTTCAGACGATAAATCGTAAACAAGATATAAACAGCCGTTATTATAATCAACAGAACAAACAGGACATACAGGAAATAGGCAAAAGGAGTCTCCCAAAAGGAAGGAAGCACTTCAATATCAAGCAAGCGCATGTTATCCGTCCATACTCCATCGGCATTGGTGGCACGTACCTTAAACACATAATGCCCTTTGGGCAGGTTGGTATAGGTGGCGGTACGCTGCTTGCCGACATAGTTCCAAGATTTCTCAAATCCCTCCAGAATATAGGCATACTGTATTCCGGCAGGTTCCGTATAGTCAAGTGCGGCAAAACGGATCGTGAAAATGTTTTCCTCGTGCGAGAGTTTCAATTCACGGGTATCATCCAAACTCTCTTTCAATATATTTTTTTCATCCGGCACAACGTCTTCATTGGCTATAAGCAATTTGGAAAACACTAACGGCGGTACATATGTGCTCTTCCTGATAGAATCGGGATTGAACAGCAAGACGCCGTTGCTCGTACCAAACAGCAAGTCTCCCCACGAAGTATAGGCCGATGCTGCTTCGCTGAAGCGGACATGAGGCGAGACATGACCGTCTGCATAGTTTTCAAAACGTTCTTCTTCAGGAATAAATTTGCTGATGCCGTTCTCCGTACTCATCCAAAGATTGCCCCTATTATCCTCACGTATGGAGAGCAATATATCCGAAGGCAATCCCTCGGCCACGCCATACGACTTGAATATTGCGTCGCCGGCAGCATCTATAGTCTGCAACTTATTCAACCCGCCGCCGAAAGTAACCAGATAAAGTTCGTTCTTCCGGGTAGACAGAATATAGTGCACATCGTTATTACTCAAGCTGTTTACATCGTTCTGCACACGTACATAGTGATGAAACACTGCATCTTCGGGCTTCTTAAAATCACTGTTTACCATTAATGCGCCGACTGTAGTGGCAATCCATATATTTCCGCGATGGTCACCTGTAACGAAGCGTACCTTATGGCAATTATCTATAGGGAAACCTTTCAGGTTGTTACGGTGGTTGACAAATATCTCCCGTCCGCCACGGTTATGGGTAAGGTAGTTGATTCCTCCTCCAAAAGTGGCAACCCAGATACGTCCTTTCACGTCCTCATAGACACAATATACATTGTTGTCACTCAGGCTGTAGATATCATCCCTACTATGGCAATAGCGGGTCAGTTTATAATGTCCTCCACCCTGAGGCCGGGCTTTTACCAATCCCTCACCCTTGGTGGCAATCCAAATGTTGTGCTTACTGTCTTGAAATATGCAATAAGTATTTCCCTTTAACGGTACCCCCGTATGTGATATCGTACCTGTCTCCGTGAAGTATCCCAGTTCCGTGCGATTCTTATCGTAAATCCTTATTTTGCCGTCTTTCAGTCCCACCCAAAGATTATGCTCCGTGTCTTCGCAAAGAGCACGCACCTCATTGCTCAATGATTCATACCGATGAGGTTCCGGCGTCATCATACTGAAAAAGGAAGAGCGGAAAGTGATTTTCTCCAATCCCTTGGAATGGGTGCACATCCACAGATTGCCTTGCCTGTCGGAAAAAGCAGAATGGATTTTATTGGAAAAACGCCAGTCGGTATCCGAAAAGCCGTTATAGAAAGGACGCAGGCAATTAGCAGCCTTATCGAAACGCGAAAAACCTCCGCCATAGGGATGCACCCAAACAGAACCGAAAATATCTTCGTGCACGTGAAAAGCCGGACGGGAACGGTCGGTAGATGTAGGCTCTACCAGGATTACTTCCGTTTTCAGCACTTTTGTCCTTGCATTAAAATGTGCAACGGTTCCTGCAATATCCTGCCCGAACCATACTTCCGAGTTTCTGTCTATATAAATGGAGTGAACAGGAGCACCCGGCAGACGGGAAGCCGGATAATGAACAGTTGTCTTAGCGGGCGTATTGTAAGTAAAAAAGCCGTCTGTCTCTGTAACCATTATCAGATTATGTTCGTCAATCTTTCCTACAGCCACGATATGTGAGGCACAAGGCAACTGCAATAACAGAAACCGGCCGTTTTTCTTCTGATAGCGCCATACGCGTCCGCTATCCGACCCGAAAAAGATTTCATTTCCACATTCCTGGGCTGTATAAAAAATTTGGCCGCCTTTCTCTTTCTTCAATGTTTTCTCTACGAAAAAGGACGTAAGGGCACCACTTTCGGCAGCAAGCATCCCCAGCCCGTTGTCAGTCAGCATCCACTCATTTCCGGAAGCATCCTCATAAACATCGTATACACGTGCAGCCGGAAACAAACCGTTATCAGCTGAGTACATCTCTGATGAAAGGCGAAAACTCTCCGGATCGGTCTTGATACGGATAGCTCCTTCTCCCTCCGAAAGTAACCAGACCGAACCGCAAGGCAATACCTTGATTGAAGTTACCACAAACCTGCTTCCTTCTTCTTTCATGGCAGGAACACGTTCAAATACTTCGGTACGGGGATTAAAACGCCAAGCCTGATTGTCGTAAGTAAGCAGCCACAGAAAACCGTACCGGTCTTCATACATATAGTCCACCCGGTTGTTTGTCAGGTTAATGCGGTTATCAAACTTTGCCTTATAAGTCCTGAAATCATACCCGTCGAATTTATTGATGCCATCCCAAGTGGCAAACCACATATTTCCCTTTCTGTCTTGCAGAATACTCATGACAGTATTCTGCGAAAGTCCCTCTTCGGACGAATAATGGGTAAAGACACACTCCGGCTGTGCTCCGGACGGTAATGCAAATACAAACAATAAGCCTATGACCAGATATAGAAGTTTTCTCATAACATATTCGTTCTGTGGGGTAAAGATACGCATTTCGCCGAAAATATCGTATATTTGTCATTATTTTAAATACCACTATGAAACCAAGCGTTATACTTTATGCTGTTTTCCTTACCGTAAGTCTGGGTATAAAGGCTCAACAAGTTGATACGGTAAGTTATGAAGTGACAAAAAACATGCCCGTTTTCTACGAGCAACTGAAACAGCAACTTACCTATCCCGCAGCATGGGGAAAGTCTACCACAAAAGACTTCGGGAAATGGAGAATCGAAACACGAAATGTAGTGATGGAGTGCATGCAGAATCTGCCACCTGCTCCCGCGAAATACGATATGTCTGTCGTCGGAACAGAGCAGCGGGCGGGATATGAAGCCCGCAAGATATGGTTTAATGTTTCGGAATGGTCCCGCATACCGGCTTATTTATTGGTTCCTGACGGAAAAGGGCCTTTTCCGGCTGTGATAATGCTGCACGATCATGGAGCACACTTTTCCATCGGCAAAGAGAAAATGGTACGTCCTTTCGGGGTCTCACCGGAAATATCGGCTGATGCCGAAGATTGGGTGGTCCGTTGTTACGACGGACAATATACCGGAGATTACTTTGCACAAAACGGTTACGTAGTACTGTCTATTGACGCCCTGTTTTGGGGAGAACGCGGACGAAAGGAAGGAGTAAGTTATGACGGACAGCAGGCACTGGCTTCCAATTTCATGCAAATGGGGGCATCCTGGGGGGCTTTTATCAACATGGATGATGTGCGTAGTGCCGAGTTTCTGGCTTCACTGCCAATGGTAGATAAAAACAGGGTCGGTTGTTTGGGATTCTCGATGGGAGCCTATCGTTCCTGGATGCTGGCTGCGCTGACTGATTGTGTAAAAGCATCCGCTTCCATCTGCTGGATGAATACCACAGAGCATCTGATGACGCTGACTAATAATCAGAATAAAGGCGGTTCCGCTTACTCCATGCTTATTCCAAACTTAAGGCGTTATCTGGATTATCCGCATACGGCAAGTATCGCATGTCCTAAACCCGCCCTTTTCTTCAATGGAAGCAAAGATAAGTTATTCCCGATAGAAGGAGTAAGAGATGCGTATCAAACAATGCGAACGGTATGGGACAGTCAACATGCCGGTGACAGGCTTGTGACTAAGATATGGGATGAGAAGCATTTCTTTAACAAGGAGATGCAGGAAGAGGTATTGGAGTTCTTTAACAAAGAAATGAGAAATAAGGATTAACGGTCAGTGATAACCTTATTAATAACAATCACTGACCGTTAACGGCCAATCGCTATTTCAGGTGTCTTTTTATCCAAAGTAAATGCCCATACTCCGTAGCTTCAGATGTCCAGTGTTCGTTAATAGGAGTGATTAGCGCTTCTTTGGGGCAATTCAACACATTATATACGATATAACTGGTAGTGGGCGGACAAGTATCATCATTGTATCCCCAAGTCATGTAAGTAGGAATTTTTATCCGGCGGGCAAAGTTTACTACATCATAATAAGCCATTGTATTCAGCTTATCGGCAGTATCCATACCTGCTACACGGAAGAAATGCGGATAACCTCCCGCTCTGCCAGCCTTATAGCCTGCCATATCGCTTAAAGCCGGATGATTGGCTACACACGCTGTTACCCGTGTATCCAGTCCGGCGGTAATCAATGCCAAAGCACCTCCCTGGCTACCCCCTTGCACAATGACATTCTTACCGTCCCATTCGGGTAAAGAAGTTAGAAAGTCAATACTGCGGACACATGCCAGATAAACGCGTCTCATGTAATAATTATCCTTATTATCCAGTCCGTTTGATAAATACCCGTTCTCTCTGCCGTTGAATGCATTACTGATTTCCTTGAACTCCGCTTCGGACATCTCCGGATTGAGTCCATGTATCTCCATCTCAAAACGGATACATCCCTGCTCTGCATAGTATTTATGACGAAGAGGGGCTTTGATTGTTTTGATTCCTGCACCCGGCGGACAAAGCACTACCGGGCAAGCACCTTTTTGCATATTCCGGGGACAGGTTAAATAGCCGTAAATACTTTGTCCCCGATTGTTCAACTGTAGTTTAACCAAGTAACAGTCTATCTTGTCGGTAGAATACTTTTCAACCCGCTCTTTCGTATACAACAAAGGGAAAGTTGCAATTTCAGACTTACTCTTATCCCAGAATTCATCGAAATCGGCAGGCATCTTCGTATAAGGTTGAAGTTTATCGGGCGAAAAACCTACCTTTACATGATGTTTATAAGTTTTTCCTGCGATAGTAGCCTGTAAACGGCAATCCCGGAATCCGGGTTGCTTCATTGTGCCGATAGTAACAACGGCTCTACCATTCTTCAACGTAACAGAGCCTTTCGTATCCGAAGGCATCATGTCATCTCCAAGTTCATAACAGACAGTTACACCATCCTGCGGGATGCCGTATTTATAGAATTGTACTTCTACGGTAGCTTTCTCCCCTGTCTGATAGAGCCAATCGGCATGATTGGGTACGGTAACCCAAAGTACATCGCTCCTGTAAGGATAATTTTCCGCACTGGCAGTCAATGCCAAACCCAATAGCAGAGTAAGAACACCCAATATTGTTTTATTCTTTACCATATCAGAATTGTTTTATCAATCAACGTTTAATGTTTACCAATGCATTGCCGTTAGCAATCGGATTCCAACCGTCAGTACCGGCAAGAACGGACTCTATTTCATATCCTTCCGTATCTTTCAACTGATGGGAGAAAGCAGCGCGGGCTTTAGGATTAGCACCCGGGCCATAGCTGTCATACTCTGCATAGAAAACGGTTTTCTCAGCATCTTTCTTATTCCAGTTATGCCAACCGACCGGAAGAATATGCTTTCCTAAATCGCAATGAATGAACACAGCCTGAGCAAAAGGACGCCACGGACGGGACAAATAAACATTCTTCACGTTGGCATCCGCTGTTAATTTGCAGTCATAAAATACATAGCCGTATTTCTGTCCTTCATCGGTAGAAGGAGCCGTGACATACCCGTCACGTTTACTATGAATATGGCAACGGTTGAATACCGCCGTAGACCAACCAAATATAAAATCGACCGTACCCTCTATATAACAATCTTCATAATACTGCCGCACTCCCTTCCCATACGTATAGAGTGTATCTTGAAATCCGAGAAAACGGCAGTTCTTGAAATAAGCACGGTCGGCACTGACAAAACAGGCAACAGCCTGCCCTACCGGACCGGATGTATTCTCGAACGTGATATTCTCCACATAAAAATCGGGCGCATAGATATAACAGGAAGATGAACCGGACGTACCTTTGTTCTCTCCAAAGACATTCTGCTTATTGGCATAGTCGTCATAGGATATGACAGCTCCTTCCTGTCCTATCAAAGAGATATTAATCTTGCTCTCGGGCACAATCAGTTTTTCTTTATATACGCCTTTACGCACCAATATCGTGGTGCGTACATTTTTACGGAAATCGGGTACGGCATTAATAGCTTCCTGTACAGTAAAGAAATCGCCACTGCCATCCTGAGCTACCACGAAATCATAATGGCGGACATATTTTGCCAATTCCGGCACTTCTTTGGCAATGGCATCTACTGTAATACCGGCTATGACACGTGCACCGTATATGTTGAGGTGAGTATTGTCTTCACGACCTTTAGGCATGGCAGCAATTGTGTTGGCGGGCACCCACATAAAGAGTTTCTTCGATTCTTTCGGCCCCAAGCCTTCTACCAAATCGTGGGTGAGTTTATTCATATCAATAAAAGGAACATTCAACTCTTTTGCTACATTGCGCGGAGAATCCAGATATGCTCCGTGCGTATCAATCAGTTTGTCTCCTTCCACCACATTCTTTTCCTGAGAAGCGTCTTGTTTGGCATCAGGATTGATTCCCTTGCGAATATCATCCTGAAGAATAGCTTCCGCTACGGCTTTATTATCGGCCGTACCAAAGTTACGGCGCACAATGGAGTTGAACAGAACAGGAATACCGCCTTTCGCACGAGTCTCATTAACAAACTTACGCAGGTTGGCATCAAAGGTTGTTCCCGGGTCTGTATGGCGGTCGGCTTTGGGCTTTTCGTCATTGTGCCCGAACTGAATAAAAACATAATCGCCTTTCTTTATCAGTGAAAGCACTTTGTCCCAGCGCCCCTCATCGATAAAACTCTTGGAACTGCGTCCGTTCATGGCATGATTATCCACCCGTATGTCTTCAGAAAAGAAACCGGGCAGGACATGCCCCCACCCTCTTTCGGGATTACCACCCACCAACGACTTATTTGACATCGTAGAATCACCAATCATAAAAATGGTAATTACCGGTTTATCGGCCTTGAAAGCGGAACACAAGAAAAAAGCTGCCAACAGCAGAATCAATTTACTTTTCATGGTTTTTCAAACTTATTATTTATGACTATATTTGTTGTAATCAGGTAGGTTTTATTTGACTATCAACAGATTGGATAAAACTCGCACGAGAACGGGCAATGGATAAGAAAAAGCCGGACTGTTCCGAACCGCCATATTTCTCATGCTTTCAAATAACTCTTTATCTCGCTTGCAAAGATAACATTTCTTTCTGAAAAGGCCATATAAACGGCTGCAATCTTACGGAATAAAAACATATCGGGAAAAACGAGCATACCGTAGCCGAGTCCCCATAACCACAGGCAAAGGTAATTCGTGTTCTTCCCGTACAAGCAAGGCCAAGCCCTTCGGGTTCGTGGAAAAAATCATCCTCGCCCCGGAGGGCTTGCGGTATTTTTTCCCGAAGCCTTGCATGTACGGAACACGACCTTTTTAAAGCCTGTAGTTATGGGAACTCCGGCCCCAGAAGCCGGACTAACAAAAAATCAAATGTTATGTTACAGGCAACAAAGAACAAGTACACGGTGGAAACACTCAAACCACTGAACATTCTGTACGATCATGAACACTGGCTGACACAGCAGGACGTGGATATGGCCAACGGCTATGTGGAACTGATAGAAAGGACACGCTCGGAAAAGACTCCACAGATAGGTGACAGACTCATCTATGTGGACAGATACGGGAAATATTACGGCAATGCCCTTATTGAAAACAATGATGAAGAGAGCGGTCGGATTTCCATCTGTGAAGAACCTTATATTCCCTTTGTATGGGAGCAGGACGCCAATATCCGGCTGAGCGTCAGCGGAGGGGCCTTCCACCATATTGACCCCAAGCAATTGAAATTCGTCAGATGGACGGAAGGTGCATTCAAGGACTGGGAAAACTGCGGAGCGTGTGCCAACGGTGCCGTCACATTCACGGCAAAAGTACCGTTATGGTCCTATTCCGAACCTGATCCGCTCTACGGTGATTTCACCACGGAAACATGGAGACAATATTATTTGACCAAGGACACGGGTCCGGACGCACGCAACCTGTACCAGGGCTACGACATAGCTTTCAGGACCGAAGAGAACTTCCGGCAGTTCCTGAAGGACTATGAAGGGACTGTGTTCAAGGGCAACTGGGAAAACCAGATCGTACTCTGGTGTTTCCGACATGAAAACCGGTTCCTGCCGCAGCACGAATGGGACAAGATAGATGCCCCGGCCATGGAACGGCGTCTCAACTTCCATCCCGAACAGGTCAAGCTGGTCAAGGACATGGACAGCCACATCACCTACTGTTACCGTATCAAACCCGAAATTGACAATCTCTAAAACAATACAGTTATGCAGACAACAGCAACAAGAACAGCAGGCAGCCACACTGACCTGCTTACAGGTATCCTGAACGTGCAAGTAAGGAACGAGGACAAGATTACAGAACAGGACCGGCAGTATTGCCAGCTACAGCAGGACCAGCTCTACAAGACACTTGACCGTATCGACCGATGGTATGACATCTTCAAGGAAGAAGCGGAACGGTATCGGGAAATCAAGAGCTTCAAGTATGAGGATAACGGTAAGGTCTCCATACGGAATTTCTATTTCAACAACAGCGGGGAGGATGACTATACCCACAACGAATTCAAACCGTTTGACCTCATCAACGAGCTTGCGGACAACAACTGCAATGCCAACGCGAATTTCGCGAGTCGCATCATTTCCTATTTCAACAGGACCTACAATGTAGATGTCCCCATTCCTGTAATCGACGAGAAGGCCATGCGCATGGGATTCCGTCCGGTCTACCAGACTTACGTGGACATGGTCATTGAACACCTCGGCGGAAAAAGTTTCCGTGAGACCGCAGAGGAAGAACTGCTGGCCCGTTTCCTAAAAACGGTACAGCCTTCCCGCTGGAGCAAGGTGAAGCCCGAACTGAAAAAGGACAAGATAACTTTCCCTGACATCGTATCCTGGGACAGCATCCATCTGGAATACCACCGGGAATATGAGTTCTCGTATGACTGCGGAAGGAAAGTGGACATTTTCTGCGAAGGTATCGCATACGGAGCAGATGACGTGATAAACGGTTCAAGCGGTATGGTCATCGGCCTTGACAGACGCGATGTGGATATAACCGAATGGTACAACCTCACCCTGAGCAACGCAGAACAGATCAAGTTCTACAAGAACGGACGCATCGACGTACGCTTCAAGGACAGCCAGGCCGCAGAGAACTGCTACAGAAGGCTGCGGCTGGATGAAATCACACTCAGAGAAGAGTGATTCATGAAATACTTATTCAGACACCCCGTAAGACATCCTTGCGGGGTGTCTTCGTTTCCAACCATTAAAAAAGAAAAGACATGTATGCCATCATACCCCAACAGATTCCCCAGGACAGGCGTGCCGAGATCAACGAGAAAATCCTTTTCGCCATAGACTCCGGCAAGGACCTCGTTCCGAAGGAAAGCATCTACAACTGCTACACGGGAATCGGAGGACTGCACAACCTCAGGCAGGCGGATTTCACCAGCTACCATGAATACGCCGAGGCCAAGAAGGAATTCGAGATGGGACAGTTCTTCACCCCGCACGACATATGCCGAAGCATGGTGGAGACCCTTTCTCCGACATCGGCGGAAATGGTACTTGACATGTGCTGCGGCATGGGCAACTTCTTCAACCACCTGCCCAACCTGCACAATGCCTACGGATTCGACATTGACGGCAAGGCGGTGGCCGTTGCCAGATACCTCTACCCGGAAGCTCATATCGAGAAATGCGACATACAGCTGTACAATCCCGAACAGCGTTTCGACATCATTGTCGGAAATCCGCCCTTCAACCTGAAATTTGATTACAGGCTGTCGCAGGAATTCTACATGGACAAGGCCTATGACGTGCTCAACCCTGCCGGAATCCTGATGGTCATCGTCCCTCTCTCCTTCATGCAGAACGAGTTCTGGGAAAAGACACGCGTGGCGAAAATCAACTCGAATTTCTCCTTCATCGGCCAGACCAGGCTGGAACATTCAGCCTTCTCTACGGTGGGCGTGCAGAATTTCGCAACAAAAATCATGGTATTCCTCCGCCGTTCCCTCCATATTGAAATGCAGCCGTACAACGCGGAAGAGTTTGTCAGCATGGATGAGCTGAAGAAACGCATAGCCGAAGTGCGGAAAATGAAACACCGGCTGCGCCTCCAGCTGATGCGGGAGTGCAACCATATAGACAAAGAAGAGCTGGAACAGTTCGAGTACAGGCTTGCCAAATACATGTACGAGCTGAAAGCCCATGCCGTGCTGAACAGGCATGTCGAAAAGGCGGAGGCGCTGGTGTCCAAATTCCGCAACCAGAAACCGCCGGAAAATGCCACCCGGGAACAGATAAAGGAATGGGAACGCAAGAAGCTGACCACCGGCAAGGTTCTCGGCATCATCCGCAGGTACATCACCTCGCAGAACGTGGTGCAGCGCAAGGAAGTGGCATTGGTGAAGACATCCTACGGCTTCAAGCTGAAGCAATATGCCCCGCGTCTGCTTGACAAGGTCACGCACAAGGCCGCAGGTATCAACGACCTCATACTCGGAAGGGCCGAACTCCCGATGCCGGAAAACGTCACAGAAAAGAACATGCGGCAGATCCGTGCCGCCAGTAAACTGATACGGCGCAAACAGAGGCAATACGAGACCCAGAATCTCCAGTTTGCGGATATGCGGGAAGATGCCGGCCTGAAGGAATACCTGGACCGTACCACATTCATCAACAAGGACGGTGAAGTCTGCGAATTCACGGACTTGCAGAAACACGACCTGAACCTCGTGTTGCAGAAACGCTACGCCCTGCTGAACTGGCAGCAGGGTTCAGGCAAGACTGCCGCCGTCTATCACAGGGCGAAATACCTGCTCAAGTTCAGAAAGGCAAAGAACGTCATCATACTTGCCCCGGCCATCGCCACCAACATGACCTGGATACCGTTCCTTACCATAAACAAGGAACGCTTCCGTACAATACAGACCGCCGGCGACCTCAGCAACATACCGGAAGGGACATTCCTTGTCGTCTCCACCTCCATGCTCCGGAAACTGAAAAGAGGACTGATGCGTTTCGTGAAACGCACTTCCGGCAAGCTGTGCCTTGTCTTCGACGAGTCGGACGAAATCACCAATCCCACATCGCAGCGTACAAGAAACATCCTGTGCATATTCAGGAGGCTCAGGTACAAGATCCTCGACACGGGAACAACCACCCGCAACAACATCGCGGAACTGTACAGCCAGTTCGAACTACTCTACAACAACTCCGTAAACATGATATGCTGGAGCCCGCAGGTCTACCACGAAAACAGGGACCACGAGATAGAGGAAGAGAACAACCCGGATTACGGAACACCGTTCCCCGCCTTCAGGGGGCATGTCCTTTTCCGTGCCTGCCACTGTCCGGGGAAAGCCACTGTATTCGGCATCGAGAAACAGAACCAGGACGTGTACAACAAGGACGAACTCTCCGAACTTATCGGCAAGACGGTCATCACGCGTAAATTCAGGGACTTCGCAGGAGAGAAATACCGGATACGGACACATACCCTCCGTCCCTCGGAAGGAGAACACGAGGTATACCGTGTCATCATCGAGGAATTCTGCCGCATCTGTGAGCTGTACTACAACAGCACGGGAGACACGAAAAAGGATGCAGGACTGAGACTCATGAGGCAGATCAAGCTGCTTATCAAAGCCTGTTCGGTACCTCACCTGATAGAGGGATACTACGGTGACAGTTATCCTTCCAAGACCCGCTATATTGAAAGGCTCATAAGGACAATACCGGGTAAGGTTGCCATCGGATGTACCACATTGGCGGCCTTCGACCTCTACGAGAGCTATATCCGGGAACATTTTCCCGACAGACCTGTATTTGTGGTCAAGGGAGATGTAGCCTTCAAGAAACGACAGAGCATCGTGACCGAATTCGACTCCACCATCAACGGCATCCTGATATGCACACAGCAGAGCCTGAGCAGCTCCGTGAACATACCTACCTGCAACGACGTGATACTGGAATCCCTGCAGTGGAACATCCCCCGTATGGAACAGTTCTACTTCCGTTTCATCCGTCTCGATTCCAAAGAAATGAAGGATGTCCACTACGTCACCTACGAAGATTCGGTCGAACAGAACCTGATGGCACTGGTACTGACCAAGGAGCGTCTGAACGAATTCATCAAGACCGGTGAGGTCAAGGAACAGTCAGAAATCTTCGAGGAGTTCGACATCACAATGTCTGTCATCGACAGCCTGCTCATCCGCACGCAGGACAGTGAAGGCAAAATACACATCAGCTGGGGAAGCCAGCGCATAACAGAATAAATATGAACCGTATGAAGAAGACCGGGAGTTCCATTCCCACCGACAAAGGTAAGCCGCGTCCCCATCGGCTGAGCAAGGTCAGGCCGCAGGCGGTTTTCAGGAAAATCATCCTCGCGGAGCTGCGGTATTTTCCCGAAAAACCCTGCACAGCCGGGACACGGCACCTTGTCGAGGTCGGTGGAATGGAATCCCCGGCATCCACATACATAAAAGACAAGTAATATGGATCTGAACAATGCAGAGATTGCCGTGACCACACAGCATCTCATTGACATAAAGGATTACAGGGACTACTGGCTGCACCTGTCCGACTACAGCGACATGGGCGAGTTCCTGAGTGCCTGTTCCGACCTGTTCCCCGGGGAAAAGGAACCGGAATACCGGTATCCGAAATGGGAAAACATTCCGGACACACTGATCAGCCGTGAATGGCTCTGTCCCAACTTCTTCGAGATCAGGGATGCCCTTGAAAGGCTCGAAGAGGAAGAAACGGAGTTTTTCATAAGCTGGAGCAGAAGTTACGGATATGACATCACCACGGATGACCCGCACATGATGGTATCACACTACCATGACCTGTACGGGGATACCGTCACGGAAACGGAAGAAGACGCGGACACGGGAGAAGATGCCCTGATATACACGGGCGTATCAAGCTACTACTGCGACATGCTTCCATTCCGTTACGAAATATTTGATGACAATTATGACTAAAAGACAAAAGATATGGAAATCAACTTCAAAGGACCTGTAATGCCTATCGACCCATACTCGCAGCTGGCATTCGTGGAAATACTGAACATACTACTGACGGCGGGACACATCGTGGACGTGAACCGCTTCCTCATAAGCAGGAATGTCAATCCGCAGTTCGGCTCACTGTCAGGCTATTTCAGATGGTCGTTCGCCGGAGACCATTTTACCCTCTGGCAACGCACGGACTACAATTCAACGCTATGTTTTAACCACAGGATACTCGATCTGCCTTTCGGTGTCCTGGCAGCAAAAGACAGCGGGAAAGACAAGGAAACGGCAAACTGAAAATGAAACGATATGGAAACTACGATAAAAATACCCAACCGGGAAATCGCGCTCGCGGCATTTGACAGGCTCCGCCGGGAAAAAAGGAAGGATGCCGCACTGAGGCTGGCCGGGTGTATGCTCAGAGGGACATACATATCCCTCGGCATCGGTGATACCGACTGGGAAATAGACACCGCACTGCACAAATGCGGCGGTGAGCCTAAAACCGGATACGGTCATATGGCACGTTTCCACTTCGACGGCAAGACGGAAATGGAAACAGAGAAATATGAAAGGCTCAAGGAAGAGAACGAATGACAAGGGAGCGGCCGAAAGGTCGCTCTTCTCATTTATAAACGACATGTACGGGAAACAGAATCCTGCCGTACACAGGTAACAGAAATGGAAGAACAGGAAAGACTGACAATGGAATTCGTGAAATCGCTCATGGACAAGTCCTACACGCTGGTATGGGTGGACTACAACGACAATCTCGACAACTGCCGTGACACCATCCAGAAGTGTCTGGAAGAAAGGAGCTGTGAAAGTCTGTGGGAGAAAGTGGACGAATGGTACGGTGACGCCGAATGGGAAGCTGTCCGTGAAATCGTCTCAAAGCTGAAGGATGAATGTATCCGTTTCCATGATTTCGGGGAAGAGGAAGTGGACAAGTTCTTTCAAGAACACGAAGACGAAATCAGGGAAGAAATCTATGACAGAAACGACTCTGACACGCTGAAAGAACTTCTCAAAAACACGGATGACATCCCCGTGCGTGTCGAGATGCTGTCAAACTACGACTGCATCAATTCCAACTGGCTGGAATCGCAGGAAGGATACCGGTACAAGGAATCCTATTTCGGGGATATGATAGACGCGCTGAACCTCAATCCAGCCAAAGTGAAGAAAATGCTGGTGGAGAAAGGCTACACGGTATATGGCCGGTTCCCCGACAAAAAATACAGGGACGGCAAGGAACAGGTATCCTATGAACAGTTCTACCAGGAACTCATCAACTCCTGTTGCGGTGCCAACCTGCTGACCTATATCGGCAAGGTAAACCTGCAGGAACTTTATGATGCCGGATTCTCGCTTGGGGAAGTCATTATTCCCAAAGGCAACTGCTGCGGCATCTTCAGCTCCATGTACGGCGGCGGAAGCCTCCTGGAAATGGAACTCAGAAAAGACGTCAGGCTGAAACTGGAAGTCAGGGACTATCACGGATTCCGCTTCCGTCTTGACAACGAGAACTCAAAATATGAATGCTCCATCAAGCATGTGTACGGGGTATGCGATTCCTTCTTCGGGGAAAAGATAGGTCTTGTCGCTTCATAAATCAAGTATGGTCACTTAAAGATATCAAATCATGGAAAAGAAATATGCAATCATCCTGTTCAAGGGAAAAGAATACCTGTGCAAACACGAAGACGGCTGCCATTACGATGTGTCCTGCCCGGTGAGAACATTCACTGAAGGAGAAGACGACTTCAAAATTCAGGAATCCGGGAAAAACCGGTCTGAAAGGACATTCCGATATCATGGAAAGGAATTCAGGCTTGTCACCGGCTTCTACCCGAACGGATGGCCGGCACTGAGCCTGGAATCACCGGACAACGGGGAACCCTACACGGTGCTTACCGTCAATCTGGAAGACTCCCCGGCATTCGGGATTCCCGACAAGACTTTCATTGACATAAACAACAATCCGGAAGCGATGGAATTCCTTATAAGGAACAGCCTTGCAGAAGATACGGGATACAGACGCAAATGCGGATGGGTGGAATACCCGATGGCAAGGCTGAACCTGGCTGAACTGTACCGGTTGTCACCGGAATCGTTCGAGAACCAGGAATAAGAATCAACAACAGAAATCATTAACCAAATCATAGGAATTATGGCAAAGTACGATGTAAGAGTAAGGTACACCTTCGAGGGTACCTACAAGGTCGTTGCGGAAGACCGCGACGAGGCGGAAAGAATAGTAACGGAAGACTGCGGTCTGGTATTGGGCGGAAACATCCACACTACCCGCGATGATGACGAGGTGACAGACTGGAGATTCGGCTGTCACCCCGACATGCAGATCCTTTCTTTCAGGGAACGGGGTGGCAAAGGCAAGGTCAGATACACGTCCATGTGTTTCAGCGACAGGATTGAAGAACTGCGTAAGGACATAATCAAAGCCATCAGGGAGCTGCTTGATACGCACGGACTGAAAGAAATCACGTTTACCGACAACGAAGAAGACCCCGTATGGATTATCTGGTTTGACGATAATGGAGACCCATACGAGTGTTATGTTACAGGAATTGAGGTTACTGACAAGTTCATTACCGTGTTGGCAACAATAAAGGACAGTATGGAAGATGTTTTCTGTCAGGGTCCTTTCGAACTCGGAGCCAGCAACATTGATTGGCTCAATCAAATGTACGAAGCTGTCAGGCTTCAACTTGAAAATACAAACACAAACTCTTGAAACAAAAGACAATATGGCAACAAAAATCAACATGGACAGGCATATTCGGGAAGGATGGACTGTCGGAACGTTCATCAGGGAGCTGGCCCCGCAGGTGGAAATGATCATGAGCGGGCAAAGCTGGAGGGAACCTTTCAGAAACAAACAGGAACTGGCGGACTGGTGCAGGGACAACCAGCCCTATTACAAGAAAAGGATTCCTGAAGTGAACAGCCATTTTGCAAAAATGTATAACCTCAAATAGAAACAACAGTATGAAATATCAAGCGGAAAATGCAGTGTCCAGCTACTTCTACTACATGTGGAATACCTGGTGCGAGGAAGAGTGCAGGACAGTATTCAAGGAAATGCACCCACACTTTTGGGAAAAATGGTCTCTGATGACGGACAAGGGAATATTCGGAGCCGCTGAACGGTTCTATGCGGAACTGACGGACCGTTACAGGGAAAAGCTGGTGGAACGGGCCGTCAGCCTGTATGACGGCAAAGCCAGACGCAAACACCCGGATGATTCCGAAATCAAGGTGTGCAATGATTGCGGTTCAACGGAGATTGAAATCCAGGCATGGGTGGATGTAAACACGAATGAATACCACAGTGACGTGGACGATGACATCTGGTGTTCCCGGTGTGAGGACAATGTGGAGACCTGCTCCAAACAATCCTTTCTGGAAAAGATGCAAGAATGGTGGAAATCCAACAGCACCGATAACCTTGAATACCTGACCGGATTCAAGACATCCGATTTCCCTTCAGCCAATTCCGGACAGACATTCGCCGAGGCCGCCGACGAATGGTGGAACGGCAAAAACTATGACGAGAAGAGGAACATATACCTGACAAACAATTAAAGACAACGGCTATGGCACGGAACATCATTGACCTGATCTGCAACTCATGCAGTTGCGGCAAGGAAGAGGCACAGGAATACCTGGACGACGAGATAAGAAACCTGCAGGAACTTCAGGAAGACAACGACCTGAGAAGCGAAGACTTCGAAATCGCGTGCAGCAACCTCGGACTCGACCAGGACTGGCAGATATATTTCATCAACCGTCTTGCGGGACTTTAATATCTACACTATGACTTATTTTCAGAACATACACTCACTGGCGGAGCTGAAAAAAGAATACCGCCGTCTGGCAATGCTTCACCACCCGGACAAGGGTGGTGACACTGCCCTCATGCAGCAGGTGAATACCGAATTCGGAAAGCTGTTCGAGGTCTGGAAAGACAAGCCTTGCGTTTCCACAACCCCGACAGGCTACGAACACGACTTTCAGGATGCCACCGCAAAGGAATACACCGAATACGTGTACAATGAATACCGCTGGAAAGGGCGCAACTACAACGGGCAGTCCGCGCCGGAAATCACGGAACTGGTCAGGGCATGGCTCAAGGAGACCTATCCGAGATACACCTTCTCGGTCCGCAGGGACGGATACAACTCAATCCTTATCCGGCTGATGAAAGCGGACTTCGAGGCTTTCACCAGAGAATCCGGCAAGGTACAGGGAGACATCAACCACTACAACATCCAGGCATCGGACAGTCTGACCGACCGGGCCAAGGAGGTGATGACAAACGTCAGGGATTTTGTGATGTCATACAATTTCGATGAAAGCGACCCCATGACCGACTATTTCCACACCAACTTCTACCTCACGCTCGGAATCGGCAGCTACAGACAGCCGTACCGGATGGAACTGCCGAAGATTACGGGAAAAGACACTCCTGAAGTGTTCAGGTATCCTGAAGGACCTGCACACAAGGCTATGCGACAGGCACTGGGCAAGGCGCGTTTCGGCTTCATCGAGAGCCGGAAGCATATCGGGGAAATGATACTCGGAGAAGACTTTTACGGCTCACAGGGAGAACATTATTTCTGGCCCAAGGAGTATTCAAGCGCGAAGACGGCACAGAAACGCATCGGAAAACTGGAGGCAGCCGGAATGCACTGCGAACTGACAGGCTGCAACGGCGGATACATACGCCTGCTCGGATATACTCCGGAGACGGAAAGCAGTCTGGAACGGGAAAGGCAGGAATATGCCACGGCATACCGGAAGTGGGTGTCAGAACACGGCATATCCCCAAATACGGGAACAGTACACCAGAACATTTCAAATCCAATCAGACAGATACAATTATGACAAACAGGGAAATCATCAGAGAACTGAAACGCTGCGGCTACAGCCGGGCGGACATTGATACGGACAGTAGAGCCGCAAAGACTTTCTACACCTACCGTGGCGGGCTTCATATCAACGGTACGGAAGATCTGTCATTCCATATCGTACCGCCACAGGACAGTCTCGGACTGGGACGGTTTGCAATATGCGCCACCCGTAACGGGGAAAGCTCACAGCTGGGGACAGACCAAGCCCCGTTCTTTTTCCGGTGGCTGTTCGCCTTCCTCAAAGGTGAGAGAAAAGAGAATGAGATAATAGATGGAATATGTACCGACAGAAAAACAGAATAGAAATATGAAAGCAAAAGTATTGAAATACAAGTTTGACGGCAACACCATCGTTGCCCCATACATGGAACTTGAACCGTATGCGGAGAATGTATTCATCTCGCTGGCAAGAAAAAACGAATACGGAAACGAAAGTGAAGACAGTTTCCATGTAATCTGCAAGATAGGTGATGTCCATTTTTCCTGCGGACAGTATTCACGCAGAATCCTTGACAAGGAGGGTCACCGGGAAGAAGCGGCAGCCTATTGCAAGAACTGGATTGAAAACATCCTGAAGGATGCGGAGGATGGAAAAATCATCCCCCTCTTGTCTGTCCATGTATTCAATGCCCTCGGTCTTGACTCCACTCCCTTGGTACAGGCTCGTGAGACGTATGCAAAAAGGCAGGAAGAAAAGCGTCTGGAACGGAAAAGAAAAGAAGAACAGGAAAGAAAGGAAAAAGAATCCCGATGGCATCAACAACTCGACGAAAACAAACGGAAATTCCTGAACGGTGAGAAAATAACGGCAGAAATGTTTCTTGAAATCACAGGAAGGGACGGCTTTGACATCCATATCAGAACCAAAGGGACATTCAACCGACATGTAACAGCAATTGACCGGAACGGAACCGTCAGTTTCAGAAAATACAAAGGCCGCCGTACTCCCGACTTTACCGGATGTCATAAGGCTGTAACAGACTATCTTGCATTCCTTGCCGAAGATGAAATCAGCCAATAAAATCCAAAGCGGTAACAGCCATCCTATGCAACTGTTACCGCTATTATTAGGACATATCAGGATTTACAGCTTCCTGTTCAGTATCATCGCCAAGGGATAGATAAACTGGTTATAGGCCTTGAGTTTCCTCAGATCCAGCACATACCCGGCATAGGGATTGGTACAGTCCGAATAGAAAAACACATCGGTAAAACCCGCATGTTCCTTTATGATTTCACCTTCCAGGGGAATCTCGTCCACATCAAAATCCTCCAGAGGCAGTTCCTCCAGACGGGCATGTTCCCCATTGCCCAACACATTGAGATTACGGTTGAACAGCACGTATCCTCGCTTACTGTAATCCACGCGCATACCATACGGACGCTCCACAAGGAAAGCATCCGCAGCTTTCTTTATATAATCTTCCATGATTTTTCAAATTAGGATTTGCAAAAGTACACCATTCCTTTGTCAAAGACGAACAAATCAATGGGTTTCTCACCGACATACCTGCAAGAAAATACAACGACACACAACCTGTATATTTTATTTTCCTCCCTGCAAAGGTAGTCCCGTGTCCAACGTACCCGGACAAGGTCAGGCCCCTATGGGGTTGGCTGAAAGAAAATCATCCTCGCCGATGGCTGCGGTATTTTCTTTCGCCAAACCTTGCGGGTACGGTCACGGGACAGTCAGGCAGGTGAAAAATAAAAAATACCGGCTCCCGGAGCCGGACGTGTTTAACAGATAAAATACAATGAGTCATGAAAATCCTGAATGAAGAACATTTCCAGAATGTAAAGCGTTACGCCGAATCCATCGGTGACACATCACTCCAGAATTGTCTGGACAGACTGAAAAAATGGGAGGAGAATCCAGACCATCCAAGCGAAATCTCGCTCTATTATGACCATGCACCGTACTCGTTCGGCTTCACGCAACGCTATCCAGACGGAAGCATCGGCATTGTAGGCGGTCTGCTCTATCACGGAATACCCGACCAATCCTTTGCCGTGACACTTGAACCGTTCCACGGATGGCAGATACATACCTAAAAAAAATAGACAATCATAGTATTAACTTTATAAAATTCAAGATTATGGAAGCAATGGCAGTATTGGAAAAACAACAGCAGTTTGATTTTCAGAACAACGGAATCGAAGTAATGAACTTCGAGACTCTCCAGCGTACCTATAAGGAGAATGACATCTACGGCAAGCCTGTCCAGGGCATCTATCACTACCAGGTCCTGCAGCGTATGATGGACATTTGCGAGAAGTACAACCTCGATTACGAGGTGGAAGAAATCTTCGCGGCACAGAACAGGAACAAGACACAGCCGGGAGTAAGCATTCTCCCGCAGGTGGAACAGACACTTGGTGAAAAAGCAGTGGAAGCCCACATACTCCGACGCATCTTCGCTACCATCCGGATCAAGGACTGGGAAACGGACGAGCTGACAACAACGCTGGTCATCGCCTATCATCAGGACGGCATACAGGCTGCCATAGGCCCGTGCGTGAAGATATGCCATAACCAGTGTATCCTCTCGCCGGAAAGGAGCATCTGCAACTATGGAAAGAACAGGGTGACAACGGAAGGTGTATTCGAGACGGTGGACGGATGGCTGGCCAATTTCGAAGTGAACATGAACGAGGACATTGCACGCATTCAGCGGCTGAAACGCAGAATCGTCTCACTGGAAGAAGTGTATATGTATATCGGTCTGCTGACAGCGTTGCGTGTCTCCCATGACAGTTCGGACAGGAACCTGTCATCCTCGGTTGAAACCTACCCGCTGAACCTATGTAAAGTGCAAGACTTATAAAGTGAGCAAACTTATTGAATATTAAAGAATTTATTTAGTCCCTTCGTATAAAAACTTCTCATTATATTGCATTCTGTATATATCCTAATTATTAAAGAATGATTTTATGGAAAAAGTAGAAATTAAAAAGCTTATTGAGCAATGTCTCAATTATTTTTATGAAAGTGGTTATGCGAAGGGCACTATTGACTATTACAAGTGTTTGTGGACAAAAGGCATTTTACAGTACATGTCGGACAAAGAGATTGATATGTATACACCTGATGTAGGTGCGAAGTTTATAGAGTCCACTCAACATCAAGACATGAGTAATCATGAATGTGAAAGGATACGTAGTATACATGCTCTTAATGACATTATGACTGTCGGATATATTAGAAAGCAATGTGTTAGAGCAGCTTTCTACCCTCTTGATGGTGCTATTGGAAAACAGATGGAGAAGTTGGTTCTACATTTGATTTCTTTACGCCGTGGCAAAAATACGTTAAAGCACTATTGTTCATGTTTGGGTAATTTTTGTATTACTTAGATATGATTGGAGTACAAAATATAAAGCAGATAACAGAGGAACATGTTATACGGTTTCTTTCTTCCCAACAGCTAAACAGGGAAAAGACTTTGTCTATTATTCGATGCCTCTTTTTTTTTTGGAGACAAGAGAACATTATAGATGGACGATTTGAGGAATTCTTCGCTACATATAAATTACGAAAGAAAGAACGCATACCATCATATTATACAACGGAAGAGATTAAGGTTATAGAAAATTCTGTATCGAAGTAGTGCTTTGGGCAAGCGCAATTATGCAATGATTTTATTAGCATCAAGATTGGGCTTGCGTGCTTCAGACATTATGAGTTTGAAGTTCTCAGATATAGATTGGGATAATGATCTCATTAAATTGAGGATACAAAAAACAGGTAAAACCATTGAACTTCCATTATTGGCAGATGTCGGTAATGCCATAATAGACTATCTTAGATATGGACGTCCAGCATCTACTTCCCAAAACATATTTCTATCAAGTCGTGCCCCGTATATTGCTGCCACTCAGTCTATGGTTTGTGGTAATATCAATAAAATAATCCGCCTGTCTGGTGTAAATATTGATAAAAAACGCCATGGTCCTCATTCTTTACGGCATTCCTTAGCAAGTAATATGCTTGAAAATGGGGCTACCATGCCTATTATATCAGAAGTTCTTGGACATCGCAACACTGAAACAACTATGACTTATCTAAAAATAAACCTTGTAGCTTTAAGGAAATGTGTATTACCTGTACCTCCTATTCCAGATAGTTTTTATACGCAGAAAGGAGGAGCATTTTATGGCTGAACAGTTCAATTACAGTAGTGTTTTATCTCCATACATTAAACGAATGTTGGAAATCCGGAAATCAATGGGTATTGTTGATTCTCGTGTAAGATGGATACTTAAAGAATTTGATGATTTTGCTAATTCCATAGGATTGCAGGAACCACATATAACAGAAGAGTTTGTTAAGAGATGGCATAAATCACGGATATCAGATAAAGAGATCACTATTTATGGCAAATATCTTGTATTGCGCCAACTGACCTCATTGATGTGCCGCAATGGATGCGTATGTTATATACCGATTATACCAAAGCAACCAAAATCGGAGTTTACACCTTATATATACACACATGACCAAATATCTCAATTGTTTACAGCTGCCGATAGCAGCCGTTTGTTTAACAATTGTATGAAAACAGCTATCATTTCCATGCCAGTCATTCTTCGATTACTTTATGCACAGGAATGCGTGTGTCCGAGGCTTTATATATGCGTAATGAGGATGTGAATCTTGACTCTGGATACATACATCTCCGCAAGACAAAAAACAGATGTGAACGCCTTGTTCCTATTGGTGAATCTATGGTAATTGTGTTAAAACAGTATATAGAATATCGGAATAGAATGCCTATAGAAAAAATTTCTCATCCCAATCATCTGTTTTTACTAAATTAGACGGGACAAGCTTCAGGGTATGTACTCTTTATGTCTTTTTTTCATAAACTGCTAAAAATATGCAATATACCATATATAGGAAATCGACAAGGGCCACGTATCCATGACTTGAGACATACTTTTGCCGTACATTCGCTTGTACAAATGGGACATAACGGTATGGATTTATACACAGGGCTACCAATACTTTCCGCATGTCTTGGGCACCGTTCTCTTTCATCTACTGAAAAATATGTACGACTTACCTGTATGATGTATCCGGAGTTTGAAAAACAGTGTTCTCCTATAAATGCTTTTGTTTATCCAAAAATAACAACAGATTATGACTACCAGGACTGATTTTGCAAAATATCTAACGAGATTTTTATCTGAATATTTGCCACATCAACGAAATGTGAGCAAAAACACAATTGCTTCTTATCGTGATTCTTTCGTACAATTCATCAATTATATGAAAGATATCAATGGAATACCCGTTGAACGACTTCTATTGAAACATCTTACACGGGATAATGTCATCAATTATCTACAATGGCTTCACAATACTAAAAAAGAATACTTCAGCAACATGTAATTATAGACTTGCTGCAATCAGGTCATTCTGTTCGTATCTCCAATATATAGTAATAGATAATATGGTAGAATGGCAAAGTATATTGTCGATAAAGGCAAAAAAACAGAAATAAGCCCTCCTAATTATCTTTCAATGGAGGGAATAAAATTATTATTGGCACAGCCTGACACAACTTCATGGAAAGGACGTCGTCATTTAGCATTATTGTCATTAATGTACGATACTGGTGCAAGAGTACAGGAAATCGCAGATCTCACAGTAGATTGTGTACGTATTGATACAACACCATACACTATACGATTAACAGGGAAAGGACGTAAAACCCGTATAGTCCCCTTGGCAGAAGCACAAGTTGACATTTTGCGTAGTTATATGGAAGAAAACAATTTGAATGATCCCAACATGATGAAAAAGCCTTTATTTTTCAATGGTAGGCATGAAAAATTAACAAGAGAGGGTATTACGTATATTCTGAAAATCTATGCAGACATGGCAAATAAACAGCAACCAGAAATTATTCCAAAGAAAATAAGTTGTCATTCTATTCGACATAGTAAAGCAATGCATCTTTTACAGGCAGGAGTAAATTTAGTATACATACGTGATATTTTAGGGCATGTTTCCATACAGACTACTGATATTTATGCACGTGCCGACTCCAAAGCAAAACGTGAAGCACTTGAAAATGCCTATACCAGATTAACCCCTAATACTATAACAGAAAAAGAGTGGGAACGAAATAAGAACCTATTAGAGTGGTTAAAGGGACTTGGACATTGATAATATTATGTAAAGTGTAAGTGACAAGTTGGTTCATAACAACTTGATTATAAACCAACTTTTACTCGCACTTTACATAACATATTACTTGTCATAATCGAACCGCTTGATACACTCGACCGCAAGACTGAACCTGTCCTGTTTCTCCCTTACCGGATTCTCCGCCCGCAACGGTATGCTCCCGAAGCAGGCGATGGCGAAAAACGCCGCAAACAATTTTGCTCTTATTCCCATAGGCAGGTCAGGTTCATTAACACCTCCCTGTCCAGGGGATAACGGTCGTTGGGCAGCAGTACCATCCCGTCGTCCATGCGCAGCTTGCCTTCACCGTCCGGCTGGAAATAGCGGATGGTATAGCGGGCGTCGGAGAACCGTCCTTCCCGTTTCAGTTCACAGCGGATTTCCACAGTCTCGCCTTTCACGATACGCTTGGGAACCGGCATCGTCTCCACCTTAAAGGGATAGGACTGCTGCACGTCAAGGTCATCGCTGCACGAGGTCAATATACTGAAGGTCATGCCCATCAGGGCGCATACAAGGGCAAACAGCCCTTTCTTGTTCATAATCGGTTTCATATTCATTTCTTGTTTTAACGGTTTATAAAAAAAATTACTGTTCAGGCGGAAAATTGCTTTCCAGATATTCGTTCAAGTCCTTGCATCCGGCATACAGGTCGGAACAGTCATCAATCCTGTCACCGTAGCGTTTCCGAAGGACGGCCAGTGTCCTTTTTCCGGCATCGTCATTGTCCAGGTAGCACCGGATCTTCCCGTAATGGTCCAGATAAGGGAACGAGCGTTCAAGCAGGGCCACCGAATTGAGGACCAGATAGTCCTCACCGCGGCTGATGCCGAGTACCTTCCACGAAAGGAAATCGATGAAACCCTCAAACAGGTTGCAGGTAAGCGAGCCATTGCGGATAACCGAAATATCCTTGGGCGGCAGACACCATTTCATGAACCTGCTCCGTAGCTCATAGCCTCCGCTCATATTCCTGAAGCCGACGGCAAAATACCGCTTGCCGTACAGCCGGAACCGTACTTCCTCGCACTCTGCACGGGCAATTTCGGCAGGAATGCCGCGTCCCTTCAGATAACCGAGCAGGACATTGCAGTACAAGGGACTCCGTACCACTTCCTCAAAGCGGGAAGCCTCTTTCCGCTTTTCTGCCCTGATACCTTTATTCCCTTTTTTCTGTCCGGCATATTCAGGTATTGTGCCTCCATATACTCCGGCGATAAACCTTGCCTGTGCCATGAAGCCGTCACTTCCTGAAAGTTCTCCCGCAAGGGTGAAGATGTCACCTCCATGCCCGGTACCGAAGTCGTGCCATACACCCTTGCGGGTGTTCACATGGAACGAAGGTGTCCTTTCCTCACGGCACGGGGAGAGATACCAGCATTCGTCGCCGTGCCGTCTGACCGGCTCATGTCCCAGACGGGACAGGAATTCCTCAATGGGAATGCCTCTGATCATCTCTATATCCATAGGCGTCTAATTGATGATGAAACGGACTCCAAGCCCGAACTGTGTCGTGAACTTTCCCAGCGAACTTCCCCATAGCACACGTTCACGCACATGGGCAAGCAGCACGATACGGTCCGTCACATAGCTTTCCAGCTCCAGCGTCAGAGCTCCGCCATAGACGAAGGCATCGCGGTGGGAAAGCATGGAACCGTCATACAGAACCTTTTCTCCCCAGTTCAACGTCTCATATCCCACCAGGGCGGAACCGCCGACAGAGAGGAAGAATATCTTCGCCGGGTCGGACAGGAACTTCAGGTAATAACCGCCCTCGGCCGTAAACTGGGCCCGTGGAACGGAAGTCCCGCGATAGCCGTAGTTCTTCAGCAGGTATTCCACGCCAGCCACCCAATGGTTGGCCCTTTTCGTATAGCCCGATACGGCAAACCCCGTGTACCAGTCAACCGGTGATTTCAGGTTTCCGGCAAAGCCTCCCCTGAGTTCCACGCCCTTCATTCCCGGAAGGTAACGCTGGGCGTATGCCTGCCCCGATGACAGGGCAAGCGATACGCATACTGCAAAAAGAAACAGAAACTTCTTCATGGTCATTTCACTTTAAGTTCATTGATTACCCTCGCTCTCACGATGTCCTCACTCTCCACGGTGAAGGTCTGATGACGGCCTCCGCTCTTCTCGTGCATCTCCACCACCAGCATCTTGTCGGCGGGAATGGTGAACTTGTCAAAGACAAAGACAGTACGCTCATCCTTCTTTCCGGCGACAGCCGTGGCATAGTTGTAGGCACGCAGTGGAAATATCACCTGCTCCTGGATGGCCGTGCGCTTGAGTACCTTCTTGTCCACGATCTTGAACGTCACGAAATCCACCTCATAAGGTACGTTCGACGTGTTCTTCACCTGGGTGTGGAAATAGAGCAGCCCGTTGTGGGTATAGAGTCCGCGCAGCAGGTACTGGATGCCGAACGCCTTGCTTCCGATATGCTTGATGTGGCGTCTGTTATCCTTGTGGATGGCCTTGGAAATAAGGTGTACCAGCTTGGGCGACTCGCTGCCGAGTTCCTTCAGGTAGATGTCAAGGGCATTGTTCGGGCGGTTCACCTCGCTGCCATCATTAATAAAATCGGCCATCTCGATGTTGAGCAGCAGAGGCTCGTCGGCATACTTCACATTGAAGGTGTAGAAACTTCCGCTTTCGGTAATCACCGACATGTTGGTCTCCTCACGGAAGTTCTTTCTGGTAGCCTTTACCCTGATTACATTCTCAGAACCGTCCGCCTTGCCCGCAATCAGATTCGGAGAACCGAGATCCACGTAACGGACAGCCGAGGGAAAGATGATATGGGTCGTCTTGTCATACGTCACTTCCAGACCGTAAGGCGGAATCATCCGGTCAAAGGTGAGCTTTCTGGACAGCCCGTGATAGAGGTCGCCGTCCTCCTGCTGCGGATAGATATCCGCCTTCAGGGTCAAATCATTTACGGCCGTGGTATCAGCCGACTGTGCATGTGCACTTGCAACGCCGCCTGCGAGGGCAAGCATCAAAAGAATCTTTTTCATGTCTTTACAGTTTTAATGGGTTATTGATTGTTGTTCTGATAAAGCATCAGTCCATAGCCTGATTTGAGGTGTACCTTCTCCTCGCGCATCTTTTTGGAGATGTACTGCGACACGCCCTGTATGGCCCCTCGTCCAAGCTCGGAGAGAAGCTGGTCGCCTGCCGACTGGTTGGTGATGGAGATGGTCGTGCCGAGATTCTGTCCCATGTTGGCGGCCACTTCCCTTACCGCATTCGCTTCCGTCGAACCGGGAATGAATATCCCGGCCTGTCCGTCACTGTCCAGCACGGTCAGTTCCACGGGAATGACATTGCCGTCATATTCGACCTGCAGGATTTCAATGCCAAGCCGCTCGCCCTGGATACGTCCCTCACCGGTCAGCAGGGTATTGCGGGGAAGCACATATCTTCCCACACGCATGGCCTCCAGCAGCCTGAGACGCACGCTTTGTCCGCTGATAATGGTCTGGTCGCCATGCACGCAGGCCCGTATGGTATTCCTCGCCATCTGCGTCCCGGCACTGCCCACAGCCGTATGGAAGCCGATATCAGCACCGGAAAGCAGTCTCGCGAACTGTACCGAATCGGTAAGAGGCTGAGGAAGGGACGACACGACCGGAGAGGACACCAACCCGACGGGAACGGCTTTCGCCTTCCTCTCCCTTGAGGGACTTTCCGTCTCCTGACTGTCCGCTGTTCCCGTGCTGCCGCCCGAAGGCATATATTTGGCGGCAAGTTCATAGGACTTCTCCAGCAGAGCCACCTGTTCCTCGTAGTTCGGTCCGGCCGTCTGCGCTGCGGCAGCCTGTCTGAGCTGTTCCACCTCTGCTTTCAGGGCTTCCTTTTCCGGGTCTTCCTCAGGACTCTCGTAAAAACTGCCGAGAGTGGCGTTGATGTCGTTGTAAGCCGAGGCTGAAGAGGCGAAGGCTCCCGTCCTGCCGTTTCCTCCTGAATGGTACGCACGGCTTTCATTTTCACTTGCAATGTCCTGCGCCGGTTCTGTTTCCGGGACATTATCCTGTCTGTGTCCATCGGCCAGGGCGGAGAAGTCGGCCAGCGTACGCTTCTTCTCTTCCTGCCGGCGAATCATGTCCGCCTGCTCATAGGCAGCCATCTTGTCCGCCTCTATACCCGTACCTTTCGGATCGGGAAGTTCGGCATTGAAGCCCGTCTTCCTTTCCGCCTCCTGCCTGTCTTTCTCGGACGGGGCGAAAATTAACCACATGCACCCGAGGAACAGCAGGAACATGCCTGTGAAAACCAGATATTTCCTGATTTTCTGCTTCTGTTTCAATTTTTCTGCATCTGTACTCATAATCTTACTTGTTGAACTGGTTAAAAAACTCTTCCATCTCACGGACTTTCATATCGGAGAGGGTATCCGCAGGTACAAAGTCGGGAACCTCAAGCGGGGTTATCCTGATGATGTCCTGCCGGGCATCCTCCCGTCCGATGTCATAAATCGCACGGAAAATCATGTAGAAATTCACCAGCGCGAAAAGGGAAACCATCACGATGACGGCGATTGCCCTCTGACGGGGTGTGAGTCTGTCACAAAGGCCGCGCAGCCTGCCCCCGATACATTCCTTGAACTTTACATACATTTTTCTTATACATACATTGTTTTATCTGTCATACATTCTGATATCCCTGTTCTCCAGTACATGGAACCCTTCCAGGATGAACCCGTGCGGATTGTTGTCACTGCGGGTGGAATTCCGCAACCTGCCATGCGTGACAAGGCTGCGTTCCGTCACGCTCTTCTCACGGATAATGAAAAGGCGTGCGTATGTCATGACATCATACGGATAGGTGTTGAAGTCGCATTTCACGCTGTCTATCTCGATACGCTGGCTGACATTACCCGAAATTATTCTATTGTAATAACCCTGTTCGGCCAGATCCCCGTAATGGGAATAGGCGGAACGGTCACTCAGGAACATGGCACGCTGCACGTTCCCCTCGATGGCACTCTTGTCGGGGGCAAGCGTGAAGAACAGTTCATGGAAACGTCTGACATGTTCCCTTGCCTCCACGGGACGGTTCTGCTCCAGGTCCTGCGAGAGGGCGAGCATGAGCGATTTCCCCTCATCCAGCACATAGATCTTCTGGCGCTGGGCTTCGGCAAAACTGTATGCCTTCCACACGGAATAACCCACAAGCAGGGTGCAGACACCCAGATAGACGATTCCGAACAGGCGCAGGTGCCGGAAGCTGGTCTCGATATTTTTCAGTGATTTGAATTCCATTGTCTTTCAGTTTTTTTGATTGTCATTACTTGATTACTTGAACAGTCTTCCGGTCACGTTGCCCACGGCGGCACCGGTGGCGCCTCCCACGATGGACCCGGCCTTGGAAGCCGTCTGGTTCACGTTCTTTCCGTAGTTCCCGGCACCTCCTCCGGCCTGCACGATCCAGTTCGCCACGGTCGGGATGGTGAAATACCCGATGATGCCGATGATAAGGAACGTGATATACACGGCATTGGAACTGTCCGGAATGAAGTTGGGGTCAGACAGCTGCTCGATGTCCTTCTGAAGCATCAGAGTCTGTATGCGGGCCAGCACGCTGCTGAAAAGGTCAGAGACGGGCAGCCACAGATAGATGCTGATATAGCGGACAAACCACTGGCTGAGCGAAGCCTGGAAACCGTCCCAGCACGAAATGGCAAAGGAGATGGGCCCGAGTATGGAAAGGACAATCAGGAAGAAGGTCCTGAGCGTATCCACCACCAGTGCAGCGGCATTGAACATCAGTTCCAGCAGCTCGCGGAAAAAGTTCTGCACCGCCTTCTTCATGTTGTACATGGCACGGTCCACGTACATGCCGCACGCCTCGATGGCGTCCAGGGCTCCCAACTCGTCCAGCTTGTTGTCAAAAGCCTCCTTGTCCACCAGGTAGGCCGTCTCGGGATTCCTCCGCATCGCCTCAATCTCCAGCTTGTCCTTCTGCTCCCGGTACTCGTTCATGTCGAAGGTCTGCGTCTCCAGAATCCTGTGCGTTCCGGTCACGACGGGTGACAGGATGCTGTTGAGCGTACCCAGCACGATGGTCGGGAAAAACATGATGCAGATACCCAGAGCAAACGGGCGCAGCAGGGGGAACACGTCAATGGGTTCGGCCCTGGCCAGCGACTGCCAGACACGGTACGCCACATAAAAGAGGGCTCCCAATCCGGCAAGGCCCTTGGCCACGCCGGTCATCTGCGAACAGAGCGGCATCATGTCCGTGTACAGACTTTGCAGAATCTGGTGCAGATTGTCAAAATTCACAGCCAACAATACCATAAGCAATCCTCCTTGAAATTACCAGTAGCGTTCGTTGGGTGAACCGTACAGGGCCATCACGCGGTCAAGGTCATTCTGTTTCTTGGCTCGCAGGTACGACACGCCGATGTTCTTGTTGGTATAGTACTGCACCAGACTGCGGTATTGCAGCATGTCGGTATAGCAGCGGTCGATGATGTCCATACGCTCCTTGTCGTTCATCGAAAGGCCGTTCTCATTGACCACCGTCTTCAGGTCTGTCAGCAGATTGGCACTCTCCTCCAGCAGCTTCGTGTAGCCGAGGGCGATGGCACTCAGTTCCTCAGGGGTGAAATAAGGGTCACTGAGCATACGCTCATAACTGGTCACATAGATTTCCGTGATGTCACCGACCATCAGGATGGTCTGCTGCACCTTGCGGGCATCGCGTACCAGATTCTTGACCTTCCTAAGGCCGTCATAATACTCCTTGCCCTGCTGGTAAATCTTTACCGTCTCCTGAAAATTTTTGACCATATTGCTGGCCGTCGAGGACGTGTGGACAATATTCTTGGCGGCGTTGATGATGCCCTGGGCCAGATTCCCGGGGTCGGTCACTACCCATTGGGCGTGTGCCTTGCCTGCCGAAAGAAGGCAGATACAGCATAAGGCTGTCATAATTTTTTTTTTCATGTCGTTAATCTTTAATGGTTGATAAATCTTTTTTTCCGTAAGTTCAAAGCCCCATCTTTCGCCCTTTGGACGGCGGGTTACGGAGGATAGGCTTGTGTACCGGTCTCGGACGGTCTGCCTCTGCCACTTTTTCTTTCCCGTGTCTGAGGGAGGCGAAGAATTCGTCAGCATACGGTCTGCGGCTGGTAACCCGGACTAATCTGTCATCCAGTTCTTTGTAGGCTTTCTGTGCCTGACGGGATTGTTCTTCCGGGGCTGAGGTCTTGTCAATACCGTATTTGATCAGAAAATCCGGTTGCACATTGATAAGGTCGTTTGAAGCATCCGGTGACACGGCGATACGCCCCAATTTGTCAAGCTCCCGGTCAAGTCTCTCAAAATAGAAGTCCGGCAGACGGACTCCGGGGATATTCTCGACCGCCTTTTCAGCCGCCGCACACATCTCGGCTTCTATACGGGGAATGTTCATCCTGACATCAGGCTCAATGCAGCAGTCATCCCTGTCCATCAGATAGCTTTCGAGCCATTCATAGGTACTGCATTTGTCCTCAATGCCATAGCGCAGCTTGACGTAGGTCGATGGAAGCATGCTGTATGAGGCGAGTTCGCACAGTTCAGATACATCCCGGCTCTTTCTCTGGAAGTCCAATATTCCTATTGCGGATATTACTTCACTATGTGGCGGGCGTTCAATTCTATTCATCGGATATTTCGTACATCCCCAATCACGCATAACGGTGTACATTGCGAACAAGCCATGCACTGATGTGGCTTCCGATGGTGGGATATCCGTCAGTTGAAAGCCGTGTTTCGCCATAAATGGAGTATCCGTCAATACATCCATCATATTTACGGATTCCTTTTTCATCGTTGATATGGGAGAATCGAAGGGTTCGGATTTCGCTATCAGTAGGGCAATCTGTTCAATAGCTTTTTCCGAATGACTGTACTCCCGGATAAGCTTTGCAAGTTCCCCGTGATTGTACACACCGGCAAGAAGTTTGGCTTTTTGAGCAATCTCCTGCAATTCCCGGTAGTCCGGTTCCCGGAGGCGACCGACAATCCGATGTCTTATCCATTCGGTAAATTTCATGTCTTTCTTGATTTTTGAATGTTACTTACTGTTACGTTTACTCTCGGCCAGCTGCTTGATTGCCAGCTCGATATTGCCACCCAACTTCCGGGTAAGCCGCATCAGTTCCAGCTTTTCCGTCTCCTCGGTCGTATAGGTGTAGTATTCTTCGGGCGAGACTTCGGTGGCATAGACCGCCGACTGCGTTCCGCCGAGACCTATCCACACTTCCTTGTACTTGCGGGACGGGCTGTTGGCCATGTTGATGGAGAGAATCTGGGCACGTTCCTTGTCGGTCAGGCCCAGCAGGGACTGGATTTCATCGAACTTGTTGACATACTTCCGCTGGTCCAACAAGATCTTGCAGTCACTGTTGTTGATGATGGTTCCCTTGACAATGGGTGACGATATGATGTCTTCCACTTCTTGGGTAACGACAACAGCCTCTCCGAAAAACTTTCGGACGGTCTTGAAAAGGTAGCGGATATAGTTGCTCATATTGGCGGATGCCAATGCCTTCCAACATTCCTCAATGAGTATCATCTTTCGGATACCTTTCAGCTTTCGCATCTTGCTGATGAAAGTTTCCATGATGATGATGGTGACAATCGGAAGCAGCACCTTGTTGTCACGGATATTGTCCAGCTCGAAAACAATAAACCGTTTGCCAAGCAAATCAAGCTGTCTGTCGGAATTCAACAGGAAGTCATACTCGCCACCCTTGTAATAAGGTTCCAGTACATTCAGGAAACCCCACACGTCAAAATCCTTCTCCCGTGTACGCTTGGTCTTCAGAATTTCCTGATACTCGTCGCGGATGAACTCATAGAAGGTATTGAAGGACGGAACCACGGTACTGTCCGTGCGTATCTTCTCCAGAAAGAGATTGACCGCATTGGAGAGCGCCACCTCCTCGGCACGTGTCGGCGGCTCGTCATCACGTTTCCACAGGGTAAGGATAAGCGTCTTGATGGACTCTTTCTTTTCGATGTCAAACACACCGTCCTCCACGTAGAAAGGATTGAAGGCAATCGGATCGCTCTCCTCATAGGTGAAATAGATGCCGTCCTCGCCATGCGTGCGGGCATGGATAAGGCTGCACAGTCCCTGATAGGAATTTCCCGTGTCCACCAGCAGCACATGCGCTCCCTGTTCGTAATACTGGCGCACCATGTGGTTGGTGAAGAATGACTTTCCGCTGCCCGACGGTCCGAGGATGAACTTGTTGCGGTTGGTAATCGTACCGTTCTTCATCGGCAGGTCGGAGATGTCCAGATGGACAGGCTTTCCGGTCAGACGGTCCACCATGCGGATGCCAAACGGAGAAAGCGAATCCTTGTAGGACGTTTCCCCGATGAACAGGCACAGGGCCTGCTCGATGAAGGTGTAGAAACTTTCCTCAGACGGAAAATCACCGGCATTACCGGGAATGGCCGCCCAGAAGAGTGTAGGTACATCGACGGTATTGTGACGGGGCTTGGCCTCCATCAGGGCAATCTGGCTGCCCACATCATTCTTGATACGCTTCAGCTTCTCGCGGTCGTCGCTCCATGCAAAGACATTGCAATGCGCACGGATGGAAGTGAGCCCCTTGCTGTGTGCCTCGTTCAGGTACTCCTCAATCCATTCACGGTTGATTTGGTTGGAACGGCTGTAACGGGACAGCGAGTGCATGTTACGGGCAGTCTGCTCGAACTTCCTCAGGTTCTCCGCCGAATCGTCTATGAAGAGATACTGGTTCACGATATGGTTGCACGTGAGCAGTATCCCTATCGGTGCGGCAAAGGACAGGCGGCAGTCGCTGCGGTCCGTGGACAGCCGTTCATAACGGCTGTCCGTACCCACGGATGACGGCAAATCCTCCGTCTCGGAGAGGGTATGCAGACAGAGCACATTGTCTCCGACCTTCATTTCCCCGGCTCCGAGGGTGATGTCCTGCAGACTGGTCGTGTCCTCCTGCGAGAGCGAGAAATACTTTTCGATAATGCCCGCGGAGGTTTCAGTACCGATAATCTCTTCGTCCGTCAGCCTGACCATGCGAACCAGGCCGCTGTCGTTCACGATACGCTCGAACTGCCCGCAGCATTCCAGGAAGCGTGCGACGGTATCCTTGTCCTGCATCTCCTTGGGGATGATGAACCCGCGCGTGAGGGCATTGAAGCTGCTGGTCGTGCGGCTGTGTTCCTTCGTGGTCTTGGTCAGGAACAGATAGCAGGTATGGTTCAGGTACGGCCGCTCATTGAAATGTCTTTCAAAACTGCGGCTGAGGAAACTCAGGTCATCCCGGCAGATGTCGGGCCTGTAGCTCTCCTCGATGAAGATGTCCTGCTTGTGGACGATGCTGTAATTCGGCAAAACCCGGACAGCCTTCGCCCATGTGGAATGGAGGGCCTCGTACTCGGCGCGTGTCAGCGTGAACACTTCCGGAAGCTCCACCCTGTAGACCACGGTGATGTCGGCATCCTTGCTGATGATGCATCCGTGCTCGACGGCCATCAGAGGGAACCGGCTTTCCAGCGTGGCGGCTTTCATTACATTTCTCATACGCTTCGTTTTTTCGGGGTTGGACAAATCAACCGGAGGAAACCCTTCCGGCTGATGATGTAGCGGGGATGTCGGCGCAGCGCCTGCAACTTCATCAGTCCCCATTCACCGTATTTCGCGTTCAGGCGGAAAGTCACCCAGACAAGCACCGAGGCGCAGGTGACACCGAAGCCGATACATACCCACTGGTCGATGCCTGCCATGTACATGATGACAAACAGAACGAACAGGGCGAGCAGTCCGCCGGCGAAGATGAACAGGTACTGGCTTTTCAGCCCCTTGAACTCAGGGCTGCGGCCGATTCCCTTGTTGATAGGATACTCCGCCATAATCAGAGGAAGAATGAGCGTAAGATGGTGGCGGCCACGATTAAAAAGATACAGGCGCCGAACCAGCTGGCTGCCGTCTTGGAGGTGTCGGGATCTCCCGAAGAGAACTTGGAATAGACCTTCACGCCTCCGATAAGGCCGACCACGGCTCCGATGGCATAAATCAGTTTGGTTCCCGGATCGAAATAGGAAGTGACCATGTTGGTGGCTTCGGTGATACCGCCGATACCATTACCCTGGGCGAAAGCCCCTGTCGTTGCAAGCAGCGCCATGGCTGCAAAAAAGAATCTTTTTTTCATGTGTCGAAACTTTTAATTGGTGAGACAAAAAATGATTTCGACCACGAATATATAACACGTAATTCATTGATTTACAACACTGACGATGCGTGACATCGGGTGTCATTACGTTACATCGGAAAGGGATTTCCAAACGATATGAAAAAGAATTTTTGGAAGCCGGTTGAAAAAAGTGAGAATATAAAAACGGGCACTCTCCATGAAAAAATGAGAATGCTGCGACGTGTCAGAATCAAAAAAGCGAAGTCTGAAAACCGGGCGGCTTTCAGACTTCGCTTCATATCATGGGAACGCTGTTTACTCTGCTGCTGAATCGGAAGAGAAGACACGCTGTTTCCTCTGTTCCTCCTTTTTCTCTTTTTGCAGCTTCTTTTTGAATTCCATTTCCTTCAGAATCTGTTTCAGCGGCCTGACAGTTTCAGGCTGCTCACGCTTGAACCTCTTGAAGTAGACATCCTCTATGAACTGCGGAAGCGGAACTTTCCATGGCTCATGTCTGTGGTTATCAATCTTTCCGAGTTTGTCAGGATTCAGACCAAGTTCACGTGCCATTTGCACATGCTTGTCCGACAGACGGTGACGCTTCTGAGCAGCCATCCATTTTTCCAATATTGCTTTTGTTACTGCCATAATCATTCATTTTTTACAAAGGTACGAATCTTGCCATTATGATAACGATATGACTATTTGTATTTTATTCGATGTTGTTTTCTGAAAATGATGAAAATGAAGAAGGCACGCCGATATCACATCGACATGCCCCCCAAAAATATGGCAACAAAAGAAACAATTAAACGAATTTACCTATATCGAAAACTTCTTTTTTCTTCGGAGTCCCCCTTCGTCTTAAAAGCGGGTTTCCGGCTTCATCCAGATATTCGTTGAGCAGATGCCCGATTTTATGCTGACATCCGATTTCGTTTTCAAGAAGATTCAATACTTCTGTACCGGATAACTTGTGATAAATTGTCATGCTCGCACGAAAAGCCTTCTGTTCATCCCGGGTAGCGGAAGTCAGCACTTCCACAACATTATTCATTTCCTCGAATGTCATTGCCGTGTTGAAATCAGGATCAGGCTCCGCACCCACCGGAGCCATAAGTTCTTCCTTTTCCTCCTTGGTCAGCCCTTTGTTTTCCTGTACCACATCCTCAGGATTGATTTCTTCATCTTCCTCTATAGGTTCCTTGACCAATGGTTCGGAATGTGTAGGCTTTTTTCTTGCCACATCGGGATCTTCCAGATAGACGATCCTGGTCTTGCCGATCACGTCGTTATCGTCAACCTGTGAAGTCCGTTCTACAGTTACGGGCTTCTCCCGTACCACTTTTGTTTCCGACACATTTTTCTTGCGTCTTGCCTTTTCCCTGGCTTTTTCAGCTTTCTTTTCCTTGTATATCCGATATTCTTTACGGTATTTCCATAACTTGATACGGGCTATGCGCATCATACGGTACACTTTCTCCCAAGCGTCATACACTTGCTGACTGAAGATGAATATCCACAATCTGTAAAGTATGAAGACCGCGCACAGGACTTTGACTGCGAAATAAATTTTAATTTCCATAATCAGCTTTCTTTGTCTTTGTACAATTTCATAATCTCAGGTGAATATTTTTTCAGATGCTCGTCCACAATATTATTGATGTAGCCGGACATGGTAGCTTTGGGGTCTATGACCATAAGCATGTATTTGATTATACAGGCATTCTCCTGCTCGATACAGACCTGTGCCCGCTTTGCCAACGGTTTACAAGTAAGGTATTTTTCTTTGTAAATGGCACATCGCTCATCAATGCCGGGCGATTCTTTTTTTTGTTCAGGAAGGTTTACCGGTTCTGCATTTTTCACAGCCTCATTTGATTTGGCTGTATCCTTTTGTTTCAAACCGGACTTTCTGCCGAAAGTCATTTGTACAAGCCTTGCAGAAGCATGAATGGCTATCACTAATACAAGAAATACCATGATAATAACGACTACAATAGTCATAGTGTCAAAAAAGTCTCCCATAATTATTTTTTATATAAAGGTTCATTATTGATTTGATTGTAATAGAGACCGTCTATTTCCTCCTTATATTGCTCGAAATGAGCGGTCAGTACATTGTCAATGAATTTCGACATACTGATTTTGGGGGCTACAACCGATAAAAACTTCTGTATAAGCCGATAATTGTCGATACCGATATAAGCCTGCTGCCTTTGCAGAACATTTCCTCCAGAAAGGAACTCTTTGCGGTACGAATCCGTGACGTCCTTTCGTTTTTTGGGTTTGCCTGTACTTTTCTCAACAGTTACAGGTCCCGGATTGTCCGCTTCGCACTCATTCCCATCGGATTCATCAGTGGTTATTATATCATCCACGGATATGTCTTTCCCATAATTGGGTATATCCCCGGCCATAATGCCTCTGATCATCTCTTCGTTCACGGTTACTTGTTTTTTTGCCATAGTATTTATTTTTTGAATTTGACCAATAGTTCTTCCGCCAATTCTGTCAGCCCGCTACCCTTCAACGATTTGGCTGGAGGAGGAAACAAGGTACTACGAAAGAAGTTTCGGGTTGTCAAGGATAGTTCCTTGTTGTAGCGGTTGGTTTCCGGGATGATGGTATCCAATACCGTAAATTCCAATTTTTGCATGATGATATTGTAAGCGTCGAAAACTTCCGTGGAAGCGCGGGCATCTTTACGGGTCCAGAAAAAGAGGAATTCTCGCAAAGGAGTTTCCTTGCTTGTCTTGGCATAGTCCCATACGATAGTTGAGAACGAAAGACTGCTTTGCATTACAATACGGTCAGGAATAATCGGGGTTATCACATAGTCCATGTTCACGATGGTGTTGATTACGCCGGAAGAATTCACTGTGCCGGGCAAGTCCACGATAATCAAATCGTAATTCCCATTATTCATAAGTTTATCAGCGGCATCACGGGCATTTTCCGCTTTTGAGCCGACAATCGTATAGGCTTTCTTCCGGATACGTTCGTACTGGGATTTCAGCAGTTGTTTGAAATAATCACTGTTTTCAACTGTGCGCATGTCCCTTTCCTTCATACGTACCAGGCTGTACTGCGGATAATCACAGTCGATGACAGCTACATTCAGTCCTTTCAGGTAATGATAATACCCGGCAAGCATAATCGTCATGGTCGATTTTCCCACTCCGCCTTTCTGGTTGCAAACAGCAACTAAAACTGTGTCTTTTTCATTTTTCTTTCCTTTTTTTATAGTTAAACATTAATTGGATTCGGTATTCCAGTAAGTAAAGAATGACTGGATATATGCCGTAATACGGTATCTAATCCATTCAGTCCGACGGTCACTACTGCACATCACAAGTCAGTTTGTCAGGCATTCCTTACTGCCTGTGTGCAGTACTCCATTCGTGCATCATTCCAGTCATATATTCTCTCATTCAAACAGTCAGTCAGCAGGTCCTTCAGACACTCTTTACCGCACATATTCTGTCGTTCATGCCACAAATAAAAAGGAAAATTTTCATACCGGCACTATGTTTCGGGTGAGGTGACGACCCGTGTCATCAAATGACATCTTGTTACATACAATATGTTGTTTTACAGATAGATATACCGACGTAACTTTGCCACCGACAACGGAATGGATGCCGGATGGAGCTATCCCGAAGCTGAAGAATGAGGCTGAAGGTCAAAACTCAATTTGACTTCAGGCAAATTCATGTTCAAGCGAACATAGCAAGTTGTGTTTTGGGCAGCCCGAAATGATTCGGGCATCCCAAAACAAACTTGCCACTCGCCTGAAGGCTCGGAAGGGATTTCCTCCAAAGTCGGAAATCCATGACGTAAAATCAGAAACAGAAAATCTCAATGCGTATGGAAGAAAACAGTAAAAGAAGAACAAGAAGAAGCACGGGCAGAAAACCGAAGACCGACCCGGCAGTATTCCGCTACGGTATCAAACTGACTTCGGAAGAGAACGGAAATTTCGAGCTGCTGTTTGAAAAATCCGGGATGAAACAACGGGCAAGATTCATCAAGGCGATGATTTTCGGACGTGAAATGAAGGTCGTCAGAATCGACAAGGCTGCGATGGACTACTACATCAGACTTACAAATTTCTATCACCAGTTCCAGGCCATCGGCAACAACTACAATCAGACTGTGAAGGCAGTCAAGTCCAATTTCGGCGAGAAACGGGCGTTCGCCCTGCTCCGCAATCTGGAAAAGGCCACCATCGACCTGGTGGTGCTGAGCAAGCGGATTATCATGCTTACCCGGGAGTTCGAGGAGGAATACCTTATAAAAAGAAAGAAGGAGGAACAGCAGAATGGTGGCTAAGATCAACAGGGGTGTATCGCTCTACGGGGCGGTCATCTACAACCAGCGTAAAGTGGATGAGGCAACCGCCCGTATCATCGCGGGCAACCGCATGATTACCGACCTCACCGGAAATCCCCACAATGTCATGCAGCAGACGCTATGGGCTTTCGAGAGCTACCTCGCCGCCAACAGGAACACGGAGAAGCCGGTACTGCATATCTCCCTGAACCCATCGGTGGACGACCGCCTCACGGACGGGCAGTTCGCGGAACTGGCACGCGAGTACATGCAGAAGATGGGCTACGGCGACCAGCCCTACATCGTCTATCTGCACGAGGACATCGACCGTCGGCATGTCCATATTGTCTCCACCTGTGTGAAGGAGAACGGTGAGAAAATCAGTGACGCATACGAATGGAACCGTTCGATGAAAGCCTGCCGGGAACTGGAAAACAGATTCGGACTCAAGCCTGTGGCTGACAAGCGGAACGAACTGCTGGAACCGTATCTCAAGAAGGCGGACTACCGGGACGGGGATGTGAAACGTCAGGTCGGCAATATCCTCAAAAGTGTGTTCACCGCCTACCGTTTCCAGACATTCGGGGAGTTCAGTGCCATGCTCTCATGCTTCAACATCGAGGCCAAACAGGTTCGGGGAGAATTTGAAGGCTCACCCTACAACGGTATCGTATATACCCTGACGGACGATGCGGGCAGGCCAGTATGCATGCCCATCAAGTCTTCACTCATCGGCAAGCGCTTCGGCTACGAAGGGATAGAAAAAAGGATTGCCGTCAATGTCCGAGATTTCAGAAACCAGAAGTGGCAGCCGAAAATCCATGATGCCGTCACGCTGGGCATGCACGGCTGCCGAGGAAACCGGGAAGATTTCATCCGGCTGCTCGGGGAAAAGGGCATTGACGTAGTGTTCAGGGAAAACGAGGAAGGCCGCATCTACGGCGTGACCTTCATAGACCACAGGAACCGTGAGGTATATAACGGTTCCCGTCTGGGCAAGGAGTTTTCCGCCAACGCCTTCGAACAGTTTTTTAACAGGCCGCAGGAATTTCCGGAGCCGGAATCCACCGGACAATATACCTCCACACGGGAGAGCCTTTCCGACAACATGGAAAGCGCCATCGAGCAGGCTTTCGGAATATTCAGTCCCGACATCAACGGACCGGACCCACAGGAGGAGGCACTCGCCCGCAGACTACAACGCAAGAAAAAGAAGAAACGCCGTTCACGCGGCATATCCTGATTGTCAATTACCAACCATCAAAATTTTTACAGTTATGCAACAAGAAGATGATTTGAGAGGACTGGCCAAGGTCATGGAGTTCATGCGTGCCATTTCCATCGTGTTTATTGTAATCCATGTCTACTGGTTCTGCTACAGCGCATTCGTGGATATGGGTATCAACATCGGAGTCGTGGACAGGATTCTGCTGAACTTCCAGAGGACGGCAGGACTGTTCAGCAACCTGCTTGTGACGAAAGTGTTCGCCTTCATATTCCTGGGACTTTCGTGTCTGGGTACGAAAGGTGTCAAGAACCAGAAGATGACGTGGCGGAAAATATACGCCGCCTTCCTCGGCGGCATCGTCCTGTTCTTCATGAACTGGTGGATGCTTGACCTGCCGTTCAATACGACAGTGAACGCTACCGTATATACGCTGACGCTCACCACAGGCTACATTCTCCTGCTCATGTCGGGAATATGGATCAGCCGTATGCTGAAACACAACCTCATGGAAGACGTGTTCAACACCGCCAACGAAAGTTTCATGCAGGAAACAAGGCTTATGGAAAACGAGTATTCCGTCAACCTGCCCACGAAATTTGTCTATCAGGGCAAGGAATGGGACGGCTGGATCAATATCGTAAACCCGTTCAGAGCCTCTATCGTGCTGGGAACACCGGGCTCCGGAAAGAGCTATGCCGTGGTGAACAACTACATCAAACAGCAAATCGAGAAATCCTTTGCCATGTATATCTATGACTACAAGTTTCCGGACCTCTCGGAGATAGCCTACAACCATCTGCTCAAGCACAGACAACATTACAAAGTCAAGCCAGAATTCTATGTCATCAATTTCGATGACCCCAGACGCAGCCACCGATGCAATCCAATCAATCCAAGATTCATGGCAGATATCAGCGATGCCTACGAAAGTGCCTATACCATAATGCTCAATTTGAACAAGACCTGGATACAGAAACAGGGTGATTTTTTCGTGGAGTCACCGATTATCCTGCTTGCCGCAATCATCTGGTATTTGCGGATTTACAAGGACGGGAAGTATTGCACGTTCCCTCATGCAATCGAATTTCTTAACAAGCCGTATGCCGATATCTTCACGATTCTTACCTCTTATCCGTCCCTCGAAAACTATCTTTCCCCCTTTATGGACGCATGGCAAGGTGGAGCTCAAGACCAGCTCCAGGGCCAGATAGCAAGTGCGAAAATCCCTCTTTCGCGAATGATCTCGCCACAGCTTTACTGGGTGATGACGGGAGACGATTTCACCCTTGACCTGAACAATCCCGAACACCCCAAAATCCTCTGCGTGGGCAATAATCCGGACAGGCAGAATATCTATTCGGCGGCTCTCGGCCTGTACAATTCGCGCATCGTCAAATTGGTGAACAAGAAAGGACAACTGAAAAGTTCCATCATCATCGACGAGCTACCGACCATCTATTTCCGTGGTATTGACAACCTGATTGCGACCGCCCGAAGCAACAAGGTGGCCGTCTGTCTCGGCTTCCAGGACTTCTCGCAGCTTGCACGTGACTACGGCGACAAGGAGGCGAAGGTTATCCAGAACACGGTGGGCAATATCTTCAGCGGACAGGTGGTCGGAGAAACGGCAAAATCACTGTCGGAACGGTTCGGCAAGATTCTCCAGCAGCGGCAGTCCATATCCATCAACCGTCAGGACACTTCGACTTCCATCAACACGCAGCTTGATTCCCTGATACCCGCTTCCAAGATAGCCAATCTTTCGCAGGGTACATTCGTTGGCAGCGTGGCAGACAATTTCGGGGAAGAGATAGACCAGAAGATTTTCCATGCCCGCATCATCGTGGACAGCACAAAGGTATCGGAAGAGATGAAAGCCTACAGGAAAATTCCTGTCATCAACGAGTTCAGGGACGCGGACGGAAACGACATCATGCAGCAACAGATTGACCGCAACTACTCGCAGATAAAGGCGGACGTGTTGCAGATAATAGAGGATGAGATAACACGCATAAAAAATGATCCGGAACTGAGACACCTCATCCCGCAGCAGGAGGAAGAAGAGAACAATGACGGAGAATAAAGGAAAAAGGAGACCGCTGTTTTATTTCCGCCTGCAAAGGTCGTCCCGTGCCCGCTGGATTGTGCAAGGCCGGGCCCCCTCCGTGGTTTGCTGAAAAAATCATCCTCGCCCGGGGGCTCCGGTATTTTTTCGCAAAGCCTTGCGCAATCCGGCACGGGACAGAAAGGCAGGCAAGAAATAAAATACCGGCTTGACAAGCCGCAGATGTCTAACTCAAAAAATGAAAGATATGAGCAGAAGCAACTTCACCCCGATGGAAAGATTCCATGAGATTCTAAACGGACACGGACTACAGGCCATGAACATAGGTACAAACCATATCCGTATCTTCAGGGACGGACGGAAAATGTTCGACTACTATCCGCTGAGGATGAAACTCTTCGACTACCACAACTGGTACCAGCTTACCTATCCATCCTTCGGCAATGGCGACGGAAAATGGGAACAGGAACTTCAGGAGATAATCGGCAGGCTTTCCGCCGCATAAACGGTATGCTATGGCAGCGCACATGAAACAGACGGAATGGGACAACATTCCCGAATGGACCATATACGCCCTGGAATACGGAACGGAAGAGGACGGCAGCCTGAACGAAGAGGAACGGGCTATGATTGAAAAGTTTGTCGGCACACATTTCCCGAAAGGATACACAATGAGCGTGGACTGGGACGCCTGCAACGAGTTTGACCGCTATCCCGCATTTGGAGAGCCTTGCAAGACCTGCAAGGTTCTTTTTGTTTCACCATAAATACACAGAAAGATGAAAAGAATGACACTGAGCGAATACCTCGCTGTCCCCGAAAATTACCGGGGAGTATGGACTACCGAACGGTGGGACATTCCCGATTGGGAAAACTTGAGAAAAAGCCACATGGGAAAACGTACCCTGATGGTATATGATAGAGGCACGTGCCTGCTTGTCGAGGGGCTGAGTCTTGAAATTGTGGATGACAGTTCCTGGAAGAAGCCGGAGGAAATCAAGAAGGAAATCCGTGAAAAATATCAGGAGTACCGTACTGAAAAGGGACGTGAACCGCATTTCCTCGAATGCATCATACGCTGGAACGACACCTTGGAGACACTGGAGACAAGAATAGCCCTGGACATGGATTCCGATACGGAAATGGACGATGAAATCTTCTTCTACTGCGATACTCTGGACAGCCTGCTGTCGCTGGCTGACAGAAGCGGGGAAGATTTTGTCATAGCCGGATGTTTCGGATTCGGTGAATATGAAGAGCTGTTACAGACAACATAAAAATGAATGAATATGATAATCAAATGTCAGGAACACTACGACAAGGTGGTGGAATACGCAAAAAGTATCGGAGACAATACCTTACAACAGTGCATCGAACGATTGCAACAGTGGGAAAAGAACTCAAACGGGAAATATGAAATAGAACTCTACTGGGACTTTGCACCCCATTCGTTCGGATTCGCCGAAAGAACTCCCGACGGACGGACAGGAGTCGTCGGAGGGGTACTCTATCATGGCAGACCGGACGAATCATACGCCGTGATGCTCAATCCGTTCCATGGATGGAGCATACACACCTGAAGATAAAATCCTGTAAAGCCCATTTCCCCCGGTAAATGAGAAAATGGGCTTTCATCACTTTTGTAACCTGTCTAACAGGAGCGTTCGTACCACCTCATAGCCTTCCTGCGGATTGAACTCCTCATCCGGCCGAAGCAACTGCATGGTATCACCCAAGAACTCATCATCCTGCATTTTGTCTTCCATATTGATAATAAATTCTTTGTAAGTAGGAATGTGGTCAACCACAAATTCCATATACTTCTGATAGCAAGCCAGCACGTTGTCTATGTTGATGTCTGATGTGGTCAAGGCCTTGTACAAATCATACAAATCACGTCCTTTTCTCCGTTGGTACAAGGCACGCAATTTTGTACCTACCAGTTCATCCAACTGGTAAGTCAGGACATCGCATTTTCCGTTATACCATTTGTTGACCACTGAAAATGGCATACGTTGCATAGGCAGTACACTGAAATGTTCCTTGCAGTTGATTTCCACTTTCAGATGAATCGGGACCACTGGTATGGATTCTGATTCCAGTCTGAAAATCAAAGTGTTGTTGTGTTTTTTCTGCTTCACTTTCGGCTCCCCGAGAAAAGCGAGTGCATCTCTTATATGGTCATAGGTCTCTTTGATCGGTTCTGCATTAATCTGTACCAAGTCAATATCTTCACTGTACCTGGGTTGGGGCGAGAGGAACAACTTGTGTAATGCGGTCCCTCCGCGAAAAGCCAGATGTGAAGCAAGATATTCATCCTTGTATATCTCAGTCAAGGCTCTGCATATCAGCAGATCCTGTTCGACCTGTTCGGACTCTGTCCATGGAACATGTTCGCTCCATTCCCTGATTGCAAATTCCGGTATCATTCGTCTATTTCTATTTCCTGGTTAATGATAACTTTCCATTTCTTGTCAACCTCACAACCCTCTGTCGGTTTGTTTATCTTAAACGGTATCTTTCTGAATTTTAATCCTGCAACCTCCATTTTGGAATATAAGGTTTCCGCCAAATCCGCTCTTTCCAATACATGTTCCAGAATATAACCCAGACGTTGAAAGACCGGTATGGCCGATGTCTTGAAAAAGGAATCATCGAGGCTGTCCAGATTCATTGTCTCAGCCAATTCATTCAACACGGTGCAGACGCGATTCAGACCACCTACACTTTTTTCGTTTTCCACCAGGTCAACGGCTGTCAGTTCAGGACAAGAAACATTGATGTAACCTGTCTGCGTCTTGTGCTTCCTCACAAATTCCATACTTATTTTCTTCTTGGAAAAGAACAATATGGATGTTCCGCTCTTTGAAGTATTCCTCATGCTCGGTTGTTCCACCATGAGGGAAAATGTCTGTACTCTTTGATGTGACGCGCCATAAAATGAAGCCGCATTCAAAAGAGCAACATAATATCTTTTCCCAAGATAGGACATCAGCTGATCCATATAGAAAACAGGCGGAATTACGCCTTTTAACGAATATTCCACAGGCATAATGACATAAAAATTACGCCAGGGAGAAACTATCTTCGCTTTGGCGGCCAAACGGTACAATGCGGTTTTGATATATACCTTACCCGCTGAAGGGAATTGCTTTTCTATATCCTCTTTAGTGAAGGTGTAATATCCCCTTACTTCCCGGCTTTCAATCCAATCTGACAAAGTTTCTATATGCTTCTTCATAACTTAGTTGCAATGACATTGCAAAAGTAGTCATTTTTTTGACTACTTACGCAGATTTATTGCATTTTTTGTGTTGAAAGGGAATTTTTCTCCATATTTCTATAAAATGGCATCATAAACCACGCTTCACTTGATAAGTCCCTTTAGAGAAGTTAACTCGGAGGGCGAATACCTCCACGTTCAAGCCTCCGGTTTTCGGGACACAAAATTCCCTGCGGTAATTTTCCGCCCGAAAAAACGCTCCGGTATTGCCGTCCGAGTTGGGGAAAGGACCGGGACTTAGCAAGCGAAGCGACCTACGACGCATAGATACAGGTCAATATAAAAAAGAATCTGACGGGAGAACCATGCTCCCGTATGCCGTTCCAATGGATTACGCCATCCGGTTATTCCCGTAAACAGAAATCCGCCTCCTGTCACAAAAGGACACATCAAGGGGGGACAAAAGCAGCTCGCTCCCAACTCTGCATAATTACAGTTTTTCCTTTTCTTCCGTGCGGCAGCGTGTACCGCCATGCCCGTGTCTGTCCGGCCTGTTCCCGTCTTTTCCCTTTCCTTTTTCGTCCCTTGTTTTTTTCTTCTTTTCCTGCCGTTTTCGCACGCATTTTCGCTCCGTTTTCTACGGCCTGCGGTGTAATGTGATGACACATGATGTAATGTATATCCTAACGCATTGCAAATCAATTATTTATCAATTTTTCTCCTATATATTTGCAGTGACAACATGAGTTATCAACACTAAAAATCAAATGTTATGGCAAAGAAAAATGCAAGGGAAGAACCCCCGAAACCGCAGGTCACCGAAAATGAGCAGATGAGTGACATCGTGTTCATCCTCGACAAGATGGAACTGATTCTGGAAGCGGTATCGCAAATCGGAAAGGACGGAAAATTCAACACGGTAGCCGCCGACAGGCAGAACCGCAATTCCTTCCTGAAGATTGACCGCTATGCCGACGCCTTCGAGAACTTCATCAAGAACTTCTGGAGCCAGTTGAAAGACCCGACACGTTTCGGAATCCTCTCCGTCAAGGAAGACAGGCTGGACGACCCTGCCGTGCAGCAGGCCATCGAGGACATCGCCGCAGGAAAGAAGACAAAAGCCGTGGAAGAATTTCTCAAGCAGTACGAGATTGTTCCGCGCAACAAGGAAAACCAAAGTATCAACCAAAAAAATCAAGAAGAAATGGCAAAGAAAAATGAAACCCGGCAGCAGGCTGCCGCAGCTGACAGCCAGCCGCAGACCCAGTCCCCACAGTACCGTTACAACGAGTCCATGATCAACTGGGAACAGCTCAAGAATTTTGGAATCTCCCGTGAATACCTCCAGGAACGCGGACTGCTCGAACAGATGCTCAAGGGATACAAGACCAACCAGGTAGTACCCATCAGCATGAACTTCGGCTCGGCCGTACTGAGAACGGACGCACGTCTGTCATTCCAGCAGTCCATGGTAGGCGAAGTGGTGCTCGGCATCCACGGTATCCGGCAGAAACCCGACCTTGACCGACCGTATTTCGGACACATTTTCTCCGACGAGGACAAGAAGAACCTGCTCGAAACGGGCAACATGGGACGTGTCGTGGAACTGAAAGGACGCAATGGGGAATATATCCCTTCCTTCATCAGCATCGACAAGCTGACCAACGAGGTGGTCGCCATGAAAGCGGAGAATGCCTTCATCCCGAGGGAAATCAAGGGCGTGGAACTGACAGAGCAGGAGCAGAATGACCTGCGTGAAGGCAAGAAGGTCTATGTCGAGGGCATGATCGCCAAGTCCGGCAACGAGTTCAACGCCTTCATTCAGGTAAATGCCGAACGCAGGGGTGTCGAGTTCATTTTCGAGAACGACAAGCTCTTCAACCGCCAGACGCTCGGGGGTGTGGAACTGACACAGAAACAGATTGAGGACCTGAACGCCGGAAAAGCCATTTTCGTGGAAGGAATGCAGCGCAAGGACGGCGAGGTGTTCTCCTCCTACGTGAAGCTGGACGAGGCGACAGGCCGTCCGTCATACACCCGCTACAACCCGGACTCCCCGGAGGGCGCACGTGAAATCTATATCCCCAACGAAATCAACGGGGTGAAGATTACGGCGGAGGAACAGCAGCAGCTCCGTGACGGCAAGGTGATTTTCCTCAACGACATGGTGAACCGCAAGGGAGAGGAATTCTCCTCCTTCATCAAGGCCGATTTGGAAACGGGACGCCTGAGCTACTCCCGCACGCCGGACGGTTTCGAACAGCGCGAGGATTTCAAGATTCCTACCAAAGTGTGGGACGTAGAGCTGACCAGACAGCAGCGTGCGGACCTGCAGAGCGGAAAGGCCGTGCTGGTGGAAGGCATAAAGGGATATGACGGGAAGACCATCTCGCAGTACGTCAAGGCGAACTTCAACCAGGGGCGTCTGGACTTCTACAACGAAAATCCCGACCGTAAGCGTGACGCGTCACAGCGAAACGTGGTGGCCAACAGCCAGCGACAGGAACAGGGCAACCGCAAGTCAAAAGGTGCGAGCATTGCCTGACTATAGGTAACGGAAAATGAATGTTAAATAAAAAAAGAAAGAAATATGAAAAAGGAAAACGGAAACGACATGCCTTTCAAGGCTGATGAAGTGAACTGGGACGAACTCTCCGGTATCGGTATCATGAAGGACGAGCTGGAACTCTCCGGCGAAATGGACACCCTCCTCAGGGGAGAGAAAACGAAAGTGATGTCCCTGAGCCTCGTGCTCCTCGGCGTGGACGTGGTGATGGACGCCACCCTGCAGCTGGTCCGCAAGGGCGAGGCACCGCTGCTGGAAATCCAGGGAGTGACACCGCTGGGCAGATAGCCTGAGAGCAATTATCAAGTAAACCGATGTCTTACCGCCGTTTCCTGTCTTCCGCACGGAAAACGGGAAACGGCTTAATTTTTATCCTAACAATATGATAGCAATCATCGCAGAAAAGCCGAGTGTAGGCATGGACATAGCCCGTGTAGTCGGGGCTGATACAAGAAATGACGGCTACTGTTCCGGCAACGGATATATGGTAACATGGGCACTGGGACACCTCGTGTCGCTGGCCATGCCGGACACTTACGGTTACACGAAAACAGCGGCGGAAGACCTGCCGATGCTGCCGGACCCGTTCCGCCTGGTCTCCCGACAGGTGCGCACGGACAGGGGAATGGTCACGGACATCGCCGCCTCGAAACAGCTGAAAGTCATAGAAAGCGTGTTCAACCGCTGTGACAGCATCATCGTGGCTACCGATGCCGGTAGCGAAGGGGAACTTATCTTCCGCTGGATATATGCCCTCCTGGACTGCAAGAAACCGTTCCGCCGCCTGTGGATCTCCTCGCTGACCGACGAGGCCATACGGAAAGGTCTGGAGGAACTGAAGGACGGCTCGGAATACGACAGCCTGTACGCCGCAGCGGACAGCCGCGCCAAGGCGGACTGGCTGGTGGGCATGAACGCCAGCCGGGCCCTGGCCATCGTCTCCGGCTCGTCCAACAACTCAATCGGCCGTGTGCAGACGCCGACGCTCGCCATGATATGCAGCCGCTACAAGGAGAACCGCAGTTTCGTATCCACACCATACTGGCAGCTGCATGTCACCCTCAATGGAGGCACGTCACACTGCCGCTTCTTCCATCCCGCGACCTTTGACGACAGGCAGAAGGCGGAAGCCGCCTACCGCAGTCTCTCTCCCGATTCTTCGGCGACGGTCACGAAGGTGGAGCGCAGGAAAACCCTGCAACAGCCGCCGTTGCTCTACGACCTGACGGCACTCCAGAAGGACTGCAACGTGCACCTCGACCTGCCCGCGGCAAAGACGCTGGACATCGCCCAGTCGCTCTACGAGAAGAAGCTCATTTCCTACCCGAGAACGGGAAGCCGCTACATCCCGCACGACGTGATGGCCTGTGTGCCCGGTCTGCTGGAAAGGATTATGGCCATGCCCGGATTCGCCACAAGTGCCGGAATCCTTGACTTTGCGCGTCTCAACACCCGCAGCGTGGACGAGAGGAAAGTGACGGACCACCATGCCCTCATCACGACCGGTATTGCTCCAGAAGGGCTTTCGGAGGCGGAGACCGCCGTCTATACGCTGATAGCCGGACGTATGCTGGAAGCGTTCTCGCCCTACTGCGAGAAGGAAATGCTGCTCATGGAGTGCCGTCTGGAGGGGATGGACTTCCGCTCGAAGGGTTCTACCGTGGTCAGCCCGGGATGGCGCGGCATCTTTGGCCGGAAAGAGGACTGGGAGGATGACGAGCCGGAAACCGACGAGGGTACGGCCGTATTTGCCGAAGGGGACACGGTTCCGGTTTCAGGATTCGGACTGGCCCGGAAGAAGACCGTGCCCAGACCGCTCTATACCGAAGCCACGCTGCTGGCAGCAATGGAGACCTGCGGCAGGGAGATAGCCGACGAACAGGCACGCGAGGCCGTGAAGGAGCTGGGCATCGGCACGCCCGCCACAAGAGCCGCCATCATCACCACACTGTTCAAACGTGACTATATCGCCCGCTCCGGCAAGAGCATTGTCCCCACGGAAAAGGGACTCCATATCTACGAGGCGGTGAAGGACATGCTGGTGGCGGACGTGTCCCTGACCGGAAGCTGGGAAAACGCCCTGGCGCAGATAGAACGGCATACGCTCGACCCGGAAACGTTCATGGCGTCCATCAGGGACTATACCCGCAAGGCCACCGGGGAGATTCTGAAACTCTCCCTGCCGGCGGCTCCCGTCCGCACGTTCACCTGTCCCAAATGCAAGACGGGCCATGTCATCCTCCGGGGCAGGACGGCAAAATGCGACAATGAAGGCTGCGGCCTGCTTGTGTTCCGCAAGTTCCTGAACAAGGAACTGACGGACCAGCACCTGGAACAGCTTTTCTCTTCCGGCTCCACCCGGCTTATCAAAGGGTTCAAGGGCAAGAAAGGGATAGCCTTCGATGCGGCCTTGGCTTTTGACGCGGGTTTCAACCTGACCCTGTCGTTCCCGAAAAACGGGAACGGGAAGAAACAGAAGCGGTGAAGCCATTCCGGTTCACGGGGCGAAGGTCGCGGACCGCCTGTTTCCACCGGCAAGGCCGGGCCGCGGGCGGTTTCAGGGAAAAATCATCCTCGCCCGGAAGGGCTGCGGTATTTTTCCCGAAAGCCTTGCCCGTGGAGACGGTCCGCAGGAAGGCCCCGGAAACGGGAATGGCATTCCCTTAAAAACATGGAGATTATGAAAACGATAGAACGGATCAAGAAAATAACCGGCAACCGGTGGGCAAAGACTGCCGCACTGGCCGTCACGGCCGCCATCGTGTTCAGCTGGCTTTACTCGCACGGTATATCCCCCGTATGGACCGCCGTGGCCATCGTATGTTTCAGAGGACTGTTCAGGTTCCTCTACCGGATAGCCTGTTTCCTCGTGGCGCTCGCCATCATCCTCTGTATCCTGAGTTTTCTGGTCTTCTAAGATCTGATAAAGTGGAACATAGCGGATTTTACATTTACAGTTATATAAGGAGCTGTCCAGATGAGGACGGCTCTTTTTTTATCGCCATGTCCGTTGCTCAGAAAAAAGGGAAAGACAGGAATGGAAGACGCAGACATCGGCAGTCCGAGGAACTACAGGGCAAAGTTGGCGTATGCTTCTTGTCGGACGGCAAGGTCGGGCCGCAAGCGGTTTCGGAAAAAATCATCCTCGCCAGAGGGCTGCGGTATTTTTCCCGAAAACCTTGCCTTTCCGGAAGCATCCGCCGCCGGGCCCTCGTAGTTCACGGGCTGCCAAAGCCCGAGTATTCACAATTAAAACAATAAGGATCATGAGACAAGCGATCATCACAAGACAACCGTCACAGGCTCCGATGCGGATGCCCGTGGCAAGAAACCCCAGAGTGCAGGTGCCGGAACCGGCCATGAAGTTCCCGCCAAGAGGAAGCGGGTCGGTACATATCTCAGCCCTGCTGAACCCGATACTGGAAATCAGCCGGCATCCGGACAGGAACAGGCTGCTGGCGGAGTTTTTCAAGGACGCATGAAACCAATGTCTAATCATTTTAATACGAAAGATTATGTTCTTTACACAGTTCAACCAACTGATGACCGGAAGCGTGGACGTCACGATGGTCATCCGCAAATCAACCACGGGCATGACAGTATCCGTGCTGCCCAAGTCGAACGGTCTCAAGGACGAGGCCCAGAACCATATCGTGCCGCTGACCCTGTCCGGAACACCGGAAGAGCTTGACAACGGCTTCTTCCAGACCATCGCAAGACCCGTACAGAAAGTATCAGGCCTGCTGGCCAACATGGCAGAGTTCGAGCAACAGGCGGACAAGGCTGCGAAAGACAGCAAGGCGGCCAAGGATATGAAAGCGAAAGAAACCAAGGAGGAGAAAGAGAAACGGGAAAAATATGAAAAACTGATGAAGAAGGCGGACGAGATGATTGCGGCAAAGAACCACAAGGAGGCCGTGGCCGTACTCGGACAAGCCAAAGCGTATGCCAACCCTCAGCAGGTAAAGGAAATCGAGGAAAAGATCAAGGCGCAGACCGCTGAGCTAAACAAGGGCTGCCTGTTCGGCATGGAGGCCTTTGACCAACAGCCGGCTCCACAGCCGGTGTCACAGCAGCCGCCGCAACAGGTACCGCAATCCCGTCCGATACAAAGACCGGCTCCGGGAAACATTCCACAGCAGCCGCATAATTCTATGGTATGAGCCGTATGTATGATGCGGTCAAGGATTGCATCGGCAATTGTCGGGTCACCTACCATATCATACCAGTTGGAGGATGGGTACTGCGATGTGATGATGATGGATTTTCGTTCATGCCTGTCCTCGATGATTTCAAGCAGTATGGGACGCTCCTTTGCGTCAAGCGGTACGATGAACAGGTCGTCAAGGATGAGCAACTGGCAGCGCTCAATTTTCTTGAGTTCCGTTTCAAGTGTGCCTTTGACTTTGGCAACTTTCAGCGCACCGAGCAGTTTCGGGGCATTGGCATAGAAGGTTCGGAATCCCCTTTTGCATGCTTCATGTCCGAGGGCACAGGCCAGATAGCTTTTCCCCGTTCCTGAAGAACCGGTAATGAAAAGGTTCTGTGCCTTATGCACAAAATCAAGGGTGGCGAGACGTTCCATCTGGTTGCGCTCCAGACCTCGGTTCGTGGCATAGTCGATCTGTTCAATATAGGCCTTGTAGCGGAATGCCGCATTCTTGGTAAGCCGTGCAATGGCAGCCTGTGCACGATAGTCCCATTCGCGCGCGAGGAGCATGGAAAGGAACGTGTCCGCAGTCATGGATTGCGGAGTGGTGCCGGCAAGACTTTCCCTGAAAGCCTCTGCCATACCATGCAATTTCATACGGTTCATTAAATCCAGCGATATGGTATTCTGGTCTTGTTGTCCCGTAACGGGAGCTGTTTTATTGTTTACTTCCATAAATATGAGTTTTATTGTTTATCTTTTCTGTAATATTCACGTCCACGTATATTTTTGTGGGTCAATGGAATCTGGGAAGTCACGTTGGGCTGTACTTTCCCGTCCTCATCGGGAAGGAAATCCGCATCTTCTCCCAGTTCAAGCACCTCGCGCAAGGCCTGATACCCGTATTGCAACTTCTGGTCCGCACATGCGCAAGCCGCAACCAGACGGTCACGGCCGTATTTTTTCTCTAGGGTCAGGATGCCACGGCATGACCTGAACGCTTTGGGCGGATATTGCATGGCACGCTCCACTTCCCGTAGATAGTTCAATACGATATTGTCTATTTCCGAGGCACGTTGGAAGAGTTCCTCCAAGTCCTTGTCATAGGGGCCATAATGTCCAGGCAGGTTGTGCTCCTTTTTCCAGGAATAAGCGTAGGGAATGTCACAGCGGTCATGGGTGGCGACAAGGTTCATTCCACAATAGATTTCCACCGTGTCGGCATCATAGAGAATCGTCATGCGCCTGCCTACATACTCTTTCGGAACACTGTAATGGTGCTTGAACAAGGAAACGTAAGAGTTCTTTCCCACGGTCATCAGCTTCCTTTCTTTCACCACGTAACGTTTCACGGGAAGCGGTCGAAGATAGTCCTTCTCTCCCTGAAGGAACATTTCCTTGCGTGACATCTCCCGTCCGGCCATCACCTTTTCATTGAAATCAAGCAAGGAAATATGGATGGCGGTATTGAGTTCCTCCAAACTGGAAAATGTCATTCCCTCTATATCAAGGTAAATGGAACGGTAGAGGAGCTTTACGGCATTTTCTACCAAAGCCTTGTCCTTGGGGTGACGCACACGAGCAGGATAGACCACACAGCCGTAATATTCGGCAAAAGCGGCGAAATCATCATTGATGACAGGTTCGTTGCGGTCGCTTCGTGTGACGGCAGCCTTCAGATTGTCGGGGACGATAGCCGCAGGAACACCTTCAAAATATTGAATGGCATTCTCGCATGCCTTTATCAGGTCTTCCTTGCGTTGCGACCATACGGCTTCGCAGTAGGTATAATGGCTGAACGGAAGGATGGCAACAAATACCTCGGCTTTCTTCGTCTCGCCCGTCATTTCATCAACAACTTCAAGTCTGTCACCGGCAAAGTCAATATACATCTGCTCTGCGGCATAGTGCTCTACATGACCGACAACCTTAATGTGAAACCTGTATTCGCTGACAATCCGTTTGAAGGAAGACAACTGATAGCCGTCCGGATATTCGGTATGGTACTCCTTGAACAGTTTTCGGACACTCATGCCTTTACGTGACAGGCGAGATACATATCCGGGAAGCAAGGCCTCCAATTCAATCCTTCTGGGAGAAGGCTCCCGATGCCGGGATGCCGAACAGCCGAACAACTCATCCAACTGCACATCGGACAGGGAAAGAAGCTGTTCAATACTCTTACCGCTTGAAAGGAACAAGGCGGACATACTTGCGGACTGTATTACGGGATGTATGAAACGTGGACGCCGTTTCCTTGATTCCCATGCCGGCCGCATAACATCTTAAAATGTTTTTGATTCGTTTATCCATTTGTATAGATTTTTTGGAGAACTGGAAAAAGAGCAGGAAATCACGATGGTGGTCGTACCTGAAGCAGCCTCTACAGCGGACTGCAAGGACATACAGACCCAGATGCTGGCACACTGCGGCAAGATGATGAACCGCTTCGCCATCCTCGATGTGCAGCCGAAAGCTGCGGAAACCGAGAAGATGGATGACCAGATCAAGACTTTCCGTACTAATGTCGGGGCGAACTTCCTCTCATACGGCGCGGCCTACTACCCGTGGCTGAACACCTCCGTGCTCTCTGACAAGGACATTGACGGGTCGGTACTGACCTGGGACTTTACAAAAGAAGCCCCTGACATGACCCCGTTCTTTGATGCAAAATCCAAGTTCCCGGAGTATTTCAAGCAGACTTTCGAGGCCATTGCCGGCAGTGCGGATTCGGGGAAACAGACGGAATCTTCCGAGGAAGCGGACGCTGAAAAGAAGGAAAAGGACACGCAGACCGACAAGTCAAAAGAGAATGCTTTGACTGACGATGAAGTGGCTGCCCTTAAGACCAACTTGCACAACGCCCTGCTGCAGAACTTCCCCGGCTACCAGTATATCGTGAACAAGGTGAAGGACAAGCTGAACCTGCTTCCGCCTTCGGCTGCGATGGCCGGTCTCTACACGATGGTGGACAACACGCGCGGGGTATGGAAAGCGCCTGCCAATGTGAGCGTGAACTATGTGAACAGCCCGCAGGTAACCATCGACAACGCCCAGCAGGAAGACCTGAACATGCCGATGAACGGCAAGGCGGTGAACGCCATCCGCACCTTCCCCGGAGAGGGCATCAAGGTATGGGGAGCACGCACACTGGACGGCAACTCGCAGGACTGGAGATATGTCAATGTGCGCCGCACGATGATGTTCCTCGAAGAATCGGTGAAGAACGCTGCCAAGGCGTATGTGTTCGAGCCTAACGTGGCCGCCACATGGATGAATGTGCGCTCGATGATAGACAACTTCCTGCGCAGCGTGTGGAAACGCGGCGGACTTGCCGGAGCCACGGCGGAGGATGCCTACGAGATTCATGTGGGACTGGGCGACACGATGACGGCGGAAGACATTCTGGACGGTATCATGCGCGTCTCCGTACTGGTGGCCATCACCCGTCCGGCAGAGTTCATCGAGATCACCTTCCAGCAGCAGATGCAGAAGAGCTGATGGGGGCTGACAGAAATAACAGGATTAATAACACATTAAAAACATAAAGAATTATGGCAGAAGACGGATCAGCACAGAGCGCCGCAACGTGGCCCGTGCCGGAATTTCATTTCAGCGTAGAAATCTCCGACGTAGGAAAGATTTCCTGCAAGGAGGTGTCCGGACTCGACATGGAGTTCGATGTGATAGAGTACCGCTCAGGCGACATGCCGGGCTTCACCAAGGTGAAGATGCCGGGCCTGAAGAAGAGCGGGGATGTGACTCTCAAGAAGGCGATGTTCAAGGACGACAAGAAGCTGTGGGACTGGATCAACACGGTGAAGATGAACACCATCAAGCGTGCCAGCGTGACGGTGGCCCTCCTAGACGAGAGCGGCAGCCCCGTACAGAGCTGGAAACTGACCAACGCATGGCCGAAGAAATACACCGTGGAGGGCTTCAAGGCCGACGGCAACAATGTCTCGATGGAAACCATCGTATTGGCCCACGAGGGTGTAACGCCGGCATAGTATAAATCATTGACTGTTCAAGCATGGCTCCTGACTCGAATACTTGGAAACCACCGGTACTCTTCCATTTCTCGGTAGAGTTCCAGTGGATGCTGGCCAGGGCCTCCGCTTCCTTCGCGGAGGTGGACGGCCTGGGTCAGGAGCTTGTGCTTGAAGGCAATGCGGCCAGGTCCGGGGAGGCTCCGGGCTATCCGAAAGGCGTAAAGGTGGGGGATATTGTGCTTAAACGCGCACTGGAACCATTGAGCGACCTGATAACGATATGGGTGCAGTGCTGCTTCAATTTCACCGAAATCGGATGGATCGAGCCGTGCAATGTCGCCATTTCCCTGCTTGACGAGGAAGGCATCATCGTGGCGAGATGGCACTGCTTGCGGGCTATCCCCATAAAGTGGAGCGCGGCGGGTCTTGACGCATCCAAAAGCGAGATAGCGACGGAGACGCTGACACTCAGATATACGAAACTGATAAGGATATTATAATGCCATTGGTCATAAAGGAAATAAACGTGAGCACGACTGTCGAGAAGAAGGTGGTTCTTCCGGAAGATGTTTCTGACAGGGTCTATGAAAGGATGAAGAAGGAAATATTGGAAGAGTTGTCTTTGATGGACAGGACGGCAGTCCCTCAGAGAAAGTCGAAAGAACGGTAAACAAGAGTAGATATGCAGACAATAAAGATCAGCGCATACACGGACAAGGATTTCAGTCAGCAGCACGGCTCTGCCCTGGAACTGCCGATGGAGCCGGAGCAGATAAGTTTCGGGAACAGCATCCATTATCGGGATGACAGACAGCTCGGGAGCACCGGAGGCGATATAAGGTTCGAGAAATACGGCCCTGCCACGCTCTCGCTGAAATTCACCATAGACTGTACCGGCGTCGTGGAGGGGACACTGCCGGGTGACAGCGTGTATGACAAGGTCAATGACCTTGCTGACCTGCTTTATGTCTATAACAGCGACGGCCACAGTCCCTCTTATGTGGTCGTGACATACGGAGAGCTGCTTTTCAAGGGCAGGCTGGAGAAGATGGATACGAAATATCAGCTGTTCTCTTCAGGCGGAGTCCCTTTGAGGGCGACAGTCTCCCTCGTGTTCAAGAGGTTCATGACCGGCAAGGAGGAGCGCAAGAAGTTCTCCAAGCAGTCGCCCGACATGTCGCGGCTCGTCACTGTCAAGAAAGGTGAGACCCTCCCTTACCTCTGCCACAGGATGTACGGCGACTCCCTGCTTGTGCGCGAAGTGGCGAGGTTCAACGAACTGGACAGTTTCAGGAACATACCGGCGGGGACACAGCTGCTGTTCCCTCCGCTTAAAAAGAATTAGGAACAAGGAAAAAGAAACAACGATATGGCTGACTCACCATCGAAATATGCAGACCGCATCCTCGCCTGGACAGTTTACGCAGGCGGCACCCGGCTCGACGGCTCCTACGAGCTCGTCTCGGCCCGCATACGCCTCGAACTGAACCGCATCGGCAAGGCGACCCTCTGCTTCAACGCCGGGGACATGGATGCGCAGACCTTCGATGAGAGCGATTCGGACAATTTCAAGCCCGGCAATGCCATCCGCATCGACGCGGGCGACCTGAACGACCAGAAGACCCTGTTCGAGGGCATCATCCTGCAGACGGGCATCCGCATCGGCAAAGGGCACCGCTCCATGATGGTGGTGGAGTGCCGCGACAATGCCTGGCCCGCCACGCAGGGACGGCACAACCGCATCTTCGAGAAGAAGAAGGACAGCGAGATGATCAGCGAGGTGCTGTCCGCCTACGGCAGCGTGTCGGTGGACGGCACGGACTACCAGCACCCGGAGATGGTGCAGTATTACAGTACGGACTGGGACTTCGCCCTTTCCCGTGCCGATGCCTGTGGCATGTTCATCCTGACCACAGGAAGCAAGATAAAGATATTCAAGCCCGAACCGGGCGCGTCGGCTGTGCTGACCGTCACCTGGGGCAATGACCTGATTGCCTTCGACTGCGGCCTGACGGCGGGCGACCAGTTCTCCGGCTACGATGCCGTGTCGTGGAGTCCGGCGGAACAGAAGCAGGTCAAGGCGACTGCATCGGCACCCTCCCTGAACAGCCAGGGCGACCTGAAGGCAAGCGACCTCTCCACCGACGGCAACATGCTGCTCCAGACCGATGCGCCGACCGACAGCGCGGTGCTGAAGGCATGGGCGGACAGCCTGGCCCTGAAAGCGGGACTGGCGCGTTACCGGGGAAAGGTCAGCTTCTACGGCGCGGCGGAGGCCGTACCGGGCTGTATCATCGAGCTGAAAGGACTGGGCAGCCGGTTCAACGGCAACGCCTTCATCGGCTCCGTGACCCACATCATCGAGAAGAACGAGTGGATTACCGAGGCGGGCATCGGGATAGACCCGGCAAGCATCACCGACGAGCCGGATGTGGTGAGTCCTCCTGCGGCGGGACTGCTGCCCGGCATGGAGGGGCTGCATACGGCGGTGGTGAAGAAATTGGATGGCGACCCCGCCGAAGAATGCCGCATACAGGTGGAACTGCCCTGGCTGGAGGGCGACAGCAAACTGCTCTGGGCGCGGCTCTCCACGCTCTACGCCACGGGCGGCTCCGGCGCGTTCTGGCTGCCCGAACCGGGCGACGAGGTACTTGTCGGCTTCGTGAACAACGACCCCACGCACCCGGTCATCCTTGGCGGGATGTACGGCAGCAAGCACAAGCCGCCGTATGAGTACACGGCGGAAAACCATACGAAAGCCTTCGTCACCCGCGAGAAACTGCGGATAGAGTTCGACGAGGAGAAGAAGATAATCTCGGTCTCCACCCCGGGAAACAACAAGGTGGAACTCAGCGACGACGGGAAATCCATTACCCTGTCCGATGCCAACGGCAACGAGGTGAAGATGGACAAGGACGGCATCGCCCTCTCGTCGGCAAAGGACATCAAGCTGACGGCGAAGGGCAACATCGCCCTCGACGCCACGATGAAGCTCACCGGCACCGCCAAGCAGGATGCCGCGCTCGAAGGAATGAACGTCACGGTGCAGGGCAAGGTGGGCGCGACCGTCAAGGGCAACGCCACCGCCGAACTCTCGGCATCCGGACAGACCACCGTCAAAGGGGCGATGGTCATGATAAACTGACGACGAACCGAACGAAATATCAAACTCGTTTGAATATTTCTGAGGTGAGGAGGAAGAAAACCCGAAGGGTTAACTAACGAAAAAGAAATACGATATATGAACGGAAGTAGAACATATAAGACAGAAAGGAGGAGCCTATGCCACCCGCTGCAAGACTGACCGACATGCACACCTGTCCGATGCAGACGCCCGGACTGCCGCCCATCCCCCATGTGGGAGGGCCGATCGTGGGCCCCGGTGTGCCGAATGTGCTGATAGGCAAACTGCCTGCGGCGGTCGTGGGTGACATGTGCGTATGCGTCGGACCGCCCGACAGCATCGTCAAAGGCTCTGCCACGGTGATGATAGGCGGCAAGCCCGCCGCCCGCATGGGCGACACCACTGCACACGGCGGCTCGATAGTACTCGGCTGCCCTACGGTGATGATAGGAGGATGAATGTAAGAAAACGGAATATAAACGATAATAATAAAGAACGATGATATGAACAAGACGACAGTATCAAAGATGATTTTCGGTGCAGTACTTCTACTGTTCACCGCCTGCACGCAGGACGAACTGGCGGAACAAGGCAACACCCTGCCCGATGGCGAATACCCCTTGCAGATAGGCAGCGTCAGCATCACCGCCGAGGCGAGCGAAGAGCCGTGGACACGCGTGGCAGAAAACGAAACGGACGGCATGGGCAGCCACTGGACGGACGGTGACAAGATAGGCGTGCGCATTGGCGACAATGAGGAAACGGGCATCTATATAATAAATGTGGATGATGCGGGAAATGTCACAGTGGAACCCGAAACGCCCGTTTATTGGAAGAGCACGCAGACTGCCGAGGTCACCGCCTGGTATCCCGCCGAGGCAAGCAGTGTGAACCTCGGGTTTCAACATAGAAATGGCCTGACCTATGTGCTGCACGGCACCGGCACGGGCAACCACCAATCGCCCGTCACCCTCGGCTTCACCCACCAGCTGGCCAAGGTGCGCGTGGTGACCAAGGGCACAGCCCAGGTGAGAAACATATCTATCCGAAATGTTCCCACGTTTTATACCATCGAGGAGGGAAAAATAACGGGACAGGATACCTATTTAAGTGATATTCCGATGCTTCGGGTGGAGCGCGAGGGCATAGACACCTACTGGGAAGCCAGTGTGGGGCCCGGCGCAGAGATAAAGTATTTCGATCTTGGTGGCATGAACTGTGCCCTGAACACTCCCGTCACCACGCAGGCCGGGGCGCTGCACACCATCACCTGGACGGTGAACAACGAGGGGACAACGACCATCGACCTCTTGAATGAAGACTGCATCATCAACGACGACGGCACCTACTACTTCAGCGGCACGGCCAGCCATGCCATACGGGTGACGGGCGGCAAACCGAACATCTACCTGGAAGATGCACAGATAAGCGTGTCGGGCGGCAATGCCATCGACATACAAGGTGGTAGCCCGACCATTCATGTGATAGGTGAGAACACTGTGACAAACAATTCATCGACAGCAGGTGCGGGCATCTATGTGGCAGAAGGTTATACCGTCACCATCACAGGCAGCAGCCGGGAGGATAAGCTGACCGCAACAGGAGGTGGCGGCGGCGCGGGCATCGGTGGTTATTATAGTTACAATAATTCATCCTCTTCATGTGGAGACATCTATATAAGTAATGTAACCATAATAGCGAGTGGAAGTAGCAGCGCAATGAGTGATTGTGCAAGCGGAATCGGTGCAGCCGGTTCGGAAACTGTCGGAAGTATAAATATCAGTAATGCTGTAGTATATGCCACTGGTACTGGTAACATTAACTACGGGGCAGCCGCCATAGGCGGAGGAGTTAATAACATGGACTTTGGGAATAAACAAACTGAATTTAATATTACCATTTCAGATTCAGAGGTTCATGCCACAAAAGGTTCATCCTATGCTTCCTATATCGGGATGGCAGGTGATAGAAACACATCACCAGCCAATTATGATATCATTTCCACAGCTCAGATAACCAATAGCACCATCTACAATGAAAGTGGGACTGAAATAACGCAATAGTTTTGTTTCCCGAAGTGTCACTTCGACCATCACAAGGTGGAACTTTGACCGAATCGAAGTGGCACTTCAAGAAACTCAAGGTGAAACCGAGATAAATAACCAGAGTATTAATAACTTAAATTTTACGACTATGCCATTTTGGAAGAAAGCGTATCAGAAAAAGCAAGGGGTCTATTATCCCCAAGCTATCGTCCAGGGCAAACCTGTAGAAACGGAAACCATCGCCAAGGATTTGGCGAAGATTTCCACAGTGAGCAACTCCGATGTCCAGGCCGTCTTGGGCGACATCGCGGGCGTGATGCACACCCGCATGGCACAAGGCAAGAGCGTCCACATCAAGGGATTGGGCTACTTCCGCTATACGCTCGACACCGTTGGTGTAGAGAATTTGGAAGATTTCGACTTCGAGAAGCAGGTGAAGACCGTCCGCGTGGAGTTCATCCCCGAACGCACCCGCCTTGCCAACGGCACCTACACCCGTGCCCTCGTGGACAGCGACCAATTGGAATGGATTGAGCTTTCGCCAGACACGCAGGACAGCGACCCGGCACAGGATGAGGATGACGAGGATGTAACGGAGAATCCGTTGGGTTAAGTTGGAAATTAAGAGCGGTAGCCCCTTCGGGCGGCTGCTCTCCAAAGAGTTTTAATTGAGTAATAATCTTAAAAATTTGAATAGTATGTACGCAGCGAAGCAACGGAAACAGTCTATATCACGAGTTCAAAATATTTCTAAAATTAGGACAGTAAGCCAATCGAAAGATTTTAAAATGTTGCAAAGGAAAATAATTTGTAATGATGATAACATCAAACCTATTTGTGAAGTTATTAAAGATGAAGATGTTTATAAAAAAGTAGATAAAGTAGACAAAATTGTCACAATAAAAAAAGGACTACAATCACAGAATGAGCCATTAGAAAACGGTGATGTTGAAATAACCATATCAGAAAATCATCTTAATAAAGGGTTGACTAATGATTATTTAAGTATAGACCAAAAAAATGACATATTGATATATGAAATCTTTGGTCCAGATAGGTTGATTTATGATGTAACTGGGATGTATTTAAAGAAAACAGGTCTTTTTTGGGAAACATATAGTAAGGAGTTAAAACCTTTATCTGCTCCTACTATATTATTACATGAGTTGAGGCATGCTTTGCAATTTTTTGATGCTACTGCAAAAGCAAAAGCAAAATCAGGTCAGAATAGTGATTACGAAATTTTATTTGATACAGCAAAACTTCGTGAAGATATAGATACAATCAATTTGTCCTCAGAGAATTGGACAAATAGAATGTTAGAGTTAAAAAAAATGGGGGATTATTTAAGAGAAAATGAAGATAGTAATTTTATAGTAAAAAATCAAGCGTTAGTTGATAAAATCAAGTTAAATAGGCTGAAGGCTTTGCGTATTGTAAAATTATGGATTGAATATGATGTAATGATTAATACTGAACATCCATATGCAGATAAAGTGAATGAAATAATTCGTTTACGTCATGGGGAAGAAGAGGATCAATCAGTATTTTTCCATGATAAAACAAATGATAGATTTTATTATAAAATAAAAGAAGGGAATAGAAGTGTTATTCATGGTAATGGTTCTGATAATCTTAGATTTGCCAGCGATGATATGAAAAAAACATTACTTAAGAACACGGAAGGCTTGTCTGAAATCATTAATGTTTTAATGACTGATTATAATGAATTAATTTCCAAACAGAAAGAGGAATGTTAAAATTTTCAAGCCGCAACCATTAAACAACAGCGTTCTTTGACAGACTGGAAAAATAGGGATTCAAAAGTAGTCACCTTTTTCAAGGTCAGTCAAGATTAATAAAGTATAGAAAGAACAAGAATATGAACGAAGACAGGACATTCCTCGGCAACGGCTGGAGCTTTCCTCCGGCATTGGACAAGGACGGCACACCCACGCGGATGTCTGCCTACGAGGAGAACATACGCCAGAGCCTGTGGACGCTGCTGAGCACTTCGCCCGGCGAGCGTGTCCACCGCTACGACTACGGCTGCCCCGTACGGCGGTATGTGTTCGAGATTATGGACATCTCCACGCAGACCCTGCTGCGCGACGAGATAGAGCGGGCTGTGGTGATGTTCGAGCCGCGTGTGGACCTGAACCGTTTGGACTTCGAGGTGGACGAGGCGGCAGCACGTTCTTCAGTGAAGATACTTTCAGCTAAGCTGGGCATTAGTCGCCCATTCGGGCGGCTGCTCTCCAAAGAGTTTTAATTGAGTAATAATCTTAAAAATTTGATGGATATGTACGAGGCAAGACAGAATAAGGAGAAGGTTAGTAGGAGGATAGACTCTTTAAAAAAAACAGATAGTAATGCGTGTTTTTTGCCTAAAAAAACTTTGCAATTAGCAACGGCTCATGCAAAAGTGGATGTATCTTACATATATAGAGATACGCAAAAAACAGTTACAGAAGAAGCTGATGGACAAAGTGGAAAGGAACAGCGAAGTAATCCTTTTGCCAATTATTTTGTAAATGAAATACCTGCCATGACTCTTGAAGATATAGCATACGAAGATAGATGGTCTAAAGAACTAAAAGAAAGAAAAAATCTGACTATAATTCGGAACGCTATACATTGCGCAGAACCTGATGCAACATTAACAGCCTTGTTAAATATAAAAAACAGTTTAAACAAACAATATGATATAGGAAATGTTGAAATATCTGGTATAAACGTAAAGATAAATAATATAAAAGAAGGTGCACGATCTATGGCACCGTGTGCGGTCTGTAAACAGTGGCTAAAAAAATATAGTGATACAGAGTATATAAATAGATACGACTTAGATTGGCTAAAAAATCCACTATGCGGTTTTACTCTACGCAAACCTGTCCGTATGAAGTGGGTTTATGATGAAAAAACAAATAAATATTTCAGAAAACGATATTAAATTACATTGTAGTTCCCGCTTCAGTGAATATGTTATTCGCTGGTAAATATAAGGAACCGAAGGTCAGCGAAGCTAATTGTAATCCGCAAAACAGCGTTCTTTGACATACTGGAAAAAGGAATCTTTACGATAAGCGAGCGCAGAGGGTGCTTGCACATTCTGCCGAGCGAAGTAAAGATGCACAAAAGTGAATAATGGGAAGAATATCCGTAAAACATTGGCAATGCGAAATAGAAGTATTACTTTTGTAGCTTAACAGACAAAAGATTAAAGCAACAAAAGAATGGCAAAAATAAATGTCCAGCAAACAGCTATCACCCTATTGAAGGTGAACGAGCAAGACTATATATCACTGACTGATATAGCCCGCCACAAAAGCGATGACCCAACAGCCGTGATAGGCAACTGGATGCGCAACCGCAACACAATCGAATATTTGGGCGTTTGGGAAACTTTGTACAATCCCGGTTTTAAACCCCTCGAATTCGATGGGTTTAGAAAAGAAGCCGGACTGAACGCTTTCACCCTCTCGCCACAAAAATGGATAAACACTACCGGTGCCATTGGTATTGTGTCCCGTTCAGGACGTTATGGCGGTACTTTTGCCCACAGGGATATAGCATTCAAATTTGCCAGTTGGATTTCCGTAGAATTTGAGTTGTATCTGGTCAAGGAGTTCCAACGGCTGAAGGAGCAGGAACAGGCACAGATAGGCTGGAACGCGAAGCGGGAACTGTCGAAAATCAACTATCACATCCACACCGATGCCATCAAGCAGAACCTCATTCCGCAGGAGATAACCCCGGCACAAGCCTCGCACATCTATGCCAACGAAGCCGATGTGCTTAACATGGCACTCTTCGGAATGACCGCCTTGGAATGGCGCGACAAGCATCCCGACCTGAAAGGCAACATCCGCGACTATGCGTCCATCAACGAATTGATATGCCTGTCGAACATGGAGAGCCTGAATGCGGTGTTCATACAAGATGGCATCCCCCAGCGAGAACGACTCATCCGCCTGAACCGCATTGCCATACAGCAGATGCAAGTGCTGGAAGACCTGACAGGAGGGCGCAAGCTCTTGAAATGATTGTTGGCTTTTATATTGCATTCTGACGAAATCCCCATTATTCCGCCTGCCCTTAGCGAACAACCGCAAGAAACAGGCGGTTTCCTTTTTCCGGTCTGTCAAACAAGATTTGAGAATAAATGAAAGTAGTAACAGTATATAGAACGAAATATGAACGAAGACAGGACATTCCTCGGCAATGGCTGGAACTTCCCTCCGGCATTGGATAAGGACGGCACACCCACGCGGATGTCCGCCTATGAGGAGAACATACGCCAGAGTCTGTGGACGCTACTGAGCACCTCGCCCGGTGAGCGCGTCCACCGCTACGACTACGGCTGCCCCGTACGGCGGTATGTGTTCGAGATTATGGACATCTCCACACAGACCCTGCTGCGTGACGAGATAGAGCGGGCGGTGGTGATGTTCGAGCCGCGAGTGGACCTGAATCGTGTGGATTTCGAGGTGGACGAGGCGGCAGGCATCCTGCGCATTACCCTCGACTACACCATCCGCCGGACGAACCGCCGCACCAACATGGTCTATCCCTTCTACCTCCACGAAGGCACTGACCTCGTCGGGCTGTGGTAAAGGCGAAGTGAACGGACGAAAAATGAAAGATTATAGAACCATATAAGTAATGACACTATGAGCGAGAAGCCGACATACGAGTTGAAAGGTACGCTGCGGGAGGACTGCATGAGGGACACCGCGACGCTGGAGGATTTCCGCGCCCTGGAGAGCGACTGGCAGGAACTTTTCCGGTGGCTAATGTCCGTGAGCGAAGACCTGCCCTTCCGGGATGCCGACGGCAACGGGAACGAACATCTCTCTTGCCTGTGGAAGGACCATGTGCTGGTGGTACTGGTGGAAATCCTGCGCAAGGATCTTGACGGCTATGTCACCTCGTTCGTGGACGGCCAGGGCACTCTGGCCCAGAAACGCTACACCGAGAAGTTGACGGACCGCTATACGGACTGGACTTCGCGACTGGACCGCTTCATACGGATGTCACACGGTTACAACCCCGACAGCCCCGCCATGCAGGTGGCCGAGGAAATCAGGGGGCGGCTCATGTCCGCTCTCCCCTCCGACGGGGACGGTGCTGCGCGGTGGCGTCCTTTCTTCATGGACAACCGCAACCAGCCCTACTACCGGATGCTCGGTGCACTGGACGATATACAGGAAAAGGCGGAAGAGTACATCGCCCGCATCGAGTCCGGCGGGGATATGGACGCTTCGCTCGCCTTGTTGCTGACCATGACCCGGCATTACTGCGGCATCGTATCGACATTCAATGCCCGCTTCTCCGGCTGGGCGGAGTTCTACCGGAAAGAAATCCTGAACGACGGGCTGAGGGAAGCCGTGCAGGACAGCACCTATATCACCGTCGAACCGGACAAGGACAAGGCCGGAAGTACATTTTCCTTTCCGAAAGGGACGGAGTTCCTGGCAGGCAAGGTTGCCGATGGGGGTGACCTGCTGTATGCCCTTGACGAAAAGGCATACATCGTGTCTGCCGTACTCTCCATGGTGTAGACCGTGTTCAGGCACGACGACAGGCTGTATGCAGCCTCCCTGCTGTCGGAGGAAAACCGTTCCGCCCGCCTTTTCACGGAAAGCGGCGTGACCTCCACGGAACTGGAATACGGCTGGCTGCTGGAATACTATCCCTTCAACGGCGTGCCGATGTTCGGCGACAAGCGGCATTTCCGCCTGCATCTGAACCGCAGCCTGCTTTCGTTCATACACAAGCGCACCTATTCTGCCTACATATCGAAGGCCGGACTGACCGTGCAGTTCCTGCAGGAGGTCTTCGGCACGGACTATTGCCTGACGGTACTCGACATCATCTACCGCCGTCAGCGGCTCAACCCAGACGGCTCGCCCGAAAGCGGGGACAGTTATGTGAGGGAACTCTATTACATGCTCCTGCGGCTGTCACTGTTAGAACCGGCACAGCAAGGGACGGAACAGCATAAGGCGGTGGACGACGGGGCTGTTTCCGGTGTCTCCGCCGAACCGCTTGCGGCCCTCACGGGTCGGACAGTCCCGTTCAGTACATGGCTGGAAGATGCGGACATTCCCCATTCTGCGAAAAGGGACCTTCTGGAACGGCTGGCCAGGGAAAATCCGGAATCCCTGCTGCACTGGATAAAAGGTCGTCCAGACAAAGGGCATCTAAAGCTGTTGGCTTCCCTGTTGGCCGGAACTCCGGCATTGACATGGCTCTCCGGCAGTGTCTCACTGCTGCTGGCGGAGACAGTATCGTCATTGATGGACAGGCTCGACAGGATTCAGACTAAGGTCTCGTGGCTCAAAGGAGCAGAACAGGACAAACTGGAGACTATTTTCACCCTTTCCATTCTGTCCGGCATCGCCGACAATACATTCTCTGCGTCAGATACCGTCAATGGACAGTTGCTGCGGATAGCGGAGAGGCTGTATAAGAAAATTACGGGGATGGAGGTGGTAATATCTGCCGACGGGAATACGGTTCCCGGACAGTTGCTTGAATTTGTCGGTGTGCTGTCCTCCGCAGGAATGGTGACGGACGACGGAACACAAACATACAACATACAGGACATTCCGGACAAGGTATCCGAAAACGGGTACGGCATATCATCCTTGCAGGAACTCCTTTCCGGGAACCATATCCCGGAGGCTGCAAAACGGAGAATCCTGCTCCAATGGTTCGACACATACCAGAGTGATGAAGCCCGTTTCCTGTCCGCATTGGATGCCGGGCACCTGATGGAAAGCGTAGTCCGTATATTGGGCGGTACAATGCTCCGGCAGACGCTCATGCGGATGGCCGCCGACCGCTTAGACTCTTACGGGACTGTAGCAGACGGCACGCTCGTCCTTCTGTTGGATTGGCTCACAGACAATATGGCGGACATCGCTGAAATATTCTCCCGGACAGAGACTGACTTATGGATTTCCCTGCTCCGGTGGATGGCTGATTCAAAGGGCATCAGGAATACCGTATCGGACAACGGAGCTATGGATGCGGCATCGCTTCTGCTACATGCGTTAGATGACGGCAGGGTAATCACGACGGATAGGCTCGACAGGCTTGCAGAACTCACCCTGCACCGTTCGCATTCCCGTACCGGTGCGGAGGTCAATGTCATACCGGCACTTTTGTCCTATATCCGGAAGCGGACACTCTCTGCCCGCTGGACGGACATGGACGATGCCCGGGCCGCATTTGAACGCAGCCTGGACGGGACGGATGACATCGGTGGATGGCTCCGGACTGCGGCATACACCTCCGCAAGGAAACGGGAGGTATTCCGGCACGCCGCTGCGGAGCAGCCGGGTGAAGTTTGCTGCCTGATAAAGGAGAATCTTGCTTCGGACAAGGGCACAATGGCGTTGTGGGGCGACATCGCTGAAGTCCCGGCATTACTTGCGCTTATCAGGCATACGGACGGTGCACTTGCCGATGCCCTAGCAAACACGGTCCGGTTGCTTGAAACTTCAGCCTATGAATCGGGGCTGTTCTCCGGCGGGAGTGCCGGGCTGGAGCATTCCCTCGCGGAAGCCCTGCTTCTCTTTATCGCCACAGAAACGGACATCGCCGGAATGGATGTACAGACGGCTGTCCGCAGGTTCATTTCATACTGGCACCGTGCCGTTACAGGGCAGGAGGATTACCCTGAAACCGATCGGGAGAGATGGGAGAAACTGGAACAGACAGCCGTGGATGCCTTGCAGGACGGCATTACGGTGATAAAAGATATTACTGGAGAAACTGAGAATTATACCGGTGAAAAGGATACGAAATCCGGTACTGCTGACTATGCAGAGGATTCCGGTTATAAATCCCAAGACACGCTCTCCGGGAATGTGGAAGAAACGGATGATGCACTGCTTGCCGAACAGCTTGCATGGCTCATGTCACCGTCTGTCAGCGACACGGCCAAGTCACAGCGGCTCAGGCATTATGCCCGTTGGCAACCGGGACTGCTCTGGCGGCTCATACGACAAGCTGCCGTGTCAGCCAGTTCGGACAGTCCGGATGCGTCCATACCATTCCGTCAGTGGGCTTCCTGGCTCGGACGGGAGGCTCTGCTCGAAACGGTATCGGAAAACTCCCTCTCATTGGCAGAGACCCTGCGGCAGACGATGGAGGCATTGGCCGTTCGGTATGGTATCGGGGAAACGGAACTGACGGAAGCATTGGCGGTATTCATGGCCGGACATTCTTCGGGCCGGACATACTATGCCGACTCCTCTGCAATTGTCCGGGAATACATAGCGGCCCTGAACCGGATCGGCGCAATGCCCGCCATGCAAATAAGCGGCGAAGCATCGGCAACGGATTCCTCCGGTCAGGAGTCCGCCCAGGCTCAGACAACAGAAGCAGACAAAAGTCTTTCCGCGACGATGGACAACCGTACATCGGAGGGACAAGTTTTAGTGGAGCAACTTGTCGAAGAAATGGAAGCGGCTCTACACTTGAAAGAAACGGAAAAGGCTTTGAAAGAAGCAGCGCAACCGGAATACATCGAAGTCCCCAATGCCGGGCTTTGCCTGTTGGCCCTGTGGCTGCCCCGCCTGTTTGACATGCTCGGCCTGCTGGAGACAGGCGCAGACGGAAAGAAAGATTTCAAGGACACCGATGCCCGTATCCGGGCGATATTTGTCCTGCAACGATTGGTGACGGACGAAAGGAGGGAATACAAGGAACAGGAACTGGCGTTTAACCGCATCCTGGCTGCCTGCCCGTTCAGTGTGCCGCTACCGAAGACATTGGAACTGACGGACACGGAGGTTCAGACTGTGGAGTCCATGATTGCCGGAGTGAAGTCGAACTGGGACAAGCTGAAAGGCACTTCGGTAAAGGGCTTCCAGAAGAGTTTCATCGAGCGTCCCGGAAAATTGGAGCAGCGTGAGGACAAATGGGTGCTGTATGTCGAGGAACGTTCATACGACATCCTGCTGGACTCCCTGCCGTGGTCGTACCGACGGATTCGGCTGCCGTGGTTGAAAAAGAAGATCAATGTCATCTGGCGTGACAAGGAAGAATTTGACTTTGAGAATTATAACAATTAAACATATACCGAATATGGAAGCAGAAAAGACATACCAGAACAAGGTGCCGCGCACCATCCAGCAGAAGCGTGGCGGTGAAGGCGCATTAGAGTTTGTGGACAACCGTCAGGGTGGAATCCTTCAGGCGGTGGCAGAGCCTGTGCAGCGTCTCGAAGACGAGGACGAAACATTGCAGGGTAAGTTTGAGCAGCCCGTGCAGCGGTTCGGTGACGAGGAGGATGAGACCCTGCAAGGAAAATTCGCACAGACGGTCCAACGAGAGGAAGACGATGATGAAGCCCTGCAGGGCAAGTTCGAACAGCCGGTGCAGAAGAAGAACGAAACAGGAATGCCCGACAACCTGAAAGCCGGGATAGAAGACCTCTCCGGCTTCTCTATGGACGATGTGCGTGTGCATTACAACTCCGACAAGCCGGCGACCGTGCAGGCTCTGGCCTACACGCAGGGTACGGACATCCATGTCGCTCCCGGACAGGAACAGCACCTGCCCCACGAGGCATGGCATGTGGCCCAGCAGATGGCAGGCCGTGTAGAGCCGACCACCGAAGTGGGCGGACTGCCCGTGAATGACAATATGGACCTCGAACACGAGGCCGATGTGATGGGTGCAAAGGCGAACAGTTATTGACCTCAGTAAACATGCAAGCCTATGCTGACAGCGCATATCGAATGGTTCAACCAAATGCTTACCACAGCCCTGCAGCTGTATTTTCAGCAGGGGTGCGAATACTCTTCCATTGAGGAAGTCACGCCCCCTGACGACGGCTGGCTGGAGGAGGTCACGGGACGGCAGGACATCACTTTCAGCGAGCGGGTGGTTGTCATGCTGGCTCTGATGCCGCATACCAGTCCGCAGTCCCTTGACATCTTCTTCGTCCAGAACAAGAACTTCGACCGCCAGTACACCGAGTTCGGCGGCTGGAAAGGATTGTCGCACGGAGGTTTCCTGCCCACCGGAGAGACTGCTTCGTTCATCCTTGCCGGTGAGGACTTGGAAAGGAAGAAGGAGGTCATCCGCATGTTCCAGAAGGACCACTGGTTCTATGCGCAGAACATACTGCGGTTGGAGGGTGCAGGTGAAGGCGAGCCGTTCCTGAGTGGACAGTTACGCCCCTCCGAGGAATTTCTGAGCCATGTGCTGCTCGATCGGGAATACAAGCCGGACTACAACATCGGCTTCCCGGCCAAACGCATCACTACGCCATTGGAATGGGAAGACATGATACTGGACTATGCCACGCTCGAAGCCCTTGAGGAAATCAACACATGGATCAGGCACCAGCACACCATCATGGAAGACTGGGGGCTGAAACGCTTTCTCAAGCCCGGCTACCGTGCCCTGTTCTACGGCCCGCCGGGAACAGGCAAGACCCTTGCAGCTACGCTTTTGGGCAAGAAGAACGACATGGATGTCTATCGGGTGGATCTTTCGATGATAGTGTCCAAGTACATCGGCGAGACGGAAAAGAACCTGGCCAAGGTCTTCGACATGGCGGAGAACCGCAACTGGATCCTGTTCTTCGACGAGGCGGATGCCCTCTTCGGCAAACGCACTTCGACCAACACCTCCAACGACCGGCACGCCAACCAGGAGGTCGCCTACCTGCTTCAGCGTATCGAGGATTTTCCCGGCACTGTCATCCTTGCCACCAACCTGAAGTCCAATATTGACGAAGCCTTCTCCCGCCGCTTCCAGTCCATCATCTACTTTCCGATGCCCGACGAGGAACTCCGTGCCGCCCTCTGGCGCAGTATGCTCCCGAAAGAATGGCTCGGCGACGATGCGGAAGAACTCATTGCCACCGCCGCCCAGACCGAACTCTCCGGTGGTTCCATCGCGAATGTGGTGAGAAGGTGTGCGGTGACATTGATAAAGGCACAAAAACAAATGTTAAATCCGGTATTGTTGTGTGACTCCATACATAGGGAGGAAAACGGGACATGACAATTTGAACAGCATATAATGTATGAATATCCAGCACAAGATACTTTTCGGCTATGTCATTCTTATGGCAGTCATCGGCAGCATGACTGCCATATTGCTCTTCGACCGTGCCCGGATAAGGGAAATCGAGAAGGAAAGTGCGGAGATACGGGCTGTCCGCCTGGACATCAATACCGTACACCGCCGTATCACCGAGCTTGCGACTCTCGGAGAGTCCGTCATGGCATGGGATACTACAGAATACCGTGTGTACCATGAAAAACGGATGTCAATTGACACATTGCTCGTAGACCTGAAACAAAGCTGTACCGGATTTGTCCTTCCAGAGCAGGTGGACACCCTGCGGATTCTGCTCTCCGACAAGGAACACCACCTGTACCGCATCATGAAGGCGTTCCACAGGCAGGAGATTGCCGACAGCCTCATAGCCGAACAGCTTCCCAAAGTATCTTCACAAGCCACCCGTACCAGAACGGTCATCCGGAAAAAGAAAGGCATAGCCGGATGGTTCGGCAAGAAGGATACGGTGACAGTTCCTGTTCCTGCCGCGCCGCTTCATTCCCTGAATGAGCGCCTTATCTCCATGCAGGAGAAACGTATCCGCGAACTCAATACCTACACAGACAGTCTCCGGTTCTACAATCAAGAACTGAACGCACGGCTTAATTCATTTATTATCCAACTTGACGGACAAGCACAGAATGCCTTTCAATACAGAGAGCAGAAAATAGCGGAGGCACAGAAACATTCCTTCCGTCTCATAGCCGGGCTGGTTGGAGCCGCCATCATCCTGCTCGTCATTTCACATTTTGTCATTGTCCGAGACCTGCGCCGCCGTGACCGTGACCGCAGGCGTCTGGAGGAGGCAGTGACACAGAACCGGAACTTGTCCGACATGCGCAAGAAAGTCATCATGACCCTCTCGCACGACATACGGGGTCCACTGAACGCCATCAGCGGCAGCGCGGAACTGGCGATGAACACGAGAGACCGGAAACGGCGCAATGCCTATCTGACGGACATCATCGGTTCGGCACGGCATATCACGCAGCTGGCCAACAGCCTGCTCGACCTGTCCCGCCTGAACGAGGCCAAGGAAACCCTGAATCCCGTCCCGTTCAGGCTCATTCCCTTCCTTGACAGGATAGCGGCCGAATATACACGACCGGCCAATGACAGGGGGCTGCTCTTTTCCAGGGACATCAATGTCCCGGACATCACAGTTTCCGGTGACGCCGACCGCATGGAACAAGTCATGGACAACCTGTTGTCAAACGCAATCAAGTTCACGAAGTCCGGTTCAGTAACTCTTTCCGCCTTGTATGAAAAGGAGATTCTGACAGTCCGCATACAGGATACGGGCATAGGCATGGACGAGAAAACCGTGGAACGGATATTCCAGCCTTTTGAACGGGCCGCACCCGAAGTGGATGCCGAGGGATTCGGGCTCGGTCTTGCGATAACCCGGGGGCTTGTCAGCCTGCTCAAAGGAGAGATTTCCGTGTCCAGCCGTCCGGGAGAGGGCAGTTCCTTTGAAATACGGATTCCTCTTTCCCCGACAGACGAACCGGTAAAAGACACCGCCATCCCGATTGAAGGCAGGCTGAGCCTTCCGCAAAGGGTCCTTGTGGTCGATGACGACCCGATACAGCTGCGCATCGTCGGGGAAATGCTGGAAAGAAACGGCGTGTCCTGCTGCAAGTGCCAAAATGCCCAAGCCGTGGTAAACGAACTGCGCCGGACCCGTTACGACATCATCCTGACAGACATACAAATGCGCGGCACGGGAGGTTTCGACCTGCTGTACCTGCTGCGGCACTCCAACATAGGCGACTCCAAAACGGTACCGGTAGCTGCGATGACGGCCCGGAATGACGGGAACGGCTGCCGCTATTCGGAAGCCGGCTTCTCCGGCTGTATCCGCAAGCCGTTCTCCATGAACGAACTGCTGGCGTTCCTGTCATCCATTACGGAGAAGGAGAAAGCCGCACAACCCACCTCGGCAGACTTCTCCGCATTGGCCGCCGACATCGAAGACAGGAAATGGATTCTGGAGACATTCATCGGAGAATCCCTCAAGAACAAGGCGGAGCTTCAGGAATCCCTTTCGGACATGGAAATGGATTTCGGACGGATGAGGGAGACGCTCCACCGCATGTACCCGGTATGGGAGCAGCTGGGCATCTCCCACGAGCTGGAAGGGTACAGTGAAATATTGCATGATGACGGCTCGGACGGGGATACGGTCCAAAGGCATACGGAGGAAATAATCGGCCGTATATGCGGACTGATTGCAGAAGCGGAAAGGCTGCTGTCGGAAACTGGAAACGGACAACAATAGAAAACGAAACATATAATGAAGCACAGAATACTTATCGTAGAAGACAATGTCATGCTGGCCGGCCAGCAGAAAAGATGGCTTGAGAAATCCGGCTACGGGGTTTCGACCACGATAGACGAGCCGGGTGCCAGGAAGCGGATAAAGTCGGAACACTTCGACCTAGTCCTTGCCGACGTGCGACTGCCCGAGGGGAACGGGATATCCCTGCTCGAATGGCTCCGCAAAGAGAAAATCAACATCCCCTTCATCGTCATGACCGGTTATGCCTCCGTGCCCGACGCCGTGAGAGCCATCAAACTTGGCGCGGACGACTATTTGGCTAAGCCCGTGCAGATGGACGAGCTTCTTGAATTGATCAAGGATATATTGCAGCCGAGTTCCCGGATCTATGACAGGGACAGGAATCTTTTCCGAAGGAACAGCCCGCAGATGCTTGAGGTGGAAAACCTTGCCCGGACTGTCGCCCCGTTTGACATATCCGTGCTTATCCTCGGACCGAACGGAGCCGGCAAGGAATCCGTGGCACAACGGATACATTACTCCAGCAACCGCAGGGAAAAACCGCTGGTGGCCGTCAACTGCGCCGTCCTTCCCAAGGAACTGGCCCCGACACTCTTTTTCGGACACATGAAAGGGACTTTCACAGGTGCGGACAGCAACAAGGAGGGGTATTTCGACCTGGCAAAAGGCGGTACGTTGTTTCTGGACGAGATAGGCACACTGTCACCGGAAGTGCAGGCCATGCTCCTGCGTGTCTTGCAGGAAGGGACCTATCTCCCGATCGGCAGCAGCCGGGAAAGAAAGGCCGATGTGCGGATAGTGGCCGCCACCAACGAGGATCTGCAGTCGGCCATTAAGGAGAGGCGTTTCCGCGAGGACCTGTACCACAGGCTGGGTGAGTTCGAGATAGTCATGCCGTCGCTGCATGAATGCCCGGAAGACATCCTGCCGCTGGCAGAACACTTCAGGGAGAAGTTTTCCAAAGAACTCAAGCGGCAGACGGAAGGGTTCTCTCCCGAAGCCGGTCGGCTAATGCTTTCCTACCGGTGGCCGGGAAACGTGCGTGAATTGCAGAACAAGATAAAGCGGGCAGTGCTGATGGCCCGACAGCCGGTGATAGAAGCGGCAGAACTGAACATCCGGCAGGAAGAAACGGACGGCGGAATCAACCTGTTCCCGGAAACGGAAGCGGAGAAGAAACAGTCCATACTCAAGGCGTTGACGGCAAGCGGAGGACACCGCAGGAAAGCGGCTGAGATGCTGCATGTCGATCCTTCCACCCTGTACCGGAAAATGAAGAAATACGGTCTGCTTGACAAATGAACGGCATCTTTTTCATTGTCAGCAGCAAGATATAGGAGCAAAAGGCATTACAGAATGAAAGAAAATGCCTACTTTTGCACAGAGGTCGGAAAACTGTGCGCCGCATAAGTTCCGGCCACAACATACTGAACTGATGACGGCAAGGACTGGAGTCCTGCCGGTTATCATACATAAGTCGCAAGACGTCTCAGGTAGAAATCTGGCAAAATTTCAAAAACAGAGGCTTTTGCGTGAGGCTTATGCTATACCCTATAGCGTGAGTCCATGCAGATCTGTTTTTGGGCTTGCCAGAGCCTCTACCTGATAATGCGTGGATTTCACGCTATTTTCATTTAAGGGTAGAAGTATGGCTAAGTTACAGGCAGTGATAGCAATGACATTGGACGGTTCCATTCCTACGGAAAGCGAACCGTTGATGGAGTGGATACAGTCGGACAGGGACGGCTTCCCGTACTGGCGGAAGCGCGGCACCAGACTCCTGTTTCCCGGTTATCCGCTGGTTAGTCTTATCTGCGAGAAAGACACTGCCGGGCCTTCCACGGTTTTCCATGCGGAAATATACGATGAAAAGAGCGTGGAATTTCTGCGGGGGCTGTCACTTTACAGCCTTGTCGACGAGCTTGTAATCTTTCTTATCCCCTCGGTCAGTACCTTCCCTTTGTCCGTCTCCGCTCACCTCCCGTCAGGCAACTGGCGGCTCGTCAGATCCAAGACCTTCCGGAACGGCGTGTGCCGTCTGCATTATTGCAGGACGTTGCAATAGACCGTTGCAGGACATTGCAAATGCAATATGCCCGTCAGCCCTCTTCCTGGAAGGCTGATTTTTTATTTCTATGATATTCAGCGTTTTGCCTGTTTTCGGAAGAATAATCTGCCGCGTTGGTCTGTGATTTGGCCTTTATCATACTGAAACCTGTTGCGCAACAGTGTGAGAAACGAAGTATTCACGCACTAAAACAGAATTCAGTATGATACAGATAGACCGGGAGACATTCCAGATGATGCTCCACCAGATTATGGAACGCTTTGACAAGATAGAGGACAGGCTGAACCGCATGAACCGGCAGACGGCCGCCCTTGAAGGTGATAAGCTGCTCGACAACCAGGACATGTGCGAGCTGCTCGGCGTGACCAAGCGCACCCTTGCGCGTTACCGTCAGAAAAAGCTCGTGACCTACTACATGATTGACGGACGCACCTATTACAAGGCTTCCGAAGTTCAGGAGTTCCTGAACCGGAAAGGGAAGGCGCTGCCCGCAAGGATCAGGAAAGAACTGGGTATTCAATCTTAATCAGAAGACGTATGGAAATAATATGTATAGACAAAAAGGCTTTTGACGAGTTCCGGATCCGTTTCTGCGAACTTGAAAGCCGGCTTGCCCGGCTGTGCCGCTCAGGCAAGGACATGGGTTTGAAGAACTGGATGGACAACCAGGATGTATGCGACGTGCTTCACATATCGAAGAAGACATTGCAGGTGTACCGTGACAAGGGGCTTCTGCCTTTCACACGCATCAAGCACAAGATGTTCTACAAGCCTGAAGATGTGCAGAAACTGTTGGAATCAAGTTATCACCCCTTAAAGAAAGCCATGAGTTACCATTTCATAGAGAGGAAAGACCCTCACGTTGAAGTCCTTTTCCAGGGACTGGAGAATTTGGAAAGAATGTTGTCCGATATGGAAAAGACTCCCAAGCCGATGTTCAAGGGAGAACGTTTCCTGACGGACGAGGAACTGTCCGGCATACTCCGGATAAGCCGGCGGACCCTGCAGGAGTACCGCACGCTCGGTGTCATCCCTTATTACCTCCTTCAAGGAAAGGTGCTCTACAAGGAATCCGACATACATAAAATGCTGGAGGATGCCTACAAGAGATGCCGGGAAGAACAGAGGTGGGTATAGCATAAGACAGGAAAATGGAGAAACAGGCCGGGCTGCCGCTTCTCCATTTTTTTCATCATCCGGCACGCTGCTCCCGTTTCCGCCTTTTCCCATCAAACTCTTCCTCATAAAGGAATGTTTCCCGGTTGACGGAGGAGTCCTTCAGTTTTTTCATGTCCTCTTCCACCTTTTTGTCAGTGACTTTCGCATAAATCTGCGTGGTCTCGATGCGCAGGTGTCCCATCATGCGGGCCACCGTCTCAATCGGGACACCCAACGAAAGCGTGATATGGGTACCGAAATTATGCCGGGCCTGGTGAAAGGTCAGCGGAAAGCCGTATGTCTTTCCCAGTTCCGTAACGAGCGTGAGGAAATACTTGCGGCAGTAAAGGTTGAACACCCTGTCGCTGTTCCTCTGGTCCTTGTACTTATCGATTATCCTCATCGGGATGTCCAGCAGCCGGACGGAAGACAGCGTGTCCGTCTTCTGTCTCCGGTAGTGTATCCACCAAGTGCCGTCATCAGCCTGCGTGATGTCGTCCGTCTTCAGCCTTTTCAGATCGGCAAACGCCAATCCGGTGAATGTCGAGAAGATGAACATGTCCCTGACGAACTGAAGCTGTGGTTTCTCAACCGGAGTCTCCATCAGTTTTTTCAGGTCCTCCAGTTTCATGTGGCGGCTTTTGCGCCGGGGTAGTTCCGGGTGCAGTCGGCAATAGGGGTCCCTGCGGAGCGTCCCCTGGCTCACGGCCCGCATGGTCATCTTCTTCAGCCTGTAAAGATGCTCATGCACCGTTTTGGGAGCCAGGCCGAGTTCCATGCGCAGAAACACCTCAAAATCATCATAGAAAACACGGTCAAGACTGCGCAATGTCACATCCTCCACACCCTTTTTCTCATGCACGAAGGCGGACAGGTGCTTGTACGACCGCATATAGGAATCGTAGGTCTCCTTGATTCGGTCAACTCCTATCCGTCTCCTGTATTCCTCGTTGTGCTCCCGGAAAAGGGCGAGCAGGGTAAGCGGTTTCTGTCCGATGCCCTTCACCGCATTCTTTACCAGTTCCGCCGTGATGAAGCCGAGGCTGTCCTTTATCCGCCTGTAATGTCCCTCAATTTCGGCGGTCAGGTCGTCTATGGCCCTGTTCACGATCACGGCGTTTGCGCTGCGGCCGTCGGCGCGTCCCTTTTCCGGGTTCCAAATGGCCGGATTGACTGATACCTTCGTGCCGATCTGCTCCCATTCGGCATCTATGCTGACCTTGCACAGCAGCTGGCAGGTCCCGTCCTTGCGGACTTTCGTGCGGTTGATATAGAACAGTACCGCAAAGGTGCTGCGGTGTTTGATGTCGTTGTTCTCTGTATTCTTTCTTTTTCATATTACCAGTGTATTTAAGTTATTATATGACTACGGAGAAACGCTCCGCGATTCTCTCGTTCAGTGCATTCGTGTCAGAGTCTATCTTGTCATCAGTCACTTTGGCATAGATCTGCGTGGTCTCTATACGGCTGTGACCGAGCATCCTGCTGACCGTTTCAAGCGGGACTCCGTGCGAAAGGGTAATCTCCGTGGCGTAGGTATGGCGCCCTGAATGGAAGACGAGCCTGCGGTCTATTCCGCAGATAACCGCAATGCGCTTCAGATAGAAATTCATTGTGCTGTTGGCATACATCGGCAACAGCCGGCCGTCCGGTGCGGTGTCGCGGTACTTCTCGATAATCCGCAAGGGAAGTTCCAGTAGAGGGATTTCAAACTCCACTCCCGTCTTTTCCCGTGAACTCCGTATCCACCATGTCCCGTCATCGGCCAGGGAAAGGTTGTCTGTCGTCAGCAGCCGCATGTCGCCATACGGAATACCGGTATAGCAGGAGAACAGGAACATGTCCCTCACATGGTACAGGGACGGATTGTGAAGCGGTGTGGTCATGATCCGGTGCAGTCCTCGTCCGTGAGGTACTTTTGTTCCGGTTTCGGATGCACGGGTTCGTAACCGAAGAACGGGTAGGCGGTGATGATGCCGTCAGCGATGGCTTCACCTACCACGGTCTTCAGCCGGACCGTGAGATTAATCACGGTTCCCGGAGCCAGATGGCATTCGGTACGCAGATGCAGGTCATATTTCTCAATGAAGGAAAGGTCCAATGTCGAGAACGGGACATCCGATACCTTGTATTGTGACCGGATGAACCTTTCCAGATGTCTGTATGCGTTTCTATACCCTCCGAGACTTTTTGCCGTGCGGTTTATCCCGACCCGTTTCTCAAAGTTGCCGATGAACTTCACGAAATAGCCCAAGAGGGTTTCCTGCTCGGAAGCCATACCGAGTAACCGGTGCTTCACATTCTCGGCACTGACCCCATCACGCACGGCGGACAGTTCCGCATATATGCCGAGCGCTCTTGCCCGTATCTCATCCAGGCGGTTGTTGATTTCCTTAGCCGCCACGCTCTTGCCCGTAGCCCGGCCTGCCGCCCACATCTTCTGCGGCACCCTCAGCTTCATGCTGAAAGCAGACTCCGAGTATTTCCCAATGTTCAGCCTTGCCATCACGGGACAATACCCGTCGGCATCGGACTCGCTCTTTTTAAGGTAGAACGACACCTTTACATTCGTCTGATTCATAACCTTTTCCTTTCTTGCAAAATTACCGGATAAAGGTCAAATGAGAGGCATGACGAATATGGCAGAATATGGAAACAAGTCCCTTGCTCAAAAGAACCGGCCCATATTTTTCCCGCTCTGCGAAAAAATGACTATCTTCGCTAACGCAAATATGCAGGGACAGCGTTCTTTACGGTGATATGACAGGAGACTCTGAAGCCCATTCGCATGGATTTTCTTCCCCGAAAAAGGCAACGGATAGGTAGCAATTCATTTTCCTAACCCATCAAAAAACGGCTGATGCACTCCAATGATGGACATGGAATACAACCGCACATCACCTTTCATTTCCAACTGTTTGCATTATTCCTCCGAATTTCATCCGTATGTGGGCGAGTTTCGCTATATTTGTATCAGTAAAATTATCATTCACACAATGAAAAGAACAAGAAGCAATGCGTTTATTCTCGAAAACGAGAAAGCATGGGAACCCGCCGGAGAGGGCGTTGTTCGTCAGATTTTGGGATACGACGGTCAGGTAATGCTCGTCAAGGTTAAATTTGAACAAGGTGCAGTAGGTACACCGCATACCCATTATCATACTCAAACAACTTATGTGGCAAGCGGTAAATTTGAATTCACGGTTAACGGTGAAAAACAAATCGTATCGGCTGGCGACGGTGTTTATATCGAACCGGATGCCGAACATGGATGCACTTGTCTGGAAGCCGGTATATTAATCGACTGCTTCAGTCCTATGAGAGCGGATTTTCTGAAACCGTAAGATAAACTTACGGTTTCCATTCACTGCATATCTTGAAAAGATAATCCGGTTCCTCATATTTTGCAACATCCTTCCGGGTCAGTTGCTTTACCCATTTTACCCGATTTGTATTATCAGCTCCCTCTCCCGTATTACCATATTCAGCATAACGGGCTGTTTTTTCATTCTCCGGATTACGCCAATTATCCCATCCAGCCGGACAGATATGTTTACCCATCTCGCAGTTAATGAACACTGTAGCTGCATAGGGACGCCACGGACGCCCCAAATAAACCTTATCAACGTCCGGCGCGGCAGTCAGCTTACAGTTCTTAAAAACATATCCTACTTCAATGTCTTTCGGAGTGGAGGCTGCCGTGATGTACGAATTGGCTTTACTATGAATCGTGCAATTATGGAACAATGCCGTAGAAGGACCGAAAATAAAATCGGTAGTACCTTCAATATAACAATTCAGGAAGCAGAGACGAGTACCTTTTGCACCGGTGTAAATAGTATCCTGATTGCCCAAAAAGCGACAATTGATAAAGACCAAGCGGTCACCTTCCGTATGAAGCGCAACTGCCTGCCCCAGCCGTGCAGCATTATTCTCTATCGTCAAGTTCTTAAAAGTGATGGAACTTCCTTCCACTTTCAAAGTATAGGTACGGAAAGTTCCCATCTTATTTATATTGGCATGATCATCGTAGGTGACAATCGTATTTTCTACATTTTCACCGATGAAATCGACGTTTTCCAACCAAGAAGGAAGAACAACCTTTTCTTTATATATACCCTTTTTAACCAAAACCGTCACCTTATAATCCATAAAGGCGCGGATACCCTCCATTGCTTCGGTCAGTGTACGGTAATCTCCCGTGCCGTCACGGGCTACAACAATCGTATCTTTCCACTGCTGCGCCGCGGATAACGAACCGACCCCGCAAAGCAGGGCTATTATAAAACTACACAGTGCTTTCATAGTTACTTTCGCTATCATTTCCGGTTAACAATCACTTTCACGTCCTGAAGACGTTCCCACTCCAATGATGCAAGAATAAACGGACCTACAGCTTTGGGGTCATTGTTGCGGATAGTTTCATTGATATAATAATCATAGTCTCCCGAACGATAGACCTTTCCGCCAAGTCCTGCTACGGCACAAGCCTTTGTGATGCTTACCACACCGTTCTTATCCACTTCTATAAAGTTGTCAAGGATGCCCTTATTTTGTGCACGATAACGACCAAATCGTCCAAAAATTGTCTTTACTACTAATAATTATGCTTTTCGAGTTTGATTAATTGAGAAAAGGTCTTATTTTTGACCCAGTTTTTAATTCATACTATTGTAGAAAACACAGTCATTTACCTAATTAAATCACAAGAGAATGGAACAAGTTTTTAGCTATATCATCGGCTTAGGAGCAGCAGTGATGATGCCTATAATTCTTTACAATCTTAGGAGTATGCATCGGAATCAAATTCAGTAAGCGCTAAAGAGCGGTTTGCTGGTAGGTGTCGGTTTCGTAGGTCTATCAGTGGTCACTGCACTTCTGACCAGCAGTCTGGGTCCGGCCTGAGCAAAGTGGTCGAAATATACGGTCTGCAACTGAAAGTATTCGATATGGGATGGCCTGCAGCTGCAGCCGTAGCTTATAACACTTCCGTAGGGTGCATTCATCATTCCGGTATGTCTGGGAGTACATCTTAATGTTATTGACTAAAACCACCCGTACGGTTAATATTGACCTTATGGAACTACTGGCATTTCGCTTTTATCGGAGCCGTAGTTTATTTTGCCAGCGACAATATCTGGTGGGGTTTCTTCGCCGCTATTATCTGCTACATCATTACCCTGATTATGGCCGACTATACCGCCGACAAATTCCAGGGATTCTACGACAAGATGGAGGGTATCTCCATTCCCCAGCCTTTCTGCGCAGGTTTCGTTCCATTTGCCGTAGTCATCAATAAAGCATTGGACAAAATCCCCGGTTTTGACAAAGTTGAACATTGATGCGGAAGGCATGAAGAAGAAATTCGGTTTGCTGGGTGAGCCTCTGTTCCTGGGTATTCTGGTCGGTTGCGGTATCGGTGCTTTGTCTTGCAAGAACGGTCAGGAACTGGTAGACAAGATACCTTATATATTAGGTTTGGGTATCAAGATGGGCGCCGTAATGGAGCTGATTCCGCGTATCACCGCTTTGTTCATCGAAGGCTTGAAGCCTATTTCTGATGCTACCCGCGAGCTGATTGCCAAGAAGTTCAAAGGTGCTGTCGGCCTGAACATCGGTATGAGCCCCGCATTGGTTATCGGCCATCCTGCAACGCTGGTGGTTTCCCTGCTGCTGATTCCCGTAACCATACTGCTGGCTGTCATCCTGCCGGGTAACCAGTTCCTGCCTCTGGCTTCGCTAGCTGGCATGTTCTACCTATTCCCATTGATATTACCTATCACAAAAGGAAATGTAGTAAAGACTTTCATCATTGGACTTGTTGTGCTGACCATCGGTCTGTATTTGTAACAGACCTCGCCTCCCTATTTCACCAAGCAGCCCACGATGTATACGAGAAGACACAAGATGCTGCCGTAAACATCCCCGCCGGCTTTGAAGGTGGGGCACTGGATTTTGCTTCAAGTCCTTTGCTCATGGGCTATTTTCCACCTGACCTACTCGTTCAAATGGATTGGCTCCGGAATCCTTGTATTATGCACATTGTTCCTGATGATTATGAACCGTCGTGCTATCATTAAATACCAGAAACAATCAAAAATTAAAAGTTAAAAATTAAATAGTAACGGATTATGAAAAAGTTAGTACTTGCATTTATGATGGGAGCAGCTGCCATGGCAGCCAATGCCCAAGTGAATTACAAAGTACAGACCGCTTGCCATCCGCAAGATGTGAAGCACTATGATACAGAACTTCTGCGTAGTTCATTCATGATGGAAAAGGTGATGGCGCCGGATGAAATCAATGTTACATACACCCTTTACGACCGTCTTATTTACGGTGGAGCTATGCCTGTGAACAAGATTTTGAAGCTGGAAGTTTCCGTGAGCTGGGTCCTGAAATCACTTACTTCCTTGAACGTCGTGAGTTAGGAGTTATCAACGTAGGTGGCGATGGCGTAGTTACCGTAGACGGCAAAGAATATCCCATGAAGTATAAAGAAGCTCTTTACGTAGGCTGTGGCAATAAGGAAGTAACTTCAAGAGCAATGATGCTACCAACCCTGCCAAGTTCTACATCAATTCGGCTCCGGCCTACAAATCTTATGTTACTCAGCTGATCACAACCGACGCCAAACTTCAGAAGGCAAATCCCAAGCAATATGCACTGGCCATTTCAGATCATTACGGAAAAATGGAAGACAGCAACGACCGTATTGTAAACCAGTTAATTGTGAAAGATGTACTGGAAAGAGTGAAAGACGGCGGTACCAACCAGTTGCAGATGGGACTCACCGAACTTGCTCCCGGCTCTGTATGGAATACCATGCCGGCCCATACTCATACACGTCGTATGGAAGCTTACTTCTATTTCAACCTGAAACCTGAAGGAAACGCTATCTGTCACCTGATGGGCGAACCGCAGGAAGAGCGTCTGGTATGGCTACACAATGAACAAGCCATCACTTCTCCCGAATGGAGTATCCATGCCGCTGCCGGTACCAGCAACTATACCTTTATCTGGGGTATGGGCGGTGAAAACCTGAAATACAGTGACAAGGACGAAATCAAATACATCGATATGAAATAATAAAGAATGTACACACCATTGCAACGTCCTTGTCATTAGGAATGGACTTAAATAATCCATGCCTATTTTTGTCATTTTCAGACATGATTTTTTAGAAATCAATTTTACATTTTTGCGAAGAACACACAAACAGAATGGTTATTTTTGCGTCTAATAAGAAAAACATAATTAAATCTATTATCATGAGTACATTTCAAAACAGTAGGTGAGCAGATGACCAATTACCAGTTGGATTATCTGTGGTCTGCTATTCTTTGCCACTACCGTCAACTACCTCGACCGTCAGGTGCTTTCACTAACCTGGAAAGACTTCATCTCTCCCGAATTCCACTGGACGGATTCACTACGGCTACATCACAGCTATTTTCTCTATAGTGTATGCCTTAGCCAATCTGTTCGCCGGTCGTTTCATTGATTGGATGGGAACTAAAAAAGGGTATTTATGGGCCATTGCCGTATGGTCTATCGGTGCTTGTCTTGTATGCATTGCGCCCTCTGCGGACTTGCAGAAAATGACCCTCGGCATTGAAAATGCCGCCAACATGATTAGCGCTACCGGTGCATTGGCCTCTACCATAGCCATCACCAGCGTTTACTACTTATCGCCGCCCGTGTGATACTGAGCGTCGGTGAAGCCGGAAACTTTCCCGCAGCAATTAAAGTCACTGCTGAGTATTTCCCGAAGAAAGACCGTGCCTTCTCGACTTCCATATTCAATGCCGGCTCTACCATCGGAGCACTGATAGCCCCATTGTGTATCCCTACCCTGGCCCGCTACTTCCAAAGTATTGGTGTGGGCAACGGCTGGGAAATGGCTTTATCGTTATCGGCGGTTTAGGATTCATCTGGATGGGACTTTGGATGTTCATGTACAAGAAACCTGATGAAAATCCACACGTAAACGCAGCTGAGCTGGCATATATAGAACAAGACAAAGACAATGAGGAGGATAAAAAGGCGACTACTCCGACAACCAAGGATGAAAAGAGCATTTCTTTCCTGCAATGTTTCAAATATCCGCAAACCTGGGCTGTATTTTTCGGCAAATTCATGACTGACGGTGTATGGTGGTTCTTCCTCTTCTGGGCACCCGCATACATTTCGGACGTTTACGGATTCTCCTCAGATACTCCCACGGCACAGATGCTTATCTTTGTGCTCTATGCCATCACGATGTTGTCCGTCTATGGCGGGAAATTGCCCACCATCATTATCAACAAAACCGGTAAGAACCCCTACGCCGCACGCATGCAGGCCATGTTCATCTTTGCACTGTTCCCGCTATTGGCATTGTTTGCACAGCCATTGGGCAACAAGGAAGTATTTGGCGAACAAGCCTATTGGTTCCCGATTATCATCATAGGTATTGCAGGCGCTGCCCATCAGTCCTGGTCGGCCAACATCTATTCTGTGGTAGGTGATATGTTTCCCAAGAGCACCATTGCCACCATTGTGGGAATCGGAGGTATGGCGGGCGGTATCAGCTCATTCCTTATCAACATGAGTTCCGGTTTGCTGTTCGACTATGCCGACAAGACACAAATGGTATTTCTTGGATTCCAGGGCAAGCCTGCCGGATATTTCATCATCTTCTGTGTATGTGCAGTGTCCTACCTGATAGGCTGGTGCATCATGAAGGCACTGGTTCCGAAGTACAAACCGATTATAGTGGACTAATCAGAAGTCTCTATATAGATATTCAGAATCATGCGGAGTTTGCAAACTGCATTACATGCCTTGCAAACTCCGCACAAAAAAAGCCTTTTCTCACGAAATGGCTTTTCTTCGTTCAATTACAGTCAAAAACAAAAAACTGTAAATGGAACACAATTTAAGATGAAAAAAAGGGAAGTCTCACGACTTCCACAATTCTTCTAACCTTAAATCTAAATCTCTATGAAAAAAACGTGATGCAAAGATAATGGTTTATCTCTCACACAGCGTTATTAATAAACTCTATAAAGAAGCAGAAAATATTTAAGATTTACTAAATAAGACGGTTACGAATGGCAAACTACAGACAAGAGCTCGGCATAAATAGGATTAAGTTTCAATAGTTGCGGCACTCCTGTCATAAACATCTGCCTGCGGGCACGAGTAAGGGCAACATTCAATTTCCGGTCAATCCGAGTACCGTTTTCCTCCGTCATATTTGCCAGAAACTTCAACTGATAAGCCCGGTTCACACAGAAAGAGTAGATAATAACATCCCGTTCGCTACCTTGGAAGCGTTCCACGGTGTCTACCAATATATCCTCCAAAGGAGCAATACCCAAAGCAGCAATCTCTTTCTTAATCAAGGCTATCTGACTGCGATAAGGAGTGATGACACCTAAAGTGACAGCCGGGTTGAAACCGGAAACAGCTGCATACTGCCGATAGATAGCCGCTGCCAACCGTGCCACAATCCGCGCCTCCGAATGGTTCATCTTGGCCGACTGTGCCGGCGGTTCGACTGCGGCAGGCAGAAAAGCGACACGACGAGTCAGCAAGCCGGCAAACTCACAATCACACAGCTCAGGAGCAAGAATCAGCTCTCCCTGCTGGTGCGGCAGACCAACCGGTTCCAACAGACCACCGTAAAAAGCCCGGTTAGGAAACAAAGCTACCTCGATATTCATACGACCCTGACGGCAGAGCATGTCGTAGGAGGGATGAGGGATAAAAGATGAAGAATGAGAGGTTGATGCCTGGCGATTGGCACTTTCCTTGGAGAGATTCCTATAAAGGCGTTCGAAAAGGGAATCTTTCAAATTATACAATCCGATGGCCTGCAAAGCTTCGTCACACACTTCCGACTGCTCGGACGACTGCAAGACCACTGCGGGTAGCTGCTTATGGTCACCTATCAAAATAAATTTGCCGATGGCATCCGCGCCTGCGAGATTGCGGGTACAGAGTAACCCCAGCAGTTGTGGTTCCAAAATTTGGGTAGCCTCATCCACAATCGCTACATCAAAAGTCTTCAACCGGAAAAGTTCGGTCTTGGAAGAAAGCGTGGCAACCGTACCGACAAAAACACGGCAACGGGCAATGCGCTCCTGCACCTGCCGCCGAGTGGCACAAGATTCCAACACATTCTCAATCAGATACGGGCGGAATGAGTCATCGCAAGACAACTCACTGCCTAAACGGATAAAGTCTATTTCAGGCTCAATGGAAGCCAGCGCCTTACTGATTTCATCTACAGCACGATTGGTATACGAAAGCAGTAGAATCTGTTTCCCCTCCCGGTAAAAGGCTTCTACCATGCCCCGCAGCGCGCGAGAGGTCTTGCCGGTACCCGGCGGACCGATTAAAAGGAAATAGTCGCGGGCAGCCTGCGCTTTTAGAATAATCCGCGAAAAATCATCCGGAGCGGTCGCAATACCAGTATCCAAAGAAGCATCGAACTCGGGAGGGCGCTGCCCCAACAACAAATCACGCCGTCTTTGAGTGGCAGAAAGGAAAGCGGAAAGTCCCAGATACATGCTACGAAAGGAGGTGTCCATATAGTCGTGCTCTATGGCATAAAGGCTAGCAGCAGGCAATACACCCGCATTCTGCTGAGTGGCACGAAGACGGATACAGACCTCGTTATCGGATATGCGCTCTATATTACCTTTAAACACCATCTTGTTGGTAACGTTGTCGGTATCCGTATTCCGTTCGTAAAGAACCACCGCATCACCCTGACGGAAATTGGGCAGAACCCGCTCCTGCCGGGAAGCAACCATTTGCTTCGTTCTGAGTGACAAATACGGTTTATGCGCATCTGCCGCATGATTCTCGCAAATAGCCAAATCGTACAGAATTTCACCTGCCTCACATTTCTCAGCCAGTGTGGAAAGCCAGAGGGCGGCAGCACCGGTACGTCCTTCATAATCCACATCTCCAGATTTGGAGGTATAGAGTTCCTTGGTTATAAAGTTATAGAGCGTATAAAAATAGCTTTGTTCCAACGACGAAAGCGAACGGATGCGTTGCGCTACGGCATCGATGGAGGGGCAGAGGAAGCGTTTCCACAAGGTATTGTCCAAACCGCGCTCATTCAAGGTATCCGGATGGATGTCTTTCAGGCGCTCTGCCGTATACTGTGGGCTATTCCGTAACTGGATGCCATATTCATTGGCTACAATCCGGTTCCGCACATCCATCACCCGGCGCAGCATTGCCCACGAAGGACGTGCCGGATAAAGCAACGGATAACGTGTATAGAGCAGATAAGCCTTTACACGTCGATGGTCCATTCCCATAGAATACTCCAACACAGCCTGATAGAGCAACATCTGCACCTTATTGTTTTCTTTAGGCTCCACCTTACCACGGATGGAATACTCGTCCGCCTTACCGGACTTCATTTCAATGAACGAGGTCATATCCCGCTGCATGTAGTCCAGACGCCCTTGCAAACCCAATGCTTCACAGATGTAAGAGGGTTCCAGCACGGCATCAGTCCTATCGAGCTCATAGCCGGATGCACGGAATGTTTCTGTCACCGTCCGGTGGATATTATCGAAATGGCGCTTGCAATCGGAAAAGAATTCAGCTTCCTTCTCCCGGTCGCGCAGGTCGGCACATGCTGCCAGCTCGATGGGATAAGAACGGAAGGCCTTCTTCATGCATGCCAAATAATCGGGTGCCTCCTTGGCATGAATCCATTCGTCCAGAAAAAGGTTGGCAATATTACCCAACAGTAACGGACGGGTATTGTCTGGCGACTGGAGCCGTGCCAGGATATAATTGGCAGGATGATGCCCGTAATCCTTGAAGCATTCGGCAAGCGAACTGATGTCTATCAAGTAATCGGGCTCAAGTATAATAAAGGAAGGGGTGAGTATGCCGACTTCGTCCACCGTAACATCCAGCAGATTGACCTGGGCATGCCGCCACAGAATCCGGCAGATTTCTGCAAACTCTTCATTAATCTGAGGTACATTATAACGGACACGCAACGGCTCATCGGCTACAGTGTCTACGGGCAGTACATATAAATAAGTATCATCGGCATACTGAAAACAGACGCGCATGCGCTTTATCCGTTCTTTGGCGGGCGGTGCCACTATATAGGTGGCATCCGCACGGGGTAGCAGGCGATAAAGTTCGGCAGGTATCTCCTCCCCCGTCAAGCGCTTGACAAAGAATGCCAGTGTCTTGGCATCACGCAACAACTGTTCACGTTGCGGTTCCGCCTGGCGGTTCAGAATAGCATTGGAGGTCAGCCGGAAGGTATGCAGACGGTTCTGTTCCACGGTGGAAAGTCCGGCCTTCGAAGCCACGAAACTGATACGTGCAGAAAGGTCCGTCATCTGCAAGCTGCCGTCGGGCATCTGTGTACGGCACAAACGCTCCAGCAACTCGCGCAATTGCCGATAGGCCACGTCCAAGGAGATTTCCTCAACGTGGCAGGCTTCCAGCAATATACTAAAATATTCCTTTACTTCACAATCCATCATTCCTCTGTCTCCACTTCTTCCGCTTCATCATCAGTCTTTTTATCCTTTATCATCAGGATACTCAACTCATAGAGCAGATAAAGCGGCACCGCCACTACTGTCAAGGTAAACGGGTCACCGGTCGGAGTAATGATGGCCGAGGCAATAACAATGATGACAACAGCATGACGGCGGTATTTCCGCAAAAAGGTCTTGTGCACCAGTCCCAGCAGGGAAAGCAGCCATGTCACCAGCGGCAGTTCGAATGCCAGTCCCATGCAAAGCACCAACATCATGAAATTGTCGATGTACGAGTTCAGGGAAATTTGATTCTCGATGGCTGCGCTCAATTGATAAGTGGAAAGGAAACGCAATGTCAGCGGATAGACCATAAAATACCCCAGCAACACACCGATGAAGAACATCACCGTACCTATACCCAGCGCTTTCCTCACCCCTTTACGCTCGTTTGGATAGAGTGCAGGGCTTACAAAGCGCCAGATTTCATAGAAAAAATAAGGAGCAGCCGTTACCACCGACATCCAGAAAGCAGTAGACATGTGGACAAAGAACGGTGCGGCAAGATTGATATTGACGAGCTTCACATGAAACTCCTGGGTAAAGAATTCATCCTGCAAATCCAGTCTCTGCCCTATCCAGCGCAGCAAGTCATAGAAAATGAAGTCGTTATGGCAAGGAGCCAATATCACATTGTCAAACAGATAAGGCATGGCAATAAAATAACCGATAGCCAATACAAACCACACACCGAGTACACGAAACAACACCCGGCGCAACTCGTCCAAGTGGTCCCAAAAGGTTAGTTCTTTTTCTGACATAAAGGGATTTACTATTTACTATTTGGGCTGCGCTGCGGGGATTTACTATTTGACAATTTACTATTTACTATTTGGGCTGCGCTGTGGAAAAGGCAACAAGCCTACCCATACTCCTGAACTTCTCAGAGTATCAAATAGTAAATAGTAAATTGTCAAATAATAAATACCCTTGTTCCTTTATTTCTTTTCAGCCGGTTTATCCAAATCTTCCTGAGCCTTGTTTATCTCTTCTTTGGCTTCATTCACACCATCCTTGAAGCTCTTCACTCCTTTGCCCAAACCACGCATCAATTCGGGAATTTTCTTACCACCAAACAACAGCAAGATGACCAATGCAATAATTATCCATTCGGAACCGCTGGGCAGAAAGCCTAATAAAAGTAAGTTTGTCATAGTTATATCTGATTAATTATAGTGCAAAGATAGGAAAATTAAGGATTAGGGATTAAGGATTAAGGATTAATTTTATCGCAATCCCTAATCCCTAATCCCTGCCCCCTATCTTCAGTCTTGATAATAAATACGTTTTACCCGTGTAGAAACGCTTGTCAACACCTCATAAGGAATAGTTTCGAGTACATCGGAAAGAACGGTTATAGGCAGATGGTCACCAAAAATTTCCACACTGTCACCCTCCTTGCAATCGATGTCCGTCACGTCAATCATACAGACATCCATGCAGATATTCCCTACATAGGCTGCCCGTTGGCCGTTTACAAGACAATAGGCATGTCCATTTCCAAGATGGCGGTTCAGGCCGTCGGCGTAACCGATGGGAAGAGCCGCTATACGCGACGGACGGGTGAGATGCCCTTTCCGGCTATACCCCACCGTATCCTCTTCGGGAACATCACGTATCTGGAGGATGGTAGTCTTCAACGTGCTCACATTATTCATAATGGAATTGTCTATGGGATTGACACCATAGAGGCCGATACCCAGGCGCACCATATCGAATTGCGCCCCGGGGAAACGCTCGATACCTGCGGAATTGCAGATATGGCGAAGTATCTTATGCGGAAAAGCCTCCTGCAATTCCATGGACGCTTTCTCGAACATTTCTATCTGCCGGCGTGTAAAACTGTCGAATTGTTGCGAATCGCTCCCTACCAAATGCGAGAAGACGGAACGGGCAATCACAGCATTCTGTCCCTTCAGCCGTTCTATCAGCCGGGGCATATCCTCCGGAGCAAACCCCAGGCGGTGCATACCGGTATCCAGCTTTATGTGGATGGGGAAGTTTGTGATACCTTCCTTTTCCGCTTCTTTAATCAAAGCGTCCAGCAGATGGAAGCTATATACTTCGGGCTCCAGCTTGTAATCGAACATGGTCTTGAAAGCAGTCATCTCAGGATTCATGATAATGATGTTCGCAGTGATGCCCGCTTTGCGGAGTTCGGAGCCTTCGTCGGCAACCGCCACGGCAAGATAATCGACATGATGTTCCTGCAAAGTCTTGGCTATCTCATAAGAACCTGCACCGTAAGCGGAGGCTTTCACCATGCAGACCATCTTTGTTTCCGGCTTCAGCTTGCCACGATAATAGTTCAGATTGGCAATCATCGCTCCAAGATTAACCTCCAGAATGGTTTCGTGCACCTTCTTCTCCAATACTTCCGTCAAGGAGTCAAAACCGAACTTACGTGCACCCTTAATCAGAATTATTTCGTTTTCAAGGCGAAGTTCCCCACGCTGAATGGCACGTATCAAGGCCGCTGTATCCGGATAAAAGGTCTTCTCTATATTAAAGCGTGCAGCGCAGGAAGATATTTCATTTCCTACACCTATGATGCGTTCAATGCCACGGCTGTTTACCAACTGTGCCACCTGACGGTAGAGAGTCGGCGTATTCTGTCCCGTCTCCAATATATCCGAAAGAACCAAAGTCCGCCTCAATCCCTTACTTTGCGAACGGCGGTAAAGAAAATCGAGTGCAATATCTAATGAGCCAAGGTCAGAATTATAACTGTCGTTAATCAACAGACAGTTGTTTTTTCCCTCCTTGACTTCCAGCCGCATGGCGATGGGTTCCAGCTTTGCCATGCGTTCCGTTATCTGTTCGGCAGGAAGCATCAGATACAGGCAGGCCGCCAGGCAGTTCAGCGAATTTTCAATAGAAGCATCATCTATAAAAGGCAATGTAAACGTATTGTCCATATCCAAATAACGATAGGAAATAACAGTACAGTCTTCCTGTTTCTCCACTTTACTTATATATAGCGGACGCTCCATATCTTTCCGGCTCCACGCAATCTCACGTGCAGACAGCATGGACTTCGCCACACAGTTGCTGACGAACTCATCGTCACCATTATAAATCACCACATCGCAATTCTTGAAAAGCGTCAGCTTCTCCATACATTTCTCCTGCAAAGAGAAGAAATTCTCCTGGTGAGCCCCTCCTATATTGGTCAGTATACCTATGGTAGGCTTGATAATGTTCTGCAAAGCACGCATTTCCCCCGGCTCGGAAATACCGGCTTCAAAAATAGCAAGTTCGGACTGTTCGTTCATCTGCCACACAGACAAAGGCACTCCAATCTGAGAGTTATAACTGCGGGGAGAACGGATAATGGCACGTTCCGGACTGAGCAACTGGTGCAGCCATTCCTTCACAACAGTCTTACCGTTGCTTCCCGTAATACCGATGACCGGTATCTGGAACCGGTTCCGATGCTGTTCCGCCAGTTTTTGCAAGGCTTTCAGCGGGTTGGGAACAATGAGATAATTGACAATTGACTGCGCATCATCACGCTGCATAGCATTGTCAATTGTCAATTGTCCATTGTCCATTAATCTAAAGCTTTCTTCGCTAAGCACAAAATTACGTACTCCACGGGCATATAAATCTGCAATATAGCGCGCACCGTCATTCCTCTTGGTGGTCAAGGCAAAGAATAATGTTTCCTCAGGAAAATTCAGGGAACGGCTGTCAGTGAGCAGCCAGTCTATGGTAGCCGGCGCGTTTCCCATACGCCGTGCGCCAATACTTTCGGTTATGCTTTCAATCGAATACGACATATTTCTCTCTCTTTTTGGAAATCTAAGTACGGGTATTTTCCGTTAAGTCGGTCTATTTTTAACACAATTTGTCCTAAAAAACGCTTATACTCTTCTGAAGCGGGATAAAATGGCTTATGTGACAACATCTTACGGATATTTTCACTTTCTTCCATAATCCGTAACGCATCGGCAGAGATACACGACCGGGTAAACCGTTCCCAGACATAGCGAATGGCCGTTTCGGAAGGATGCACCATGTCTTCTGCATAGAATCGATAGTCACGAAGCTCGTCGAGCAGCAACTCATAAGCCGGAAAATAGAAAACATGTTCCGGGAAAGTGGCTTGCAACTGGTTCACGGCAAGCAGCAAGGTAGCTTTACTGAGCTGGTTGGCATGCATTCCGTCACGCACGTGGCGGATGGGGCTGACGGTGAACAATACTTTCAACCGGGGAATCCGCGCCAGCAAGCCGGAAAGCAAAGAGGTGTAGTCAGATACTATTTCACTGACAGAAAGCATAGGAAACATAGTCCGACACAATTTCATCGACTGTCAGCCGCCTGCGGGTAAAGCAGGACTCAGGTTGCTTATGACAGTTGCCCAGTATTTCTGTTAAAAGAGGCGAAAACGTCCGGACAAATTCCCGCAAAAGACAAGCGGCAAAACAAAAAACAGACAAAATGATACAGCCATCCGTTTTCTTTTGCTATTTTTGCATTTTGTAATCTTCAGATTAGAAATGAGAACAGAACCAACAACATATAACTTGCTTAACACCATTACATTTCCCGAGGATTTACGCCAACTCAGCGTAGAAGAGCTTCCTGAAGTCTGTAAAGAATTGAGGCAAGACATTATAAAGGAGGTTTCGTGTAACCCCGGACATTTCGCTGCCAGCCTGGGCACGGTAGAGCTGACCGTTGCCTTGCACTACGTATTCAATACTCCGTACGACCGCATAGTCTGGGATGTAGGCCATCAGGCGTACGGGCACAAGATACTGACCGGACGCCGTGAAGCATTCTCCACCAACCGTAAATTCAAGGGAGTTCGTCCTTTTCCCTCACCAGAGGAAAGCGATTATGACACATTCACCTGCGGACATGCGTCAAATTCAATCTCCGCCGCTCTTGGCATGGCTGTTGCCGCTGCCGAAAAAGGCGAGAAAGACCGCCATGTGGTAGCCGTTATCGGCGACGGCAGCATGAGCGGAGGACTGGCTTTCGAAGGACTGAACAACGCTTCGTCTACCCCTAACAACCTTCTTATCATTCTCAACGACAATGATATGTCGATAGACAGAAGTGTAGGCGGCATGAAGCAGTACCTTTTCAACTTGACTACCAGCAACCGCTATAACCAGCTGCGCTTCAAGACATCCAGACTGCTGTTCAAAATGGGTGTGCTGAACGAGGACCGGCGCAAAGCGCTCATCCGCTTCTCCAACAGCCTGAAATCAATGGCAGCCCAACAACAGAACATCTTCGAAGGGATGAACATCCGCTACTTCGGCCCTATCAATGGACACGATGTGAAAAACATAGCCCGTGTCCTGCGGGACATCAAAGATATGCAGGGACCGAAAATACTGCATCTGCACACTGTGAAAGGAAAAGGATTCGAACCTGCCGAGAAGAATCCCGATATCTGGCATGCACCGGGCAAGTTCGATCCGGAAACCGGAGAACGCCTCAAGGCGGATACCAGCAATTTGCCTCCGCTTTTCCAGGACGTGTTTGGGGAAACGCTGGTAGAACTGGCAAAGGAAAATCCGAAAATCGTCGGAGTAACCCCCGCCATGCCCACCGGCTGCTCTATGAACAAGCTGATGGACACCATGCCCGACCGTGCCTTCGATGTGGGTATTGCCGAAGGGCATGCAGCCACTTTCTCCGGCGGTATGGCTAAAGAAGGCATGCAGCCTTTCTGCAACATCTACTCGTCTTTCATGCAGCGGGCATACGACAATGTCATCCATGACATCGCCCTGCTCCGCCTCCCCGTCGTCCTTTGTCTGGACCGCGCCGGACTGGTAGGAGAAGACGGACCGACACACCACGGAGTTTTCGACCTGGCCTATTTCCGCCCGATTCCCAACCTGACCATATCTTCACCGATGGACGAACATGAATTGCGCCGCCTGATGTACACGGCACAACTGCCGGACAAAGGTCCGTTCGTTATCCGTTATCCCCGCGGACGCGGCGTACTGGTGGATTGGAAATGTCCGCTGGAAGAAATCCCCGTAGGCAAAGGGCGCAGACTGAAAGAAGGCAAAGACCTGGCAGTCATCACCCTCGGTCCCATAGGCAACGTGGCCGCACGTGCCATAGAGCGTGCGGAGAAGGACAAAGGAATCTCCATAGCCCACTACGACCTGCGTTTTCTCAAGCCGCTCGACGAAGCCCTGCTGCACGAGGTAGGACTCAACTTCCAGCATGTCGTCACCATAGAAGACGGTGTCAAAAAAGGAGGAATGGGCAGTGCCATACTGGAGTTCATGGCGGACAATGACTATATTCCCCATTTCAGACGTATCGGTGTACCCGATGCCTTCATAGAACACGGCACCATACAAGAGTTGCACCATCTTTGCGGAATGGACGAAGAAGGAATCTATAATCAATTGATAATTGATAGTTGAAAATTGACAGTTTGAGCATTTACCCCATATGTCAACTATTAATTATCAACTATCAACGAACTAAAAGTGAAAATAATCATTGCAGGTGCCGGTGCAGTAGGCACACACTTGGCCAAGTTGCTGTCCCGCGAGAAGCAGGACATCATTCTGATGGACGACAACGAAGAGAAGTTGAGCACACTGAACTCCAACTTTGACTTGATGACGGCTACAGCTTCCCCTACCTCCATAAAAGGCTTGAAAGAAGTGGGAGTGGGAGAAGCCGACTTGTTCATAGCCGTCACCCCCGATGAAAGCCGGAACATGACCGCATGCATGCTTGCCAACAATCTGGGAGCACAGAAGACCGTAGCCCGTATTGACAACTACGAATACCTGCTGCCCAAAAACAAGGAATTTTTCCAGAAGCTGGGCGTCGATTCACTCATCTACCCGGAAATGCTTGCCGCCAAAGAGATTGTATCTTCCATCCGTATGAGCTGGGTACGCCAATGGTGGGAATTTTGCGGGGGCGCATTGATTCTGATAGGCGCCAAGATGCGCGAAAAAGCAGAAATCCTGAACATTCCCCTGCATCAGTTGGGCGGACCGGAATTGCCTTATCACGTGGTAGCCATCAAGCGCGGTAACGAAACACTGATTCCCCGTGGTGACGATACCATCAAGCTACATGACATCGTATACTTCACCACCACACGAAAATACGTCCCCTACATCCGCAAGATAGCAGGCAAAGAAGATTATGCCGACGTACGCAATGTCATGATTATGGGTGGAAGCCGCATCGCCGTACGTACCGCACAATATGTTCCCGACTATATGCAGGTGAAAATCGTGGACAACGACCTGAACCGCTGTAACCGCCTGACCGAACTGCTTGATGACAAGACAATGATTATCAACGGCGACGGACGGGATATGGACCTGCTTATGGAAGAGGGACTGAAAAATACGGAAGCCTTCGTTGCCTTGACCGGCAACTCGGAGACTAATATCCTGGCCTGCCTTGCCGCCAAACGCATGGGAGTAAGCAAAACCGTAGCCGAAGTAGAAAATATCGACTATATAGGCATGGCTGAAAGCCTCGACATCGGCACGGTCATCAACAAGAAGATGATTGCTGCCAGCCATATCTACCAGATGATGCTGGATGCCGATGTGAGCAACGTAAAATGCCTCACCTTTGCCAATGCCGATGTAGCGGAGTTTACCGTCAAGGCAGGCTCAAAGATAACCAAACATCCGGTAAAGGATCTCGGCCTGCCCAAAGAGCCACCATCGGCGGACTTATCCGCCAGGGGGAAGGCGTTGTGGTTATGGGTAACACCCTGATACAGCCGGGTGACCATGTAGTGGTATTCTGCCTGAACATGATGATTAAGAAAATCGAAAAATACTTTAACTAATTGAGAATGAGTAGTTGGTAAATGATTAACTTCAAGACAATCATACGGATTATCGGTATTCTGCTATTGCTGGAAACAGTCATGTTTCTGGTCTGTTCGGGCGTGTCCTTCTACTACAGAGAAAGCGATATGCTCGACTTCTGGAAAGCAGGAGGCATCACAGCAGGGGTAGGCTTATTGCTGGCGGCTCTCGGCAAGGGAGGTGAACGACAACTGACGCGCCGTGACGGATATGTACTGGTCAGCTTTGCCTGGGTGGCATTCTCTCTTTTCGGTATGTTGCCTTTCTATATAGGCGGATACATACCCGACATTGCCAATGCATTCTTCGAAACCATGTCCGGTTTCAGCAGTACGGGTGCCACCATCTTGGACGACATCGAGTCACTTCCTCATGGAATACTGTTCTGGCGCGGTATGACACAATGGATAGGCGGTTTGGGAATTATCATGTTCACCATTGCAGTGCTTCCCATCTTCGGGGTCAGCGGCCTGCAGGTGTTTGCCGCCGAAGCCAGCGGTCCCACGCACGACAAGGTGCATCCGCGCATCGGCATCACAGCCAAATGGATATGGAGCATCTATGCCGGCATAACCGCTCTGCTTGTCGGTCTGCTGATGCTTGGAGGTATGGACTGGTTCGACAGTATATGCCATGCCTTTGCTACTACGGGCACGGGTGGTTTCTCCACCAAGCAGGCAAGTGTGGCCTATTACAATTCTCCTTATATAGAATATGTAATCTCCATTTTCATGTTTATTTCCGGCATTAACTTTACGCTATTGCTGTTCTTTGTCAACCGGAAATTCAAGAAGGTAATTGACAATGCCGAGCTGAAATTCTATTTCGGTTCAGTTGTGCTCTTCACTGCCGTCATAGCCATCGTGCTTTACTATACCAGTCCCATGGGGATGGAAGAATCCTTCCGCAAATCCTTGTTCCAGGTAATCTCCCTCCAGACCTCCACCGGTTTTGCGACAGATGACTATATGCAATGGACACCCGTGCTTGTGGGGGCTGCTTACCATCATCATGCTGATGGGAGCGTGTGCAGGCAGTACCACCGGAGGCTTGAAGTGTATACGTATGGTAATTCTTACCAAAGTCTCACGAAACGAGTTCAAACACATCCTACACCCCAATGCCATACTTCCGGTACGGATAAACAAGCAGGTAATCTCTCCCTCCATTGTCTCCACCGTACTGGCTTTTTGTTTTATTTATATCTCCATTATAGTCATCGGCACACTGCTCATGATGGCTATGGGTGTCGGGGCTGAAGAATCAATGGGCTGCGTCATTTCCAGTATCGGTAATATGGGACCCGGATTGGGTGAAACCGGACCTGCCTATTCGTGGAATGCCCTGCCCGATGCAGCTAAATGGCTGTTATCCTTTTTAATGCTTCTGGGTCGTCTTGAGTTATTTACCGTACTGCTGCTTTTCACACCGGATTTCTGGAAACGGAATTGATTTAGGATAAAAAGTGTAAAAATAATCATTTTTTGTTATGCGGGGATAGCAAATTGAACAATACTTATTATATCTTTGCGTCCTTGAAAGAGAGAATTGTGGTATGAAGCAATGCATTAAATACTGTTTAATCATAATCTTTGCAGCCCTATTGCACGACAGTGCAACCGGAGCTGCAGATATTTTGTGCGTTCCTGCCACCCGACAAGCAGAATGCTGTACGCTGTCACAAGCTCCTACCACCCAACAAGCAGTCCAGAAGTTCTACGACTTGTTTTCACCAAACTCCCTCTGCATAGAACATGTGGACCATACGCAAGTACCAACCAACAAAAGCGTACTCCTGCGCATGTACATCTACAAGATGCAGCAGCATGCCTATGCACCGGAATGCGACCGTTTGTTGAATCTGTCTCCTCATCCCGTACCCGACGCGAATTATTACGTGTTCGGGCTAAGAAAGATTATCATTTAGAAGGCCTGCAAGCGCAGACGCTTGCCCCTGACCTCGCCGGACAACAAATCAGAGGTTTTGTCCTCCGGTGCGATGTATCTATTATTATATATCTAAAATCTTATCAGGTTTATGAACTTTACTTTGTTAGTGGTCGTCTTATTGACGGCAATCGCTTTCGTGGGTATCGTCATCGCGCTCTCCAATGCGATAGCACCCCGTTCGTACAATGCACAGAAGATGGAGCCGTACGAGTGTGGTATCCCTACCCGCGGTAAATCGTGGATGCAATTCCGGGTAGGTTACTATCTGTTTGCCATCTTGTTCCTGATGTTCGAAGTGGAAACGGTATTTCTGTTCCCTTGGGCAGTCATCACCCGCGAACTTGGCGTGGCAGGACTTTTCAGTGTTTTATTTTTCCTGATTATATTGATTCTGGGCCTTGCTTATGCCTGGAGGAAAGGAGCTTTGGAATGGAAGTAACAAAGAAACCGAAAATTAAATCTATCCCTTATGAGGAGTTTACAGACAACGAAACGTTGGAGAAACTGGTTCGGGAACTTAATGCCGGAGGCGCCAATGTCGCCCTTGGCGTACTGGACGATTTCGTCAACTGGGGACGCAGCAACTCACTGTGGCCTCTTACGTTTGCAACCAGCTGTTGCGGTATCGAATTCATGGCCCTCGGCGCAGCCCGCTACGATATGGCGCGCTTCGGGTTCGAGGTAGCCCGTGCCAGTCCGCGCCAGGCAGACATGATTATGGTTTGCGGAACAATAACCAACAAGATGGCTCCCGTTCTGAAACGTCTTTACGACCAGATGGCCGATCCGAAATATGTAGTAGCCGTAGGCGGCTGCGCTGTCAGCGGCGGCCCGTTCAAGAAGTCCTACCACGTTGTGAACGGAGTAGACAAGATTTTGCCGGTGGATGTCTACATCCCCGGTTGCCCTCCCCGCCCCGAAGCATTCTACTACGGAATGATGCAGTTGCAGCGTAAAGTAAAAATAGAGAAATACTTCGGTGGAGTAAACAGAAAAGAAGAGAACCACTAATCAGTACTTAAAAATATGGAAATAAAATACATAGAGCCCTCAGTCCTGCACGACGAAATGCTGCGTCTGCGGAAAGAGAAACAAATGGACTTCCTGGAATGCCTCAGCGGTATGGATTGGGGAATACCCGACGAGAAAGACGCACCGGACACCCCCCGCGGACTCGGTGTAGTCTATCTGTTGGAATCTACTGTTACTGGCGAACGGATAGCGGTACGCACCGCCACTCTAAACCGGGAACATCCCGAACTTCCTTCCGTCAGCGATATCTGGAAAGCTGCGGATTTCAACGAGCGCGAAGTCTACGACTTTTACGGCATCGTTTTCATCGGTCATCCGGATATGCGCCGACTCTATCTGCGCAATGACTGGGTAGGCTATCCCATGCGTAAAGACAATGAGCCGGAAAAAGATAATCCGTTGCGTATGGACAACGAAGAAACGGTGGACACCACCATGGAATTGGAGCTGAATCCCGACGGTAGCATCAAGAATAAGGACGCAACTCTTCGGCGACGACGAATATGTGGTGAACATCGGTCCCCAACACCCCGCCACCCACGGCGTAATGCGCTTCCGCGTATCGCTGGAGGGTGAAATCATCAACAAAATCGATGCCAACTGCGGATATATCCACCGGGGTATCGAAAAGATGTGCGAAAGCCTTACATACCCGCAGACACTGGCGCTAACCGACCGTCTGGACTACCTGGGCGCTCACCAGAACCGCCATGCCTTGTGTATGTGTATCGAAAAAGCCATGAGCATAGAGGTAAGCGAACGTGTGCAGTACATACGTACCATCATGGACGAGTTGCAGCGCATCGACTCGCACCTGCTTTTCTACTCCTGTCTGGCAATGGACCTCGGTGCGCTAACCGCCTTCTTCTACGGCTTCCGCGACCGTGAAAAAATCCTCGACATCTTCGAGGGACCTGCGGCGGACGCCTCATCATGAACTACAACACGATTGGTGGCGTGCAGGCAGACATTGCTCCCGGCTTCGTAAAGAAAGTGAAGGAGTTTATCCCCTACCTGCGCGGCATCCTGCACGAATATCACGACGTATTCACCGGGAACATCATTGCCCAGCAACGTCTGAAAGGTGTGGGTATACTCTCACGGGAAGATGCCATCGCCTTTGGAGCTACCGGAGGCACCGGACGCGCCAGCGGATGGGCCTGCGACGTGCGTAAGCGTATGCCATATGCCGTATATGACAAGGTGGACTTTAAAGAAATCATCCGCACCGAAGGCGATTCATGGGCACGCTACCTCATCCGTATGGACGAAATCTGGAGAGCCTGAAAATCATCGAACAGCTGATAGACAATATCCCCGAAGGTGCATACCAGGAGAAGATGAAACCGATTATCCGCGTACCGGAAGGTACCTACTACGCTGCCGTAGAAGGCAGCCGCGGCGAGTTCGGCGTATTCCTTGAGAGCCACGGCGACAAGACACCCTACCGCCTGCACTTCCGCAGCACGGGCTTGCCATTGGTATCTACCGTAGATACGATTTGCCGCGGAGCTAAGATCGCCGACCTTATTGCCATTGGCGGAACATTGGATTATGTAGTACCAGATATTGACAGATAAAAGGATTTACGATTTGACAATTTACAATTTACCATGCGGAATTACAGCGCAGCCAAATTATAAATTGTACATTGTGAATTGTAAATCAAAAAGCGCCTCGTAAATTGTAAATAGTAAATTGTAAATAGTAAATGAACAACGTGTTTGACTTTAGTATAGTAACCAATTGGATTCACCAGATGCTGACCTCCCTCATGCCGGAAGGTCTGGCGGTGTTTCTTGAATGTGTAGTGATAGGCGTATGCATCATCCTGATGTATGCAGTGCTTGCCATTATCCTGATTTACATGGAGCGCAAGATATGCGCCTTTTTCCAATGCCGCCTCGGTCCGATGCGTGTAGGAAAATGGGGATTGCTCCAAGTGCCGTGCGACGTTATCAAGATGTTGACCAAGGAAATCATCGACCTGAAGTTCTCCGACCGATTCCTCTACAACCTGGCACCGTTCATGGTCATCATCGCTTCTTTCCTGACATTTGCCTGCCTGCCCATCAACAAGGGATTGGAGGTATTGGACTTCAACGTGGGCGTGTTCTTCCTGCTTGCCGCTTCGAGCATCGGCGTGGTAGGTATCCTGCTTGCCGGCTGGAGTTCCAACAATAAGTTCTCGCTTATCGGAGCCATGCGAAGCGGTGCGCAAATCATCAGCTACGAACTCTCCTGCGGACTGAGCATCCTGACGATGGTAGTGTTGATGGGTACGATGCAGTTCTCCGAAATCGTAGCCGGACAAGCCGACGGCTGGTTCATCTTCAAAGGACATATCCCGGCTCTGATAGCTTTCATCATCTACCTCATTGCCGGCAATGCGGAAACCAACCGCGGTCCCTTCGACTTGCCCGAAGCCGAAAGCGAGCTGACGGCAGGCTATCATACGGAATACTCCGGTATGGGCTTCGGCTTCTTCTACCTGGCAGAATATTTGAATCTGTTTATCGTAGCCTCCGTGGCAGCCACCATCTTCCTGGGAGGCTGGATGCCGCTACACATCGTGGGCCTGGACGGCTTCAACGCAGTGATGGATTACATTCCGGGATTTGTATGGTTCTTCGGAAAGGCCTTCTTCGTAGTGTTCCTGCTGATGTGGATAAAGTGGACTTTCCCGCGTCTGCGTATCGACCAGATTCTGAACCTCGAGTGGAAGTATCTGGTTCCCATCTCTATGGTGAACTTGATTTTGATGGTATTAATTGTAGTATTTAAATTGCATTTCTAACCGGCGTAGCGCCGGAGCAAGATTTCCTTGCGGATAATTTTAATAAAGGCAAAAGTAATGAAAGAAAAGAACTCTTATATCGGCGGACTCATACACGGCGTCACTTCTCTGCTGACAGGTATGAAGACAACCATGACCGTATTCTGCCGACGAAAGACTACCGAACAATATCCGGAAAACCGCTCGACATTGAAACTCTCCGACCGTTTCCGTGGCACGCTGACCATGCCCCATAATGATAAAAATGAACATCGGTGTGTAGCTTGCGGCTTGTGCCAGACGGCTTGCCCCAACGACACCATCAAGGTGACGAGCCAGACGATAGAAACGGAAGACGGCAAGAAAAAGAAGATATTGGCGAAGTACGAATACGATCTCGGTTCGTGCATATTCTGCCAGCTCTGCGTCAATGCCTGCCCGCACAATGCCATTACGTTCGACCAGGATTTTGAACATGCAGTGTTCGACCGCACGAAACTGGTCATGACGCTGAACCGTCCGGGCAGCCATGTAGAAGAAAAAAAGAAACCCGCTACTCCCAAAGAAGAGACAACAAAGTAATTCGTTAATAGTAACTTGTAATTAAACAACATGGAAATAACTCTTGAAACAATAGTATTTTACTTCCTTGCGGCCTTCATCAGCGTATTCTCCATACTGACGGTAACCACCAGACGCATGGTACGTTCGGCCACATACCTGCTGTTCGTACTTTTCGGCACGGCAGGCATCTACTTCTGCTGGGATATACGTTCCTCGGTTCGGTACAGATTATGGTCTATGCGGGCGGTATCGTCGTGCTCTACGTCTTCTCCATTCTGCTCACCAGCGGCGAAGGCGATGTCATCGAGAAGTTAAAGCGCAGCAGGTTCCTTGCCGGGCTGGGTGCCACCGTGGGCGGTGCCATCATCGTAGTATTCATCACTTTGAAGCATAAGTTCATTGCCACCACCGACGTGGAACCTTTGGAGGTCAACATCAAGACCATCGGCCACCACATGCTGAGCGGCGACAAGTACGGTTACCTATTGCCCTTCGAGGCCGTCAGCATCCTGCTATTGGCATGTATCGTAGGCGGATTGTTAATAGCACGTAAAAGATAAGATTTATGATACACATGGAATATTACCTGATAGTCTCGGCTATCATGTTCTTCGCCGGCATCTACGGGTTCTTTACCCGCCGCAATACGTTGGCGATACTGATCAATTGAGTTGATACTGAATGCTACGGACATCAACTTCGCGGTATTCAACCGTTTCCTATTCCCCGGCGGACTGGAAGGTTACTTCTTCTCCCTGTTCTCCATTGCCATCTCGGCAGCCGAAACGGCCGTGGCCATTGCCATCATGATTAACATCTATCGCAATATCCGCAGCATACAGGTGAACAAGCTGGATGAGATGAAATGGTAAGAGCCAAAATCGCCAAACGATGTTTCTTGAATAGTAATAATTGATAAACATAGTATATATGGAATATACAATATTAATCCTTCTGCTCCCTTTCCTCTCTTTCCTCGCCCTGGGACTTGGAGGTAAATGGATGTCGCACCGCATTGCCGGCCTTATCGGAACTGCAGTACTGGGCCTGGTCGCAGTGCTTTCCTATCTCACCGCAGGAATGTACTTCAGCGCTCCCCGCCTTGCTGACGGTACGTACGAGACGCTGATGCCCTATAACTTCAAATGGCTGCCCTTCACAGAAAGCCTCAGTATCGACATGGGCATTCTGCTTGACCCGATTTCGGTCATGATGCTCGTAGTCATCAGCACCGTTTCGCTGCTAGTACACATATACTCTTTCGGCTATATGAAAGGCGAACGCGGCTTCCAGCGCTACTACGCTTTCCTCTCGCTGTTTACGATGTCCATGCTCGGACTGGTGGTGGCTACGAATATCTTCCAGATGTATCTTTTCTGGGAGTTGGTGGGCGTGTCCTCCTATCTGCTGATTGGTTTCTACTATACGAAACCCGCAGCTATTGCTGCTTCGAAGAAAGCATTTATCGTTACCCGTTTTGCTGACCTAGGTTTCCTTATAGGTATCCTTGTCTATGGATATTATGCCGGCACATACACCTTCAGCCCCAATGAGATGGCGCTGGCAAAGGGCGGTGCGGCCATGATTCCGCTTGCCTTGGGACTGATGTTCATCGGTGGAGCCGGCAAGAGCGCCATGTTCCCGCTGCACATCTGGCTGCCCGATGCCATGGAAGGTCCTACTCCGGTGAGCGCACTGATTCATGCCGCTACGATGGTGGTGGCAGGCGTATACCTGGTGGCACGCATGTTCCCGCTGTTCATCGACTATGCTCCCACGTGCTGCACCTCGTGGCCTATGTAGGCGCATTCACCGCATTCTATGCCGCCAGCGTGGCTTGTGTGCAGAGTGACATCAAGCGTGTACTCGCCTTCTCCACCATCTCGCAGATAGGCTTTATGATGGTAGCGCTCGGCGTATGTACATCCACAGACCCGCACGAAGGCGGACTGGGTTATATGGCAGGCATGTTCCACTTGTTTACGCACGCCATGTTCAAGGCGTTGCTGTTCCTCGGAGCGGGAAGCATCATCCATGCGGTGCACAGCAACGAGATGTCTGCCATGGGCGGACTGCGAAGTACATGCCGGTTACGCACATCACTTTCCTCATAGCCTGCCTTGCCATTGCCGGCATCCCCCGTTCTCCGGATTCTTCTCCAAGGACGAGATACTGACGGCCTGCTTCCGGTTCAGCCGTCATGGGATGGATTATGACAGTGATTGCAGCCATGACAGCATTCTATATGTTCCGTCTTTATTATGGTATCTTTTGGGCCGGCTCAGAGCCGGGACAAAAGTCGGCAAGTGATGGGGGCGACAGCCACGTGCCTCACCCCCACGAGAGTCCTCTGGCGATGACCCTGCCCCTGATGCTCCTTGCTGTGGTTACGATAGTTGCCGGTTTCATTCCTTTCGGCCACTTCATCAGCTCCAACGGCGAAGCCTATAACATCCACCTTGACTGGAGCGTGGCAGGTACAAGTATCGCCGTAGCGGTGGTTTCCATAGCCATTGCCACCTACATCTATGCAGGTAGCCGACAGCCCGTTGCCGATACATTGGCACACCGTTTCAACGGCTTGTGGACGGCAGCCTATCACCGCTTCTACCTCGATGAGGTCTACCAGTTCATCACCCACCGCATCATCTTCGGCTGCATCAGCCGCCCCATTGCCTGGTGGGACCGTCATGTGGTGGACGGCTTCTTCGATTTCCTTGCCTGGAGCGCCAATGCCACCAGCGACGAGATACGCGGCCTGCAAAGCGGACGCATCCAGCAATATACATTTGTATTCCTGCTGGGCACGCTGGCACTGATACTGCTACTATTGCTATAACCCGAGATTTTTCAATCGTAAATCGTAAATCGTTAAATCGTAAATATAAAGATGAATTTCTTATCCATATTCGTACTCATCCCCTTGCTGATGCTGTTGGGCCTCTGGCTCAGCCGTAATATCGCACAAATACGCGCGGTGATGGTGACCGGTGCATCGGCTCTGCTGGTTCTTTCTGCAGCATTGACCGTGATGTACCTCAATGCACGCCACGCTGGTGCCACGGATGAAATGCTGTTCCGTGCCGATGTAGCCTGGTATCCCGCCCTCAACATCCACTATTCCGTAGGGGTGGACGGCATCTCGGTAGCCATGCTGCTGCTCTCGGCCATTATCGTGTTTACGGGTACATTCGCTTCCTGGAGTCTGCAACCACTGACCAAAGAATATTTCCTGTGGTTCACCTTGCTCTCGATCGGTGTGTTCGGTTTCTTCATCTCGACCGACCTGTTCACCATGTTCATGTTCTACGAGGTAGCGCTCATCCCATGTACCTGCTTATTGGCGTATGGGGCTCGGGACGCAAGGAGTACTCTGCCATGAAACTGACGCTGATGCTGATGGGCGGCTCCGCCTTCCTGCTTATCGGTATCCTGGGTATCTACTACGGTAGCGGCGCCACCACCATGAACCTATTGGAGATAGCCCAGACTGCACAATATCCCTGTGGAGCAACAACGTATCTGGTTCCCGCTTACCTTCCTCGGTTTCGGCGTGCTGGGCGCTCTGTTCCCGTTCCACACCTGGAGCCCCGACGGTCACGCATCCGCACCGACCGCTGTCTCTATGCTGCATGCAGGCGTATTGATGAAGCTGGGCGGCTACGGCTGTTTCCGCATAGCCATGTACCTGATGCCCGAAGCCGCACAGGAGCTCGGCTGGATATTCCTCGTACTTACGGGAATCTCCGTAGTGTACGGCGCATTCTCCGCTTGCGTGCAGACCGACCTGAAGTACATCAATGCCTACTCTTCCGTCAGCGCATTGCGGACTGGTGTTGTTCGCCATCCTGATGATGAACCGGACGGCCTGTACGGGTGCCGTGCTGCAAATGCTCTTTCCCACGGACTGATGACCGCCCTGTTCTTCGCCCTTATCGGTATGATATACGGACGTACCCATACACGTGACGTCCGCGAACTCTCCGGTCTGATGAAGATTATGCCCTTCCTGGCCGTCTCCTACGTCATCGCCGGTCTGGCCAACCTCGGTCTGCCCGGACTCAGCGGTTTCATTGCCGAAATGACAATCTTCAACGGCGCTTTCCAACATCCCGATACCTTCCACCGCGTGTGGACGGTCATTGCATGCAGCTCCATCGTGATTACGGCAGTCTATATCCTGCGACTGGTAGGAAAGATTCTCTACGGCACCTGCACCAACAAGCATCACCTCACCTTGAGCGACGCTACCTGGGATGAACGCACAGCGGTCATTATCCTCATCGCATGCGTTGCCGCCCTCGGTATGGCACCATGGTGGATTAGCGGCATGATTGGAGACAGCGTGCTGCCAATAACTGATTTATTTACGATTTGACGATTTACGATTGATAAATGACTTGTAAATCCCAAGAGTAACCTCAATCGTAAATCGTAAAATCGTAAATCCCAAGAGTAATTTCAATCGTAAATCGTAAATCGTAAAATCGTAAATAGATATGGATTATTCCCAATTCCTCCTGCTCAAAGAAGAGCTTTCGCTGATATTGGTCATCGTCATCCTTTTTGTCGCCGACCTCTTCATGAGTCCGGATGCGCACAAGCATGACGGCAAGCCGATGTTGAACACCATGCTGCCTGTTGCTCTGCTGACCATACACACACTTATCACCATCGTTCCCGGTCCTGTGGCAGATGCTTTCGGCGGCATGTATCACAATCAGCCGATACAGAGCATCGTGAAATCCATCCTCAGTATAGGTACACTGATTGTATTCCTGATGGCGCACGAATGGATGCGCCGTCCAGACACTGCCATCAAACAAGGTGAGTTCTACATTCTGACACTCTCCACCCTGCTGGGTATGTACTTCATGATTTCCGCCGGGCACTTCCTGATGTTCTTCATCGGACTGGAAACGGCCAGCATCCCTATGGCTGCGCTGGTGGCTTTTGACAAGTACCGCCACCACTCTGCCGAGGCAGGCGCCAAATATATTCTCACGGCACTGTTCTCCAGCGGATTGCTGCTATACGGATTATCTTTGATTTACGGTACGGTAGGCACGCTCTACTTTGCCGACATACCGGCACGCCTCACCGGCGACCCGTTGCAGATTATGGCATTCGTATTCTTCTTCTCCGGCATGGGATTCAAGATCTCGCTGGTGCCTTTCCACCTGTGGACGGCCGACGTATACGAAGGCGCTCCAAGTACGGTGACAGCCTATCTGAGTGTCATCTCTAAAGGCTCTGCCGCTTTCGTGCTGATGGCTATTCTCATCAAGGTATTCGCACCGATGGCGGCGCAATGGCAGGAAGTACTCTACTGGGTTATCATCGCCTCTATCACGCTCGCCAACCTCTTTGCACTGCGTCAGGAGAACCTGAAACGGTTGATGGCGTTCTCCAGTATCTCGCAAGCCGGTTACATCATGCTGGGTGTTATCAGCGGAACGTCGCTGGGTATGACGTCGCTGGTGTACTACGTACTGATTTACCTGTTTGCCAACCTCGCCGTCTTTACCGTTATCACGATTGTGGCACTGCGGGCAGGCAAGTTCACACTTGAAGACTATAACGGGCTGTATACCACTAATCCGAAGTTGGCGTTCCTTATGACGCTGGCACTGTTCTCGCTGGCAGGTATTCCGCCGTTCGCAGGCTTCTTCTCGAAGTTCTTCATCTTTGCGGCGGCATTTGAAAGCGGTTTTCATCTGCTGGTGTTCATTGCCCTTATCAATACAATCAAGTTCCTTGCACCCGCAACCGGGGATTATCGCCGTGATAAGCATCGTCACTCCGCATATAATGAGGCAGGCTGGGACCGAACAATACCACATCGCCTTCCGAAAAACGCTCTATGCAATCGCCCACAAAGCAACGGCCGCAGCTTTTCTTCACATAGATTATTTCGTACTGGCTGTGGAAATGCCAGGGGTAAGTGAAGCGGTCGTAGTCGTAATAGCGCGCCTTTATCGGGTTGGACTCCGATATCTGGAGCTGTTCGTTTATTATCTGTCTCATAACACTGCCTGATGTTGATACGGCATCTCCCGGTTTGCCGAGCCGCATCCTATCCTTACACAAAGATAGCGAATAATAACAATAAGTCTGCGGGAAAAAAAGAAAATACAAAGGGAAACGGAAAGAATACCCCGGTTGGTACGGAGCATACCAATCGGTGGCAGGAGACGTACCGAAGCGTGGTATGAACTGTACCAAAGGCAGGTATTATATTGGTAGTTATATACTATTGATTTAAAGCCGTTTACTTCGTTGCAAAGGTTGCTATCCTATTATTCTTTCAATACACGCAAATATCTGCAAACATCCTGCAAATATCCGTTTATATACAAACTGTTTTAGTGCCTACATTTGCAGTAAATAATCATTTTAAATCATTAATACAAAAAGAAGTATGGAAAAGACTTGGAGATGGTTCGGTAAGAAAGACAAAATAACGCTCGATATGCTTCGGCAAATCGGTGTGGAAGGGATAGTTACCGCCTTGCACGATGTGCCCAACGGCGAAATCTGGACAGAAGAGGCCATCAACGATTTAAAGACATATATCGAGTCCTATGGCTTGCGCTGGTCGGTTGTGGAGAGCCTGCCCGTATGCGAGGCCATTAAATATGCCGGACCGGAACGCGAACAACTGATAGAGAACTACAAAATCAGTCTTGCCAATCTGGGCAAATGCGGCGTAAAGACCGTATGCTATAACTTCATGCCCGTTATCGACTGGATACGCACGGATTTGCAACACCCCTGGGCAGACGGAACCTCATCGCTCTACTTCGACCGGGTGCGCTTTGCCTATTTCGACCTGCGCATTCTGCAACGTGAGGGAGCCGAAAAGGATTACTCCGCCGAAGAGCTGGCTAAAGTGAGCGAACTGGACAAGACCATCACCGAAGCCGAAAAAGACAGCCTTGTCGATGCGATTATCGTAAAGACGCAGGGATTCGTAAACGGCAACATCAAGGAAGGCGACAAGAATCCGGTGAATATATTCAGGAATCTGCTGGCTTTGTACAAAGGTATCGACCGCGATGCGCTCCGCGAGAACATGCGGTATTTCCTTGCCGCCATCATGCCGGTGTGCGAGGAGTACGGCGTAAATATGTGCGTACATCCCGACGACCCGCCTTTCCAGGTACTGGGCTTGCCACGTATCGTGACCAACGAAGAGGACATCGCCTGGTTCCTGAATGCAGTGGATAATCCACACAACGGACTGACGTTCTGTGCCGGCTCGCTCAGCGCGGGAGAGCATAACGATACCCGCGAACTCGCCAGGAAGTTTGCATCACGCACCCACTTTGTGCATCTGCGCAGCACCGCAGCCATGCCGGGCGGCAACTTCATAGAAAGCTCCCACCTGACGGGACGCGGTCACCTCATCGACCTTATCCGCATCTTCGAGCAAGAAAACCCGAACCTGCCCATGCGTGTAGACCACGGACGGATGATGCTGGGCGATGAGGACAAGGGATATAATCCCGGCTATTCATTCCACGGCCGTATGCTGGCGCTGGCACAGGTGGAAGGTATGATGGCAGTGGTACAAGACGAAATGAAACAGAAGGAAACACAAGCATAAAATATACAATATAGATACGTGAAGCAGAAGACAATAAAGTATGAGGGGGTATACGCTTCATGCTTTATGCCCGTGCTTCCCCGTATAAAAAAGAAAAGAAAGAAAAAAGGAGACAAAGATTATGAACGAACAATTCAGTATTGCAGGTAAAGTAGCGGTCATCACCGGTGCAGGTGGTGTATTGGGTGGCAGCATTGCCAAGTGTTTTATGCAACAAGGCGCTAAAGTCGTAGCGGTAGACATCCGTCAGGAACAACTGGACAAGCGTGTAGAGGAACTGAAAACCTATGGTGAAGATGTAATCGGTATCGTCGGTAACGTGCTGGACATCGCCAGTCTTGAGAAACTTGCCGATGACATCGTTGCCAAGTGGGGACGTATCGACATTCTGCTCAACATTGCCGGCGGCAATATGCCGGGCGCAACTCTGGCTCCCGACCAGCACTTCTACGACATGGACATCTCCTGCTGGGAGAAAGTGACCAATCTGAACATGAACGGAACCGTTTACCCGTCTTTAGTGTTCAGCAAAGTGATGGCTAAGCAAGGTAAGGGCTGCATCGTCAACGTATCTTCCATGGCAGCTTACAGCGCCATCACCCGCGTTCCGGGCTATTCGGCAGCCAAGACAGCCGTTGCCAACTTTACCCAATGGCTGGCAAGCGAACTGGCACTGAAATACGGAGACGGTATCCGCGTCAATGCCATCGCCCCGGGCTTCTTCATCGGCGACCAGAACCGCGCCGTACTCATCAACCCCGACGGCTCACTGACCGACCGCAGCAAGAAAGTATTGGCCAAAACCCCGATGAAACGCTTCGGCGACATCAACGAATTGAACGGCGCCGTACAGTTCCTGTGCAGCGATGCCGCCAGCTTCGTTACAGGCGCATTGCTTCCTATCGACGGCGGTTTCAGCGCATTCAGCGGAGTATAACCCCGTCAATCTTCGATTGTTTATTTTACCGGAAAGAAACACAAAGAGAAGGCTCTCTACCCCAATTGGCAGAGAGCCTTCTTCTCTTCACTGTATTATAAACTTATAATGGATGCCGATTAATATCCGGGATTCTGTTCCGCTTTCTTTTCTTCAGGAGTCAACGCATGACCGTCCTTTTGGATAGCATCCAGATAGGTTTGCGGAATAGGACGCAAATTATGACGTTCCTGAATATTGGGTGCAGCATCCGGATTAAATGCTTTGGCGCGTTCGACCAAAGTCAACGTTCTTGATAAATCCTGCCAACGATGAAATTCACCGCAAAGTTCACGAGAACGTTCGTTCAGTAACAGACACAGCATACGGTCATAATCCGTACTATACCCCAATTTACTGATAATAGCCTCATCTTCGGTCGGCAAGTTGTGAATATCCGTAATCTTTAAGTCTGTAGCAGACTTAATGTTTCTGTCGATATTGTTGGACTCATAATAAGAATTCTCTGCAAAATAAGAATTCACACCGTCATCCTTATATCCCAACGCTTTATCATTATAGGCAGCACCACCATCGCAATATGCAGAACGGTCTTCTCCTGCTTTATAAGCGGCACGTGCGCGAAGATCATTGATATAGCCTAAAGCATCAGGATACTTACCTTGACGAATCAACACTTCGGCTGCAATCAAATAGGTTTCACCCAAACGAGCAAGAATACCGTCGCGGAAACCGACACGACTGTCTCTCGATTCACGGGAACCGTCAATATACTTATTCAACGTACAATAACGATTAGTATAATCATATAAAGCCTCATCATCTTCTCCGTTGCGGTCTTTCGGATAAGCTACAAACACTGTCGGAATTGTTTTCCCCGTCTTGTCATAAGTCACCTGATTGTTAAGCTGTACAGCATCAAAACGAGTGTCACCGGGACGGTTAATTACATACATGATACCCAAATCACCGTGTGCGTATCCGGAACCTTTTTGCGGATTGTTCACCGCATATTTCGTTTTAAAACTTTTCCAGAAACGAGAGTCATCGACCATATCATACACATTGTACATATAATAAGTGGTTCTAAGACGTTGATACTCGCGTTCACCGGCAATATCACGTTGCATTTGCGGCAAATCTTTGTATACGGAAACATAATAGAGATGACACTGATTACCATTAGCTCCTTCCGTTGCTTTGTCAGAAGAGAACTGAGCTGCCAAAATTATTTCATCCAGTTGCTCATTTGCACCGTTCGGCTCAGTATAATTCCACAAATCTGCATAATTCGGAGCTAAACTACGATGAGATATAACCTCTTGCGCCAAACGTAATGCTTCTTTCAAATCATCCTCTTTCGTTGCGCTGTTCCAATCATCATTTATCTCACTGGCACGCAACAAATATGCTTTGGCAAGAAAATGCGCTGCTGCATCTTTCGTCATCTTTCCTGTCATGGGAGCTGTTTCGGGCAGATACTTATAAGCGTCTTTTAAGTCACTGATCACCTGTTGCAATGTTTCTTCGGCAGTAGCGCGAGAAAATTCACGTTCCGGAGTTTCGCTCGGAGTAAGTTTCAAAGGAACTCCCCCATACTGAGATACCAGTTTCAGATAATTGAACCCGCGCAGGAAATAAGCTTCTCCCATATAAGTATTCTTATTGTCTGCTTTGTAACTATCCGGAGTAACCTTACTCAATAGCAGATTGGCATTGTTGATACCGATATACATGCCATCCCAAACTTCATACATATTGGTAGAGTTGCTGACAATCGATGACTGGAAGTTTCCATCATAATTATTCCAGGAAGCATTAGAACCGTCGCCACCTACACGAAACTCATCCGTACCATAGTTAGTAGTGGCACATGCCCACTCTTTTGCAAAATGGAAACGTAAATTATAGTAAAGGCTAACTTCCAAACGGTCGATACCTTCTTGAGTATCGAAGAAATCTGTATTCTGCTGAGTAGTCAACTCCTCATCCAGAAAATCACTGCAAGAAGTCATCGGACCTACCAAAGTCAAGGCCAACAAGCCAAATGTTATTTTTTTATGTAGTTTCATAATCATAATACTTTTAATGACATTTAAAATCCAACATTCAAACCAATTGTGAATCCACGGTTCCAAGTAGAAGTAAACGCTTGCGAAGCATCCAATTCCAAGAAATCAATATTAGAGAAAATTCGTCCCGGATTCTTGGCTTGTACATAAACCTTTAAATTAGATAAATTCCACTTTTTGATGAGCGTCTGCGGGAAAGTGTAACCCAAAGATATGTTACGTACTTTCAGAAATGAACCGTTCTTATAACCTACAATACGATAATAAGGGTCTCCACCGCCAATATTGTAAATAGGTTTCTGATATTCTGCATTCTTGTTGTTTTCGTTATAATAATTTATCTTACGCTGCATATAACGTCCACCCTGCCATTCACCGCCGGTATCTACCATATAATCGAAGCGTCCGTACATCATAACAGAGAGGTCGAAATTCTTGTAAGTAAATGTATTCGTCATGCCAAAAGTCCAACGGGGACGAGTATGTCCTATGATTACACGATCGTCATTCGGGTCGATTTTATAATCACCATTTTGGTCTATCGGACGTACCATACCTGCTTGGAATGAATGCCCTTTGGCATTGAACTTAGCCATTTCGGCAGCGTCTTCTTCTTTCCAAAGTCCGCCACACTCGTAACCGTAAATTACCCCCAACGCCTGTCCTATAAACCAATTATTATTTATATCGTCCTCTTTACCATTTGCCAATTCATCAATCTTGTCTTTCTGCCATGCAGCATTAATACTGGTAGACCATTCAAAATCACGTGTTTTGACGTTAACGGTATTCAACGTTATATCCACACCTATATTGGATGTTTTACCTACATTGGCATACGTATTAGTATAACCATTCAATGAAGGAATTGTCATTGCCATCAACAAATCAGTAGTACGTGAAGTATAGAAATCAAGAACTCCCGAAATTCGTCCGTTTAAAACCGAGTAGTCAAGACCGATGTTATACTGCGTGGTCTTCTCCCAAGACAAATTCTTATTGGCCATTGCCACAGCTCCATCTTTAATCAATGGTTCCGAAGCGGCATAACCGGGAGCAAGCGCAGAACCGAACGGATAATAGAGCGAAACTATAGCACCCTTCGTCTGATAAGGGTCGATAGCCGAATTACCGGTAACACCAACACCCAAACGGAATTTCAACTGGTTTAACCAAGTAACATCTTTCAGAAACTCTTCCTGATCAAGACGCCAACCCAAAGCCGCACTGGGGAAGAAAGCCCACTTATTGCCTTCTGCAAGCTGTGAAGCACCATCCCAACGACCGGAAACTGTCAATAAGTACTTATTATTATAGTCATAGTTCACACGGAACATATAAGAAAGGAGCTGTTTCTCAATCAGTCCGCTATTCCACTCATCCAGCAAAGAGACATTTTCTTTTGATAACGCATTCCATTTCGCACTTTCCAAAGGAATGCCTTCTGCCGCCATAGAGGATTCTTCGTAGTGATACCCTGTAGCACTTTGCAATAAAGTAAGTCCCACTGAATGTTTTCCAAATTCTTTGTCATAGTAAATCAAGTTATCCAACGTCCAGGAAAAGTCAGACTGGTTAGACAAGGAAGCGCGATTCTTACCTTCACTGCTAATTGACTCTTCATTACGGAATGTACCGTTTCTATAATAACGGAAATCCGGTCCGAAATTAAAACGATATCTAAGGCCTTTTAAAGGAGCGTAAATTTCACCTAAATCCAATTGAGCATACAAACTACCGATAGCACGGAACATACGACGTTCATTCTGACTGTTGTTCCATTCATTCATTACATTCTTTACTTTATCATCACCACCGGGATATTCAATACGGTTGCCATCCTCATCATAAGGTGAAGCATAAGGGAACAAACTGGTAGATGCTGCATATAAGTTAGAAGGCATACCCTTTATCAACTGACCGACAGAACTTGCAGACGAACCATATTGCTGTTCACTAAACGTACCATTAACATTCAATCCTAAATTAAACCATTTAGTAGGCTTCAAATCCAAACTCAGTTTTGTAGTATAACGAGTATAAGACTGCCCTTTCACCGTACCCTCATTATCCAAATAGCCGATAGACGCATAACCTTTCATCTTGTCCGTACCTCCACTGGCACTCAACGTGTGTTCATGGGTAACTCCGGTCTGCGTAACCATATCACACCAATCCGTATTAGGCACGCGAGAGCCGTCCCAAGTACCACCTGCCCAGCCTTTTTCAATGTTTTTCCAAGCCGTAGGGTCTGTAGCACCTAAAAAGATCTCATAATCGTTCTCTTTAGTGGGCTGGTCTCCTCGAGGATATTTGGAAGGATTCAGATAGTAATAAGACCAACGACGCCAATCGATATACTCTGCAGAGTTCATCATTTCGGAATAGTCCTGCAGGTTTTCGATAGTAACCGTACCGGAGTAGTTCAAAGACATCTTACCCTCCTTACCGGATTTGGTAGTAACCAGAATAACGCCATTAGCACCACGAGAACCGTAAATAGCCGTAGCAGAGGCGTCTTTCAATACATCAATAGACTCAATGTCCTGCGGATTCAAAGTTTCAATACCACTATTGGACATCAAAGGAATACCATCCACTACATATAGCGGGGTATTGCTGGCGCTCAAGGAACGCACACCGCGCACGTTAATCGTTCCCACTTCGCCCGGACGCTCATTGCTGACAATGTCTACACCGGCTGCCTTGCCCTGCATAGCTTCAAAGGCGTTGGCTACCGGACGTGAATTCAGTTCCTCGGAACCTACACGAATCATGGCGCCGGTAACGTCCGATTTCTTCTGAACGCCATAGCCTACTACCACTACCTCATCCAGCATTTCGTTGTCTTCTACAAGCACCACTTTAAGATTGGTCTTGTTCTTAACGGAGATTTCCTGAGTCTTGTAGCCGATATAACTGATCTGGATAACTCCCGCTTCGGGCACATCATTCAGTGTGAACTTACCGTCAATGTCAGTAATAATTCCGTTCGTTGTCCCTTTGACAAGAACACTGGCACCAATGATGGATTCACCGTTTCCGTCTACTACAAGTCCTGTGATTGTTTTGTTTTGCGCGAATGCGCACAAGGTTGCTGCGAAGGCAAAGAGCATAAACAGCACCTGACGCTTGAGTATACTCATAAAATATACTCCTTCTTTCTTCCTGCTTCTCATAGAATAATCTTGGTTTAATTTTCTTCCTTATTTTATTCCTCACACTTTCCGTCATGGCTGCCACGGCGGGAACCGTCAAAGGGACAATCACCGACCGACAAACCAAAGAGCCGCTGACGGGAGCCACCGTGCAAGTAAGCGGAACAGCACAAGGCGCCGTCGCCGATTTGGATGGTAACTATACACTGGAGCTGAAAAACGGGACCTATACCCTCACCGTCCGTTACATCGGCTACAAAGACATGACGATAAATGCCGTAGAGATAAAGGGTGAAACCGTGCTGAACTTCGACATGGAGCCGGACACGCAAACCTTGGGCGAAGTGCAGGTCACCGCCAAGAAGAACCTCGAAGGCGAACGCGCCTTGCAGATGGAACGGCAAAAAGCGACCCTCGCCATCGAAAACCTCGGTTCCAAAGAGATGTCCCTCAAAGGCATCGGCAATGTGGAAGAAGGAGTAAAGAAAATAACGGGTATCTCCATCGCCAGCGCCGGACAACTTATCGTCCGCGGACTGGGTGACCGCTACAGCACCACCACGCTGAACGGACTGCCCATCGCCTCGCCCAACCCGGACAACAAGCTGGTGCCGCTCGACCTGTTCCCCTCGTCCACCGTACAGAACATCACCGTCAGCAAAGTGTATGACGCAGCCGCCTTTGCCGACTACAGCGGTGCGCACATCAACATCAGCACCAAAGAAAACATACCGGAAGATTTCTTCCAACTGAGCCTCAACACGGGCGGGAAGTTCAACACCTTAGGCAAAGACCGCTATCAGATGGACCGCAGCGGTTCGCTCTTGAAGACACCCGGCGTAGACGCGGCCGCCCTCGACATGCCCTTGATGGAGTTTGACAAATACGTGAAGACCCACAATATCTTCGATACCTCCTTTGCCGCCAGCAAGAAGAGCTCGTTGCCCGAACTGGGCGGAAACCTCGGTTTCGGCAAGAACTTCGGTATAGGCAACCAGACACTCAGCCTGCTTGCCTCCTTCAGCGCCAGCAACGGCTACCAAAACATGGAAGATGCCTTCTACAAGACACTCGAAGCCACCGGCACCGTGCAGGACGACTTCTCCTACGACAGCTTTGCGCAGGAACTGAAGCTCGCCGCCCTCGGTTACCTGGGCTATACCCTGCGCCGGAGCGACCGCATAGGCTACACTTTCTTCTACGCCCGCAACGCCATCGACACCTACCAGCGCCGCGAAGGTACTGATGCCGAAGGACACGAGCTGACCGGCAGCAACAACATCATGCACATATACACCCTGCAAAACCATCAACTGAACGGAATCCATAACTTCGGCGAGGGCGACAGGTGGCAACTGACCTGGGGAGGCTCGTACAGCAAGACCGGCAGCGAAGAGCCCGACCGACGGCAAGTGATGTACGTCAGACAACGACGGCAGTCTCAGGCTCTTCAAACTGAACCGCCAAGAGACTATGCGCTACTTCGGCAGCCTGGACGAAGAAGAGTGGAATGCCAACCTCGCCATGCGCTGGAAGTGGAACGACACCAGCCACCTCAAGCTCGGCTTCAACTACAAGGACAAGAACCGCGACTACAACGCTACCCGCTTCTACTACAACCTGAACAAACTGAACCCCGTCATCACCGACATCTACAACACCGACGGCTTCCTCAACCAGCAGAACATTGCCGACGGACAAATCGTGGTACAGCGTGTGATGCAGCCCAAAGACAGCTACCGCGCCGGAAACGAAATCTACTCCGCCTACCTGCTGACCGACTTCTATCCCACCGAAGCCCTCTTGGTGAACCTCGGCCTGCGCTACGAAATGAGCAAGCAATGGGTGCGCTACGCCAGCGACGGCGGCGACTGGTACTCCCGTCGGCGCAATTTAGACAAGAACGACCTCTTCCCCGCCCTGAACCTGAAATATGCGGTGAACCCCACCAACAGCATCCGCTTCTCTGCCTCGCGCACCGTCACCCGTCCCTCGTTCATCGAGATGGCCCTCCCTTCCTCTATCAGGAATCCTACGGTTCGGCACAAATCCGCGGTAATGACGAGTTGCAGAACGGCTACAACTACAACTTCGACTTGCGTTACGAACGCTTCGGCAAAAACGGAGACATGATTTCGCTGACTGGTTACTTCAAATACCTCGACAGCCCCATCGAACGCATCCAAGACCTGCAAGGCGGCGCCACGCTGCACAGCTTCAAGAATGCCGACAACGGCATGGCTGCCGGCGTGGAGCTGGAGATGCGCAAACGGCTCGTCAAAGACCTGCGCCTAGGCGCCAACATCAGTTACATGTACACCAACGTGAAGCTGCCCCAAGGCGGTGCCTACACCAACAAGGAACGTTCGCTGCAAGGCGCATCGCCCATCCTGGCCAATGCAGACCTCACCTACTCTCCCCGCTTCGGTGAAGAACGGCAACTGAACCTCGCCTTACTATACAATCTGCAAGGCAGCCGCATCCATGCGGTGGGCGTGTCGGGTCTGGGCGATGTCAGGCAACAGACGCTGCACACGTTGAACTTCAGCGCCGGATATAGCCTGAACAAGCACTTCAACCTGAAGCTGCAAGTGAACGACCTGCTGAACCGCGATGTCATCTTCAAGCAAGATGTGCCCACCACGGGGCAGGAGATGGAAGTGGAACGCTACCGCAAGGGAACGAACTTCGAGGTGGGAATAAGCTACAACCTATAAAGTCTCCCACCCTCCCCCTGAAGGGAACGGAGAACACTCTTTGACAAACAAGCAGATTTAAGAGAATCAATCTGAATGACAGACAGATAAATTGGATATAACAACTAAAACAATTGAATTATGAAAACAATGAAATGGAAATTCTACTCTCTGGCCTTTGTAGCCGGAATGTCTATCCTCACCGCTTGCAGCAGCGACGACAACAACGACAATGACGGCAACGGCGGCAACGGAAACGGCAATGAAATCGAAAACGGTACGATACTGAAAGGTACCATCACCTCCGACGTGACCCTGGCTGCCGGAAACACCTACAAGCTGAGCGGCGAATACATCGTAGAAGAAGGTGCCACGCTCCACATAGAAGAAGGCGTGAAGATTATCGCCGTTTACGATGACATCGCAGACTACATCCTCGTGAAGCAGGGCGGTAAAATCAACGCCGTAGGCACGCCGGACAAACCCATCGTAATGACCAGCGAAAAAGAAGAGCCGGGTGCATGGGGAGGCATCCACATCTGCGGACGCGCCCACACCAATGCCGAAGGCGGCAAGGGAAGTTCTGAAATAGGCGGTGCCGTTTACGGCGGCAACGATGATGCCGACAACTCGGGCACGCTGCAATACATTCGTCTGGAATACACCGGCTTTGCCTTCGATGAAGAGCACGAAGCCAACGGTATCTCTTTCTACGGTGTAGGCAACGGTACCATTGTAGACCACTGCCAAGCCTACAAAGGTTCGGATGACGGCTTCGAGTTCTTCGGCGGTTCGGTAAACGTAAGCAACCTCGTAGCCGTAAGCTGTAGCGACGACTCCTTCGACTGGACCGAAGGCTGGAACGGCAAAGGCACTGACCTCGTTGCCTATCAGGAAGCCAAAGCCACATTAGGATACGACTGCGACTGCCTCATCGAAGCGGACAATAATGAAAACGACAATGCAGCCACTCCCGTATCGCATCCTGTACTCAAAAACCTCATCCTCGCAGGTAACGGCGAAAGCAAACAAGGCATCCGTCTGCGCCGCGGCACTCAAGCCGATATAGACAATGCCAAAGTATGCGGCAAGGTTTCAAGAAAAAACTAAAAAGTACCGTTTACTTCTTCTTCAGCTCCTTCTTCAACCGCTGGTAGTGGAGAGCGCATTAACGAATGCCGCACTGAAAAACGGTACTTCCAAACTCACCAATATGACCGTCACTGCCGCATTGGAATCCGACGGAGATTACACCAACGACGACTTCACCGCCGTAACAAGCAACAAAGTGGATGCTACGCTGTCCTACACTTCCTTCGATGCCATTAAAGCCGCATGCGACTGGATGAAAGGAAACTGGATAAAATAACCCGCACGCATTCCAAATTCTCTTTATAAAGTTTATCAGGGCAACAGCCTGCAATGGTTCAAACTTTTGCAGGCTGTAATACCCCCAAAACATGGGGATTTTTCTGAAAAGATGGGGCACAACCTTTCAGTATAGGGTTCAAATGAAGCATCCGCAGATATAAGCCTTTTTTGATGGTCGGAATTATCCTCCAGGAGTTAAGACAGCACCCGCTGGAAATCTCTGCCTGACGGTGACTGGAATACCTGCAAATCGAATTCGGGAATGATGGCCAACACATGGTCAAATACATCCGCCTGCACTCCCTCGTATGGAACCCAGTCCTTCAGCGCACAGAAGAAATAAAGCTCTATCGGGATACCGCGGTCGGTAGGCTGGAGTTGGCGTACCATGCAGGTCAGTTCCTGGTTTACATCGGGAAGACTTTTCAGATAAGCGGTCAGATAGGCCCGGAACACACCCAGATTGGTCTGGCGGCGTCCGTTGACGAGGATGGAGTTATCGATGCCGTTTTCCACATTGTACTTTTCAATCACTTCCTCCGTCTGTTCCACATAATCTTTCAGTAGCTGTATCTTGCGATATTTTGCCAGCATCTCCGGGGTGCAGAAACGGACGCTGGTCATGTCGATATTGATACTGCGCTTCACTCGCCGCCCACCGCTCTCGCGCATGCCGCGCCAGTTCTGGAAGGAGTCGCTGACAAGCAGGTAAGGAGGGATGGTGGTAATGGTATTGTCCCAGTTGCGCACCTTTACGGTGTTCAGCGTGACTTCTATCACCGTACCGTCTGCACCGTATTTGGGCATCGCAATCCAGTCGCCCACCTTCAGCATATCATTGGCGGAGAGCTGCACCCCCGAAACAAATCCCATAATCGAATCCTTGAACACCAGCATCAGGATGGCTGCCGAAGCACCCAATCCGGCAAGCAGCGAAAGCGGGTCGCGGCCTATCAGTTCGCCCACGACCACAATGCCGCCCACCAGCCATAGGATGACTTGCATGGTTTGCAACATCCCCTTTAAAGGGCGGTCACGAAATTGCTCCTTCTCACTGTATACACTGTAAACAGCCTTCAGGAACGAGTTAACGAAACTCAGGAAAGTAATGATGATGTAAATAAGGCAGATACGCCGGATGAAATCCATTGCCGATGAACCGACTTCGACAAATGCCAATGGAACAAACAGATAGATGATAATGGGAGCCACCATGCGGCTGAGGTGCACCATCACTTTACGGTCGAATACGATGTCGTCCCACGTAGCCTTGGTCTTCTTCACCAGTTGTGCCACTACCTTCAACAGGATTTTCCGGCATAGGGCATCCGCCAGGAAAGCAACGGCAAGTATCAGTGCGAAGGCAATGAATTGGTCGAGCATATCAGCCCGGGAAGGGGATATGCCCCACCCGATTAAAAGGTCGTCTATCTTCTTCAATATCTCCATAATCGTATGTTTATCATAACGGCAATCTTATCTACGCGACTGTTCCTCCCGCTCGAGGAACTCCATAATGTCTTCTTTCAACCACTGATAAAGATAAAGGTTCTTGTAGCCGCTGTTTTTTCTTCAACATGACGGATACATTGACCTGACTGTTTTCGTAACCCGTCAGTTCGTTGCGGAACTGTTCGTTATGCTCTGCCAGGCGCTTTATCTCCTGCTCGCGTTCACGACGCAGCACCGTACATACCGGGATAAGGATTTTCAGCACTACACAATCCATGATATGGTGTCCTTGGATATAAAGATAGGTATTGTCCGGAGTCAGTCCCAAACGTTCCAACTCCGTGCCCAGCTGCTCCACCCGGTCGATGTAGCGGGGGAAACGGGCTTGCAGTTCGGACAGCTTTGCCGACACCGTCTTTTGCATCTCGTCCAGACTACGGTAAGGATGACGCAGGTTTATCTCTTGCAAACGCACGCAGGCGTTGAAGTCGTACATCGGGAAAGTGTGTGTGTCGTGCTGGCGGTAGAACCAGACATTCCACAGAAACAGCGGATAGGCAATCTGAGAATAACGCTTCAGAAAAGCGGGGAAGTCCAGGATATGCCGGTCGTTCAGCGTGGCCTGCACACAGACTTCATGCAGACTGTCGGCAAAGCAGTGGAAGTTCTCGATGGCATAGCCATAAGTCTGGAAGATATAGGGATTCTTGTTTATCTTATGCGACACCTTGGTGGCACCTTGCAGCAGGAAGTCGTAGTCGCTGTCTACACAAGCTATCAGGCTGCGGCCCAGCTCCGATGTGTTCAACGTATTCATCAGCACCATCTTCTTGCCCTTTGCCAGTGAAGTGGCGGAAGGAAGCATCACCTGGAAATAACGCTCCTCATTCTCGAACTCGGACAGCAGCGTCCGCCAGAAAGCGATGTCGTCATAGCTCTCCACATACGCCACAATGCGCCTGCGTGCTCTCTTGGGAGACAACTTGCGGGCGGCATCCAGATAGGCGGAAGTAAGGTTATGTTTTAAAGAAGTGGACACTTGGGCAGGGATTAAGGATTAGGGATTAGGGAGGAGATTTCGCTGACTTCGGTGACGGCATCCAGCCAGCCTTCCATGATGACGGCAGGCGAGTGGGTGGTGAGAATGAGCTGCACATTCGGATTGAGTCCGCGTATCATGCCGATAAGTTTTTGCTGCCACTCGATGTGCAACGATGCTTCCGGCTCGTCCATGAAAAGCACACAATGCTCCTCATTACGCACCAGCACGGTCAGCAGGATTACCAGCATCTGTTTCTCGCCGGACGAGAGTTTATAGGGCAGAAGCCGCTCGCCGTCCTGATAGAAAACGATGTCGTTGCTTTTGCGGTCTATCGTCTTATGGGTATAGCTGAAAAGCTCGTCAATCATATCCTGGAACTTCCGCTTGGGGAGGGAAAGGGAGGGAGCCAGGCTGCGCTGCTCTTCGTCACCGCTGAGCAGTTCTATCATCTTGTTGCCGATGTTCACCTGGTAGTCCAGATAACGGCGCTGGAGCAGATAGAGCTGCCAGTCCAGTTCCGACTTCACGTTGGCATCGGCCATGCGTGCCGTAAAGTCGCCCATGATGAGGGGGCGGTCGTAGCTGCGGATTACATCATAGGGGATAAAGGTGGCTGCGGGGTTGTCGAAGTAGACGTGTACGCCGTTCTTCTCGTCACTCTTCACTTCACCCGATGTCTGTTCCAGATAGTTGACCGAACGGTTCAGGATAGTGGTCTTCCCCACTCCGTTGATGCCGGAAAGTATATTGACGTCAGGACGCAGGTCCCAGGCAATATCGTACCGATGCCACAATCCGTGTATTTCGATACGCTTGATGTAATTGGCTTGTACTTCCATGGTTTCTTGCTTTTAATTAGAAGCAAATATACACGATAATCTCTTATTTCTACGCCCATGAACCAGAAAAATCATATAATGAAAGATTTTCTCTTTTCAGAAAATAGTTGTTCTTTTGCACCCGCAAAGAACAAAAGAGTATGGACAAGAACATTCAAGGGCATCTGTTCGCCCTTACCGCAAATATCTTATGGGGGCTGATGGCACCTATCGGCAAGTCGGCCTTAGCGGAGTTTTCCGCGTTGTCAGTAACCACATTCCGCATGGTAGGCGCAGCCGCCTGCTTCTGGTTCCTCTCCCTGTTCTGCAAACGCGAGCAGGTAGGCCATCGGGATATGTTGAAGATATTCTTTGCCGCACTCTTCGCACTGGTATTCAATCAGGGAGTCTATATCTTCGGACTGTCCATGACTTCCGCCCATCGATGCCTCTATCGTAACCACCACTCTTCCTATCGTAACCATGATTGTAGCTGCAATCTATCTGAAAGAGCCCGTTACGAATAAGAAAGTATTGGGCATCTTTGTAGGGGCTATGGGCGCATTGATACTGATTATGAGCAGCCAGACCACCGGTGCCGGCAATGGCAGCCTCATCGGAGTGACTTGCTATGCCTCTCGCCCAAATCAGCTTCTCTATTTACCTGACCGTATTCAAGGGATTATCGCAGAAATACTCTCCTATCACCCTGAACAAATGGATGTTTGTATATGCCTCCATGTGCTACATCCCGTTCTCTTACCACGACGTAGCCGCCATACAGTGGAGCGAAATATCTACAGCCGCCCTGCTGCAAGCGGGATATGTGGTTGTGGGAGGAAGCTTCCTTGCCTATATCTTCATAATGAGTGCACAGAGGCTGTTGCGCCCCACTGTGGTAAGCATGTACAACTATATGCAGCCCATCGTGGCCTCAACCGTTACAGTCATAGTAGGCATGGGAGTGTTCAATATGGAAAAGGGTATTGCCATAGCCTTGGTATTTCTGGGAGTGTACATCGTGACACAAAGCAAGTCACGCAAGGATTTCGAGAAAGAAGGGAAAGCCGTATAAAACAGCCGTTCCGCCGTCACAGTACTCCGGCACGTACCCGGCTCAGAGACTGTCAGAAATGCTATGTGGTTGATGGCTATCTCCGGATAATCCCTGACGAAGCGCGCATACCGCTCGCGTGAGGTTTCGAAACGCCAAGAGTCTGCTTTATATTGGGAAAGCATTAAAGACCCCTCCAATAAATGGCGAAGCAGACGGGCTATATGCAGATAACGCTCAGAGAGTTCGACCAGTCCTGCATACGAAATGCTCCAGATGACGCCTTCCTCCAAGGATTCCAGCTGAAGGCAATTACGGCGTCCGGTGAAAAGGCTGACGATACACATAGCGCCGTCACCGTCGCAGGCAAAGTTCTCTGTAATGTCCCGGCCTTCTTTGAAATAGAACTGGCGAAGCAGTCCTTTCTCTACGAAAACAATATCCCTGGCTATATCTTTCTCACTAATCAACAGTTCTCCTTTGTGCACCTCACAGCGTACAAACAAACCGGCAATGAGCTCCAGCTCCTCAGAAGGGAGTTCATGAAGGCGGCGGGTAAACCGCCGCGCCACTTCCATGTTGTTTTCCTTAGTCATCGATATAGGGAAAGGGATATGCCCTTATTTCTTCAGTTCTGCAAAATAGGTGTCCAGCAAGTTCTTGGCAGCCACAAAAGAAGTCAAGTTGCCCTGTAGCACTTGTTTTTCCTTGCCAGTCAGCATCGCTTCAATCTGCGGATTGTGGTAGAAGCTGTCGCGCAGCTGTTCGTTAATGGTTTCGTACATCCAATATTTACTCTGCTCGTTACGGCGGTATTCAAAATAGCCGTTATCTTTCACGAAGTCTATATACTTATATACCATATCCCATACTTCCTGTACTCCAAGATTGTAGAAGCCGGAATAGGTCAGGACCTGCGGTGTCCAGCCGCTCTCCGGAGCCGGAAAAAGGTGCAGTGCATTACGGAACTGCGTTGCTGCCAGTCTGGCCCGCTCCAGATTGTCGCCATCAGCCTTATTAATAACAATGCCATCGGCCATTTCCATGATGCCGCGTTTGATGCCTTGCAACTCATCGCCCGTACCCGCCAGCTGTATCAGCAGGAAGAAGTCTACCATAGAATGTACGGCCGTCTCGCTCTGTCCCACACCCACTGTCTCTACAAATATCTTATCAAATCCGGCAGCTTCGCAAAGTACAATCGTTTCACGCGTCTTACGCGCCACACCGCCCAACGAACCTGCCGAGGGACTGGGACGAATAAAGGATTTGGGATGAACGGAGAGCTTCTCCATACGCGTCTTATCACCGAGAATACTGCCTTTGCTGCGTTCACTGCTCGGGTCAATGGCAAGAACGGCCAACTTGCCGCCGTGTTCCTCCAGTACATGCAAGCCAAATACATCAATAGAGGTACTTTTACCGGCACCGGGCACACCACTGATACCCACACGGACGGAGTTGCCCGAATAGGGCAAACACTTCTCTATCACCTCCTGCGCCACAGCCTGGTGCTCCGGTTTCACACTTTCCACCAGTGTTACAGCCTGGCTGAGTACCGTAACATCACCTTTCACTATACCCTCCACATAGTCTGATACGGAAAGCTCGCGTTTCTTCCGCCTGGGACGGTTCTTCAAATAAGGATTGACGGATGAAGGTTGCTCAATGCCTGCATTGACAACCAGCCTTTATATGCTCCGCTATTTTCTGGATGTTCCATGGCTATTTGTGAGTTATAAGTTATGAGTTATGAAGGACTTTACGACTTCTTATTGTTTTGCTTTAATGTTGATTTCAACTTTCGGCTGCATCGGGTCATTCGTAATCATCAGCAAACGCAGATGACGGCGTTTCTTGCCTATATTCTTCTTCACTACCGTTACCCGCAGGCGAGTGCTTTCACCGGGTTGCAATACACTCTTCTTGAGGTTAACTCCCACTGCCGGGTGGAATACCTGGAGCTTGTTTATCTGTAAAGGAGAACGCCCGGTATTGGTAATGGTAATATCCTGACGTGCTTTTGACTTCTTTGCCAATATCGCACTCATATCAACTTCTTTGGTAGAAAGGCTGATGGCAGGAGCATTTGCCTTCTCCACTTCCGTCATTCCGGAGAAATCCGGTAAAAGAATGGCAGAAACGGGAATCTCGTTTTCATCGCCCACCTTGTCACCGGAGAAGCGAGAAAGATAGACCGACGTTTGAGTCAGTCCGAGGCCAGTCAGTCTTTCCGAATTCAATGTAAGTGTAATCACTCCTTTTTCTCCCTTTTGCAAGACATTGGGCTCTACTTTTGTCTGCAAATAAGGAGGCAGATGCATCAGTACCGGTTCATAAGGACGGTCGGAAAGATTGACCACGCCGATATGAATCACCGGCTGCTCACCATGCTGAATATCGGGAAAATCAAGACTGTTCTTGTCAATACGTATCTGTCCGATGAGGTATGGATGGGTTTTGGTAAAGTCCTTGATTTCACGCACCACCTCACCGTTGAACTTCAAATAGACCAGATGGGGTTGCGCATTGCAGTAAATGGCCACGGATTTCTGGAAATGTCCCAATGCCTTGGCATCAAAAGTCACATTCACCGTTCCTTTTGCCCCCGGTGCAATAGGCGTTTTTGTCCATTGGGCCACGGAACAGGCACAATCCGGCTCCACTTCTGTAAGCACTAAAGGCTGGTCACCCGTATTGGTGATGGTATATTGCACAGTCACGGGATGCTTCCATTCTATCTGGCCGAAACTGTACATCTCTGTATTCGAGGTAAAACGAGCTTGCGCTACAGCAGTCAATACCACACTTGCAAGCACATATAAAGTTATCAATATCCGCTTCATCTATTTTTCTTAATATCAAGATTTCCTAATTCTGCCACTCTCATTCAATATTAGTCGGACAAAAATAGGTGTTTTTAGCGAGAGTACCTAAAATAGCGGAGCGCAATTTGTACAAATTGCGCTCCGCTCCATACTCTATTGTTACTTTATTACAATTATCCCTCCCGCCGAATGCGAAGCATACTCCGGAGCATACGCACACTGTATCGTGGCCAGCCCCGTTTCGTATGTTCCGCCACGGGCTATGCGATAACTGTGCTCTAAGACATAAACGCCTTTGCCCAAATGGTCGAAGAAGAAATTGGTTGCGGCATCTTCCACTTCTGCATAATAACCAAGGCCGTTACTCCAACGATAACCGGAAAGCGAGCCTATAGGTTCAAAGCAGGCACCCCGCTGGTCTTTCAACTGAACAAAATCCATAGTACGGTCCAAGCGGATAGTCAAACGGGCCACTATTTTATCACCGACGGATAATACGGTCCCTTCCGTAACCGGTTGCAAGGACTTGCTACCACCGGCCGATATACGCTCTACATAAAGTTTCTTCTCTACATTCAATTCCCCCCCCTGCTGCTTTACATCAGATATGGGTGACAGATACTGGGCATAAACAGCTCCCCAGGCAATGCCTGCATCCCGTTTCTCTACGGTGACGGTTTTAGCTTTCAGCTCCGGACTTCCTTGAGCGAAGGTTTCCTTGACATAACCCAAACCCGGGATTATGGTCTTTGTAGGCGACAATGTTTCCAAAACTTTGTTACCTAACGTGATACGTACGTCTCCCCGACTTTCCAGCAGATTAGTACCTTGACAAAGCAATGCATAAACAGCATCAGCCGTTGCAACCGGAGAATTCCAACTGGTAGTCTGCTTCTGTTTCAGCAGCCAGAGTTTCATTTCCTCCACCAAAGCATCGTTGCCACCTGCCATACGCAGGGCTTCCATTACTTCCACATGGGCAGGGATGGGCAGCATACCCCAGTTATACGGATTTGCTTGGAAAGCAAAGTATGCACCCTGTTCATCCGTCTGTACCAGATGTTCCTTGAGGGAAGCGATGAATTCATTCGCCTCGGCTGTACGCCCTACTGCTTTCAGGATGATGGCAGACTGCGCCTTGCTGCTCATGGTTCCATCTTTAAGATTGGCACCTACTTTTGATAGGAAATAGCGGTAAGCCGCTTGATTGTCTGCCGGCACTTGTTCGCCGCTAAGGGCTATCAGATACAGATATGTCATTGCCGATTCGGAGTTGGCAGTAATTCTGGCGCCATTTTTTTCGGCTTTACGGATATTGCGATACTCTTCCAAAGCCTGCCGATTCAAATAGCCGAAAGCTTTCTGCCGCATGGCGGCAACTTCTTCAGGCTGTTCATTTTTCGTCAGCAGAGGAAGACGAACAAGTAATTCTGTAATATAGCCAGTTATATAGCGGCTACCGGACATTCCCTTATACCAGCTCCATCCACCGTCTTCACCCTGCAATTCTTTCAATTTGGTAAAAGCGGAAAGATTGCGGTTATTCAGTTGGTTGATATCAAACAGCGTGGCAATACGTGCCTGCTGTTCGGCTTCAGTAGTAGCTTCCAGTACCCACGGAGACTCGCTGAGCAGGATATTCTTCACATCCTGATTCTTCTCCAACTGGCTGAGGAAGGTTTCTTTCGTGCCACCGGCAGCCTTCCAACTGTCAAATACAGTCTTAATGCGGGGCTGGCTGTTGGCAATGAAGCCTGCCAGACTATTGGCATACCAAGCTGTAGCCCAAGAAATGGCATTATCATTGGCAGGCAGGCTCAATGCCGGCAACGCTTGTACAGCATACCAAGCCGGATTCCCGGTAAATTCTACAGTCAGACGACGGTCTGTCGCTGTACGGCTATTACGGTTGAAAAGGCTGTCTAATGAGAACGTACGGGTCTCCTCGCCACGGATAGGCATAGCAAGCGTTTCCGTAATATACTCCTTATTACTTAATACGGGCAACAGATGCTGCTCGCCATCGCTAAACGTACCTCCATCGGCAACCATACGAATACCAAGCAAATCATAGCGGTCGGACACTTCGAAATGGAAGTTGACAGCAGTATTTCTTCCTGCTTCTACCAAGAATTTCTGACGTTGAGTAGCAATAACTTTCTCCGTCATAGGGTCGAACAGTGTGAATACTGCTGTTCCTTTCACCGCTTTACCCGTCAGATTGGCTATTGTTCCGGCTATCTGTGTTTTATCTCCAACGCGGACAAACCGAGGCATATTCGGAGTCAGCATAAACTCCTTGGCAGTTACAACGGAAGCATCCAATATCCCAGTCAGCATATCCTTAGTATGTGAGTAACCACGGAAATTCCAACGAGTCAAGCTCTGCGGCATCGTAAAAGAAAACGCAAGCTCCCCTTGTTCGTTTGTACGAAGTTGAGGATAAAAAAAGGCTGTTTCGGCAAAGTTGGTGCGAAGCCCCTCAATAGGTTGCAAGGTCTCGCCAACCGGTATCGTTTCCGATTCAAAAACAACATCTTCCACCGCGTCTTCCGCTACTTGTGCAGGAACATATTTCACTTCAACGGCATTCCCGGATTCTGCTTTGGAAGCAAGCATCGGCTGGTTGGCACCACGTATTCTAAGATTACCGGTCAAAGAGCTATTCCGGGTAGTCCCATACCCCACAACACTTACTTCTTCCAAAAGCGCATTGTCTTCTACCATCACTATCCGCATCCTTCCATCCATATAAGGAGAACAGAAGTAGTCAAACGACCACACCGGAACCCTCCAAGCCTTCAACGGGAAATAAACGGAGAAGTAATTGCTATTATAACGGCTCGCACCACGGAATGCCCCATACAGATTATCCGGATAGAAAACCCGTAGTATCTGGTTACTCTTATAAATCTTATCCAGTGAAGCGTCGTACATCGTAGCCAACATCTCAGCCGCAGCAGGCATACCTTGAGGCGTCTTTATGACGAGCTTCCACTCTTCTTCCTGTCCGGGACGCAAACGGTCACGGAACACTTCCCATTTCATGTCGAGAGCACGTTCCGGCTCCCGCTTCTTCAGTTCAACCTGATGACTGTACATCTCGCCAGCTTTCACAAAACTGAAAAGAATGGTGATTCCCTTGCCATATGCTTCCTTATAAGGGAATTCCATACGAATAATAGTATCATTCAACTGCAACACACGGCTTTCAATGCGTTTTCTGTCACAAAAGACATCCATCAGCACATATGCATCCCGATAAGAAGTCCCCAAAAGAAAAGCGGCAGGGTACTGTACATCAAATTCCTCATTTTCTTTATAATAAAAGAAATCTGTAAACGCAGCCGGACGCTTGTCACTCTTTGAAAAGAGCATGAAACTGTCACTGCCATATGCCCCATTATTCTCTTCACGTCCCAAACTATCACGTACAGAAAGTTTCAAGCGATAGTTACCTGAAGGAAGCTTGTTCCAAGCCGAAAAATCCTGGAGCCGATTGGCTGTGAAGGTACCCTCCAATACAACATCATCCAAGGGTTCAGAACCTGCAATATTCCTTGCCCCATTTTGTTCTGCAAATGGATAAAGGCAATAGGAACCTTCAATGTGCTGAGGAATATTCATTACATTATTCACTCCAAAAGTGAAAAGCATACTGTCTTCCTTACAAACATATTGAGGCAAGCGAATATCAAAGGAATAAGCCTTAGGACCTGCCAACAAGTTATACGAAGCGGATTGCGTTTCACCGGCCTCATCCGTCACCACCGCCTCCACATGATAAGTATACACACTCCCATACCCGTCTGTATCTACAGCCGGAGCTTCCAAAGTCAAGGGTATGGAAAAATCCCCGTTGGTATCCAATTGTATGGTGTCAGACAATAATGGTTTATCAGCATTGCTCCAATAACCAGGTCTCGGATTCCGGCGAGTCACCGTATATGCCAATGGCACATCCTGCACCATCATGCCATTGAAGGCCTTGACATTTCCTTTCAACACAACCTTGTCACCCAGCCGATAAGCTTCCGAAACCGGAGTGAAGGCAATCTCGAACGTAGGTCGCTTGTACTCCTCTACCCTAAAAGTGACGGTAGATTGAGTCTCTTTGGTTCGTATGCTGAACATGCCATTCAGGCAAGCTGCCGGAAGTACAAACTCCGTAGCAAAAGAGCCGAAATCATTGGTCCGCCCCTTCCTGGTGGCAAGTTCCTTGCGGTTGGCATCCAACAAGACAAGCTCATAATCAACTCCTTGTAGTACCTGGGCGCTATCACTATTCTGCTTGTAAGCTATCCCTTTTACATGAACGGTCTGCCCGGGACGATAAAGCGAACGGTCTGTCAGCAATGCCATCTGCCTCCAATCTGTATCCTTAATACCGTAATAAGGATGATTCATATAAACGTTCTGCGGCATCATGGCTGTGTCTCTGCCTTTACGCGCCACATAACTTCGGATTTCACTCTGCCAGGGTAATACAGCTTTCCCCCCGGCATCAGTCAGTACCTCTGCCATCACTTTTCTATTCTTCTCATCATAAGAAGAGTAGAAACTCACCTTGGCACCAGCAATCGGCTGTCCACTACGGGCATCCAATGTAGCCACTTCCATACGGTTGTCACCCAAATCCAATGTCAGCACCTTGAAGCGGGTAGATACCAGAAATTTATCATCTGTACGGGCCGTTTCAGTATCAGGTACTATTTGAAGAATATAGACTCCCGTTTCCCGAGGAATCATGAACTTAAATACAGTGTCCGAGGCAAGATAAGGGACATCTTCAGGCAATTTATCCTTGCCTGGCAACGGCTTTAAGCCAAAATGCGTGGAAGAAAACTTCCGGGCATACTTTCTATAAGTATCTTTATTTATACCATGGTCCATCCAAGGTACTTCACTTAAAGTAGTGGTATATAAGTTGAGAGTGAAGCCCTCGACATTACGATAATGCAGCCTCATATTCACCGAATCGCCGGGATAACCGCTTTCATTCATAGTCAGAATGAGTTCAGGCTGTAAAATCTGTTCACGGATATTTTTCAACTCATTGATACGCTTATACGCAGGATAGCGCTTCAAGCCTTCTTCACAGACTTTTAGAGCCTCATCAGCGCGTTTCGGTTCCAAACGGCGCAGGTGGTTGGCTTTATGAATGTAAACCTCGGCACAAACCTCTCGTGAACCGTATTCCTTTATCAATTTATCCAAAACCTCAAGATATTCCCGATTAGCCTTTTCCTGACGCATTCGGAAAGTAGGATAAGGCTGCTGGCTGATACCACCGGTCAACTTCCAGTTCCAATAATCAAGACAACAGAGCAACATAGCATCTTCCGAACCGGCACGATGGCGATAAGCATTCATCATATCCAGATAAATCCTTTCGATACGGGTCTGTACCAAAGAATCCACGCTGAAACCATCCAGCTGCCGATAAGCATCAACAGCACGGCTTACCAATAGATGGTACATATCGTGCCCATAGAACCGGCTACCGTCTTCCAACACCACAAAAGGCACATATTTCTCGGAAGAGACCTCAAGCAAACGGATGGAAGTCCTTCAAAGGATGCCAGGTTATGTTCATCTATTTTATCCACAAACTGGCTGATACTCCACTCACGGATATCTTCTGGAACCTCGTCAACAGTCAGTAAAGTACGTGACAGCAAGACACGGCGATTCTTCCGCATCAAGTCAGCATATTCATATGCCAACAAAGAATGTAGAATAGCCTTGTTCACCAGATTCCTCTCCGATTGTGCCCAAGATTCCATATATTTCAGACTGGAGTAAAGGCTGTCCGGAGTCAGTCCCTCCTGATAAGCCTCCCTACAAATGTATGCTTGAACATTTGCGGAGCATTCTTGCCGACTCGGCTTTCCGGTAGATTTCTCAGCCAAGTTTTATCACTGTTTGAGGCAAGCTTTTCTTTTGAGCCTGCTCCACCTGCTTCCACAAACCTGCATAGGACTGAGCGTGCAAAGCAAAGGAGCACAACCCGATCATCAGCAGAAACAATGTACAAAATCTTTGGAATTTCTTCATAGCTATTCTATTGTTATTAGTTTTTGTTTTTTTATGCGAATCAGGAATCAAACAATAAAGATTTATCTGTATGATTAGCTGCATTCATATCTCCGCTACATGAATGTCCACTGTAAAAATAACAAGTTAAAACAAATGTACTTTTGAAAAAATAAAGAAACAAAGCATATACTGACATAAAAACCTACGGTTATAAAAAGAAACCGGGGGATACATTCTCAGAACATATCCCCCGGTTTCTTATACTACTAACTCATGTTAGTTATAATACTTCACTTCAACAATTCTTTGGAGAATGTCTTTAAAAGAATTTACAATCTTTTTTCCCATAATCTTAAAAATTAAACTGATACCCTGAAAACACTTTTTTCTTTATTTCTTGATGGTATATCCCATCATTAACATCTCATTACGACCTACCTCTGCGAGAATACGTCTGAATGAATCCATAATTTTCTTTCTCATAACCTTAAAAAACTAAACTAACATCTTGAAAACTGAAAACTACTTTCTCTCTTAAAAAGGGGGAATGAATGCTTAAAGCATTACGTAACCCCAAATGTTCTTATCGGCTTCGCCGACATGCTTAAAAAAACTCTCTTAACATTTTCATTTTGTTATCCTCCTAAAATCAATCTTGTTATCCTTAAAAAATCTACTTGTTATTCTATCATTTCATGTTTTACAACACAAAAATAGAGCCTTTGTTCAAGATTACAAGCAGAAAACGGATAGAAAACATGTTTTATAACACATTTCTTGACCTAAATCAATTTCCTGCAATATTACAGTAGCAAGCAAGGACAAAATGTCAGGAAAGCAAAGTAATTCTGACAGACCAGGATGAAAATGGCAGCAATAAAAAAAGCAGAGCGCAACCACACTCTGCTTTCACATTATTATGTATAAAGAAAATTACTTTTCGGGAGTCTGTTCCAAAGTAGCAACCAAGAAGTCATAGAACTTCGTTACAGACGGGATATATGCACGTTCATCGGGCGAATGCGGTGAACGCAACGTCGGTCCGAAAGAAATCATATCAAGTCCCGGACAGTTGGCGCCGATAATACCGCACTCCAAACCTGCATGAATCACCTTTACAGCCGGCTCTACACCGAATTGTTGCTTATAGGACAACGTCATGGCATGCAGAATCGGAGAATCCACATTGGGCTGCCAGCCGGAGTAACTGCCGCTCAGTTCTACTTTCATACCTGCCATAGAGAAACATGCAGTCAGGCTATCTGCCAGGAAATCTTTCATCGTATCGCAAGAGCTGCGAGCCAATATACGAACATCAGCCTTACCGCCGCCAATCGTTACAATGGCCAGATTGGAAGAAGTCTCCACTGTATCGGGAACAGTAGGAATCATACGCATAACCCCATTCTGACAGGCCATTAATACACTAATCATATTATCCTGAATTTCTTCGGGAACAATGGCAGCAGGCAAGTCTACGTTCTCCAGTTTTACAACAATGCCTTCTTCAATCGAGGTATATTCTTCATTAATCTGTACCTCATATTCCTTGATATAGTCTTCCAATCCTTCAATGTCTTCGGGATTAAATACCAATACGGCATGTGCCTCACGCGGAATGGCATTACGCATATTGCCACCTTCAAAACTTGATAACTGACAATCGAACTCAATCAGCAAATCGTGTACGATACGTGTAAGCAATTTATTGGCATTGCCTCGTCCCTGATTGATTTCCAATCCGGAATGTCCGCCACGCAAACCTTTCAAAGTTATTCTACGAGCTACTAAATCAGCAGCAGGAGTCTCTTCCTTATATTCCAATGTAGCCGTAATATCAATACCGCCTGCGCAACCGATATAAAGTTCTCCTTCGTCCTCCGAATCAAGATTCAACAAGATCTCACCGTTTAGTGTACCCGGTTTCAAGCCGAATGCGCCATACATACCCGTTTCCTCATCCTTGGTTATCAACGCTTCCAACGGACCATGTTTCAGGTCTTTTGCCTCAAGTACAGCCATAATAGCGGCTACGCCCAATCCGTTGTCAGCTCCCAAAGTAGTACCTTTGGCCTTTACCCAATCACCGTCAATGTACGTTTCAATAGGGTCTTTAGTAAAATCATGAACCGTATCGTTGTTCTTCTGCGGCACCATGTCCATGTGTGCCTGCAGAATGACACCTTTTCGGTTTTCCATACCTGGTGTAGCAGGTTTACGGATAATGACATTGCCAACCTCGTCAACAAATGATTCCAAGCCCAGACTTTTACCAAAATTTACCAAGAACTCAGTTATTCTCTCCATATGTCCGGAAGGACGGGGTATCTGAGTCAGCGAATAGAAATGCTTCCACACATTTTGTGGAGCTAACTGCAAGATTGTACTCATAATTATAAAAGTTGTTTTCGCAAATATAAGAGTTATTTTTCAATATCGCTCTAATCGGAATTGCAAAAATCGGTAAAACCCCGTTCAATTTATACGAAGTCGCCGGGATAGAAACCTGCGTACCGGTTCATCATACAGTTTCAGACATAAGTAAGCCAAAACAACTGAACCCGCAACAAGTGCTACCGCACCCGGCAGAGACTGTATGAATGTAAGGTTCTCATTCTTAACCCAAGCATAATACAGATAGATAAAAGGATAATGCACCATGTACAACGGATAGGATATATCTCCCAGAAACCTGCAAACCCGTGTCGTGACTTTATCCGTAGTCTTTCCCGAAGCCCCAAGACAGACTAACAAAGGGAATACAACGGCAAAGCATATAGTATCATACAAGCCATTCATCCATAAATGTTCACTGCCACCAATTCTGGGAATCGCCGATAAAACCACAATAGAGAAACTCCCTATCCAGAAAGCTCCTCGTACCTTGACAGGCTTGAATACACGTGACAACAATAATCCCGCCGGAAATGAGAACAGCAACCGTAAAGAACCACCTATTATATTTTCTTCCGTCAAAGCAAAGCCCACACATATATCGCCAAGCGGCCCCCAAAGAGCAAATATGGCCAGTCCGCAACCCGCTGACAACACCAATATGGAAAGGACTTTTGTAGAGAGCTTATGTAGAAAGAATGCATATAGAATATTGCCTATATATTCAAAAAACAAAGACCAACTCGGTCCGTTCAGAGGATACATTTCACCTACTCCTCGAATTTCCATACCGGGAGTTGCCGGAATCAGAAGAACATTCATTAGCGTAGCAATTATCAGCGCCACTACGGGCACCTGTGAAACATCCCAAACAGAACAGCCTTGAAAATAGAACATTACAACTCCAATAAGCGCTCCGATAATGACCATAGGATGCAAACGAATAAACCGACGTTTAAGAAAGTCAGCAATACGCATTGTTTTCCACCGATCATCATAAGCATAGCCAACAACGAATCCGGATAAAATAAAGAAAAAATCAACAGCCAAATATCCGTGATTAATCTTCTGGTCCAAATGGCTGGTAGCATAAGCCTCGAACAAGTGAAAACAGACAACTGTCAATGCCGCCACTCCACGTAGCCCGTCGAGTATGTTATAATGCGGCTTCGTATCTGCAAATGCAGATGATAAAGTATCAGACATATGGGTTATTTATGTGTTTATATTTCTGTGAAAGTATCAATTCAAGTCATTCATTTCGTACGGTTTACCAACGAAACATGTAGCCCGCCATAGATACCGAGCAACACAACCAGCAAGGTTTGAATGCCGTGCACTATCAGTGCAAAAGCACCAGCATCCGTAGCATTCACACCATAAAGCATCATCATGGTGATAACGGCAAAGTGCCAGGGTCCTGCCCCGTTGGGTGTAGGTACGATTACATAGAAATGATAGAAATAGCATAGCCAAATAAGTAACGTGTAAAGAATAAACAGCGGCATGTTCTTCACATTACTTAAGCGACATCACACCTTCCCATATATTCAAGACTACTCCCTTTACCTTTTCAAAAAAAGAAAGCATACGCAACAGAAAATAGAGAAGTACCAAAACACCAATAATAGAAAAAAAAGCCACATAAAACCAAGGGCGAAGTCACAGATGCATCAGCGAAGGAATCTTTGTACCCGTCTCCTCAAAAGAAACGGAAGAAACACAGGCATCTGCACCAAAAAAGTAATCCCCGTAATCAGCAGAATGCAAAGCGTATCTACCAACCGCTCTGTCACCACCGTCCCCAAGGACTTCGCAAAGGAAACATTATCATATTTGGCAAGTACTCCACAACGTGAAACCTCTCCCACACGGGGCAGTACCAGATTGGTGGCATAAGATACGAAAATGGCATCGACGCAATCGCTTGTTTTGGGATGAGCATCCAGTGGCTCCAAAGTCTGCTTCCAACGCCAGCCTCGTAACACATGGCTCATCACACCGAAGAACAAGGACAACAACATCCACCACCAGTTCGTCTGATGAAGGAGAACTTCTTCTGCCTTTGAAAAGTCAAAATCACGATATACCCAATAGAGGATAAAACCACCTAATAAAATGGGTAAGATGATTTTCAATGTCTTTTTTAGCAGCTTATTCATACGATATTCCCAAATTCTTCATTCTTCATTCTTCATTCTTCATTGAAAAGAACTACCTTTGCTCCGTGTAAAGATAGGTTGTAGTTCGCATTACAGCCTGCATTTACGGAGCAAAAGTAACGATTTAGTTGATACATGAGATTAGTTAAACCTAAAAAGTTTCTCGGCCAGCACTTTCTGAAAGACCTGAAAGTGGCACAAGACATCGCCGACACGGTAGATGTCTGTCCCGAAATTCCCATCCTCGAAGTTGGTCCGGGAATGGGGGTACTGACCCAGTTTCTTCTGCCCAAAGAGCGCAACGTCAAAGTAGTAGAACTGGACTACGAGTCAGTGGCCTACCTACGGGAAGCCTATCCGCAACTGGAAGACAACATCATTGAGGACGACTTCCTCAAAATGAACCTGCAACGGTTGTTTGGCGGACAAGCTTTTGTATTGACGGGAAACTATCCTTATAATATCTCCAGCCAGATATTCTTCAAAATGCTGGAATATAAGGACCTGATTCCCTGCTGTACGGGTATGATACAAAAGGAAGTAGCCGAGCGCATAGCAGCCGGACCGGGCAGCAAGACATACGGAATCCTAAGCGTACTGATACAAGCATGGTACAAAGTGGAGTACTTGTTTACGGTACACGAACATGTCTTCAACCCACCCCCAAAAGTTAAAAGTGCCGTCATCCGCATGATGCGCAATGAAACGCACGATTTAGGATGCGATGAGAAATTGTTCAAGCAAGTAGTGAAAACCACGTTCAATCAACGACGCAAGACTCTACGGAACTCCATAAAGCCGATACTCGGCAAAGACTGTCCACTGACGGAGGACGTATTATTTAATAAACGCCCGGAACAACTGTCCGTAAAGGAATTTATTCAGCTGACCAACCAAGTGGAGCAGGCATTGAAAACGATTAATGATTAGTGATCAAACACGAACAATCATGGAAATAGACGAAGAATACATAGACAAAGTCAAAAGCCTGATAGAGCAGAAAGACGCGGAAAACGTCAAAACACTTTTGACAGACCTTCACCCGGCAGATATTGCAGAACTGTGTAATGACCTCGGCTTGGAGGAAGCCCGCTTCGTTTACCGCCTCCTCGACAACGAAACAGCCGCCGACGTACTGGTAGAAATGGACGAAGACGTCCGGAAAGAATTCCTGGAACTTCTGCCTTCGGAAACCATTGCCAAGCGGTTTGTGGATTATATGGATACGGACGATGCCGTAGACCTGATGCGCGAACTTGATGAAGACAAGCAGGAGGAAGTACTTTCGCACATCGAAGATATAGAGCAGGCCGGAGACATCGTAGACCTCTTGAAGTACGATGAAGATACCGCCGGTGGTTTGATGGGTACGGAAATGGTAACCGTCAACGAGAACTGGAGTATGCCTGAATGCCTGAAAGAGATGCGCCTGCAAGCCGAACAGTTGGACGAAATCTACTACGTATATGTCATCGACGACGAAGACCGTCTGCAAGGTGTATTCCCATTGAAGAAAATGATAACTTCCTCCTTCTGTCTCCAAGGTAAAGCATGTAATGCGGAAAGACCCCATTTCCGTCCATGTAGACACTCCCACAGACGAAGTGGTGCAGATTATCGAGAAATACGACTTGGTGGCAGTACCTGTTGTCGACAGCATAGGCCGCCTGGTAGGGCAGATTACCGTAGACGACGTCATGGACGAGGTTCGTGAGCAATCGGAACGCGACTATCAGTTGGCATCCGGTTTGTCACAGGATGTGGAGACGGACGACAACGTCATGCGCCAGACTTCCGCACGCCTGCCGTGGTTGCTTATCGGTATGCTGGGCGGTATCGGCAACTCCATGATATTGGGTAACTTCGACACGACTTTCGCCGCCCATCCGGAAATGGCCCTTTATATTCCGTTGATTGGCGGTACGGGGGGAAACGTGGGAACCCAGTCGTCTGCCATCATCGTACAAGGCCTTGCCAACAGCTCACTGGATGCCAAAGACACCTTCAAGCAGGTAGCCAAGGAAGCAGTAGTGGCGGTCATCAATGCCACCATCATTTCCCTGCTGGTATACATCTATAATTTTATCCGGTTCGGAGCTACGGCTACGGTCACTTATTCCGTCTCCATCAGCCTCTTTGCAGTCGTCATGTTCGCCTCTATTTTCGGAACGCTGGTCCCCATGACTTTAGAGAAGCTGAAGGTTGACCCGGCCATTGCCACCGGCCCGTTTATCTCCATCACCAATGACATTATAGGCATGATGCTGTACATGGGTATCACTGTCTTACTGTCATAAAACAAGAAAATAGAAAAAAATCAAGGCAAATTGTATGAAGTAATCATTTTATTTCATTAATTTGTAGCCTAATGTAACCCGAACGGGAGGAACCCGTTTCTAAAAAAGTAAATACAATGACGGACACTCATGACACTAATCTCCCCGAAAAGCCGGTGGAATTAGAAGAAGAAAAGAAGACAGCAGAGGTTTCTGAGCCGGCAACAACAGAAACTCCCGCTGAAGAAATCGTTTCGGAAAAGCCGGTAGAGCCAGTTCAGAAGCTCACGAAAGAGGAAATACTTGCCAAACTCAAAGAGGTGGTTGCAGACGTGGAGAACGTGGCAAAACCTGAAATAGACGGTTTGAAGCAATCTTTCTACAAGCTGCACAATGCTGAGCAGGATGCGGCCAGAAAACTGTTCATTGAAAACGGAGGCGCCGCGGAGAACTTTGTTCCACAAACAGACTGTGTGGAGGAAGAGTTCAAGAATATCATGTCCGTCATCAAAGAAAAAAGAAGTGCACTCACAGCCGAACTGGAGAAGCAAAAGGAAATGAACCTGCAGGTAAAGCTTTCCATCATCGAAGAGCTGAAGGAGCTGGTTGAATCTCCAGATGACGCCAACAAGAGCTATACGGAGTTCAAGAAACTACAGCAGCAATGGAACGAAGTTAAACTCGTTCCGCAAGCTAAGGTCAACGAGCTTTGGAAAAACTACCAATTGTATGTTGAGAAATTCTATGACCTTCTGAAACTGAACAATGAATTCCGCGAATACGATTTCAAGAAGAATTTGGAAATCAAGACACATCTCTGTGAAGCTGCCGAAAAGCTGGCGGATGAAGCGGATGTAGTTTCAGCTTTCCATCAGTTACAGAAGCTACATCAAGAATTTCGTGATACAGGGCCGGTAGCCAAGGAACTACGCGACGAAATCTGGGCACGTTTCAAAGCTGCCTCTACAACCGTAAACCGACGTCACCAGCAACATTTCGAAGCATTGAAAGAAGTGGAACAACACAATCTCGACCAAAAGACCGTAATTTGCGAAATCATAGAAGCCATCGACTACAAAGAACTGACAAACTTTGCTTCTTGGGAGAGCAAAACGCAAGAAGTCATCGCACTTCAAAACAAATGGAAGACCATCGGTTTCGCTCCGCAAAAAATGAACGTGAAGATTTTCGAACGTTTCCGCAAAGCGTGCGACGAGTTCTTCCGTAAAAAGGGAGAGTTCTTAACAGCCTCCTGACCGAACTTAACCGTAAAGTCGAGAAGTTGAAAGGTGACATAGAGCTGGTTAAACAGAAAATCAAGGTGATTGACAATTCAATCAACGAAGCGGAATAATTTTTCTCACCTAATAATATGAGGTTATGCCAAAAGGATAAAAGGCTTTTGACATAACCTCTTTTTTATCTAAATCTAATCTCACTGCTGAATTATGAAAAAAATTCTGACTTTAGGAATCGTGCTGCTGACTGTAAACAGTCTGCTACCGGCACAAGAAATCACATTCTCAGAAACCAAATTCAATTGGGGAACCATCCGGGAACAAGACGGGAATGTCAGCCATGACTTCCGGTTCGTAAACACCGGCGACAAACCTCTCACTATCAAAAACATCATTACCGGCTGCGGATGCACCTCGTCCGAATGGACTGAAAAAGCTTATCAACCCGGTGAGGAAGGCATAATACGGTTGGTCTATCACCCGCAAGGCAGAACAGAAAACGACATCAACCTCGTAGCCGAAATATATACTAACAGAGCAGCCAAAGGAGTAGTTACCCTGGAAATGGCGGGAGAGATAAAACGTGAGGCCCCTTCCTATTCCACCCGCTATAATCCCGCCAACGGAAAGCGAAGCCAAAGCCCAACCTATATTCCGCAAGATGAATATGAACAGATACTTGAACGGATACGCGAAGAACTGTATGCTAAAACCACCACACAGCAAGCAGACCGAGCAACGGAAAAATTACTGCGCTCCATGCTTCCGGAAGGTAAATGGAGCGACCTCGATTATGCCTGCTTTTTCCGTACCAACTGGGAACCGGTAGAGCACCTGAAACGTTTGGTTACAATAGCCGCCTCATATACCGACAAGCAATCACGTTATTACGGTAACGAGGTATTATACAATGCAATCAGAGATGCCCTGCAGTATTGGGTGAAACAAGACCCTACCTGTTTCAACTGGTGGTATAACCAGATTTCCGTTCCGCAAACACAAGCCTCGCTCCTTGCTCTGATGGATGCGGGACAAAAGAAACTTCCGTCCGAAATCCGTATGCCTATTTTAAAAGCAATGGGCGAACGCAGCGACCCACGCAAATGGACCGGCGCCAATAAAATGGACATTGCCATTCATCATTTAATAAGAGGTTGCCTGTTGAAGAATGACAGTATTGTGCGTGTCAATGCCGATGAAATATTCTATCCCGTACAAATCGTTGCAAACGAAGGCATACAGGAAGACTTGTCTTATCACCAGCACGGGCCGCAACTTTACATCGGCGGATACGGAACAGTGTTCGTTGACAACATAGTCCGCATGGGCAATATCCTCAACGGTACAAAATATGCCATGAATCCGGAGAAACTCACCTTGTTTTCCAACTTTATCCGTAATACCTACTTCAATGTATTCCGAAGCAGGTATCTGGACTTCAGTGTAACAGGCAGAGGTGTCAGCCGCAAAGGAACATTGGATTACGGGGATTGCGCAGCCCTGTTCAGAAACCTGCAGGCCCTTGATGCCAAACATGCCGGCGAATATGCAGACATTGCCCGCCGTTTCCTCACCCGGGAAGCATCGTATCAGCGTTCGGACAAGAATACAATGTATCATTGCTCAGACTATATGCTACACAACCGGCAAAATTACGACTTTTCCGTACGCACCTCTTCAACACGCACCAACAAGACCGAAAGCGGTAACGGTGAAAATCTATACGGGACCTATATGAGTGACGGCGCCACCAATATTCGTGTCAACGGCAATGAGTATGCCGACATCTTCCCCGTCTGGGAGTGGGACAGAATACCGGGAACCACCTTGCCTGCAGGCGAAAAGCGCAATCCCGTTGACTGGGGAAGCAAAGGAACCTGCACATTCACAGGGGGAGTGTCCGACGGGAAATACGGTGTAATGACTTTCAAGATGGATGACTATGGTGTAAAAGCTCAAAAATCATGGTTTATGTTCGACAACGAAGTGGTTTGCTTAGGCAGCGGAATCGGTTCAAATGTTCCGACAGACATCGTTACCACCGTCAATCAATGCCATCTGGATGGAAATGTATGGATAAATACGGGAAAAACGCTCCGGCAAGCAACCCAAGGAGAATTTGCTTTTGAGCAGGCTCTGCAATGGATCTGGCATGACAGCATCGCCTATCTCTTCCCTCAGGGAAACAATATAAAGCTAAAGATGGACAGACAAAAAGGCAACTGGGCAAAAATCAATTTCAATTATCCTGCTACGGAAATCAGCATGCCGATATTCAATCTGGTCATTAATCACGGACAATCTCCCCGAAACGCATCTTACGCATATATCGTTGTACCGGGAATCAACCATCCGGAAAAAATGAAAACATACTCCTGCCGTCATCTGAAAATAGAACGGAATGATACGGAAATACAAGCCGTCAATAATCGGAAATCGGGAATTCTGCAAATCGTATTCTTCAAGCCCGGCACTTTCGACAATGAAGAAATAAAGGTAAAAGCCCTGAAGCCCTGTGTTGTACAAATAAAGAGAAGCAAAGGCAAGGTGACGGATATGCAGATTGCCGATCCGCAAAATCAAGAAAAGCTAAAGCCGGGGGTAGATGTGATAATCTTATAATAATAAGCATATAAAAAGTGGTTGTGTCAAAACGAACTCGCTGATATTCTTGTTTTGACACAACCACCGATTCGACCACCGAGTTTTCAAGGGTCAATGTAAAAACCTGAGGGGTAAATTTATAAATTGTTATCTTTGTCTCCAAATTCATAGCTTATGGAGTTAAACGGTTATCGCCTTCTTCTTCCTGAAGGCACTTTAGACTACTTTGATCTTGTTGATGTGAAGGAAAGTGTAAATGAAGTTGTGTTCTACCTTGAGGAGAAAAATATGGTTCCTGAGAATTATACAGATCAGGATACTGAGAGTAAAGGCTTTTATGACCCTGTTATTGTTCAGGATTTTCCTCTCCGTGGCAAGAAGGTCTTCCTTAATATTCGTCGTCGTCGCTGGCTCTTAAAGAAGCATAATGAGTATATCTCGTAACTGGCGTATGGTGGCTGAAGGTACTCGTATGACGCAAGATTTTGCGTCTTTTTTAAAAGAACTATATTGATAGCTATCCGATCAGTTGCAAGCTCTTAGGTGTTTTATATGGAGTTGACGGGGATTTATTGGAGCGTCAATACCGTAACCATCTAAGTGGTTATCTCCATTGGGACCAACTTGTTCATGCAGAGGATTGGCTACTATTCGAAAAGAATATCGGTGCTTATATCTGTATTGATGAGGTAGCCCTCTCGCGTGGGGAACTCTATACTGTACTGACCAATAAAGAAGCTCACGGTGGTAAAGGTAGTATGATTGCCATCATTAAAGGTACGGACGTTCATACGGTCACTTCTGTCCTGCTTAAGCTCTCCCGTCGCCGCCGTTACCAAGTGCGCGAGATAACCTTGGATATGGCTCCTAACATGGAGCAGATTGCACGCATCTGCTTTCCTGCGGCCAAACGTGTTACCGATCGCTTTCACGTACAGAAGTTAGCTTATGAAGCTGTGCAGGAGATGCGTGTAAAAGCTCGCTGGGAGGCTTTGGATGAAGAGTCCACTCAGCTTGCTTATGCAAAGGCCTGTGGAAAGATGTATCATGCACCTGTTTTCGCTAATGGAGATACAAGAAAGCAGTTGTTAGCGAGAAGTATTTATCTGCTTTACAAGAAGGAATCCTTATGGACTCAGTCTCAAAGAATACGGGCAGAAATTCTTTTCAAGGAATATCCCGATATAAAGAAAGGAGATTATCTGTCTATGCGGTTAGGCTTAATCTATCATCAGTGTAAGTTTAAGGATATTGCTTTGACAAGGCTGGCAAGGTGGTATGATGAAGTAGATAAATCAGGGTTCCTCACCTTTGGAAGGGTCGCACGTTCTATACAAACACATTATCTGGATATAATCAGTTTTTTTGAAAGGAGGGCAACCAATGCCGCAGCAGAGTCATTCAATGCTAAAATCAAAGCATTTAGAGGGCTCAGTAGATTTTTAGCGGGGATTATTTTTTATACTCGTGAAGTATTGCTTACTTCGCATTATGAAAAACGATTATTTGAACATGCTAGCCAGCCTCGTGTTGCCTGCGCAGATATTAGATTACTTTCTTATCTCTGGAGTCGAACAAACCTCTCAAGAGATTCATATCAGTCTGGATGAAAAGATGAATCCCAAGTTAAGCAATGACGTACATTTTGAATCCAAAGGTTTTATGGAAGCTGTAAATGTGACAGACTTTCCCATACGGGACCATAAGGTAATTCTCAAGATCAGACGCCGGCGTTGGACGGACTTACGCACAGGGAAAAGCTTTAGTATTCCCATCGACCTCGACATTGTGGCCAAGGGAACCAGATACTCCAAAGAATTTGGATCTTTTTTAAAAAAAGAAACGTATGGAGACATCCCCAGTGAAGGACCAGAATCTGTAGTGTTACCATTACACCATAGCCCAATTGTTATTATTTCCGTTTTGCGGTTGCAAAGATACAAAGATTTCTATAAATCAAAACAAAAACGAGTATTTTTTTCGCAAAAAACTGATAAGATACCGTAATCCAAAGGATTATATAACTAAAAAAAATCAAAAAATGAAAGACTTTTCCCCTTTTGCGTGTTTGATATGATAAATCAACGTATATTTGTCGCCTGTTTAATATTAATAATGTGTAATGAACGAAGCTAAAAAATTAATTCAACAAATAACAGAAGGTATTCAAGATAAAAAAGGAAAAAAAATCGTCATCGCAGATCTGACAAAAATCGACGATACAATATGCAATTATTTCGTCATCTGCCAAGGAAACTCTCCCAGCCAAGTGACAGCCATTGTAGAATCCATCAGGGACTTCACACGCAAGGGTGCCGATACCAAGCCCTTTGCCGTAGACGGGCTGCGCAATGCCGAATGGGTAGCTATGGACTACTCGGACATATTGGTGCATGTCTTCCTGCCTGAAACAAGGGAATTCTACAATCTGGAGCACCTATGGGCAGACGCCAAATTAACTCAAATTCCTGACCTCGATTAATCAAAACGTATGGACAATAATACCAACAAGAAACCCAATAAAGTGAATATGCCCAAGTTCAACCTGAACTGGCTGTATATGATTATAGCGATGATGTTGCTGGGGTTGTACCTGACCAATGAAAGTGGTACGGCAACTAAAAACATCTCTTATGATGAATTCCAGCAATATGTACGAGACGGTTATATAAGCAAAGTCATCGGCTACGACGACAATTCCGTCGAAGCATACGTCAAACCCCAGCACGTAGGAAACGTATTTCGCCAGGACTCCAGCCGCGTAGGCAAGAATCCGCTTATTACGACCGAGGCCCCCTCACGCGAGAGCCTAGGTAATTTCCTGCAAAAGGAAAGAGACGACGCCCACTTTGACGGCTCCATTAACTACGAAAAAAAGCGGAACTACTTCGGTGCCATTTTGTGGCAGATTCTCCCCTTTGCATTCCTTATCGGTTTCTGGATTTTCATGTCCCGCCGCATGAGCGGTGGTGGAGGCATGGGCGGAGGTGGAGGCATCTTCAGCGTAGGAAAGTCCAAGGCCCAATTGTTTGAAAAAGGTTCCCCCATCAAGATTACATTCAAGGATGTGGCAGGACTTGCTGAAGCCAAGCAAGAGGTAGAAGAAATTGTCGAGTTCTTGAAAGAGCCCCAGAAATATACCGATTTGGGAGGTAAGATACCCAAGGGCGCCTTGCTGGTAGGCCCTCCGGGAACCGGAAAGACCCTGCTTGCAAAGGCCGTGGCCGGAGAAGCCAACGTACCGTTCTTCTCACTGGCAGGTTCCGACTTTGTGGAAATGTTTGTCGGCGTAGGTGCTTCCCGTGTCCGCGATTTGTTCCGCCAAGCCAAAGGAAAAAGCGCCTTGTATCGTGTTCATCGACGAGATTGACGCTGTAGGGCGTGCCCGTGCCAAAGCAGCCGCTATGGGTGGCAACGACGAGCGCGAGAACACATTGAACCAGTTACTGACCGAGATGGACGGTTTCGGCTCCAACAGCGGTGTCATCATCCTTGCCGCAACCAACCGTGTGGATGTACTGGACAAGGCACTGCTGCGCGCCGGACGTTTCGACCGCCAGATACACGTCGACTTGCCCGACCTGAATGAACGAAAAGAAGTATTCGGCGTACACCTGCGCCCCATCAAGATAGACAATACGGTGGATGTAGAGTTACTGGCACGCCAGACTCCGGGATTCTCGGGGGGCAGACATTGCCAATGTATGTAACGAAGCAGCTTTGATAGCCGCCCGCCACGGCAAGAAGTTCGTCGGAAAGCAAGACTTCCTGGATGCCGTAGACCGTATTGTGGGGGGATTAGAAAAGAAAACCAAAATCACTACCGAAGCCGAACGCCGTTCCATTGCTATACACGAAGCCGGCCATGCCAGCATCTCCTGGTTACTGGAATACGCCAATCCGCTGATTAAAGTAACCATTGTACCCCGTGGACGCGCTTTGGGCGCGGCTTGGTATCTGCCGGAAGAACGGCAAATCACCACTAAGGAACAGATGCTCGATGAGATGTGTGCCACCTTGGGAGGACGTGCCGCCGAAGACCTATTCTTAGGTAGAATATCCACCGGAGCCATGAATGACTTGGAACGCGTGACAAAGCAGGCGTACGGTATGATTGCCTATCTGGGTATGAGCGAAAAACTACCCAACCTCTGCTATTATAATAATGAGGAATATTCCTTCAACCGCCCGTATAGCGAAAAGACTGCGGAATTGATTGACGAAGAAGTGAAGCAGATGGTTAACGAACAGTACGAACGTGCCAAGAAGATATTGTCCGAAAACCAAGAAGGGCACAACCGGCTGGCACAACTGTTGATTGACAAGGAAGTAATCTTTGCCGAAGACGTTGAACACATCTTTGGGAAACGTCCATGGGCTTCCCGTTCGGAAGAAATCAGTGCAAACAAGACTGCTGCCGAACTGAAAAAAGCGGAGCAAGAAGAAGAGCAAAAAGCCATAGAAGCAGAAAAGGAAGTCAAGGAAGAAGCATGAAAAATAACTTTATCCAACGTGCCGTTACCGGCGTGTTATTCGTCATAGTATTGGTGGGCTGTATTCTTTACAGCCCCCCTTTCGTTCGGTATACTGTTCACCATTATCAGCGCACTGAGCGTACATGAGTTCGCCCAATTAGTCAGCAAAAGCGGCGAAGTAAGCATTAACAAGACCATCACTGCATTGGGGGGAGCCTACCTTTTCCTTGCATTAATGAGTTTCTGTACCCAGCAGTCTGTAGGAGCACGGGTATTCCTTCCTTATTTGGGACTATTGCTCTACATGATGATTACGGAACTTTACCTCAAGAAAAAGAATCCGACGGGTAACTGGGCCTACTCCATGCTAAGCCAATTGTACGTAGCACTCCCCTTTGCCCTGCTGAACGTACTTGCTTTTCAGAATTCCCTGGAAACGGGCAGTGTGACCTACAACCCTATTCTACCGCTTTCCATTTTCGTATTCATCTGGTTGAGCGATACAGGTGCCTATTGCGTAGGTTCGCTGATAGGCAGACACCGTCTGTTCGAACGTATCTCACCTAAAAAATCCTGGGAGGGCAGCATCGGCGGCGGAATATTCTCCATCGCTTCCTCTCTTGGCTTTGCACATTTCTTTCCTTTTATGCCAGGATGGCAATGGGTAGGTCTGGCAATCGTTGTCGTCATTTTCGGCACTTGGGGCGATCTGACCGAATCACTCATGAAACGCCAATTGGGCATTAAGGATTCCGGTAACATTCTGCCGGGACATGGAGGGATGCTTGACCGTTTCGACAGTGCCCTGATGGCAATTCCTGCAGCAGTCGTTTATCTATATGCCTTAACGATGTTCTAACAACGGTTCACATGACTAAACTTACATAAAAACAGATATAAAGAGCACCCGGGCAAGATGAATGACATCAAAATCCCGGGTGCTCTTTCTAACTATATACTCTCGCAAACTCTTTCTTACTTCAACTGCATATTGGACAAATCCACATTAGTAGTCAGCTTTTCATTACTCCCCGCAGTTTTCAAATCAAAGGTTACTTCCACCTCTCCATTCTTCTCTGAATTGAGTTTCAACTTGATACCTTTGGTTTCAGAGGGAATGTCCAGACTGTTCAGATTATAAGAAACAGCACCGGGGCTGCGATAACCTGTCAAGTCATCATAGTCGTTATAGCGGAGCTCCAAGTGGATATATCCGTCTTCACCATACAAAGCATCATCTTCTTGCGGACGTACCAGACTGATGCGATGTTTATTATCAGCCGAAGACGGCAGGTTCTGCATGAAAAAAATGTTCATATAGCCACCGCTAATGGTAATGTCACCTTTATATATAAGTACGGAATCATTGCCGAACTCCTCTTCTGTTTCTGGAGTCAGCGTCTCCACCTCTTTCGTCAGAACATTCTGCAAGCGTAACAATTTCACAGCATGGTCATACCCTGCATAGTCGTCCCACAAAGGATTGAACACGGTAATCACACGCTGCCCATCCACGGCATCATACCACCCAATGTCCGTATTCACCGGCCAGAGTGTCCCCCAGACATCGCAGTTTAAATAAAAGGCATTTCCCGTAACACGCACAGTGGCCCACAAAGGCGGGGTAAAATCACCCAAAGAATATCCGTCGTTATCATCACATGATTGCAAAGCGGGCATCACTGCCAAACATATTGCCATAAATAACCAATGTAGCTTTTTCATAATCAAAGTCCTTTTCATTTGTTTCTATATAGAAAATACAAAAGCCGGGCATTTACTGCACCGGCTTTTCCCATTTTAACAAATTCTTAATTTTTCGATTATTCTTCCCTCCTCCTCAGTAATGCCACCATCTCGCGGGCAGCATGTTTGGGTGCCCCTGCCTCTCCCAGACAGGATGCCATATACTCATATCCCTCGAGCATCTGACGGCAGTATTCCTTATCGTACAAAATGCGGTTCAGCTCCGAGCGTACCTGCTCTACCGTCATGGTATCTGCAACCAGCTCTTTCACCACCTCCCGGTTGGCTATGAGATTGACCAGGGAAATGTACTTCACTTTCAGTATATGCCGTTTCAGGAAAGCGATAACCTTCCCTATCGGAGTATGGTAACATACCGCTTGCGGCACACGAAACAGAGCTGTTTCCAGCGTTGCCGTCCCCGAAGTGACCAGTGCAGCCTCTGCCTGCCTCAACAAAGGGAATGTCTTGTTGAAGATAATCTTCACGTCCACCCCACCCACATAACGTTTGTAATACTCGGGGGGAAATACCCGGAGCACCGGCCAGCACCAGTTGATAATCGGGAAAAGAAGCTGCCGCACGAAGCATGTCGGGCAGATTGTCCTTGATTTCCTGCTTGCGGCTACCAGCCAGCAGAGCAATAACGGGTTTGGCCGAAAGTCCGTTTGCCCGGACAAAGTCGTCGAATGTCTCTGAGCTGGAAGCAAGAAAAGCCGTCACTTCATCCACTGTCGGATTGCCGACATAATGTATCGGATACCCGTGCTTCCCTTCAAAAAAACTCCACCTCGAACGGTAGGATGGAGAACAGCTCATCCACATCCCGTTTAATATTCTTGATGCGGTATTCCTTCCATGCCCAAATCTTGGGAGAAATATAATAAAAGACAGGAATCCTTGTGTTGGCATGGACAAACTTGGCTATATCCAGATTAAAGCCCGGATAGTCCACCAAAATCAGCACATCCGGCTGCCACGCAACAATATCCTCCTTGCAGCGCTTCATATTGGCAAAGATGGTGCGCAGATGCAGCAATACGGGAATGAACCCCATATACGCCAACTCTTTGTAATGCTTCACCATCACACCGCCCACTGCAGCCATGAGGTCGCCTCCGAAGAAACGGAACTCCGCTTGCGAGTCCTCCTCCTTCAATGCAGCCATCAGATGGGAGGCATGCAGGTCGCCGGAAGCTTCACCGACAATCAAGTAATACTTCATATCAATTGATAATTGTCAATTAATTCAGAACCATGTTTTCAGTTCATCAATCAAGCCGTATGCCGTTGCATCCACCGTGGTCGGGGTGATTGCCACATAACCGTTATCAAGCGCCCAATGGTCATTCTTCTCATTTTCGGCATCGTTGTTCTCAAACTCGCCGGTCAGCCAGTAGTAATGGGCATCTCCTCTATGGGCAAAGTTTTCCCATTCATTGGTCCATTGCCCCTTGGTTTGTTCGCAAATCTTCACACCCTTCAATTCTTTGGTATCGGGGAAGTTGACATTGAGGCATGTCAACGGAGGGAGTCCTTTCTCCAATACCAGCCGGGCTATCTCGCGGATGTAAGGACCTGCAGGTTCAAAATCAGCGTTCGGCTCATGGTTGCAAAGGGAGAATCCGATGGAAGGCACTCCTTTCAGGCATCCCTCTATCACAACGCCCATCGTACCGGAATAATGCAGGTTTACAGAAGAATTGTCGCCGTGATTAATGCCGCCCACCACAAGGTCGGGTTTGCGGTCGAGCACCGTATGGAATGCCAGCTTGACGCAATCGGCAGGCGTACCGGAACACTTATAGACCGTCAGTCCAACATCCTTACGGACCAACTGGTAGTGGATAGGTTCCGTTACAGTCAGCGCACACGCACTTCCAGAGCGAGGTGCATCCGGCGCCATTACCACAATCTCCCCCAGCGGACGGAGAAACTTTATCAACTCGCTACCTTTCGCAATGATACCGTCATCATTGGAAATCAATATCAAAGGTCTCTGATTTTCCATATTTCTTTTTAATTTTGCTACAAATTTAGCAAAAGAGAACCACATATTAACCACCAATACACAAAAAGATATGTTAGACGTCTTTCTCATTCTGATGGGTATCCTCTGCCTGATAACGGGACTGGCAGGCTGTTTCCTGCCCGTAATTCCCGGTCCGCCCGTGGCCTATGCCGGTTTGTTGCTGCTGCACTTCACCGACAAGGTGCAGTACTCTGCCACCCAACTGTTGCTGTGGCTGCTGATTGTCGTCATCGTACAGGTGCTCGACTATTTCGTCCCCATGCTGGGCAGCAAATACAGTGGCGGAACGCGCTGGGGAACACGCGGATGCCTTGCCGGAACCCTCATCGGGCTGTTCTTCATGCCCTGGGGCATTGTCCTTGGTCCGTTTTTAGGGGCTTTTATCGGCGAACTTTTCGGCGGCAGGGAAACCCGGCAGGCTCTGAAGTCGGGACTGGGCTCCCTGTTCGGCTTCCTCTTCGGCACGGTACTGAAATGCGTGTTGTGCGGATACTTCGCATGGGAGTTTGCATCGGCACTGCTTTAACATAAGTTTATCCCCATTAAACTTCAGGTTTAATCCTAATGAACCCGAAGTTTAATAGGAATAAACTGATTGTCGGATTGGCAGGCCGAGTTTAATTCGGACAAACTATTGTAAACTCCGGAGAAACGGTACGCATTTCCCCGGACACGGCAGCAGCGGCAGCTTATAACCCGAACATCCCGCCGCCCGCCATCTCATTGCTTTAGAAATCTTAATCTTCTGCAAGTGAGACAAAAAAGCTGTTTCTTTTCAAGATAAATACGTATATTTGCCCCACTAATCAGAGAATAGTCCAAAAAGATTGGTTTGCTTCTGAGACAAAAAACACACGATCTTCAGGCAACGGAACAATTTACAAGAAGAAAAACAGCGGTAAACGTCTGTGAGTTATTAACAAAACAGCCGACTTATCAACCGTTTTTGCAATCTTTCTCCAAATTTAGTAGGTGCTATACGGAATTATCACTTATTTCGCTGCCAATAAACATTGAAATTATGGGAAAAATAATTGCTTTGGCAAATCAAAAAGGTGGTGTAGGCAAAACTACGACGACAATCAACCTCGCAGCTTCTCTCGCCACACTTGAAAAGAAAGTGCTTGTCGTAGACGCAGACCCGCAGGCAAACGCCTCGTCAGGGTTGGGTGTAGACATCAAGCAGTCGGAATGTACTATCTACGAGTGCATTATTGACCGTGCAGACGTACGCGAGGCCCTTCATGACACGGAGATAGACACACTGAAGGTAATCTCCTCCCACATCAACCTGGTAGGCGCCGAAATAGAAATGCTCAATCTTAAAAACCGGGAAAAGATACTGAAAGAGGTACTCGCTCCGCTACGGGAAGAGTTTGATTATATCTTGATAGACTGTTCCCCGTCTTTAGGTCTGATTACGGTCAACGCACTGACTGCCGCCGACTCGGTTATCATTCCCGTACAGGCCGAATACTTTGCACTGGAAGGCATCAGCAAATTGCTGAACACCATCAAAATCATCAAGTCCAAGCTGAACCCCGCACTCGAAATCGAGGGATTCCTGCTGACCATGTATGACTCGCGGCTGCGCCAGGCCAACCAGATATACGACGAGGTGAAACGCCACTTCCAGGAACTGGTGTTCAACACCGTCATCCAGCGCAATGTAAAACTGAGCGAAGCCCCCAGCTACGGACTCCCCACAATCCTGTACGATGCGGACTCCACCGGAGCCAAAAACCACATCGCACTTGCCAAGGAATTGATAAGCAGAAACGAAAAGAAGTGATTATAGTGGTTAGTGATTAATGATTAGTGATAAATACCATATTTACAATGCACAAACAAATCATCCCGTATGGTTAAATTGTAAATCGTCAAATAGTAAATAAACAGATGGTACAAAGAAATGCATTAGGACGTGGGCTGGACGCCCTGCTCTCCATGGATGAGGTGCAGACCGAAGGCTCTTCCTCTATCAATGAAATAGAATTGTCGAAGATTGCCGTCAACCCCAACCAGCCCCGTCATGAATTCGACCCGGTTGCGTTGCAGGAGTTAGCCGATTCCATCTCCGAAATCGGCATCATACAGCCCATCACCCTGCGCAAGCTTAGCGACGACGAATACCAGATTATCGCCGGCGAGCGTCGTTTCCGTGCTTCGCAGCTTGCCGGACTGACGAGCATCCCCGCCTATATCCGCACGGCCGACGACGAGAATGTCATGGAAATGGCGCTCATCGAAAACATACAGCGCGAGGACCTGAACTCCGTGGAAATAGCGCTTGCCTACCAGCACCTTCTGGAACAATACGGACTGACGCAGGAACGCCTCAGCGAACGCATAGGTAAGAAGCGTACCACCATTGCCAACTACCTGCGCCTGCTGAAACTGCCGGCTCCCGTCCAGATGGGATTGCAGAACAAGCAGATAGACATGGGGCACGCCCGTGCACTGGTAACGCTGGGAGACCCCAAACTGCAAGTGAAGATTTTTGAAGAGATACTCGAACAAGGTTATTCCGTACGCAAAGTAGAGGAAATCGTGAAATCCCTGAGCGAAGGAGAAGCCGTGAAAAGCGGCGGCCGCAAGATAGCCCCCAAGCGCGCCAAACTGCCCGAAGAGTTCAATATGCTGAAGCAGCAGCTTTCCAGCTTTTTCAGTACCAAGGTGCAGCTAACCTGCTCGGAGAAAGGAAAAGGTAAAATCAGTATCCCGTTCAATAACGAAGAAGAATTGGAACGTATCATCGGCATTCTTGATACGCTGAAGAAATAAATGAGGAAAAAAGGAAGAATATATCAGTTAGCCATTGCCCTGCTGCTCTGTTTTTTACAGATGGCAGGGATTGCTATGTATGGTCAGGACCGTCCACGTGCCGCTTCCAAGCGTGCGCAGCGGCATCAGACCGATACACTCAACACCGTGGTGAACCGGGACAGCCTCACTGTTGCCGACAGTCTTGCAGCCGAAAACAAGCGGAAGATGCTGGAAATGACTGCCAGCCCCGACCTGAAGGAACAGCCCGTGCCTACAGACAGTCTGCAAAAGGCCATCGACCCCAAAAGGTGGGTACCTAATCCCACAAAAGCCACCTGGCTTGCCCTCGTCATTCCCGGCGGTGGACAAATTTACAACCGCAAGTATTGGAAACTGCCCATCTTCTATGGAGGATTTGCCGGTTGTGCCTATGCCCTTACGTGGAACAGCAAGATGTATAAGGACTATTCGGCCGCCTACAAGGATGCCGTAAATGGTAATTTCAACTCCAGTACCATTACCGACCTGCTGCCTCCCAACTATAACTATACCGAAAGCCAGCTGACGGAGACACTACGGAAGCGTAAGGATACCTTCCGACGATACCGCGACTTGAGCATCTTCGCCTTTATCGGTGTATACCTGCTGTCTGTTGTCGACGCATACGTAGACGCAGAGCTGTCCAACTTTGACATCACCCCCGACCTCAGCATGAAAGTGGAACCTGCCATAATCAACAGCCAGATGACTGGTTCCTCTAATAAGAACGTCGGCGTGCAATGCAGTTTCCGATTCTAAAAACGAAAATTAAAGCATAAATTATTACCTAATGACACACAAGGCCATATATATGAAAAGAATTATTCTCGGTTCCTCGCTTCTGTTTTGTGCCCTCTTCACCGCTCCGGCCATGCATGCGCAAGAAAGCGTGGAAGTGCTTATCCGCGAAAACGGCACGGAACGCCAGGAATCCATCGAGCTGCCCAAAAGCATGACCTATCCGCTGGACAGCCTGCTCAATGACTGGAAAGCCAAGAATTACATAGACTTGGGAAAAGACTGCAGCACCTCTACCGTAAACCCGATGTTCAGTGACTCTGTATACATAGACCGGTTGTCGCGCATGCCGACCGTCATGGAAATGCCATACAACGAGATTGTGCGCAAGTTCATCGACATGTATGCCGGACGTCTGCGCAACCAGGTTGCCTTCATGCTGAGCGCCTGCAACTTCTATATGCCCATCTTCGAAGAAGCGCTGGATGCCTACGGCCTGCCGCTCGAGCTGAAATACCTGCCCATCATAGAATCCGCTCTCAACCCTTCTGCCGTATCCCGCGCGGGAGCCTGCGGACTATGGCAGTTTATGCTCGCCACCGGAAAGATATACGGACTGGAAAGCAACAGCCTTGTGGACGAACGCCGCGACCCGATTAAGGCTACCTGGGCCGCCGCACGCTACCTGAAGGATATGTATGCCATTTACCAAGACTGGAACCTGGTAATCGCCGCCTACAACTGCGGCCCCGGCACCATCAACAAAGCCATCCGGCGCGCAGGCGGCAAAACGGATTATTGGGAAATATACAACTATCTGCCCAAAGAAACACGCGGATACGTACCCGCTTTTATAGCCGCCAACTACGTAATGACCTACTACTGCAAGCACAACATCTGCCCCATGGAAACCGACATTCCGGAAGCAACCGATACGGTGCAAGTAAGCCGTAACCTTCATTTCGAGCAGATTTCCGACCTATGCGGCATCAGCCTGGACCAGATAAAGAGCCTGAATCCCCAATTCAAGAAAAGCATCATCCCCGGAGAGAGCAAGCCGCAGACGCTACGCCTCCCCATCAACTACATCAGTGCCTTCATTGACAAGCAAGACACCATCTATGCCCACCGCAGTAACGAGCTGTTCAAGAACCGCAGAGTCGTGGCCGTTTCCAATACACGCTCGACGGCACGTAGCAGCAAAGGCAGTACCGCTACGGGGAATGTCACCTACCACAAGATACGCAGTGGCGAGAATCTCGGCAGCATTGCACGGAAATACGGCGTCACTGTCAATCAGTTAAAAAGTTGGAATGGATTGCGCAGTACCAGAATCTCCGCAGGAAAGCGCTTGAAGATTTATAAATAAAGACATAAACGCTTGCCCGGTGTTGAAAATTGCTTATTTTTGCAAAAAGTGAAGAAGAAAGGAGAAACAGTATATGGAAGAAAATATAAGTCAGAAGGAAAAGGAAAAAGCCGAAGAGGAAATGATCGAACAGGCATTCCAAGAACTGTTGAACGACTATTTGGCAACCAAGCACCGCAAGCGCGTCGAAATAATAACCAAAGCATTCAACTTTGCCAACCAGGCGCATAAGGGCATTAAGCGTCGTTCCGGCGAGCCCTACATCATGCACCCCATTGCTGTGGCAAAGATTGTCTGTAATGAGATAGGACTGGGGTCTACTTCCATATGCTCGGCATTGCTGCACGATGTGGTGGAAGACACCGATTACACCGTTGAGGATATCGAAAACATCTTCGGCCCCAAAATCGCCCAAATCGTTGACGGACTGACCAAGATCTCAGGCGGCATCTTCGGCGACCGCGCCTCGGCGCAGGCAGAGAACTTCAAGAAACTGCTGCTTACCATGTCCGACGACATCCGCGTTATCCTCATAAAGATAGCCGACCGGCTGCACAATATGCGCACACTCGGTTCCATGCTGCCCAACAAGCAGTTCAAGATAGCCGGTGAAACACTGTATATCTATGCGCCGCTTGCCAACCGGCTGGGGCTGTACAAGATCAAGACGGAACTGGAAAACCTGAGCTTCCGTTACGAGCATCCGGAAGAATACCGCGAGATAGAAAAGAAACTTGAAGCGACAGCCGTAGAACGCGACAAGGTTTTCAAAGAGTTCACCGCTCCGATACGTGCCCAACTGGATAAAATGGGATTGAAATACCGTATCCTTGCCCGCATCAAATCCATCTACTCCATTTGGAACAAGATGCAGACAAAGCATGTGCCGTTCGAGGAAATTTACGACCTGCTTGCCGTACGTATCATCTTCGAGCCCCGTAACATGGAAGAAGAGCTGAATGACTGCTTCAACATATACGTATCCATATCCAAAATATACAAGCCGCATCCCGACCGCCTGCGCGACTGGGTGAGCCACCCGAAAGCCAACGGCTACCAGGCCCTGCACGTCACCCTCATGGGCAATAACGGACAATGGATCGAAGTTCAGATTCGCAGTGAACGCATGAACGACGTTGCCGAACAAGGATTCGCCGCACATTGGAAATATAAAGAAGGCGGCGGCAGCGAGGATGAGGGCGAGCTGGACAAATGGTTGCGTACCATCAAGGAGATACTCGATGACCCCCAACCGGATGCCATTGATTTTCTGGATACAATCAAGCTGAACCTGTTTGCTTCGGAAATCTTTGTGTTTACTCCGAAAGGCGAAATCAAGACCATGCCGCAGAACTCCACAGCACTGGACTTTGCCTTCTCCCTGCACACCGACATCGGCAGCCATTGCATCGGCGCCAAAGTAAACCACAAGCTTGTTCCCCTCAGCCATAAGTTGCAGAGCGGCGACCAGGTAGAGGTTCTTACATCCAAATCGCAACGCGTGCAACCGGAATGGGAAGCTTATGCCACTACCGCCCGTGCCCGTGCCAAAATCGCCATCCTGCGCAAAGAAGCGAAAGCGCATCAGAAAGAAGGTGAAACCATACTGAACGAATTCTTCAAAAACGAGGATATACGTATGGATGATGCTGCTCTGGACAAGCTGACCAGGCTGCACGGCTTCCACACCCGCGACGAGCTGCTCGTTGCCATCGGCAACAAACGGGTTGTGCTGGGCGATGCCGACAAGAACGTGTTCAAGGAAAAGCAGAACAGCAACTGGAAGAAGTTCCTGACCTTCTCCTTCGGTAACAAGGACAACAAGGATGCCAAAGAACAACCGGAAGAGAAAACACCGCAAGAGAAAATCAACACTAAGCAGATTCTGAAGCTGACGGAAGAGACCATCTCAAAGAACTATATTATGGCCGACTGTTGCCATCCCATTCCGGGTGACGACGTACTGGGATACATCGACGAGCAAAACCGTGTTGTCATCCACAAGCGCCAATGCCCCGTTGCCACCCGCCTCAAGAGTAGCTACGGCAACCGTATCATCGCCACCGAATGGGACACCCACAAGGAGTTGTCATTCCTCGTCACCATTTATCTGAAAGGTATCGACAGTATGGGATTGCTGAACGAAGTAACGCAGGTCATCTCCCGCCAGCTGAATGTCAATATCCGCAAGCTGACGATTGAAACCACCGACGGTATCTTCGAAGGAAAGATACAACTCTATGTACACGATGTGGACGACGTGCGCACTATCTGCAATAACCTGAAGCAGATACAGAATATAAAACAAGTGACGAGAGTAGAGGAATAAACGGAGTGGTATTTATTCTACTTCAGTCCTTGAATATTTTCCTTCAAGCTCTCCACATCCTCGTAAGTAAACTCATCCAATGCCAGTTTCATGCCTACCAGTTCTTCGCGGATAGCTCTCAGGCGATCTACGATTTCAAAGTTGCGTATCGTAGCTTCTTTATTGTCTTTCATCCGTTGGCGGGCGCCGGGCAAGGTCATTCCGCGCTCCTTCACCAGATGATAGATAAGTTTCACTGTCTCAATGTCCTCCTTACGGTACTGGCGTATTCCCCGCCCCCCCTTCTTCGGATTGAGTTGCGGAAACTCCTTTTCCCAGAAACGGAGCAGTGATTCGTTGACATCGAACATGGCAGCCACCTCGCTGATGGAGTAATATAACTTTAAATTCTTATCTGTATTCAGCATGATGTAATCCTTTCTCTATAAATCATCCGTCAATCAAGCACCTTACCATGGTTCGCCGCAATCTGTATCATGCGGTCATAATCCTCGGCACTGAGATCCATGAAGTAGTAGTTGACGGGATTCACAACTTTTCCCTTAACGTGTACTTCGTAGTGCAAGTGCGGACCAGTACTCTTGCCCGTACTGCCTACCCCGCCAATGACCTCACCACGTACCACTTTCTTGCCCAACTTCGTCCGGAAATCGCGCAAGTGTGCATACACCGTCTGATAACCGAAGCCGTGGTCTATCACAATTCTGTTGCCATAGCCCGATTGCCAGCCCATCTGCACCACGGTGCCATCTCCCGTGGCATAGACATCCGTGCCCTGGGGAGCCGAAAAGTCCATACCCTCATGGAACTTGCTGGTACCATAAATGGGGTCGATACGCGTACCGTAACCCGAAGCGGTCTTACGGAGGTCTTTATTGGAAACCGGCTGTATGGCAGGAATGCAGCGCAGCATCTCATCATGGTTCTTGCACATCTCCACCACATCATCGAACGAACGGGACTGGATATAAAGTTGCTTCGTGAGCATATCCATTTTCTGCGTAGTATTCACCACCAAATCGGAATTGGCCATATCCATCAGATGTTCGTAACGGTTTGTACCGCCGTATCCAGCCTGACGGATGGCAGAAGGAATAGGGTCGGCCATGAAAATCACCCGGTACAGATTGTCATCACGCTGCTGTATGTCTTGCAGCACTCCCATAGCCTCGTCCAGCCGGCGGGAGAGGACGTTGTACTGCGCCTGCAGTTTGCTGTTCTCCTTTCGCAACTCCTTCTCCGACGGAGAGCCGAAGATAAGCAGCAATACGATGAAACTGCCCGCACCCAGCCCCATACCGATGAACAAACGGCGGAGAATGCTCAGCGCCCGTTGCCGGACGGTAGGATAAATTCGGTCGTAAGTCTGTGTCCGCGGATTATAAATGTAGTAAACTTTGCGCATCAGAGTAAATATTTCGATTATCAATGCGGCAAAAATACGAAAAACAAGCTATCTTTGCACAGTTTTTTCAAGAATATTAAGACTAAGTAGCAAGTAGTTAGTAGTAAGAAACGGGCAAAAAACGACAAGAGAAGGTAAATCAAATTAGAATCAGATAAATCAATAGAGAGTATGTTGACTGCAAATGAAATCAGAGACTCGTTCAAGAGTTTCTTCGAAAGTAAAGGTCACCAGATTGTGCCTTCGGCTCCTATGGTGATTAAGGACGACCCCACGCTGATGTTTACCAACGCGGGTATGAACCAGTTTAAAGATATTATTTTGGGGAACCACCCGGCGAAATATAAAAGAGTGGCAGACTCACAGAAGTGCCTGCGCGTCAGCGGAAAGCACAATGACCTGGAAGAAGTGGGGCACGATACGTACCACCACACCATGTTCGAGATGCTGGGCAACTGGTCGTTTGGCGACTACTTCAAGAAAGAAGCCATCTCCTGGGCATGGGAATATCTGGTCGATGTGCTGAAGCTCAACCCGAAAGACCTATACGCCACCGTATTCGAAGGCAGCCCCGAAGAAGGCCTGGAACGCGACAACGAAGCCGCTTCCTATTGGGAACAGTTCCTGCCGAAAGACCACATCCTTAACGGCAACAAACACGATAACTTCTGGGAAATGGGTGATACGGGACCGTGCGGCCCGTGCTTCGGAAATCCATGTGGACTCCCGTTCGGAAGAAGAAAAGGCCAAAGTACCCGGCAGCCAGCTGGTGAACAAAGACCATCCGCAGGTTATCGAGATATGGAATCTTGTATTCATGCAGTTCAACCGCAAGGCAGACGGCAGCCTCGAAGGACTTCCCGCCAAAGTAATCGACACCGGTATGGGCTTGAACGCCTGGTACGTACACTGCAAGGCAAGACTTCCAACTACGACACCGATGTTTTCCAACCGATACTGAAAGCCATCGGTGACATGGCAGGCAAGAAGTATGGCGAAGATGAGAAGTCGGACATCGCCATGCGCGTAATTGCCGACCACATCCGTACAATCGCCTTCTCCATCACCGACGGGCAACTTCCGAGCAATGCCAAGGCAGGTTACGTAATCCGCCGTATCCTCCGCCGTGCAGTGCGCTACGGCTACACGTTCCTCGGACAGAAGCAGGCTTTCATGTACAAGCTGTTGCCCGTACTCATCGAGAACATGGGCGGCGCATACCCCGAATTGAATGCACAGAAAGAGCTGATAGCCAAAGTCATTAAAGAAGAAGAAGATTCTTTCCTCCGTACTTTGGAGACCGGTATCCGTCTGCTGGATAAGACCATGGCGGATGCCAAGGCAGCCGGCAAGACCGAAATCAGCGGTAAAGACGCCTTTACGCTCTATGATACGTTCGGCTTTCCGCTCGACCTCACCGAACTTATCCTCCGCGAAAACGGCATGACCGCCGACATCAAAGAGTTCGATGCCGAAATGCAGCAGCAAAAACAACGTGCACGCAATGCCGCCGCCGTTGAAACCGGAGACTGGATTACACTGCAGGAAGGTACTACCGAATTTGTAGGCTACGATTATACAGAATATGAGACATCCATTCTGCGCTACCGCCAGATAAAGCAAAAGAACCAGACACTGTTCCAGATTGTACTGGACAAGACTCCGTTCTATGCCGAAAGCGGCGGACAGGTAGGCGATACCGGCGTACTGGTCAATGAGTTCGAAACGATTGAAGTCATCGACACCAAAAAGGAGAACAACCTTCCTATCCATATCACCAAGAAGCTGCCCGAACACCTGGAAGCACCGTTCATGGCATGTGTAGATACGGACAAACGTGCCGCCTGCGCCGCCAACCACTCTGCTACCCACCTGCTGGATGCCGCATTGCGCGAGGTATTGGGCGACCACGTAGAGCAAAAGGGTTCTTTGGTGACTCCGGACTCATTGCGTTTCGACTTCTCGCACTTCCAAAAAGTGACGGACGAGGAAATCCGCCAGGTGGAACACATCGTGAATGCCAAGATACGTGCCAACATCCCTCTGAAAGAGTACCGCAACATACCTATCGAAGAAGCCAAGGAACTGGGCGCCATCGCTCTTTTCGGCGAAAAGTACGGCGACCATGTACGCGTTATCCAGTTCGGTTCTTCCGTAGAATTCTGTGGTGGTACGCACGTGGCTGCAACCGGAAACATCGGTATGGTGAAGATTATCTCCGAAAGCTCCGTGGCTGCCGGTGTGCGCCGTATCGAAGCCTACACGGGTGCACGCGTGGAGGAACTGATGAACACCATCGAGGACACGCTGCACGACTTGAAGGCGCTCTTCAACAACGCACCCGACCTTGCCGGAACCATCCGTAAGTATATTGACGAAAACGCCGGACTGAAGAAGCAGGTAGAGGACTTCATGAAAGAGAAAGAAGCACAGCTGAAAGAAAGACTGCTGAAGAACGTGCAGGAAGTCAATGGCGTTAAAGTCATCAAGTTCTGTGCTCCCCTGCCGGCAGAAACAGTGAAGAACATCGCCTTCCAGTTGCGTGGCCAGATTACGGAAAACCTGTTCTTCGTAGCGGGAACAGAAGCCGAAGGCAAACCGATGCTGACAGTGATGCTGAGCGACAACCTCGTAGCCGGCGGACTGAAAGCCGGTAACCTTGTGAAAGAAGCCGCCAAGCTGATACAAGGCGGCGGCGGCGGTCAGCCCCACTTTGCAACTGCCGGCGGTAAGAATGCTGACGGACTGAACGCTGCCATTGACAAAGTTTTGGAATTGGCAGGATTATAATTGAAAATAATTGGCGAAACACTTGACATCGCCTCTGTGATGTTGTATATTTGTAATGTCATTTTTTAGATATTTCAAAATTAAACTACCGGGAAAGGAGGAGCATTGCTTCTCCTTTTCTTTTTATCCTCCACGGTATTCCATTTGAAATGCCACATGCCGGCTCCCCAAACTCCACACCTTACCATCCTAAATGCCACACCTTAGCAAGTGAAATGGCTGGCATTTACCCTCCAAAGCCCTGGGGTTTCCGTGAAAAACCCTAAGGTTTGGGACAGTGAAGTGGAGGGAACGGATGATTAGTCCAGAACAAACAGACAATGCATTCGAAGCAAACGAATGATGCATACAGAACAGACAGATGATGCGCAACAGAAACAAAAACGGGAAGCCTAAGCCTCCCGTCTGTTAATCTTTCGTAAATCTGCTCTTGACAAGATTTCCACTAAAACCTTATTCCATCCGAAGTATAAACATTTCGCGATAAACCACCAGTGCACCTTCGGGCAACAAACCGGAAGGACAGAAAGGAGTTACATTTTCCGCAAGTACACATTTACCATTTCCCGAGACCATCCGCGTAAAGAGCCTCTTCTCTCCATTATAAGTAAACTGCCACAATGCATATGTATCTCCGTTCTCATCTTCCACTGGAACTGTCTCGTATATCCCCATTAGCGGTTCCTCCTCTTTTCCCGTCGGATAGATTTCCAATACACCTTTCCACATACTATTGGAGAAATCTTCGGGCACCAGCACATAATACCCGCCATCCTTCACCCAAGGACGCTCGGCAAGTGCCTTAGAAACATCACCCAGCAGTTCCGTCGGTGCACCACTACTGATACCATACTCGAAGCCCATCTTCGTCAACGTATATTGCCTACGACCTTTCACCGTGATGCGCAGTTGTGTTTCCTCACCGGAACCATCCATCACCTTCACAATCGTCTCCCCCTCTGCCAGCGGATGAATCTTGATACGCTGATACCCGTTGACATCATCGGTAAAAGTCACGGAAGCCACCGACTCGTGCTCGTTAATCACATTATAGGAACCGTCGCCGCCGTCAATGCCCAGCACTGTATCTTCGTTTGTTTCAGAAAGATAATAAGAAAGATTGGACACCAGATTGTCACATGTCCCAATCTGGTAGATAGGCTCCACACCTTCGAAAAGTACCATGCTTCGGTAATCGTCCTCGCAACCGGAAGCGGTAAACAGCAGTGCTATCAAGGCAAAGAGAGAGTATAGTTTCTTCATACTTGTTCAGTTATAGTTGTTCTATCTACAAAAATACAAAAAATGCCGGAATACTGCATCGGTACCCCTCTCTTTTTCAAACTATTTGTTCTTCCGGATAGTTCACCAAGTAGAGCGTTCCCGTGGCCCGGGTAAATGCCGTATAAAGCCAACGGAAATAATCGGGCGTCAGATATTCGTCCGTCATATACCCCTGATCCAGAAAAACATTCTTCCACTGCCCGCCCTGCGCCTTATGGCACGTCACGGCATAGGCATACTTCACTTGCAAGGCATTGTAATAAGGGTCGGCTTTCATCTTCTTCATCCGTTCCCGCTTCACGGTGATGTCGGCATAATCTTCGAGAACGGTATAGAAGCCGGTCGTTTTCTGCCTTGGGCAGCGCAGGCGAGTCGGTATGCAGCGTATCAAGCAGCATGTTCACTTCCAGTTCAAAGTCGTTATAGTCGGGAAAGACCAGCGTCACGTCTGCAAAGCGGAAGCCATACAGCTCTCGCGTACGGCGCACGCGGCGCACCACGGCAATCTCACCATTGGCAATGAAATCCATCTCCTTCTCCTTTTCCGTCCAAAAGTAGTTATTTTTCGCCACCATCAACAAATCACCGGTGTTTAATTCATCCTCACGCCAGAGAATCTGCGCACGGATGCCTTTGTTGTAGATGTTCGCCCTCTTGTTGGAGCGGCACACCACGATAGTTTCATCCAGCCCGTCATGGTCGTAGCAAGAGCTCAGCGTTTCTATCAGCTCATTTCCGGGCAGAACTTTAATGTCGGCAAACCCCGAAACCTTTATCTTCGGCAGGCTGTAGCAATCGTCTTCCGCTATCAACTGCCTCAGGCGGGTGGCATTCCACAAAATGCCCGACTGTTGCTCCTGACGCACCACCTGCGTCAAGTCCACCTCCACCACTTCCAGCCCGTAGCCTTTCAAGGCATCGGCAAAGAGGGCAGGGCTCTGCTCCTCCCCCACCGGCGGCAGCTGTGCCGTATCGCCCATCAGCAGCAGGCGGCATCCCTGGCCGGAATAGACAAACTGCACCAGGTCGTCCAGCAACCTGCCCGTGCCGAACATGGAACCGGACAGTCCCTCATTGGAAATCATTGAGGCCTCATCCACTATATATAAAGTGTGAGTTGTCAAATTATCGTTCACAGAAAAATTGCTCAGCTCATTGGAGAAAGATTGCTGTCTATAAATTTTTTTATGAATTGTAAACGCCGGATGTCCCGCATAAGCGGAGAAAACCTTCGCCGCCCGCCCCGTCGGAGCCAGTAATACCGACTTCTGTTGCAGCTTGTCCAAAGTCCTGACCAGAGCGCCCACCAGCGAGGTCTTACCCGTACCTGCATAGCCACGGAGCAGAAAAACCGTCTCACTACGGGGCGCGAGAAGGAAGTCCGACAAAGATTTTATAGCAATTTCCTGCTCCGGAGTTGGTTGATAAGGAAAATTTTCCTTAATTTGCCTTTCTAAATAGTTATTTATCATTTTTGTAAGAGAAAAAAGTAACGGGAACTGTCGTTTTTAAATTTATTTCTTTTATTTTTGCGGTGCGAATATAACAACTAAAAAACATATTTATCATGAAAACAGTTTTTAATATCGTTTTAGGCTTGTGTGCTTTGGTGCTAATTTATATTTGTTACACCAGCATCATGGGTCCTATAAACTTTGAAAAAGCCAAGAACACAGAGACGCAGCCGTCATTGCACGTCTGATTGACATCCGTAAAGCACAATTGGAATATCGTACTTTACATGACCAGCAATATACTGCCAGCTTCGATACGTTGATTGACTTCGTAAAGAACCAGAAACTTCCGTTTATCTTCAAGCAAGGTGAATTGGACGACAAGCAGTTGGAAGACGGCTTGACCGAAAAGAAGGCTATCAACATCATCAATAAGGCCAAAAAGACGGGCAACTATGCAGAAGTCAAGAAATGGGGATTGGAAAACTTCAACGCGATACCATGTGGGTAGCCGTGCTGGACACTATCTTCCCGAAAGGCTTCAATGCCGACTCTATGAGATATGTTCCTTTCGGCAACGGTGCACAGTTTGAAATGGCTATCAAGAACGATACTGCCAAATCCGGTGCTCCTTTCTGCCTGCTCGAAGTCAAGACTCCGTATGAAGTATATCTGAACGGTCTGGATGCACAAGAAATTGCCAACATCAAGGACGTTACAAACCAAACTTGGCAAGTACTGCGGTCTGATGATCGGTAGCCTGGAAACAGCCAACAACAACGCCGGTAACTGGGAATAATCTCACCGACACAAACGTATGATAGAAACGACTGATTTTAGTAAATCGGAACAATATACCTTATCCATCCGTCTGAGTACGGATGGATTTTCTTTTTCTGTGTTCAACCCTCTGGGCGACGGCGAGTTCTCTTACTACGACCGTGCAGTGGACGAGTCCTTCTCCCTCACTGCCAATCTGAAACAGACCTTCCGCGAACTGGCATGGCTGGAACGCCCCTTCCGCCGTGTCAATGTGCTCATGGCAGACAAACGCTTCACGTTCATTCCCCTGGAGTTCTTCGAGGACGAACAAACGGAAATCATTTTCTATCACAACCATCCTAAACGGGAAAACGAAACCGTACAATACAACATACTGCATAAGAGCAGCACTGTCGTACTGTTCGGCATGGATAAGAGTGCCTGCTCCTTCCTTCGCGAACAGTATCCCGATGTCAAGTTCTATTCCCAAGCCAGCCCCTTCATTGAGTTCTTCTCCTCAAAGAGCCGCTTGGGCAACAACCGGAAGATGTATGCACACTTGCGAAAAGATGCCGTAGACGTATACGGCTACGAGCGCGGACGCCTCCTTCTTGCCAATTCCTTTGAATGCAGAAGCACACCCGACCGTGTCTACTACCTATTATATATATGGAAACAACTCGGCTTCGAGCAGGAGCGCGATGAGCTGCACCTGACCGGTGACCTAAACGACAAAGAACTGCTACTGCCCGAACTGCGAAAATTCATCCGGCAGGTATTCATCATGAATCCCGCCACTAATCTTGACCTGCAAGCCATAACCCTATGCGAGTAATTAGCGGAATATACAAAAGAAGGCGTTTCGACGTGCCCCATACTTTCAAGGCACGCCCCACAACCGATTTCGCCAAAGAGAATCTGTTTAATGTACTGTCCAACTACATGGACTTTGAAGAAGGCGTACGCGCACTCGATTTATTTGCCGGCACAGGCAGCATCAGCATCGAGCTTGTGTCCAGAGGCTGCGACCAGGTAATCAGCGTAGAGAAAGATCGCGACCATTACGCTTTCATCTGCAAAATTATGCAGGAATTAAAGACGGACAAGTGCCTACCCATACGCGGTGACGTATTCAAATACCTCAAAAGCGGACGCGAGCAGTTCGACTTTATCTTTGCCGACCCTCCCTACGAGCTTGCCGGGCTGGAAACCTTGCCCGATCTCATCTTCGAGAACAACTTGCTGAAAGAAGACGGACTCTTCGTCTTGGAACACGGGAAGAAAAACAGTTTCGAGGAACATCCGCACTTTGTGGAGAGAAGGGTATACGGGAGCGTGAACTTCACGATATTTAAATGATGAATGAAGAATGGTACGATATGAATACACTTCAAGAAATTCTTCATTCATCATTCTTCATTATAACAGCGGCGCCATCAGCCGCACCACACTCTCTGCGGCCTTACGATACCAGGGGCGCTTCACCCAGTTCTTCAGGAATACTTGTACGCAGTCGCGCTGGTCTTGAAGGAAGATTTCGCGCATCTGAAGCGCTGTTTCTGTGTCATAGATGAAGGCATTCACCTCAAAGTTATGTTCAAAACTGCGGAAATCCACATTCGTAGAGCCTACCGTGGACAACTCATCATCCGAAACCATCAGTTTGGAGTGCAAGAAGCCTTTCTTATAGAAATAGACCTTGACTCCCGAATAGAGCACATCTGCCAGATAAGAGCAGGAACCCAGATGCGTCAAGCGGTTATCAGCACGCATGGGCAACATCAGACGCACATCGACACCTGACAAGGCGGCTGTCTGCATAGCAACAAGTACGGCTTCGGTGGGCAGGAAGTAGGGAGTCTGGATATAGAAATATTTCTTTGCGCTGGAAATGGATATGACAAGTCCCTGCATAATGTCTTTCCATGGGCCTACGGGCTCACTCGTTACAATCTGCGCCAAGGAAGTACCGCAGTTTTCTATTTTCGGGAAATAGCGGGTAGACGTAATCAGTGTACGGTCCACAAAAGTACCAATCGAGTAGGAAGGCGGTCTGCAATCCGTGAACAGCCTTGCCCTCCAGCAGCAGATGTGTGTCCCGCCAGATGCCCCATGAGAATCCGCGCATATAGCGTTCGGCAAGATTCATACCCCCCACAAAGCCGATGCGCCCGTCAATGACAACTATTTTCCGATGATTACGATAGTTCACCTTACTGGTGAAAAGCGGAAAACGTACCTTCAGAAAGCTGCGTACCTCGATACCGGCCTCGCGCATCTCTTCAAAAAAACGGTTGGGAACATGCCAGCAACCCACATCATCATAAATCACACGTACCTCTACCCCGGCACGCGCCTTTTCCATCAGGACATCACGCACCAAGCGCCCAATGGCATCGTCCTCAAAGATATAGAATTCCATGTGGATATGCTTCGTTGCTTTCCCCAGTTCGCGCAGCAGGGATTGCAGCATGGAGAGCCCCAGGGTATAGGCTTCCACCCGGTTTCCATCGAAGGGGAAAGCCTGGTTGGTATTACGGAACAAGGATATGAGACGACTATAATTGATGGGAAGCGCACATGAGTCCTGCGCCAGATATTCCGCCATAGGTTTCTTCAACAAGCGGCTGTAACTCTTCTTCCCTATCATGCGCACACGGCGCTGACTACGCCCGAAGAAGAAGTAAAACACCAGCCCCACGATGGGAAGGAACATCAGTATCAGTATCCATGCCATGGTTTTCACCGGATTGCGGTTGTCGAGAATAATGACGACAATCGTTCCGATGATGGCACCGAAATAAACAATGTCGAAGGCTATCGTAGCAATCTGGCTGGCAATGAAGTTCCAATCAAGCATGTTCACAGACAATTAAGTGTGAAACAAATGTAGGAAAAACACAGAAACTTTCACCGAAGATTACAGAGATTAACATAAAAGTCCCTCTTCCCCCAACTTGTCTGAAAACTTATACTTGCTATCGCTTTGACGCGGATGACGCAGATTTTTAATATTCTTATCTGCGTCATCCGCGTCTGAAAAATAATCAAAAAGAAACCTGCCACAGAATTGAGAGTGTATCAGAATGACAAGCTGATTAGGGGGGGTGATCCCCTCCGCTTTAGAACGGCCTGCGTCCTCCGAAACCGCCAGGACCATGACCCGGACCGAAGCCCGGACCGCCGAAGCCGCGTCTGCCCTGCATCTTATCGCGGGCGGCCTTGCTGCCGAAAATATTCAGACGATAGATGAAGTGAAGCATGCAATAGCTGTTCACGCCGTTATATTCGTACACCGAGCGGCCGCTTGCAGTCAGCGAACGGCTGATGTTACTCTGCTTCTTCAGAATGTCGTACATCTCGAAGCTGACGGTGGCATTCCCTTTCAGGAAAGTCTGCGACAACTGTGCATTCCAGATAAGCTCGTTACGGTTCATACTGCTGTCCGTATATCCTCGACGGCTCTGGTTGGCAATGTTGGTAGAGAGCGTCATGTTCCACGGCATGGAAATCTGCGTATTGGCACCGTAGGAGAAGGTATAGGGCTCCTGATTATTGTCAGGCGTCAGTTTATCCTTCTCTATTGAATAGGAGATGCTTCCGTTCAAGCCGAATTCAAACCAGTCATTACGATAGGCGGCATTCAGACGTTCGCCCAGCGTCAGGTTGGTGGTTGTATTCTTCCGTTCCACGGCATCTGCTCCCTTACCGGACGTCAGATAAGCCACATTGTTCTGATAGTTGGCATTGGAGAAGGAGTTGATGGTATACTTCTTATTGGGCAGTGCCGTATTGAAGCCAAACATGCCGAACGCATTCCAATTACCGTTGATATTCTTCGGAGTTGTAGTCCATCCACCAGTCTCCGAATTGTACACACGGCTATTGCTGATGCTATTCTGCGTTGCCGAGAAGTTGACGTGCGACATAATACCGCGCTGCTTTTCGGCATTATACGTATTATAGAAGAATCGCATGTTGTGCGTGAAGGAAGGCTTCAAGCCCGGATTACCGATACGTACATTCTGCGGATTGGAGTTGTCCACAATCGGCAACAGATTCTCCATACTCGGTTGGCTGCTACGCCCGCGATATGTCATACGCAACTGGCTCACCTTGGAGAAACGGATGCGCAAGTCCAGGTTCGGAGCGAAGTTGAACACGTTTCGGGCCGTATCAATCATATAATCCCCGCGCTTATAGGACAATACCGAATGCTGCGGCTGGAAAGACATCCCCGCACTCAACTGATACTTCTCACGGATGAAGCGCAACGACACGGACGCATCGTGGTTGTAGTAGCGGTATTCCGCATACTTACCCAGACTATCCACCGCATGCTCTTCATATCCCGTGGGAAGCTGGGTTGACAATCCCCAATCCGGAAAGCCCTGCAAATCATACGTCGTCTTGTCGCTCTCGCTATACTTGTACTGGAACTGATAGCTGAATTGCAAGAAAGTGGCGCGGGCTATCGGTTCGCTGTAAGTCAGCTGTGCACTGTAATTGTAGTTCTTGGTAGGAGTAGTGATGTACTGGTTACGAACCAAGATGGAGTCTCCTCCCAAAGCATTCAGTAACTGGAAGTAATGTGTTTCCGACTCCGTATACTGGTTGTTGTCATTATTGGTATAACCGAATCTTCCACGGAACGTGACATTGCGTCCTTTGTCATTCAGCTTTCTGTTCAACTGCAAGGTTGCATCCGTAGACACACTCTTGTTGTCGCTCAGCGAACCGCTGTTGATAGCATTTATACGGATACTCCTCAACGGGTCATCGTCCGGATTAAGAATCTTCTCCAGATTCAGCCAGTTATTGGGGTCACTCACCAGACTGTAAGGGTCGGAATTGAACGTACCGCTCTCAGAATTGGAGAGATTGTCCGTTTTGCCGTACGAGAAGTTGGGACGGAAAATGATATTCGTCATCGAGTCCGGCTTCCACTCCATACGGAAATCGGCATTGAAATTCTTGGCTTTGTTACGTTGCCTGCTGTTCGAGTTGGAGTAAGAGTTGCCGTCCGGCAGAAAGTCCTCGGTAGAACCGATACTTGCAATATCCCCATCCTGATAGTTGTAGCGTGCACTACCGCCCAGTTCCAGCTTATCGGTTTGGGTAGCGAAATTCACACCCAGCATTTTCGTTGCAGTAAGTCCGTTGTTCCTGCGCCAGCGCGGACCGCCGCCACCACCGGAGAAGCCCTGGTCGTTGACATTATTGGCAGAACCCACTACCGACACCTGGGTTTTGTCCACGAAGCGGTTCAGCATAAAGCGGCCCATATAGCGGTCTTCCGTCCCTCCGGCCACGTCGGCATTGCCGAACCACCCCTTATTCATACCTTTCTTCACGGTAAGGTCGAGCACCGTCTCCTCTTCACCGTCATCTATACCGGTGATGCGTGCCAGGTCGGACTTCTTATCGTAGGTTTTCAGTTTATCAATTATATCCACCGGCAAGTTCTTCAAGCCCGTCTTTATATCGCCCCCGAAGAACTCTTTGCCATCCACCATGATTTTCTTCAGCTCTTTGCCGTTAATCGTCACATTGCCGTCATCATCGATTTCCGCACCGGGCAGTTTCTTCACCAGTTCTTCCAGCATAGCCCCTTCCGGCGTGCGATAGGCAGAGGAACTGTACATCAGCGTATCTTCCACCACCTGCACTTGCGGCGCTTCCGCCACTACCACAGCCTCGGCAAGCATAATGGCATCCGTTTCGAGCGTTATCGTACCCACATTTTTATTGCGCACGTTGGCATAGAGATGCAGCGGGAGAAACTTATTCTTAAAACCTATATAGGAAACTTTCAGCACATATTTCCCCGCATTCACCTTCGGCAGGGTAAAGTAGCCGTTTCCCGTAGTGGCAACACCGGCTGCATAAGCGCTGTCCGGCAACGATAGCAATTGAATGGTAGCTTGCACCGCAGGCTCGTTCGTGTCTTCAAGCACACGGCCGGATACGGTGATGTTTTTGGTTTGTGAAAAAGCAGACAATGCCGTTGCCAGCAACAGCACCGCCGCAGTGATAATTTTTTTCATGCCCTGTCTTCTAAATAATCAACACTGTTTATTTGTAACTGATTCTTTTGACAAAAGTACGGGCAAAAGGTTTAACGGGCTACAGAATGATTTTGTTTAATTACCGGTTATTCCGCTTGAACAGGTTGTCCACGGTCGCTTTCTTTATGCCGAATTCAAGGCAGAGGACGTTCATAATCAGGAATATCAGGAAAGAAGAAGAATCGACGGACATAATATCGCCCTGCGCCACCCTGTACAGCATGCCTCCGAAAATAAAGAGCACGGTAAGGAACATCGCATTGCGCGTGGCTTTGTTGCGTATCTCCTCTATCGCCTTGCATTCGCCTTTCGTCAGCGCAAAGAGTATCATCAATGCCCCCAGCATCATCAGGAGTTTGGAGCACTCTTTATAAAACAGCAGATTGGCATCTGTAACCCTGCCCGTAAGCATCATCAGGAACGGAAGGAACAAGGCCAGCGCAATTACGAAATAGCCCAACGGACGGCAGTATACGGGAAGTAAAGCTTTCATTTTCTTACATACAAATTAAAGGTTACGGTGCGGACACCTTACAAATACATAGATTTTCGGAAACAAAGATAACGTTTTATTGTTGAAAGAACTATCTTTGTAGCATAATAAATAAAGAGAGCAATGCTCCCTTCCATAATTTACAACTTCTAATCCGTAATAAGTCAAATGAGTAAACAAGAAGTAATCCTCTGCAAGGAGTTGGAAAACGACCTGACGCATGCCATCGGAAAATGTCCTCACGACAAGCTTTTCATCCTTACCGACGAACATACGCACCGCCTTTGCCTGCCGCAACTGCAAAGCATCCCCGCACTGGAAAATGCCGCCGAAATCATTATCGGAGCAGAAGACGTGCACAAGAACCTGGAGACGCTGGCTTCCGTGTGGCAGGCTCTGAGCGAACAGGGAGCCACCCGCCATTCGCTCTTGATAAACCTGGGCGGCGGAATGGTCACCGACCTCGGCGGCTTTGCGGCTGCCACTTTCAAACGCGGCATTGCATACATCAACATCCCTACTACCCTGCTTGCCATGGTAGACGCATCCGTAGGCGGAAAAACAGGCATCAACTTCAACGGACTGAAGAATGAAATCGGTGTCTTCGCCCCTGCTTCCTCCGTCTTGCTGGAAACCGGGTTCCTGCGCAGCCTCGATGCCCGCAACTTTTTCTCCGGCTATGCCGAAATGTTGAAGCACGGACTCATCAGCACTTCCGACCATCTGGCGGAGCTGCTGTCTTTCGATACAGAAAACATAGACTACTCCGCACTCAGGACAATGGTAGGGCGCTCCGTACAGGTAAAGGAAGATATTGTGGAACAAGACCCCAAAGAGCACGGCATACGCAAGGCGCTCAATCTGGGACACACCATAGGACATGCTTTCGAGAGTCTTGCCCTGGCCGAAAACCGTCCGGTACTGCATGGTTATGCCGTGGCGTGGGGACTTGTGTGTGAACTTTACCTCTCCTACCTCAAAGCCGGCTTTCCTAAAGATAAAATGCGCCAGACCATCCAATTTATCAAAGAGAATTACGGTGCTTTCGCCTTTAGCTGCAAGCAATACGACAGCCTTTACGAACTGATGTTGCATGACAAGAAAAACACTGCCGGCATCATCAATTTCACGCTGCTGAAAGAGGTAGGCGATATCTGCCTGAACCAGACGGCGGACAAAGAAACGATTTTCGAGGTGTTCGACTTTTACCGGGAATGTATGGGGGTATAAATCCCTCACTTTCCCAAGAACTGCATATACTGCTGTTGTGCTTTGTCCAATAAAGCCTCATCTATACGGCTTTCCTGCCGGAAGAGAGAATACTCCGGGGCACATCCGTTTCTTTTAACCTTCCTGTCCCAGTTCCCTACAATCTGCCCTTCGTAAAGTATTACCGGAAAGAACAGTCCGTTTCCCGTAAAGGCTTTGGAATAGTGTTCGGAAGGGAGCACATCCGTCCGGTCTTTATAACCCAGCAGCAGCTCATCGTACGGCGGCAGAAACTGTATATGCCCTTTTATGCTGCCGCGGGTTCTGCCGGACTCATGAAGATACCAGGTCTGCCCTTTCCATTGTTCTTCCGTCAATTCACAGCCTATCAGGTATATACCTTGTTTCGCTTCCGTTACGGATAGTCCGGACCACCACACAAAATCCTGTAAAGTGGCAGGGGTATGACTACGGAAATAATTCCTTGCCAAACGTGCCAGAGCCTCGTCCTTCGTTATGTCCGGCACAGGTGGCACGCACTCTTCCAGAAGCATGTAAGCATGCTTTCCGCCTTTAGACTCTCCTCCGCAAACGATGCCTTCCACTTCCGCCCGTACCATAAAGCGGGTCATATGATAGTTGTCCGCCGCCAGCCCCGAATGCCGGAACTGTTCCGCTATTTCCAGCCTGGTCAGCCTTTTCTTTCCGGCAAGAATCGTTTCCAATGCACGATTGCTTTTACTGTAAAGTTCCTCGGATATCTCTTCCCTGCCTTTGGCGTATGCCTCATTGGCAGCTTTTATACGCCGGGCAGAGAGCTTCAGCATCCAACGAATATCTTCTGCCGCCACCAGATGCCATGTAGGGCGCATTACATGCGTTCTTAAAATCTCTCCTTTCTGCAACGCTTCTTCCACCGTCCGGACAGTGGCCGAAGCCAGGCGCATACCCACCGCCCATTTAACCATTGCATAATCCTGTGCCTGGACGGCTCCCATCCAGGACACCAACTCTTTCGGAGAATGAAACAAAGGATTCGCCAACTGCTGGTTCAACAAGCGCAATTTAGGTATATCCATCATCAAATATATTGTTTATACGGTTTATAACTGCTTTTGGGAGATGACAAAGCTAATATAAATAAACAAGAAAAAGGTAATATGCCCCAAAGAATCATCTGTTTTTCCGGCCGGATACTGCAATCACATACTATTTCAGATTTATTTAACAATAAGAAAACACTGATAAACAGCGAATTTTAAAATAAAGGTAAAATAAAGGCAATAAAAAATCACAGAAGTATTTGCTATTTCAAAATAAAGACGTACTTTTGCATCCGCAATTCGGGGTGTAGCTCAGCCCGGTTAGAGTACGCGTCTGGGGGGCGTGTGGTCGCTGGTTCGAATCCAGTCACCCCGACTGGTGATTATCAAGGAGTTAAGTCAATGACTTGACTCCTTTTCATTTGTAGCGATTACTTTTTGATTACACTTTTCGGATAACTTAGTCCAACCCAATACAAATTGTGATACCAATAGGATTTGTATTTAGTTGACCGTTAATGTTTCCTAACTCCTAAAAGTTTTTCTCATACGCAACCACACTCCCTATTTGTGCATAGGCTCTTTTACTCTTCTAATAGAAGCAAACCCATTATAACAAACAGGGTAGGACAACTATTGCCCTACCCCTATCTTATACGCTCCGTTAGAAAGTTTATTCCAGCCCCTAATCAACTTCTATACATATCACCAATTAAGAGGATTAGCCTCTTCTTTTTTGATTCGTTTTTTCTCAGCTTCCTTTTTAATTTTCTCAACTTCTGTTTCACAGTTCCGTTTCCAAAGTTCTTCCTCAATGATTCTTTCTTTTCGGTGCTCTTTTGATTCACCATACAAGAATAACAAAAAAGTAGCAATAATAGGACTGAATACTATACCTATAAAGACCCAAAAAGTCTTTTTCCGTCCTTTTCTGTCTGCATAATTCATGACAGCATTAAGCATAAAGCAATAAACAACAATAAAAAGTAATACTATCCACCCCATAGGAATACCTCCAATCTCACTCATAAAGACTCCTCCTAAATTTATTTATTCTTAATAGGAACTACTGAAAACACTGTATAAGTAGCAGGAACGGTGACAACTATTCCCTTTGGACTTTCAACCTCAGTATGAGAGCTGACACCATTGTTATTCAGATACCAACTCAGTTTTTGTTTTGTTACGACAACGACCTTTCGTCCTGTTACCCTGTCCGTTCCTTCGTATGTATAAGATTCCGTTCCACTACTTTTGTATTTGACACCTAAATTGATAATATCCCCTCGGACATTGATGTAAATACCGTATGTCTTATCTGAACCGTCATAGGAGATTTCAAGTTTTTGCGTCCAATGCTTCATGTCGTTGTCTGTTATTAAACAGCCTCTTTCATAGTTGCATAAACGGACGTTTCCATGAACTAACACTCCTTTATCGGGAGTTACAGAATTTTGACCTTGAACATTTGTAAATGCTCCAATCAGCATAATAAATACTGATAAAACGAAATACTTTTTCATTGCTTCTGTGATTTGCTTTCCACAGCCTCAACAGGAAAGGTTTATATAAAAAGATAGCGTGAGGCTGTTAGAATTATCTGTCTTTAGAGGTTCTGGACAAACCCACCACACGAGATAAAACGACACCCCACGCCAAGCCATATATATCACTGATATATACAAGATTAGCATGAGCGTTCGTATCGTCTACCCCCGTGTGGTTCGAAATTGTCCAGATTTCTAAATACGGGATAAAGCTAAACGCTTCCTTTAATTAATATGTCACCAACAAGTCTTTAACCTGTTAGCGGGACAAATATAACTAAAATCCAGCGTTCTACAAACGTTTTTAGGGATGTCGTGGAACAAATTTACTCATTTATTGATAGTTCACAAGATTTTAGGGAGGGAACTCTGATGAGGCTTTTATACGTCAGAACATCTAATCTTTTGCAAATACCTCTAAACAGCCTCATCATCATACATGTAAATCCAAGCATACCTAACATTCGATTTTATTCCACTCTTTTTAGGTGATGCACGATTATTTCCACTCCTATATCATAAGACCTCTATAGCATTGTACCCTGTCATCACAAGACTCATCACTATATAACGAAGATTTCTTAACCCTTACTCTTCTTTGATGGCAACTTGCATTGTTTCTATCGACTGTACACTAACAGTCTTATCACTTTTTATACTCCTCTTACAACCCTCTATTGAAATCTTACTGCCTAATTGGGCACAAGGTTCCGCATCTGTATTTAGAATCTCGTATTGCTCCTTACAGACACTCTATTTAGTGAAAGCCTTTGGGCTATTATTTAATTCTTATCATACGCATCGGGGGATTCCGTAAATTTCCATGTTAGATAGTCCTCAATCTTTTTCGTCAGTTCTATTATCAATTCCGACTGTCCCATATATTGTTCAAAGTGTTGGAGAGCCTTTTTCATACGGTCTTGTATCCTTTTATGGGATTGATAATCTGTATCTTTTGGATTTTCTCTGTTTTTGAATAACTGTTCTTTTATGAAATTAGGAAGTGCGATAACACTGTTAGCTATACAGATACACCAATCCTCCATATCTTTTGTGGATTTTATTTGCTCAAAACTTACATCAAAGAGCCTGTCAGATAATTTACCTATATCCTCATAAGCACCAAACCATTCCGCAATGAATTGCCAAAAGACTTGTTTGTTATACAAATCACAGGCTTTTAGCTGACGTCCAAACACTTGTCTTATTTTTGCCTTTTTAAACTTCATTTCATAACGCAACAAGTTCTTTCTTTCCCTCTCCGGCAGAGGGCAGCTTTCTCGCTTATGGCGACGCTTGCCCCTCTGCCGGGATTCCTTCCCCTTATCATAAAAGCGAAGCATGGAACCACTTATAGGGAAATAAGTCGTACCTTTCCACTTGTTAGGGTGGGATGTCCCCAAAGACTGCATTTTGGATATATATAATTCGGGAGAATTTTCAACTTCAAAATTTTCTGCAATATCCACCTCAACAACATCAGCCTTGTCCATAGGAACATTAAGTTCTCGTCTTAATCGTTTGAGAGCCTCCTTCGTATGTTCTAATGTCAAACTCCTAATATTGTTTCCATAGTAATATTTAGAGAGACTCCTTCTATCCTAATACGCTTATCTGTAACAGAAACACGTAAACCACCTGTATAGCCACAGCCACCCTCTACTTTTTTATACTCACAGGTCTGATAAATGTTTTGGAGAATTGCCTGCCATTTATATTTATCACCTATATCCTCTTTTTTCAATATCAATATAACCGTATCATACATAGCCTCACCTTTTGTATATACAAATTCCCTAATAATTACGGGTTATTATTTCCTGTTACGAGCTAACAGACGTTTATCCATGAACTCAATATACTCTTGAGTGGATTCCTGTTTTCGTTTTGTCATCCACTGATATATTTCCTCACGTCGAAACATTACTTTTCTACCATTGTCACCCGGACGGAAACACGGTATTTGATTTTCATGTATCAACTTATAGACAGTATTCTTTTTATAACCTGTTATTTCACAACACACATCAACCCCAAATACTTCAGGAGGGTCTATCGGTTGTTTTTCGGGTCTATTGCTCTTCTGTTTTTCAGTTTTAGGTTCTATTGACACTGTACTCAGCATTTGCTTTACAATTCCCTCTAACGACCTTATTTGGGCCAAAGCTAAATCTTCCCATTGGGACTTTAAGAAGTCTATATCATTATTTAGACGCGCCATATCCATTGCATCACAATGATGTTCGTTTACAAAGCCTATCTTCTCAATTTCATCATAGAGATAATCAACCGTCAAAGCTATTTTGCCCTCTTTACGTAAACACTCTTCCTCCACAAACAAATCATCCAAATCTTGTGAAGTCCATTGGGTAGTACCCGTCCGATAGGCATTCACTCTTTCATCATATACTGAAATGAAGTAGGAACACTTCCAATTATCTATGGCATCCTCTATCTCGTTTAAAGCCAGTTGAAGTAACTCATGGTTATTTCCCATCTTACTATCCACATAGGTACGAAAATCCTCATCATGGAATTCTGCTGCTTCCCCTCTAAGCAACTTTTCTATTAAGCTGCTTAAAGGCATATCCGTTTCTATTCTCATTATTTATTTAAAGGAGTTTTGCAGCCTCATCCACTACACTTGTCTCGAAGCTGTCAAGATATACATTTGTTGTTTCAAGATTGCTATGTCCCATTACTTGACTAATTACTTCACGGGGAACTTTGTTACTCTGTAATGTCATAGCCATTGTATGCCTACTTACATAGGTGGTCAGTTTCTGACGTTCAATCCCCAACGTTGCTCCTAATTTCTTTAGGTTCTTGTTGTAGCGTCCATAGCGAGAACGAATGTGATTATACAGTTGTTCTCCACTGTAATCCCTTGTTATGATAGGTGTTAAATAATCCCCAACAAGAGGAGTTTTTTGCTTAAACCATTCTATCAGTTCTTTTATTGTATCAGTCAGAGGTATTTTAATAGATTTTACTCCCCTTTGATTCTTTATCTTCTGCCTCTTGTAAACAATATGTTCACCTGTTTCAAGTTTTTCTATATGATGCGTTGTCAATGTAGCCATATCCACATAGCTGATACCAAAACAGTAATAGGAAAACAGAAACAGCCTCCGTGTATATTCCATAGTGAAATTTTCTTGTGGAGAGTTTTTAATCAAGTCCAAATCCTCTGCCAGCAAATACCTTTTACGCGTTTCTTCCTCCAACTTGCTAATTTCAAAACCACCATTCCCAAACGGGTAGGTGCTAACAGAAGCCTCTTTCTCTTTTATAGCTTTATTTAATACAGCACGCAGGGTTTTCATATAATATTTTCGTGTATTACCGCAACAACCGTCTTTCTCCAAGGCTACATTAAACGCATTCACATATTTGATATCTATTTCAGGAAATAAACGCTCCTCTATTTTATCGTCATATTTCCCCATTACATGGAGTGTACGTTCATAGGCTTTAGCATTCCCGTGATGATTCGTGGCTTTCAAGTTTTCAATTTGGGTAAGGAAGAAGTCATAAACCTTCCCCTGTTTTGACATACCTAAGAACTGCTCCTTAAACAAGTTTAAAGTCCAATCAACCCGTTCCTCTGCAAACTTTCTTAAGATACTACTTATGCGTTCTTCGTAGTGGTTCAAAAGGTTGTTATCTTTTATATAATTAGGATTCAATCTTTTATCTCTTTTGAATCGTCCCGAACTTTTATCCCATTGATTTAATTGAGTAGTTACCCCTAAATCTATATATATCCTTTTACCGTCCTTAGTTACCCTTAGATATATAGGATAGCTCCCATCTTTCTTTTGATTACTCCTGTAAGCGATAATATTGAATTTTGCCATAACTAAATTATTTAATTGTTTTTTCCTACTGCTTTAAGCACCTTAGGATGATACAAATATACTCATTTAGTTGCAGAAATCATAGACTGAAAGCCAAGTAGTTCGACTACTTTTCCATCTGTCCATGCAAGGTGTTTTTTACCTCTCGATTACATTTTTATTACACTTTTCATCTCACTTAATCTCAATAGATACAACACATCACCCCATTCACAAGGTATTGTATCACTGATTTCTAACCCAATACTAATGAATACAAATATTCTTTCAACAGCTGGGGGGCGTGTGGTCGCTGGTTCGAATCCAGTCACCCCGACTGGTAAAAATGAAGGAGTTAAGTTTATGCTTAGCTCCTTTTTCATTTCCTTCCTAAAATAAATCCACAATAACATGATAATTAACTAATCACATTTGTAAGTACGCAAATAAGTACATACATTTGTGTATAAAAGGGAGGATTTATGAAAACAACCAATTATACGGATTTAAGAGCTAATCTAAAAGGTTATATCGACTCGGTTATTGACGATTGTGATACGGTATTTATCAATCGTGGCAATGGTGCGGGAGTAGTAATGATTTCTTTGGAAGAATATAATTCTTTGAAGGAGACCGAATATATCATGTCTTCTGAACAGACCATGAATGATATTCGTAAAGGAGAAGAAGACTTAAAGGCAGGCAAAGGAATAGAAGTAAATTTAGATGAACTATGAAACTGATATTTACTCCTATTGCACAAGAACATTGGGAATATTGGAAAAAGAATGACCCCAACATAACCAAACGCATTAAGAAATTACTCGCCGATATATTGGAACATCCTTACACTGGCATAGGTAAACCTGAACCTCTCAAATATGAATTGGCAGGTAAATGGTCACGACGAATTAATACAGAGCATAGACTTATTTATTCTGTGCATAATGATATGATAGAGATTTACATATTCTCCATGAAATATCACTATTCTAAGAAATAACTACATTATCACATCTTATTAAATTAAAAGAGGCCATCACAAAATGATTTTTGAGATGACCTTTTTTAAATTTCTTTCCTAAAATAAATCTACCACAACAGCTTCAAATGACGCAGGCAGTTATTATGGAGAAGCACCAACGCACGGCACTACCTATACCGGGCAACGGAACAGTTTCCTCTTCTCCATGCTCGTGATGGCTTCGTACATTATCCGTGCAGACGGGCGCATCATGCATAGTGAAATGGAATTCGTCCGCCGCTTTCTGAGAAGCACATTCGGTGAGGCTGCCGTGGGCGAGGGAGAACGGATACTGCTCAACCTCTTCGAACAGCGCAAGCAGATGGACAGACAAAACCCACTGGCATTTAAAAACACCATCCGTGACTGTGGAACGCAGATTGCCGCCAACCTGACATACGAGGAACGCTTGCAACTGCTGGTATTCTTGGTAGAAATTGCCAAAAGCGACGGACACGTCTGCAACGAGGAGATAGAAGCCTTGAAAGAAGTGGCCATGTACATGGGACTATCCGTCAAGGAAGTGGAATCCATGCTTAACCTAGGCGGTAGCTCACTGAACGAGGCCTACAAAGTACTTGAAATTGAACCCACTGCCACCAATGACGAAGTGCGTGCCGCTTACCGCCGCCTAGCCTTGAAACACCATCCCGACCGGGTGGCAACGCTGGGCGAAGACATCAAGAAAGCCGCAGAAGAGAAGTTCCAAAGCATCAACAATGCCAAAGAACAGATATACAAGGCACGAGGTATGAAATGACGTACCTCGCTCCTTGCCTTGTGGACAGCATCATGACGTTTATAAACATTCTATATTAACATCAACCCACACACTTATGAAGAAAACCCTTGCAATCCTTGCACTAGGCCTTACTGCCATTGCCGGACATGCCGCCACGCCGCTCTGGATGCGCGATGTGCAAATCTCTCCCGACGGTACGGAAATCGCATTCTGCTACAAAGGAGACATCTACAAGGTGCCGGCCAAAGGTGGAACCGCCACACAGCTTACTACCCAAGAGAGCTACGAATGTACCCCCATATGGTCGCCGGACGGCAAACAAATAGCCTTTGCCAGCGACAGATACGGCAACTTCGACGTATTCGTGATGCCGGCAGACGGCGGAACCGCCCAACGGCTCACTACCCACTCCACCGGTGAGATACCCTCCACATTCACTCCGGACGGAAAGTATATCTTGTTTTCCGCCTCCATCCAGGACCCGGCAAGCAGCGCTCTTTTCCCCACTTCGGCCATGACCGAGCTTTACAAAGTACCTGCAACGGGAGGGCGTACGGAGCAAGTGCTGGGCACCCCTGCCGAAGCGGTCTGCTTCGACAAGGCGGGCCATCAGTTCCTCTACCAAGACCGCAAGGGATTTGAAGATGAATGGAGAAAGCACCACACCTCCTCCATCACCCGCGACATCTGGCTGTATGATGCAAAGACGGGCGCCCATACCAACCTCACCGACCGCGCGGGCGAAGACCGCAACCCGGTGTTGTCACCCGATGGAAGAACGGTTTACTTTTTGAGTGAGAGAAACGGCGGCTCATTCAACGTGTATGCCTTCCCGCTGGCACAGCCCCGAGAGGTGAAGCCCATCACCAGCTTCAAGACACATCCCGTGCGCTTCCTCTCCATGAGTGACGGCGGGACGTTGTGCTACAGTTACGACGGCGAAATCTATACCCAGCAGCCGGATGCCACCCCGAAGAAAGTCGCCATAGAACTGGTGCGCGATGACCGGCCGCAATTCGCCAACCTGCAGTCTTCCGACGGAGCCACCTCTGCCGTTGTGTCCCCGGACGGAAAACAGATTGCCTTCACGCTGCGCGGAGAAGTCTTTGTCACTTCGGCAGACTATGCCACTACCAAGCAGGTGACGCACACACCGGCACGCGAAGCGGGCCTCTCCTTTGCGACGGACAACCGCACCCTGGCCTACGCCAGCGAGCGAGGCGGCAACTGGCAGCTCTACCTTGCCAAGATAGCCCGCAAGGAAGACCCTAACTTCCCGAACGCCACGCTGATTGAAGAAGAAGTGCTGCTGCCCTCCACCACCGTGGAACGTGCCTATCCGCAATTCTCGCCCGACGGCAAGGAACTCGCCTTCATCGAAGACCGCATCCGGCTGATGGTGCTCAATCTGGAGACGAAGAAGGTGCGCCAGATTACGGACGGCTCCACCTGGTACAGCACCGGCGGAGGATTTGACTACGCATGGTCGCCGGACGGCAAGTGGTTTACACTTGAGTTCACCGGCAACAAGCACGACCCCTACTCCGACATCGGCCTGGTCAGCGCAGAGGGAGGCAAAGACATCATCAACCTCACCAATAGCGGCTACATGAGCGGCTATCCCCGCTTTGCGCTGGACGGCAACGCCATCCTCTTCACCACCGAACGCTACGGCATGCGTGCCCATGCCTCATGGGGCTCGCTGAACGACGCCATGCTCGTCTTCCTCAACCAAGACGCCTACGACAAATACTGCCTGAGCAAAGAAGACTACGAGCTGCGCAAGGAGCTGGAGAAGGAGCAGAAGAAGTCTGCCGGGAAGGACACCCCCCCAAGGCAAAAACAAGGATAAAAAGAAGAAAGACGACAAGAAAGACAGCAATGCTGACGAAAAAGATGACCAGCCGAAAGACATCGTCGTAGAGCTGAAAGGCATCGAAGACCGTGTGGTGCGCCTCACCCCGAACTCTTCCGACATGGGCAGCACCATCATCTCCAAGGATGGCGAGACACTCTACTACCTGGCAGCCTTCGAAGGCGGCTACGACCTCTGGAAGATGAATCTGCGCAAGAAAGAGACCCGCCTGCTGCACAAGATGGATGCCGGATGGGCGGACATGCAGCTGGACAAGGACGGCAAGAGCCTCTTCCTGCTGGGTAGCCACAAGATGCAGAAAATGGACACTTCATCCGACGCGCTGACCCCCATCACCTTCCAGGTAGATGCCAAGATGGACCTGGCTGCGGAGCGCGAATACATGTTCGACCACGTGTACCGCCAACAGCAGAAGCGATTCTACAATACCAATATGCACGGAGTGGACTGGGACAAGATGACCGCCGCCTATCGCCGCTTCCTGCCCCATATCGACAACAATTATGACTTTGCCGAACTGCTGAGCGAATGGCTGGGCGAGCTGAACGTATCTCACACCGGCGGCCGTTTCTATCCCAAAGGGCAATCCGAACCTACTGCCAGCCTGGGACTGTTCTTCGACTGGAACTACACGGGCCGGGGCATGCTCATTGCCGAAGTAGTGGAGAAAGGCCCCTTCGACACAGCCAACACCCGGGTGAAAGCCGGCACAGTCATCGAAAAGATAGACGGCGTGGAAATCACCCCCGATGCGGACTATTACACGCTGCTCAACAACAAGGCACGGAAGAAAACACTTGTTTCTCTCTTCGACCCGCAGACCAAGGAACACTGGGAAGAGGTCATTATCCCCATTACGAACGGTGCGTTCAGCGATTTACTCTACAGCCGCTGGGTGAAACAGCGTGCGGCAGACGTTGACCGATGGTCGGGTGGCCGATTGGGTTACGTGCACATCGAGTCTATGGGAGACGACAGTTTCCGTTCCGTCTACTCAGACATCCTGGGCAAGTACAACAACCGCGAAGGCATCGTCATCGACACCCGTTTCAATGGCGGCGGACGCTTGCACGAGGATATAGAAATACTTTTCAGTGGACAAAAATACTTCACCCAAGTGGTGCGCGGTCGCGAGACGTGCGACATGCCCAGCCGCCGCTGGAACAAACCCTCCATCATGGTGATGTGCGAGGCCAACTACTCCAATGCGCACGGCACGCCGTGGGTTTACAGCCACCGCGGACTGGGCAAGCTGGTAGGCATGCCCGTACCGGGAACCATGACCAGCGTGTCGTGGGAGCGCCTGCAAGACCCGTCATTGGTATTCGGCATCCCCGTCGTGGGCTACCGCCTACCGGACGGCAGCTATCTGGAGAACTCACAGCTGGAACCGGACATCAAAGTAGCCAATTCACCCGAGACCATCGTGAAGGGAGAAGACACACAGCTGAAAGCTGCCGTAGAGGAGCTGCTGAAGGAACTCAAAAAATAAGTACCGCCCTGCCCCACGCAGGAATACCGGTCATATAGGCCGATATATATATTAAGATGATGTGTCAAAACGGTTGATGGCACATCATCTTTTTTTATATGCCACAAGGAAGCAAGACTTTTTCTATCTCACTTTTTTGCACTATCTTTGTGACATAAATTCCTAACTCTTTAACTGATTATGTTTGCTGACTTGTTAAACTCCTCCTATTTCGCGCTCTTTCTCATTGTGGCTTTAGGCTTCATGTTGGGAAGAATCAAGATTAAAGGGCTTTCGCTCGACGTCTCCGCCGTCATCTTCATTGCCCTGCTGTTCGGACACTTCGGTGTCATCATCCCCAAAGAATTAGGAAACTTCGGACTGGTGCTGTTCATCTTCACCATCGGCATACAGGCGGGACCCGGCTTCTTCGACTCCTTCCGGAGCAAAGGGAAGACCCTCATCATCATCACCCTGCTCATTATCTGCTCCGCCGCCCTCACGGCAACGGGGCTGAAATATGCCTTCGACATCGATACTCCCAGTGTCGTGGGACTCATAGCCGGAGCGCTTACCAGTACGCCGGGACTTGCCGTTGCCATTGACAGCACCCACTCGCCGCTGGCATCCATTGCCTACGGTATCGCCTATCCGTTCGGAGTAATCGGCGTTATCCTGTTCGTGAAACTGCTGCCCCGCATCATGCGCATCGACCTCGACAAGGAGGCGCGCCGGTTGGAGAAGGAACGCCGCAGCCAGTTCCCGGAACTGACAACCTGTCTGTTCCGCGTAACCAACCCCGCCGTCTTCGACCGGAGCCTGATGCAAATCAATGCGCGCGCCATGACCGGAGCCGTCATCTCACGCCACAAGCACAACGAGCAGATAGCCATCCCCACCGCCCAGACCATCCTGCACGAGGGAGACTACATACAAGCCGTGGGTAGCGAAGAGGCCTTAAACCAGCTCGCCGTCCTCGTGGGCGAACGCGAAGAAGGCGAACTGCCACTCGTAGACATGCAGGAGATTGAATCCCTGCTGCTGACCAAAAAGGATATGATAAACAAGCAACTGGGCGACCTGAACCTGATGAAGAACTTCGGCTGTACCGTGACGCGTGTCCGCCGAAGCGGCATCGACCTTGCCCCCCCTCGCCCGACCTGGCCCTAAAATTCGGCGACAAACTGATGGTGGTGGGCGAGAAGGACGGCATCAAGGGAGTGGCACGCCTGCTGGGCAACGACACCAAGCAACTGTCCGACACCGACTTCTTCCCCATCGCCCTGGGCATCGTGCTGGGCGTGCTCTTCGGCAAGCTCAACATCTCCTTCTCGGACAGTCTGTCGTTCTCTCCGGGACTGACGGGAGGCATCCTGATGGTCGCCTTGTTCCTGAGCGCCATCGGAAAGACCGGCCCCATTCTGTGGTCCATGTCCGGCCCTGCCAACCAACTGCTGCGACAGTTGGGACTGCTGCTGTTCCTCGCCGAAGTAGGTACGTCGGCAGGAAAGAACCTGGTGGCCACCTTCCAGGAAAGCGGCTGGCTGCTGTTCGGCGTAGGCGCCGCCATCACGCTGGTGCCCATGCTGGTGGCAGTATGCGTAGGCCTGTTCGTGTTCAAGATAAACATTCTCGACCTGCTGGGCACCATCACCGGCGGCATGACCAGTACGCCCGGCCTTGCCGCCGCCGACTCCATGACGGACAGCAACATACCGAGCGTGGCCTATGCCACGGTATATCCCATTGCCATGGTGTTCCTCATTCTGATAATCCAGGTGATAGCCTCCGCAGTCTATTGACGCATGAAGACGTACAGCCGGACAGAAACCATCGCCCGCATGAACGCACTGGCCGGAGCCAATGTGCCCTTCCTCTTCATCGTAGACTACGCGCAAGAGCAGTCGCACATTGAGCCCCTCGACCGGATAGACCCCGCCACCTGCCTTTTCCAATTCCCGAAGGCAGGCAACACGGAGACGGCTGCAACAGCCCTTGCCAGAAGCACAGCCGCCCGATGCGCCGGCCCTATCCAGTGGGACATCACTCCCCCTTCCCCCGCCGCATACAGACATTCGTTCGACCTCGTGAAGCAAAACCTGCTGGCAGGCAACAGCTACCTGACGAACCTCACTTGCCGGGTACCCGTCACCACCAATCTGACACTGGAAGAAATATTCCTCCACTCCGAAGCCTTGTACAAGCTGTGGCTGAAAGACCGGTTCGTCTGCTTCTCCCCCGAAATCTTTGTCCGCATAGAGAAGGGCAAGATAAAGTCCTTCCCCATGAAAGGCACCATCGACGCTACCCTGCCCGATGCGGAACAGCTCTTGATGCAGGACACCAAAGAGGCAGCCGAGCACGCCACCATCGTCGACCTGATACGCAACGACCTCAGCATGGTTTCGGAACACGTCGAAGTGACCTCCTACCGATATATAGACCGCCTGCAAACCAATAAGGGCCCCATCCTCCAGACCAGCTCCGAGATATGCGGCACCCTGCCCGAAGACTACACCGCACACCTGGGCGACATCATCTTCCGCCTGCTTCCTGCCGGCTCCATCACCGGCGCCCCCAAGCCCAAAACCGTAGAAATCATCGCCCAGGCCGAAGACTACCGCCGGGGCTTCTACACCGGCATCATGGGGCATTATGCCGACGGACGGCTGGACAGCGCCGTCATGATACGCTTCATCGAGCAGGAAAACGGCCAGCTCCACTTCAAGGCAGGAGGCGGCATCACCGCCAAAAGCCGGTGGGAAAGCGAATACAACGAAGTAATACAGAAAATATATGTGCCTATTTATTGAAACCATACGCATCGACCACGGAAGGGTCTGCAACCTTTCCCGCCACAACCGAAGGCTGAACGATACCCGCGCCCACTTCTGGCCGGAAAGCACACCGCTGCAACTGTCCGATTATCTGTCGTCTCCCGGCTGTGGAGCAGGCATCACCGGGGCGGGCATCGTCAAGGCACGCGTAGTGTATGGTGAGAAAGGTATTGAAGATGTCAGCTACTCCCCCTACACCGTGCGGCACGTGCATTCGCTGGCACTGATACAGGCAGACCACATCGACTACACCTACAAAAGCGCCGGACGCGAACCGCTGAACCGCCTCTTTGCCCTGCGCGGCGCATGCGACGACATTCTGATTGTGAAACAAGGTCTGCTGACAGACACCTCCATCGCCAACATCGCCCTTTCCGACGGCACCCACTGGTACACGCCGGCACATCCCCTGCTGAAAGGAACCAAACGGGCAGCCTTGCTGGAAGAAGGAATCTTGCAGGAAAAAGACATCAGACCGGAAGACTTGCCTTCATTCTCTACCGTCAGACTATTCAATGCCATGATTGACTGGGGAGAACTGGAGCTCCCCGTACGGAACATCATCCCATAGAGCCGCTACTCGTGCATATCGTTGAGATGTATCTCCAACGACTTCACCGATATATATATTTCGTACACCGATATGGCCAGCGAAACAATCAGCAATATCAGCGCCAAACCGAAAATATAGGCCGAAAGCAGATGGAGACGGATATAGACAAAGAACATGCTGACCACGCACAGCAGCAGGCTTCCGATGCCCGCCACCTGCATGGCACGCGTCAGGTAGAGCCGCTTCCTCAGGTTGGCAATCTGCGCCGCCTTCACCGAAGACGGGTTCTCCATGTACTGTTCCTTTAAGGTGCGCACCAGTTGGGCATAGGACAAGAAACGGTTAGTATAGGCCAGCATAATCAGCGATATGGCCGAAAACAGCAAGGCGGGGGTGGTTAAATCTATTTCCATAAGAATGATGCTTAATTATATCTATCCGTCCCGATAACAGGACTTACTTCCGCAAAGATAAACGAAAGATTGAAACCACAGAAACAAGTTTCCTTTTTTCCATTTCCCAAAGATTTATCCTACTTTTGCAGTGACAATAAAAAAACTCCTTACCACCGTAACTTAACAAATACGACCATGCGATATACCGTTTCCGCTCCTGCCTCACTGCACGCAGCCATACAGCTCCCGGCATCCAAAAGTATCAGTAACCGGGCACTCATCCTCCACTCCCTTGCCCACGGCAATATCCTGCCCCGCAATCTGAGCGATTGTGACGACACCATAGTGATGACTCGCGCCCTCGACGGAAATCCCGGACATATAGATATCCTTGCCGCCGGCACCGCCATGCGTTTCCTCACCGCCTACCTCAGCGTAACTCCTGGCACCCGAATCATCACCGGTACGCAACGCATGCAGCAACGCCCCATCCGCATACTGGTAGACGCCCTGCGAGAGCTCGGCGCCCGCATAGAATACGTCGGAAACGAAGGGTTCCCTCCCTTGCGCATCACCGGAACAGAACTGACCGGCAGCGAAATATCCCTCGCCGGCAATGTCAGCTCACAATACATATCCGCCCTGCTGATGATTGGTACCGTCCTTCCCAAAGGCCTGCGCCTGCACTTGACGGGTGACATCATCTCCCGCCCCTACATCAACCTGACCCTGCAACTGATGCGCGACTTCGGCGCCCAAGCCGACTGGGTCTCCGAAGATTGCATCACCGTCAGCCCCGGCGGATACACGGATACCCCTTTCACCGTAGAAAGCGATTGGAGCGCCGCCTCTTACTGGTATCAGATGATGGCAATAGAAGGAATTAAAAATGAAAAAATAAAAGGGGGAGACAGAAGTAGCGCAAAAGAAAGTGAAGACAGCACGAAGGAAGAAGCGCACACGGCAGAAATCGAACTGCTCGGTCTCTTCGCCCACAGCTATCAAGGCGACAGCCGCGGCGCGGAAGTCTTTACCCGCCTCGGCGTCCATACCGAATATACAGACCGGGGAGTAAAACTGACCCGGAAGGGTACTCCCGCCACCCGTCTCGACGAAGACATGGTGGACATCCCGGACCTGGCGCAGACCTTTGTCGTCACCTGCTGCCTGATGGACATCCCTTTCCGCTTCACCGGACTGCAAAGCCTCAAAATAAAGGAGACCGACCGTATCACCGCCCTCATTACGGAACTGCGTAAACTGGGTTACGTCGTGCGCTCCGAGCAAGACAGCATCTTGTTGTGGGATGGCGAACGCTGCCCGGCAGACGCTGACCCCGTTATCGCCACCTACGAAGATCACCGCATGGCAATGGCATTTGCCCCCGCCTGCCTTGTACTGCCCCAAATACGGATAAATGAACCACAGGTCGTTACCAAATCTTACCCTGCTTACTGGGAAGACTTGCAAAAGGCGGGATTTAAAGTCTGCCAAGATGCAATGCAATCTTAGAATAAAGCTTTTATTCTTAGAAATACAGCCTTTATTCTTAAGAATATAACCTTTATTCTTAGGAATAAAGGATACATTCTAAGATTAGGATGCATCCAAAGTAGTTTTATACTGCGTTCCAGGCAAGTAATGCCTGCGTCGGGTGGAAGTAATCTGCCTACCTGCAATCTGACTCATTATTTTGTCGTGTACAAAACAATGTGTATCTTTGTCCGTTCTATTAATGGAACATGTTTTTCAAGAAAAGGAAGCCCATGTGGATATTGATTATTAGCCTGATTGTCCTTGCCCTCGTGGCAGCCACAGCCGGAATTATACGCAACCGGAAACTGCAGAAGAAGATAGACCGCGGCGAACTGGACGCCATGCCCGAAGTGCAGGAAGTGGATTCCGAATGCTGCGGACAGCATGAAATCTGCGAACGTGACAGCTTACTGGCAGCCGTCAGCAAACAAATTGAATATTACGATGACGAGGAGCTGGACAAATACATCGGAACCGCTCCCGACGAGTATACGCCCGAACAGGAAGATGAGTTCCGTGACGTGTTCTACACCATGCAAGACACGGACGTAGCCGGATGGGTACGCAGCCTGCAACTGCGCGGCATAGCCCTGCCGGAGAATATCAAGGATGAAGTATTCCTCATTATCGGCGAACGTCGTCTCACCCCCCATTCCTAACACTCCACATCCAACTTTTAATTTGTAATTCTTAATTTTTAATTGAATAAATGGAGCTACTGCAATACACCTTTTTCCAACATGCCCTCATCGGCAGTCTGCTGGCAAGCATTGCTTGCGGGCTGATCGGCACGTACATCGTCACCCGGAGGCTGGTTTTTATCAGCGGCGGACTGACGCATGCCTCCTTCGGCGGTATCGGCCTGGGATTGTATACCGGCATTTCTCCCATTCTGTCGGCAGCCTTGTTTGCAGTTTTGTCCGCTTTCGGTGTAGAGTGGCTCAGCAAACGAAAGGATATGCGGGAAGACTCTGCCATTGCCGTATTCTGGACATTGGGCATGGCATTGGGCATTATGTTCACTTTCCTTTCGCCGGGATTCGCACCCGACTTGTCCGCCTATCTCTTCGGTAACATTCTCACGATTACCTGGAGCGACATCGCTCTATTGGGCGGGCTTGCCCTGCTGCTGATACTGTTTTTTGCACTGTATCTCCATCCTATCATCTACGTGGCTTTCGACCGGGAGTTTGCCCGCTCGCAAGGCATTCCGGTGCAGGTATTCGAATATGCACTGATGATGTTCATTGCGCTTACCATCGTGGCATGCCTGCGCATGGTGGGCATCGTACTGGTCATCTCCCCTACTCACTGTTCCCCAGATGACCGCCAACTTGTTCTCGCACCGGTTCCACCGCATCATCTGGCTTTCCATCGGCATCGGTTACCTCAGTTGCCTGGGCGGGCTGATGATTTCTTTCTACTTGAATGTCCCCTCGGGTGCATCCATCATATTCTTTTCCATCATTATCTATGCCATTTGCAAGACAGGAAAAAGTTTTTGGCTATATTTGCAACGCTAAATCAAAAGACACAATGGAAATCAAGATTCAGTCATTAGACCAGATTCATGAAGCCGCCCGCCAGTTCATCGCTGAAATGGGTGATAATACCGTCTTCGCTCTTTACGGAAAAATGGGGGCGGGCAAGACGACTTTCATCAAAGCCGTTTGCGAGGAATTGGGCGTTTCCGACGTCATCACCTCCCCTACCTTCGCCATTGTCAACGAATACCGTTCCGACACTGCCGGCGAACTGATTTACCATTTCGACTTCTACCGCATCAAGAAACTGGAAGAAGTGTATGACATGGGTTACGAAGATTACTTCTACAGCGGCGCCCTCTGCTTCATAGAATGGCCGGAGCTGGTAGAGGAACTCTTGCCGGGCAACACCATCAAGGTCACCATCGAAGAAGTGGAGAACGGAGAGCGGGAAGTCACGTTAGAGAGCTTTGAATAAGGCATGCTTTTCCCCCGCTTTAATTTTTAATTCTTAATTCTTATTTCTGATGAGCCAATACATCGTTCAAGGGATTTTCGCCGTCGCAGGCATCATCGCCTTGCTGGCAGCCATATTGGACTGGAACTGGTTCTTTACTGCCCGAAACACCCAGTTTATCGTACAAAATGTAGGGCGGCGACAAGCTCGCCTGTTCTACGGTGTATTGGGTGTCATTCTCATCGGCACGTCCATCTTCTTTTTTCTGAATACGCCACCGGTCACATAAAAACAAAAAATCGCGGATGAAGCCATGCCCATCCGCGATTTTCCTATACTTTTGATACAGACTATTCTTCGTCCAAAGATTCCGTATATTCCATCTCACCTTGTACGATGAAAAGGATTTCTTCCGGATCATAGTCACCCATCTCATCCTTATGGGCTTCCTTGACAATATAGTCCACGATTTTCCCCAAATCAATCTCGATGTACCCATCCGCATCCGGCTGTGCATCAAGGATGCCGCTCTCGGAATAATACTCGTCAATCAAATCGAGGAAATAATAAAACTCATCGTCAGAGAACTTCTCTTTCAACTCCTGCGGCAAATAATTCTTGATGTACTCGATGGTCTTTTCATCATCGACATCATTCTGCAAAAAATCGTCTTCCATTCCCATACTTACTATTGCTTAAAGGGTTAATGTTATTGACTATTTGACGATTTACTATTTACTATTTGGCGGCGCCATGATGCCAAAAGGGTAAATCGTAAATAGTAAATCGTCAAATAGTACCTTATAATATCGCTTCTATCTTGGCCACGTAAGCAGATTTCGGAGCAGAACCTACCTGCTTGTCCACCAGCTCTCCATTCTTGAAGAACAAGACTGTAGGGATGTTGCGTATGCCATATTCGGCAGCCACATCACCGTTCTCATCCACGTCACATTTGCCAATAATCACCTTTCCTTCATATTCAGTAGCCAATTCATCGATGATTGGTCCCACCATCTTACAAGGGCCGCACCAAGGTGCCCAGAAATCCATAACGACCGGCTTTCCCTCTGCCAGGATTTCTTGAAAATTGCTGTCTGTAATTTCTAAAGCCATTTCTTTTAATATTAAATGTCAACTATAATTATTAATTTACTGTCAATTGCGTTTTATCAACCTTCGCTTTCGAAGCAAAGATAGTGCAAACCGAATGCAAAACAAAATGAACTTGTTCATTTTTTATGCCGAGGTGCAGCCTATCTTCGTTTTCCAACAAAGATAACTAATTAATCCTGAACTCAAGGTCTGGACGCTCTTTTAAATAAGTAATCAGTTCACGCCCCACGGAAAGCTTCACGGGACGGGAAATCAAATCGACCGTCATCTTGCTATCCTCATCTCTGACTTTGAAATAAAGCTCCGTACTGCCCGGACGTTCCTTGGTCAGTTCCGCCAGTTCAGTTATCAAAGCCTTGTTCAGCACACTCAGCGGAATGAGAATGGTTATCTTCTCAATCAGTTTCTCCTTGACGTCAGGCAACAGTTCCATGGAGGTTATCTTCAGCTCCAACTCATCCTGCCGCCATTGCTTGGGCTGGCAACGGGCTTTGATGAACAAGAAGGTACGTTCACCCAGATACCCCTGATAGGTCACCCAATCATTTCCGAAGAAAGGAAGCTCTGCCGAACCGGAATAGTCTTCAATCTTGGCTATGCCGTAAGGATTTCCATTTTTACTGATACCGCGACGCACGGCGGTCACGATGCCACCCATTGTTATTTCGCGTCCCACAAGTGCCGTCTTATCTTCCAGCTCTGCCATGTGAGTGTTGCAAACATGCTCCAGAACTACGGAATACTCATCCAACGGGTGTGCGGACAGATAGATACCTACCAAATCGCGCTCCCGGTTCAAACGGTCGAGGTCGCTCCAACGTTCCGCTACCGGTATTTCCGGAGTGGCGATATCCACCACATTCTCACCGCCGAACAAGGAGTTTGCAGCCGCAGCCTGGTCGGCCTGGTAACGGTTACCATACCGCACCAAGGTTTCGAGGAAGACCTCGTTCTTGGAGTTTACGGCAAAATACTGCTCTCGCTTCAGCTCCGGGAAGCTGTCGAACCCGCCCGCCAAAGCAAGACATTCCAGGTTCTTCTTGTTGCAGGCTGTCAAATTGACACGCTGCACAAAATCAAATATACCTTTGAAAGGACCATTCTTCTCGCGTTCCTCCATGATGCTCTGCACAGCACCCTCGCCTACCCCTTTCACCGCACCAAGGCCAAAACGGATATTGCCTTCCTTGTTCACGGTGAACTTCAAGTTACTTTCATTCACATCCGGTCCCAATGTATTGATGCCCATTGCCTTGCATTCGTCCATCAGTTTGGTTATATCGGTAATATTCGCCAAACTTCGGCTCATGACCGCCGCCATGTATTCGGCCGGATAGTTGGCCTTGAGGAAAGCCGTCTGATAGGCCACCCACGAATAGCAAGTGGCATGTGACTTGTTGAAGGCATAGGATGCAAACTTTTCCCAGTCGGCCCAGATTTTCTCAAGCACTTTCGGGTCGTGGCCGTTCTTTTGTCCGCCCGAAATGAACTTCGGCTTCATATGGTCCAGCTTGTCGCGCAGTTTCTTACCCATTGCCTTACGCAAGGCATCGGACTCACCACGGGTAAAGTCTGCCAACAAACGGGACAGAAGCATCACCTGCTCCTGATAGACGGTAATGCCGTAGGTATCTTTCAGATATTTCTCCATGATGGGAATATCATACTCGATAGGCTTGCGTCCCCACTTACGGTCGATGAAGTCAGGAATATAGTCCATAGGTCCCGGACGATAAAGGGCATTCATGGCAATCAGGTCCTCGAAAGTACTCGGCTGCAACTCGCGCAGGTATTTCTGCATACCGGCCGATTCAAACTGGAACGTACCGATGGTGCGGCCGTCGCAATAGAGTTTATAGGTAGCAGGGTCGGAAATGGATATCTTGTCGATGTCGAGTTCCAAGCCGCGGTGCAGACGTACATTGGCAACGGCTTCCTTAATGATGGACAAGGTTTTCAGTCCGAGGAAGTCCATCTTGATAAGTCCCGTATCTTCGATGACGGAACCTTCATATTGGGTTACGAGCATCTTCTCGCCCGTCTCCTTATCATCCGCCGTGCTGACGGGTACCCAATCCGTGATGTCGTCACGGCAAATAATAGTACCGCAGGCATGCACACCCGTACCGCGTACATTACCTTCCAGCATCTTGGCATATTTCATCGTATCGCGCACCAGGGGATCGGGCGAAGCCTCCGCTGCCTGCAATTCGGGCACGTAGGCAATGGCATTGGGCAGGTTGAGTTTCTTGTCGGGAATCTTATCCGGCACGAGCTTGCACAGACGGTCCGATTCGCTCAAAGGCAGTTTCTGCACGCGCGCCACGTCCTTGATGGCCATCTTGGTCGCCATCGTGCCGTATGTAATGATGTGCGCCACCTTCTCTTGCCCGTACTTATCCGTCACCCAGCGGAGCACTTCTCCACGCCCGTCATCATCGAAGTCCACATCGATATCAGGCAAAGAGATACGGTCGGGATTCAAGAAACGCTCGAACAGAAGGTCGTATTGAATCGGGTCTATTTTCGTGATGCCCAAGCAATAGGCCACCGCCGAGCCGGCAGCCGAACCACGTCCCGGTCCTACCGAAACGCCCAGCTGTGTGCGGGCGGCATTGATAAAGTCCTGCACAATCAAGAAGTATCCCGGGAAACCCATCGTCTTCATGATGTACAGCTCAAAGACCAGACGTTCCTTCACCTCGTCGGACAAGGGATCACCGTACAGTTTTTTAGCACCGTCGAATGCCAATTTTGCCAGATAGTCGGCTTCCAGCTTGATACGGTACAGTTTGTCGTAGCCCCCCAGACGCTTTATCTTGGCATTGGCGGCATCCTCATCCAGCACCACCTTGCCGTTTTCATCCTGGGTAAACTCATCAAACAAATCCTTTTCCGTATATTTCCGCCTGTATTCCTCTTCCGTTCCGAAATCTTCGGGAATGGCAAAAGTAGGCATGATAGGAGCATGGTCTATGGAGTAATATTCCACCTTGTCCAAAATCTCCAGTGTATTGGAAAGCGCTTCGGGAACATCGGCAAAAAGCTCGTTCATCTCCGCCTTGGTCTTCATCCATTCCTGCTTGGTGTAAAGCATACGGCTCGGGTCGTCCAAATCTTTACCCGTACTCAGACAGATCAGGCGGTCGTGCGCCTCGGCATTCTCTTCATCCACAAAGTGAACGTCATTGGAGCAGATAACCTTAATGTCATATTTCCGGGCAAGCTCCAGCAACTTGGCATTCGCCTTCTGCTGAAGCGGATAGGCTTCGTGGTTGGCACGGGGAACAGTGGCTTTATGGCGCTGAAGCTCCAGATAGTAATCATCGCCAAACAGATTCTTATACCAGCGTACAGCTTCTTCTGCCTCTTCCAGCTGGTCATTGATAATCTTCTTAGGAACCTCGCCACCGATACAAGCCGAGCAGACAATCAGCCCCTCATGATACTTCTCCAATTCATTGCGGTCGGTACGCGGACGCATATAGTATCCCCTTGTCCAGGCATGCGATACAAGTTTTATCAGATTGTGATACCCCTTCTCATTCTTTGCCAGCACAATCAGGTGATAGCCACTCTGGTCCGGCTTCCCCTCCTTCTTATCCATGGTTCGGCGGGCCACATACATTTCACAGCCTACAATCGGCTTGAACAGCTTGCTTTCCGCTTCTGCCATCTTGGCACGACAATCGGCAATCTCCGCTTCCTTGTCTTCACACTCTATCTCACCGCTTTCAATACCGGCAATCCTTTTCTTCAGGTCTTTTATCTCCCCCTTTCGGACCGCTGTTCTTCTTATTGACATAGTTGGTGAATTCCTTGATACCGAACATATTGCCATGATCGGTAACGGCTATACCTTTCATACCATCCTTCATCGCCTTGTCAACCAGCCTACTGACACTTGCCTGACCATCCAGAAGAGAGTATTGGGTATGGACATGTAAATGAACAAAATCTTGCATATATATCCTTTCTATTGAGAGCCTAAAATTACAACCTCTATCACAGCTAACAAAAATATTTCCCAAAAAGTTATCAACATGCACATTTCTCTCTCCAAATCCTTGTTAGATTTTCAAAATAAGCCTATTTTTGCAGATAATTTCTATCTAAATTAGCAAATACGATATACATGGGTCGATTAAAAAGATTAAAAAAGATACGCATACACCGTGAAGGAACACATACATTGGCAGGCAGCCTGGTTCTGATTCTGGCTGTCAACACTGCCCTTTACTTCGGATTGGAATGCAAAGTTCCTTTTTACGTAGTAGCGGTCATCAGCCTCATAGTATATGGCATACTCGTGAACTTCTTCCGCTGCCCCATCCGTTTGTTCGGACAAGAAACGGAGAAAGTCGTGGTAGCTCCTGCCGACGGTAAAATCGTAGTGGTGGAAGAAGTGGAGGAAAACGAATACTTCCACGACCGCCGTATCATGGTATCTATATTCATGAGTCTGGTTAATGTACACGCCAACTGGTATCCGGTAGATGGTACGGTAAAGAAGGTATGGCACAAAAACGGGAAGTTCATGAAAGCCTGGCTGCCCAAAGCCAGCACCGACAACGAGCGTTCCACCGTAGTAATAGAAACTCCGGAAGGCGTGGAGATTATGGCACGACAGATAGCCGGAGCCATGGCGCGCCGCATCGTGACCTATGCCGAACCGGGCGAGGAATGCTATATTGACGAACATATGGGTTTCATCAAATTCGGCTCCCGCGTGGATGTCTTTCTACCGTTGGGCACCGAAGTATTCGTTAAACTCGGACAACTGACTACCGGCAACCAGACTGTGATAGCCAAACTTAAATAACAATGGCAAACTGCATTACCCGCCATATTCCAAATACTCTGACCTGCCTGAACCTATTCTCCGGGTGTATTGCTTGTGTCATGGCATTCGAAGCCAGATATGAATGGGCACTCGCTTTCATTATCCTCAGTGCCGTATTCGATTTTTTCGACGGCATGATGGCACGTGCACTGGACGCACACTCCATTATCGGCAAGGATTTGGATTCTCTGGCAGATGATGTCAGTTTCGGAGTGGCCCCTTCCCTGATTGTATTTTCCTTGTTCAAGGAAATGGACTATTCGGGCGCAATGGAAAGCTTGGCCGGCGTTTTCCCCTATCTCGCATTTCTTTTGTCCGTATTCTCTGCACTGCGGCTTGCCAAGTTCAACAACGACACCCGCCAGACGAGCTCTTTCGTAGGACTTCCCGTCCCGGCAAACGCCTTGTTCTGGGCTTCATTGGTGACGGGCGCTCACGACTGGCTGGTGAGCGGCAGCTCCCATCCGGTTTATCTGTTGCTGCTGGTCTGCCTTTTCTCATGGCTGCTTGTATCGGAGATTCCAATGTTCTCACTGAAATTCAAGAGCCTCTCATGGAAAGACAACAAAGTAAGCTTCAGTTTCCTGCTTGTCTGCATTCCGTTCCTCATCTTCTTGGGAATCTGCAGCTTTTCTGCAATCATTGTCTGGTATATACTGCTTTCGCTTATTACAAGGAAAAGTAAATAAACATTTTCTTGGCACGGTTGTTGTATTATCGTTCGCTGAAAACGAACACATAAAAGACATTAGCCCATGTTTCATTTTTTAGGATTTTTATTTATCATTATAATCGCCATCCTGCTCATTGGCCTCAGCATTATCGGTACTGTCATCCGGAACATATTCGGATTGGGCGGACGCCGTACTTCCTCCAACTCCGGTCCCTACCAAAAAGGAAATGGTAACTACCAGCCGGGAGGGTATTCCTTCAATGATAATAGACAGTCGTCTCTTCCAAGGCACAAACTGAAGAAGGTGAATACGTCCCCGCCACAAGAAACTGTTTTCCCAGAACGAGGGGGAATATGTGGATTTCGAAGAAATCAAAGAGTAGGGATTAGGGATAAAGGATTAGAGATTATTTGCGCTTGGCGGCAAAGAACTCTTTCATCAAGGCGGCACATTCATCTGCCAGAATTCCTTTTACTACTTGTGTTTTGGGATGCAATGCCTGCGAGGCATAGCGCTGACACCCTCTTTTCTCATCTTCCGCACCAAATACCAGCCGTCCCATTTGTGCCCATGCTATGGCACCGGCACACATCACGCACGGTTCAACGGTCACATAAAGAGTACATTCGTTCAGATATTTGCCACCAAGCGTAGCAGCGGCGGCAGTGATAGCCTGCATTTCGGCATGTGCGGTGACATCCGTCAGCGTTTCAGTCAGATTATGGGCACGGGCAATGATACGGTCTTTGCAAACAACAACGGCACCAACGGGCACTTCACCCCGCTCACCTGCTTTTTGCGCTTCCAAAAGCGCCTGCTTCATATAATCCGTATCTGTCATAATTCTTACTACTTGCTGTTTATCTCATTCCACATCGCACATCATATCCTATTCCACCACTTCTTATCTTCGCATGTCATGCTCACCGAACAGTGTAGGATAATCTTCTTCCATATTCTTATGGATAAACATGAGAATGGTTTCCCTCAGCCAGCGCGATTTGTTCGTTATCTTATACTTCTCCAGATAACGATCCACAATCCGCAGCTCTTCTTCGCTCATCAGGCATACCATGCGCTGCTCGCGTTCTGATAGCGTTGGATGAAACCGACTCAACCAACCGGTACATCAGCCAGTTATGTAATGAGTTGCAAGAATCCGTTGCCGAACTGACTACAGTTACAGCCGAATTTCAAACAGCCGGCAAAGGCCAGCGCGGCAACACCTGGGAAGCGGAAAGAGGCAAGAACCTGCTTTTCAGCTTTGTCCTCTATCCTACTTTTCTGGAAGCGCGCCGCCAGTTTATCCTATCACAAATCGTGTCTCTTTCCATCAAGGAAGAGCTGGACAGATGGTCGGACGAAATTACGATAAAGTGGCCGAATGACATTTACTGGAGAGACAAGAAAATATGCGGCATACTGATAGAGAACGACCTATCCGGACACTTCATCGGACGCAGCATTTCCGGCATCGGGATCAATATCAATCAGAATGAGTTTCACAGTGATGCCCCCAACCCGGTATCGCTGAAACAAATTACCGGTCAGGAACACGACCGCTATGAGATTCTATCGCACATACTGAAAAGGGTACAAATCTACTACAACGGTTTGCAAACGGAAGACAGCGGTACTTATACCGCCGAAATAACCGCCCGTTATGCCCGCTCCCTATTCCGCCGCAGAGGTTTTCACCCTTACGAAGATGCCGGCGGCAAATTCTCTGCCCGCCTGCTGCGTGTGGAACAAGACGGACGTTTTGTCCTGGAAGACGAGAACGGCAAGGAACGGGAATATTTATTTAAAGAGGTGCAATACATTATCTGATTAGACAAATTGGCAAACATTATCTTTGTAAAACATGTTTTGTATAAAATCAATCTATAAATTCATGAAGATACAAGTCTTAATTGCAGCCGTTATATCAAGTTTTATTTTATATGGTTGCGAAGATAATGAAACTAATTATTTGGAACTCTCCGAATCGTCATTCAGCAATGTCGATGGCGACGGAGCCACATTGACGGTTTCCGTAACAAGCGATGTGGAGTGGCAAATATCCAAAACGGCACAATGGTGCAACGTCACTCCAGGCAAAGGCTCCGGAAATCAGACATTGACCCTGCAAATAGAAGCCAACCCCGACAGTAAAGAGAGAAAAGTTACAGTAACAGTCGCATCACCAGCCACCAAGATGAGCAGGAAAATAGAAATCACTCAAGCGGCTGGATATACACCCATAGAACAATATCACTACAATCTGCCGGTGGTTTTCCATGTGCTTTACCAAAACAAGTCCGACGCGCAACAGTATGTCAGCCCCAACCGCCTGTCTGAAATATTGAACGCAGTAAACCGGCTTTATAAGAAGAGCATGCAAAGTGCAGACATGAACCTTACCTTTACACTCGCCACCGCAAGTCCGGATGGAGAAAAGATGGACCAGCCGGGAGTGGAATACATTTCATGGCCGGGCAGCTATCCGATAGATTGCGATGCCTTTATGAATGATGATATAAACGAAACTGCGGGAAAAGGGTATGTAAGATATGTATGGGACCCCAACAGATATATCAATATAATGGTCTACAACTTTGCCAATGAGCCCGGCAGTAATACAACGACATTAGGAATATCCCATCTGCCGTTTACCACAAAAGGGGCGAACAGCCTGGCCGGTCTCAGTGAAATCAATGTATCCCGATTAGAACTGAAGAACTTGTCCTTCCCCTATTGTGTATCCATCAACAGCCGGTTCATCAACGAAGAAAGTACGGCAACCACATACAAACCAGCAGACATTACCGTTACATTGGCTCATGAATTAGGGCATTATTTAGGATTACACCATGTATTCTCCGAAACAGAAAGAGGAAACAGTTGTGAAGATACCGACTATTGCACAGATACCCCCACCTACAATAAGGAAGCATACGATATGAATTACGCATATATCGCGGCGAATGAACCGGAAAACTTCACATTTGCCAATTTGGTGAACCGTGAGAATTGCCTGACAGGCGAATCCTTTGTCTCACACAACATCATGGATTACGCAATCAGCCATTCCGACCAATTTACTCCCGAACAGCGGGCACGCATCCGGCATGTCTTGTTATACAGTCCTCTGATACCGGGCCCCAAAGCCGTTCAGGAAGCAGACACCCGTTCTGCACCAGACGGACTTATGGAGTTGCCAATCCGTACCGCCAAATAGACATTGCTACAGGCAGGAAAAGAAAAGAGATGAACCGTCAATTATTCATCTCTTTTTCCAATTTCTTTATCCGCTCCAAGGTCTTCCCCGCTTCGGTAGACGGGAAGAGTTGAAGCACCTTCTGCAAGTACCCCTTAGCCTTGCTATACCCATTGGAGTAAATATCCGACAATCCGTTACGGTAACCGGCATACTGCATACGTGTGGGCGCTACGATTTTCTTATAGTTGTCCTCTAACGTTTTCTTCTTTTGCTCGGCTTGCAGGTAGTAATAGTTGCCCAAAAATATATTTGCCTGAAGATTGTCGGCATCCAAAGCCAGCACTTTCTCATAGAGCTTCATCGCGTCTTTCGTTTCACCGCGCATCATCTGCATCTCTGCACAGGCTACAAGTGCGGAAACATCTTCCGGATAATACTGCAGCCACTCCTTATAAAAAAGGTATGCCTTGTCGTAATTCCGTTTGTCTCTGTAGCAAACAGCCAGTTCCTGCGCAAGCCGCGGAGCTGCCTCAGTGGCTTTTCCAACGCTTGTCCAATAGAACATCTCCGTCTGTCCCGCATCCGCATCGGCAGCCTGACGGAACAGACTCACGGCATAATCGTCCTTACCTGCCGACAAGGCATCAGCCACCTTCTGCAACAATACATCTGCCGATTGTGCCAAAAGCGTCATCGGACACAGCAGGAGTCCGAAGAAAAGAAAAGTCAAGGTTTTCATTTTAAAGTGTATATAGTTAAACAGCCTGAAATATCCCAATAGAAATTCATCTACAAATTTACGGATTTCCGCAGCAATCGTCAATAGATGAAAGTAGAAATATAGTTAATCTTTCCCACTGTTTTTTCTTTTTCTGCGTACCTTTGCGTTCTCTTAAATAAAACATTGCTAATGAATCCTATAGACAGACAGATATTACAGATAGCCTTACCTTCCATCGTATCGAACATCACCGTGCCGCTGCTCGGCCTGATTGATGTAGCCATCGTCGGCCATCTGGGTTCGCCCGCCTACATAGGCGCCATTGCCGTAGGTGGCATGCTGTTCAATATCATTTATTGGATATTCGGCTTTCTGCGTATGGGAACCAGCGGCATGACATCACAGGCTTACGGCAAGCGGGACCTGCCGGAAATTGTCCGCCTGCTGATACGTTCGGTGGGGATAGGACTTGCCGTGGCATTATGCCTTATCCTGCTGCAAGTTCCTATCAGGCAAGCGGCTTTCCAGATTATCCGCCCCACGGAAGAAGTCAGGGAAATGGCAACGCTCTACTTTCATATCTGCATATGGGGCGCTCCCGCCATGCTGGGGCTATACGGACTCTCCGGGTGGTACATCGGTATGCAGAACTCCCGCATTCCCATGTACATAGCCATTACGCAGAACATTGTCAACATCATGGCAAGCCTCAGCCTTGTCTGTTTCTTCGGGATGAAAGTGGAAGGCGTAGCCTTGGGAACACTGATTGCCCAATATGCGGGTTTTCTTATGGGGCTGGTACTGTGGATGAACCGCTACGGCAAACTGAAGAAGTATATCGTTTGGAAAGGAGTGCTTCAAAAAGAGGCAATGATACGCTTTTTCCAAGTGAACCGCGACATTTTCCTGCGGACATTATGTCTGGTAGCCGTTACGTTATTCTTTACCTCGGCAGGAGCCTCGCAAGGTGAAATTATCCTGGCGGTAAACACGTTGCTGATGCAACTCTTCACCCTTTTCTCTTACGTGATGGACGGTTTCGCCTATGCGGGAGAAGCCCTGAGCGGACGATACATAGGTGCCCGCAACCGGAAAGCATTTACCGATACCGTCCGGCATCTGTTTATATGGGGCGCCGGGCTGACCGTACTGTTCACACTGGTCTATGCCTCGGGAGGCAATGCTTTTCTGGCACTGCTGACCGATGACCGGAACGTAATAACCGCCGCCGACACTTACTTCTATTGGGCGCTTGCCATACCCGCTGCCGGAATTGCCGCCTTTATCTGGGACGGCATCTTTATCGGCGCAACGGCAACGCGCGGCATGCTTCTCTCCATGGCAGCCTCAGCCGTCAGCTTCTTTGCGGTGTACTACGGATTCCACACGGTTTTAGGCAACCATGCCCTGTGGCTTGCTTTTCTTGTTTACCTGTCCATGCGGGGCGCTATGCAGACATTGCTCAGCCGGAAGGTTATGGAAAAAAGCTTTCACTAAAGGCATTCCACGATGAGATTGCCATAAACCCCATTAATATTTATTCGCAGACAAATGAAAGCAAAAACAAACCATACCTATTATCTTTGCCCGAAAAAAAACGGAATGCCCGATATTACACCCAATCCCGAAAATACACTGCACATCAAGAACATGGTCTGCAACCGTTGACTACGCTTCGGCAACGGCAACCGTGGAATATGACCCTACGAGCTGTTCTTCCGAGACTTTGCAGCAGGCTGTGCAGGCGGCCGGATATGACTTGTTGATAAACCAGGACGGCAACACGCTCGAAGAGGCGGAAGAGGCCCACAACAAGAAATTCAGCGCATTGAAATTCCGCACAACCTGGGCCATCATCTTGTCTATGCCCGTTGTCATCATAGGCATGTTCTTCATGGATATGCCCCATGCCAATCCCATCATGTGGGCGTTGTCCACTCCCGTCGTATTCTGGCTGGGGCGGGGATTCTTCACCAGCGCCTGGAAACAATTGCAGCATGGCAGCGCCAATATGGACACACTGGTAGCCATCAGTACGGGGACCGCCTATCTGTTCAGCCTGTTCAACATGCTATTTCCGGACTTCTGGCTATCCAGAGGCATCCATCCGCATGTATATTTTGAGGCGGCAAGTGTCATCATAGCCTTTATCCTGCTGGGCCGCCTGCTGGAAGAAAAAGCGAAAGGAAACACCTCAACCGCCATCAAGAAACTGATGGGGCTCCAACCCAAGACTGTGACCATCATTGTGGATGAAGGACACGCTGTCCCTCACTCTTCCTTTGAGCGCGTTATCCCTATCGAGCAGATTCGCCCCGGAGACATCGTCCTGGTGAAGCCCGGAGAACGGATTGCCGTGGATGGCATCGTGACGGAAGGTAGCTCCTACGTAGACGAAAGTATGCTGAGCGGCGAACCGGTAGCAGTATCCAAGCACAAAGACGCCAAGGTCTTTGCAGGTACCATCAATCAGAAGGGAAGTTTCCGCTTCCGGGCAGAGAAAATCGGCACGGATACACTGCTGGCGAAGATTATACACATGGTGCAGGACGCGCAAGGAAGCAAGGCACCGGTGCAGCAGCTGGTGGACAAGATAGCCGGGATATTCGTGCCTACCATTATAGGCATCGCAGTGCTTGCCTTCATCGCATGGATGCTACTGGACGGAACCGGCGGATTCACCCACGGATTGCTGGCATTTGTCACGGTGGTCATCATCGCCTGCCCGTGTGCCCTGGGACTTGCCACACCCACCGCCATCATGGTAGGCATCGGCAAGGTGCGGAACGGGGCATTCTGATAAAAGATGCCGAAAGCCTGGAGATTGCCAAGAAGATAGACACCGTGGTACTCGACAAGACCGGAACGGTGACCGAAGGAAAACCGGTAGTCAGCAAACTGATATGGAATACGCAGGCAATGACGCCCGGTACTGGCGCCACTGCAGGCAATGCGCTGTCGGACATTTTCTATAGTCTGGAGAAGCTCTCGGAACATCCGTTGGCAGAAGCCGTGGTGAACCACCTCAAGGAGTCGGCCCCCATAGACATTCAATACTTTGAAAGCATCACCGGAAAAGGCGTGAAAGGACGGGCACAAGGCCGGACCTACCTCGCCGGGAACCGGAAACTGCTGGAAGAAAACCATATCGCCATCCCCCCCTCCCTGCAGGAAGAGGCAACCCGACTGACATCGGAAGCACAGACCGTCATCTGGTTTGCCGATGAAGAAAACGTGCTGGCAATAGCCGGAATTACAGACCGGATAAAGGAAACCTCCATCCGCGCCGTCAGCGAGCTGCACGCCGCCGGCATCGAAGTCTATATGCTGACGGAGACAATGAGGCCACCGCCCGGGAGATTGCTCGCAAAGCAGGCATCGCCCACTACCAGGCCAGTGTATTGCCGCAGGACAAGGCTGCCTTCGTCAGCCGATTGCAGGCAGAAGGCCGGAAGGTTGCCATGGTGGGCGACGGCATCAACGACAGCGCAGCCCTGGCCCAAGCCGACTTAAGCATTGCCATGGGTGGAGGCAGCGACATCGCCATGGATGTAGCCAAGATGACCATCATCTCTTCCGACCTTACCAAGATACCGGAAGCTCTCTGAAACTCTCCCGTCTCACTGTGCGGACCATCCGGCAGAATCTCTTCTGGGCATTTATATACAATATAATAGGTGTACCCATTGCGGCCGGAATACTCTATCCCATCAACGGCTTCCTGCTGAATCCGATGATAGCCGGTGCAGCCATGGCATTCAGCAGTGTCAGCGTAGTAACCAACAGTCTGCGGCTGAAAAGGAAAAAGATAGAGACTGCGGAAAGCCCTGCCTCCACCCCGGCAGGACAACCGGAAAATAAAGTAGAACCATCAACTGAAAACGTCATGAAAAAAGAATTCAAAGTAGAAGGCATGATGTGCAACCATTGCCGCATGCATGTAGAGAAAGCATTGAACAGTATGGAAGGCATACACGCCACCGTAACCCTCAACCCACCGGTAGCGGTCGTGGAGTTTTCGGAAGGCGAAAAGACACTCGACGAGTTACAGGCAGTGGTCACCGCCCAAGCCGGCGACTACACGTTGAAAGAATAACCGGAATTTGTTTATACCGATTGGCATTATTTTTCTATCTTTGCCGCTAAGCGAAATAAATTAATAAACTATGGCAACATACAAAAGAATCTTATTGAAACTCAGCGGCGAGAGCCTGATGGGAGAAAAGCAATACGGCATCGACGAGAAACGCCTTGCCGAGTACGCAGCTCAAATCAAAGAAATCCACGAATTGGGAGTACAAATAGGCATCGTGATAGGCGGTGGAAACATTTTCCGCGGACTGAGCGGCGCCAACAAAGGTTTCGACCGCGTCAAAGGCGACCAGATGGGTATGCTGGCAACCGTCATCAACAGCCTTGCACTCAGTTCGGCTCTGGTAGCTGCCGGCGTGAAGGCCCGCGTGCTGACTGCCGTACGTATGGAACCCATCGGTGAATTCTACAATAAATGGCGTGCCATCGAATGTATGGAAGCAGGCGAAGTAGTCATCATGTCCGCCGGTACAGGCAATCCGTTCTTCACTACCGATACCGGTTCCAGTCTGCGCGGCATCGAGATTGAGGCGGATGTCATGCTGAAAGGTACCCGTGTGGACGGCATCTACACCGCCGACCCGGAGAAGGACCCGACAGCCACGAAGTTCCACGACATCACCTACGACGAAGTGCTGAAGCGCGGTCTGAAAGTGATGGACCTCACTGCCACCTGCATGTGCAAAGAGAATAACCTGCCCATCATCGTTTTTGACATGGACACAGTAGGTAATCTGAAAAAAGTGATGCAAGGAGAAGAAATCGGTACACTGGTGCACAATTGAATGGAAAATGGAGAATAAAAAATGAATGTTATTTAATTCTTAATTCTCAATTTTCAATTTAATAATTATATTTGCAAAGTTTCAAACTAAAAGCTACTTCAAACAATAGAAATATGAAAGACGTAAAAGACATCTTAGACGAAGCACAAGAGAAAATGGATATGGCCGTAATGTATCTGGAAGAATCATTGGCCCACATCCGTGCCGGAAAAGCCGATGTTCGTTTGCTGGACGGAATCCGTGTCGATTCTTACGGAAGCATGGTTCCCATCAACAACGTAGCAGCCGTAACCACTCCGGATGCCCGCAGTATCGCCATCAAGCCGTGGGACAAGAGCATGTTCCGCATCATTGAAAAGGCAATCATCGACTCCGACCTCGGCATCATGCCCGAAAACAACGGCGAAATTATCCGCATCGGCATTCCTCCGTTGACGGAAGAGCGCCGTAAACAACTTGCCAAACAGTGTAAGAACGAAAGCGAAACCGCCAAAGTGAGTGTACGTAACGCACGCCGCGATGCCATCGACGCCTTTAAGAAATCAGTGAAAGAAGGATTGGCGGAAGACGCCCAAAAAGGCGGTGAAGAGAAGCTGCAAAAGATTCACGACAAGTATATCAAGCAGATTGACGATATGCTGGCAGCAAAGGATAAAGAAATCATGACCGTTTAATTAAGTTGAAAACGGAAAATGGAAAGTTGAAAATAAACCGATATACCAAGTATAGAAGCCTTTCAACCTTCCATTTTCAACTTTCAACTTTCAACTTTCAATTATTTTGAGGGGACTCGTTATAAAAAACACCGGAAGTTGGTACTTGGTACGGACTGACGACGGAAGGGAGATTGAATGTAAAATCAAAGGGAACTTCCGGCTGAAAGGCATACGAAGCACTAATCCCGTGGCTGTAGGCGATTATGTGAACATCATACTGAACCAAGAAGGTACGGCCTTTATCAGCGAGATAGAGGACCGGAAGAATTACATCATCCGCCGCGCCTCCAACCTTTCCAAGCAATCGCACATTCTTGCTGCCAACCTCGACCAGTGCATGCTCATAGTGACGGTGAACTATCCCGAGACCTCCACTACCTTTATCGACCGTTTTCTGGCATCTGCCGAGGCATACCGTGTTCCCGTCAAGATTATATTCAACAAAGTGGATGCCTACAATGAAGAGGAACTGCACTATCTGGACAGCCTGATCAACCTTTACACCACCATCGGCTATCCTTGTTTCAAGGTTTCTGCCAGAAAAGGGGAAGGCATCGACACTATCGAGAAAGAACTCAAAGGACGCATAACCCTCTTTTCCGGACATTCCGGAGTAGGGAAATCGACACTCATCAAGGCAATACTGCCCGATATAGAGATTAAAACCGGAGAGATATCCACCTATCATAATAAAGGTATGCACACCACTACCTTCTCAGAAATGTTCCCGGTTCCGGGCAACGGATATATCATTGACACTCCGGGCATCAAAGGTTTCGGAACATTCGATATGGAAGAAGAAGAGATAGGCCACTACTTCCCGGAAATATTCAAGGTATCTGCCGACTGCCGTTACGGCAACTGTACCCACCGCCACGAACCCGGATGCGCTGTACGCGAGGCTGTCGAGAAGCACTATATCAGCGAATCCCGTTACGCTTCTTATCTGAACATGCTGGAGGACAAGGAGGAGGGAAAATACCGGGCTGCTTACTGATTTGTCATTTTATCACCTTTCCAATCCATATTCTTACACTTTTTAACTCTTTATCTTTTAAACTATTCTCTTTTCCCGTAGTCTAATCTAAGGCTGATTTTATTACTACTAATACTACAACATGAATAAAAGAGTTAAATGGGGCATCATTATCGTGATTGGTGCCGGACTGATTGGAGGAGGAATCTACTCCCAATTACCTAAAGAGAATGAAGAATTAGCCGCTGCAGACAAGGTGATGACCGGTCAACGTAGCGGTAAGAAAATTCTAAACGTAAACGCAAAAATAATTAAACCACAACTGCTGAAAGACGAAATACAAATCAGCGGCAGCCTGCTGCCTGATGAGGAAGTAGACCTTTCATTCGAGACATCCGGCAAGATTATCGAAATAAACTTTGAAGAAGGCAGCTTCGTGAAGAAAGGGCAATTGCTCGCCAAAGTTAATGACCGGCCGCTGCAAGCACAATTGCAACGCCTCGTCTCCCAATTAAAGTTGGCAGAAGACCGCGTGTTTCGCCAGAACGCCCTGCTGGAAAGGGATGCGGTCAGTAAAGAAGCCTACGAACAAGTAAAGACCGAGCTGGCCACCCTGAATGCCGACATTGACCTGATAGAATCGAACATCGCACAAACTGAGCTGCGTGCTCCTTTCGACGGTGTCATCGGTCTGCGCCAAGTCAGTGTGGGTACTTACGCTTCCCCTACAACCATTGTAGCCAAACTCACCAAGATTTCGCCGTTGAAGGTGGAATTTGCAGTACCCGAACGCTATGCCAATGACGTAAAGACAGGTGCGGGACTGGACTTCACGCTCGAAGGCAAGCTAAACACTTTCCATGCCACCGTCTATGCACGCGAATCAAAGATAGACCCCACGACCCATACACTGACTATCCGTGCGCTTTATCCCAATGCCAACGGAGCTGTGCTTCCGGGCCGCTATGCCAGCATCAAGCTGAACAAGGATGAAATTCAGGACGCCCTTGCCGTACCGTCCGAAGCCATTGTGCCGGAAATGGGAAAAGACAAGATATTCCTCTATAAGTCGGGAAAAGCCCAGCCGGTAGAGATTACTACGGGAATCCGTACGGAAGCTGAAGTACAAGTATTGCAAGGCTTGCAGGCAGGAGATACCATCATCACCTCGGGAACCCTGCAACTCCGTACCGGGCTACCGGTAACACTGGACAATATCAATTGACAACTGTCAATTATCAACCGTTAATTATCAATTGTAAAGAATGAATATATCCGAATTAAGTATACGGCGACCGGTACTCTCGACAGTACTTACCCTGATAATCCTGCTGTTTGGCTTCATCGGCTACAATTATCTGGGTGTACGCGAATACCCGTCTGTAGACAATCCTATCATATCAGTATCCTGCTCCTATCCGGGTGCCAACGCCGATGTCATCGAGAATCAGATAACGGAGCCTCTGGAGCAGAACATCAACGGTATTCCCGGCATACGCTCCCTCTCCAGTGTCAGCCAGCAAGGTTCATCACGTATCACAGTAGAGTTTGAGCTTTCCGTTGACCTGGAAACCGCCGCCAACGACGTACGTGATAAAGTGTCGCGCGCACAACGCTTTCTGCCTCGTGACTGCGACCCGCCTACCGTTTCAAAGGCGGATGCCGATGCCATGCCCATCCTGATGGTGGCACTCCAGAGTGACAAACGCTCGCTATTGGAGTTGAGCGAAATTGCCGACCTCACCGTAAAGGAACAGCTACAGACAATTTCCGATGTCAGCAGCGTAAGCATCTGGGGAGAGAAACGCTACTCCATGCGCCTGTGGCTCGACCCTATCAAGATGTCCGGTTACGGCATCACCCCCATGGATGTGAAGAATGCCGTAGACCAGGAAAATGTGGAACTTCCCTCCGGCAGTATCGAAGGAAATACCACCGAACTCACCATCCGCACACTGGGGCTGATGCATACGGCAGAAGAGTTCAACAACCTTATCCTGAAAGAGGATGGCAACCGTATCGTCCGTTTCAGCGACATAGGACGTGCCGAATTGGGTCCTGCCGACATCAAGAGTTATATGAAGATGAACGGTGTGCCTATGGTGGGTATCGTAGTCATTCCGCAACCGGGCGCCAACCACATAGAAATAGCCAATGCCGTATACGACCGCATGGAAAAGATGAAGAAAGACTTGCCCGAAGACATCCACTACAACTACGGTTTCGACAATACCAAGTTTATCCGTGCCTCCATCAACGAGGTGAAGCAGACGGTATACGAGGCATTTGTGCTTGTTATCATTATCATCTTCCTCTTCCTGCGCGATTGGCGTGTGACACTGGTACCGTGCATCGTGATTCCGGTTTCGCTCATCGGCGCTTTCTTCGTGATGTATCTAGCCGGCTTCTCCATCAATGTGCTTTCCATGCTGGCGGTGGTGCTTGCCGTGGGACTGGTGGTGGACGATGCCATTGTAATGACAGAGAACATCTACGTCCGCATAGAGAAAGGGATGCCACCCAAAGAAGCGGGTATCGAGGGAGCCAAAGAAATATTCTTCGCCGTAATCTCCACCACCATCACACTGGTTGCCGTGTTCTTCCCCATCGTATTCATGGACGGCATGACGGGACGTCTGTTCCGCGAATTCAGTATTGTGGTATCCGGTTCGGTGGTTATCTCTTCGTTTGCCGCACTGACCTTTACACCGATGCTCGCCACCAAGCTCCTGGTGAAGCGCGAACAGCAAAGCTGGTTCTATCGCAAGACCGAACCTTTCTTCGAAGGAATGAACCGGGTATACAGCAAGTCACTGGCCGCCTTCCTGAAACGGCGCTGGATTGCCTTGCCCTTCACCATCGTCACCATCCTGCTTATCGGAGTCCTTTGGAATACTATCCCGGCTGAAATGGCGCCATTGGAGGACCGTTCGCAAATCAGTATCAATACAATGGGTGCCGAAGGAGTTACCTACGAATACATCCGCGACTACACGGAAGATATCAATCAGCTTGTCGACTCCATCGTCCCCGATGCCGAAGCGGTAACCGCCCGCGTATCTAGCGGTAGCGGTAACGTACGCATCACCCTGAAAGACATGCAGGACCGTGACTACACGCAAATGGAAGTGGCGGAAAAGCTGTCGAAAGCTGTACAGAAAAAGACCATGGCACGCTCTTTTGTACAACAGTCCTCATCCTTCGGCGGACGGCGCGGCGGTATGCCCGTACAGTATGTGTTGCAAGCCACCAACATTGAGAAATTGCAGGAAGTGCTGCCCAAGTTCATGGCAAAGGTATATGAGAATCCGGTATTCCAGATGGCGGACGTAGACCTGAAGTTCAGCAAGCCGGAAGCCCGCATCAACATCAACCGCGACAAGGCAAGCATCATGGGTGTCAGCACCCGCAACATCGCCCAGACACTGCAATACGGTCTGAGCGGCCAGCGTATGGGCTACTTCTATATGAATGGAAAGCAATACGAGATATTGGGAGAAATCAACCGTCAGCAACGCAACAAGCCTGCCGACCTGAAAGGTATCTACATCCGTAGCGACAAGGGAGACATGGTACAGCTCGACAACCTGATAGAGCTGACAAACGGCATCGCCCCGCCCAAGTTGTATCGCTATAACCGTTTCGTGTCCGCTACTATTTCCGCCGGACTTGCCGACGGCAAGACCATCGGGCAAGGTCTGGACGAAATGGACAAGATTGCCAAAGAAACATTGGACGATACTTTCCGCACCGCCCTCACCGGTGACTCAAAAGAATACCGCGAAAGTTCTTCCAGCCTGATGTTCGCTTTCATTCTGGCCATCCTGCTTATCTACCTGATTCTTGCCGCCCAGTTCGAAAGTTTCAAGGATCCGCTGATTATCATGCTGACCGTGCCCCTTGCCATTGCGGGCGCACTGGTATTCATGTATTTCGGCGGCATCACGATGAATATATTCAGCCAAATCGGTATCATCATGCTGATTGGGCTGGTGGCAAAGAACGGTATCCTGATTGTAGAGTTCGCCAACCAGAAGCAGGAAACCGGCGAAGACAAGATGCAAGCCATCAAGGATGCCGCCCTGCAACGTCTGCGCCCTATCCTGATGACGAGCGCTTCTACCGTACTGGGACTGATACCGCTGGCATTCGCCACGGGCGAAGGGTGTAACCAACGCATCGCCATGGGTACGGCCGTAGTAGGCGGTATGCTTGTGTCTACATTGCTTACGATGTACATCGTCCCCGCTATTTATAGTTATGTATCTACCAACCGAAGTAAACTGAAGAACGAATGAAACGTACGCTTTTATCTTTCCTGATCATTCTGTGCACCGCGCTTGCCGTCCAGGCACAGCCAGCACCGGTCTATACCCTGAAATCCTGTCTGGAACAGGGACTGCTGAACAACTATTCCCTGCGTATCACCCGTAACGAACAGCAAGTAAGCAAAAACAACGCCACCCTTGCCAATGCCGGCTACCTGCCCACGCTCGACTTGTCTGCCGGCTATAAAGGTACTTTGGACAATACCGAAACCAAGCTGCGCACCACCGGTGAAACCACCAAAGAAAACGGCGTGTTCGACCAGACCGTCGATGCCGGCATCAACCTGAGCTGGACAATCTTCGACGGCTTCAACATCACCGCCAACTACCAAAAGCTGAAAGAGCTGGAACGCCAGGGCGAAACCAACACCCGTATCGCCATCGAAGACCTCATTGCCAACATCGCCGCCGAGTACTACAACTACGTGCAGCACACCATCCGTCTGAAAAATTTCCGCTACGCCGTATCGCTCTCCAAAGAGCGCCTGCGCATCGTAGAGGAACGGTATCACATCGGTAACTTCTCCCGCCTGGACTACCAGCAGGCCAAAGTAGACTTCAATGCTGACAGCGCGCAATACATGAAACAACAGGAATTACTGCATACCTCGCGTATCCAACTGAACGAGCTGATGGCAAGTGAAGACGTAGACCGCCCTTTCATCGTTGAAGACAGCCTCATCAACGTCAGCGCCAAACTGAATTTCGATGAGCTCTGGAATGCCACCTTGCAAGCCAACGCCGCCTTACTGAAAGCCGAACAGAACAATACGCTGGCACGGCTGGACTATAAAAAAGCCAGTTCTCGCGACTACCCGTACGTAAAGATGAATGGCGGCTACGGCTATACCCTCAACAAATATGATATTTCCGCCAACAGCCGCCGCAGCAACCTCGGGCTGAACTTCGGCGTCACCGTAGGTTTCAATCTCTTTGACGGCAACCGCCGCCGCGAACTCCGCAATGCACGCATTGCCGTACAAAACGCCCGTTTGGAACGCGAGCAACTGGAACAAGCCCTGCGCGCCGACTTGAGCAATCTGTGGCAAGCCTACCAGAACAATCTCCAGATGCTGAAGCTGGAACGACAGAACCTCGTTGCAGCCAAAGAGAACCATGAGATTGCCATGGAACGCTATATGCTCGGCAACCTCTCCGGCATCGAGATGCGCGAAGCGCAAAAGAGTCTGCTGGATGCCGAGGAGCGTATCCTATCGGCAGAGTACGACACCAAATTGTGCGAAATATCCCTGCTGCAAATCAGCGGGAGAGTAGAACAGTATTTGGAATAGACATACCGTATAAATCACAATTTTTACTCCCTTAAAAACAAATATTGCCATCTTCTCTTCAAACTTTTCCCTACTTTTGTTCGTAAAGAGAAACCAAAAACAATACCAATATGAAACGAACAATCTTTTTCTGTGCATTGCTTGCCTTGTTTACAGGCGCCAATGCACAGAAAACAACCGACTACAAAGAGAAACATCCTTATAAGGATTGGGTAAAACTGGCCCCTAAATTGGACGATGCCTTCTTCACGACTCCCGAAGCTGTCCGTATTGCCGACAACGTACTGCTCTACCAGCAAACAACCGGTGGCTGGCCCAAAAACATCTATATGCCCGCCGAACTGACAGCCGATGAGTACCAGAAAGCCCTTGCCGACAAAGATAACGTCAACCAAAGCACCATCGACAACAATGCCACAAGCACAGAGATACGCTACCTTTCCCGCATCTACCTTGCCACCGGCATAGAGAAATACAAAGACGCTGCCTTAGAAGGCATACGCTACATACTAAAAGCGCAATACCCCAACGGCGGCTGGCCTCAGTTCTGGCCGCGCCCCAAAGGCTATTATACCCACATCACCTACAACGACAATGCAATGGTGAACGTCATGAACCTGTTGCGTGATGTGTACAGCAAGAAAGCCCCGTACACCTATGTACCGGATACCCTTTGCCAACGCGCCCGTACCGCATTCGACAAAGGTGTGGAGTGTATTCTCAACACTCAGGTAAAACAAAACGGCAAACTGACTGTGTGGTGCGCCCAGCACGATGAACACACCCTTGCCCCTGCCAAGGCACGCGCCTACGAACTTCCCTCGCTCAGCGGCGCCGAATCGGACAATATCGTCCTGCTGCTGATGTCCATCCCCGACCCCTCACCCCGGATTATCGCTTCTGTAGAAGCAGCCGTCAGTTGGTTCAAGGCAAACAAGATTACGGGCATCATGCGTAGTTCGGGATATTCCACGCACTCAATGCTCTTGATATTGTTTTGCGCCAAGATAGCGGCAGGACCGCCGATAGAGCCGAGATAGAAACCGCCGTACTTCTTGCAGGCATCCGTAACCTGCTGGCTGCGGTTACCTTTGGCAAGCATAATCATGCTTCCGCCATGACTCTGGAAGAGGTCTACGTACGGGTCCATACGTCCGGCCGTTGTCGGGCCCATGGAGCCGCAAGCCATGCCTTGAGGAGTCTTGGCAGGACCGGCGTAGTAGATGGGATGGTCTTTGATGTACTGCGGCAGGTCTTCGCCACGGTCCAGACGTTCTTTCAGCTTGGCATGAGCGATGTCACGGCCCACGATGATAGTGCCGTTCAGAGACAGGCGGGTGGAAACCGGATACTTAGTCAGCTCTTTCAGGATATTTTCCATCGGTTGGTTCAAATCAATCTTCACCACATCACCCTCACCGGCCTTACGGAGTTCTTCGGGAATCAGTTCACCCGGATTGCTGTCGAGCTTTTCAATCCAGATACCTTCTTTATTGATTTTACACTTGATGTTACGGTCGGCAGAGCAGGAAACACCCAGACCCACGGGACAGGACGCACCGTGACGCGGCAGGCGGATGATGCGGATGTCGTGAGCCAGATACTTGCCGCCGAACTGGGCACCGAGGCCAATCTTATGAGCTTCTTCCAGTACCAGCTTCTCCAGTTCCACATCGCGGAAAGCGCGGCCGAACTCATTGCCGGTAGTGGGTAGGTTATCGTAGAAGTGGGTGGAAGCCAGTTTCACAGTCAACAAGTTCTTCTCGGCAGAAGTACCGCCGATAACGAATGCGATGTGATAGGGAGGACAAGCTGCCGTACCCAAAGTCTTGATTTTTGAGATAAGGAAGGGAACCAATGTTTCGGGGTTGAGGATAGCCTTTGTCTCCTGGTAGAGATAAGTCTTGTTGGCAGAGCCACCACCCTGGTTACGCAGAGGAACTCGTACTCCATACCTTCCGTAGCTTCGATGTCAATCTGTGCGGGAAGGTTGCACTTCGTATTCACCTCATCGTACATGGTGAGGGGAGCATTCTGCGAATAGCGCAGGTTCTCTTCGGTATAAGTCTTGTAAACACCCAGTGAGAGAGCTTCTTCATCACAGTAGCCGGTCCATACTTGTTGTCCCTTTTCGCCATGGATGATTGCCGTACCCGTATCCTGGCAGAAAGGAAGTACCCCCCTTGGATGCTACCTCTGCATTGCGCAGGAAAGTCAGCGCCACGTACTTATCATTGTCACTTGCCTCAGGGTCACTCAGAATTTTAGCAACCTGCTCGTTGTGCGAACGACGCAACATGAACGAAACGTCACGGAAAGCGGCATTGGCCATTGCAGTCAAGCCTTCTTTTTCAATCTTCAGGATAGGTTTTCCTTCAAACTCGCTTACTGACACATAGTCTTTGGTAAGCAGATAATACTCAGTCGTATCCTTACCCTTTTCGAACATGGGCTGATACTTGAACGGAGGTGTTGTTGCCATAATTACTCGTACATTTAGTTTAAAAGTGATTCGGGTAGCAAAGGCAGCACAAAACCGCCTTTACCGAGCAAAGGTAAAAACTATTATTGAAATAATTCTTTAATTAGAGTAAAAACGCAACAAATCATAATTAATTTTCTGACACCCGCTGCATCCGCCCTATCAGTTCATCGCCCAGCGCCGTCTTCACCTCAATGTGTTTCAGCACAGCCATTACAAACGGATTGCTTTCAAAGTCGCCGCGTACCTGCTCAAAATCGAGTTCCTTTTCCAAGCGTGAGCCGTCAGCTCCAAAGCCCGTCATGGAAGCCAGTGAAAATTCTTTCTTAGCATCCTCATACACCATGCGGTCGAGGCCAACTACTGCTTCTTTCCATTTTTCGACAATATGTATGACGTCTTCTGCCGTCATACCTTCCGGCTTGATACCATAGAACTCTTCCAACTTCTCATACGCCCAGGTCCATTCGTAGGTATAGTAGTTGCTGTGCATCTTCTCAAACTCGGCATTGATAGACTTCAAGCGATTGACTTTGCCGGACTCAATACCGTCTATCAAGGCATCTATCTCACTTTTGGGAGCTATCAGTCCGGAAATATCCACCCATTCGCCGCTGCCAATGGCAGTATCGGGCTTCAAACGGGCACGTATTTCTTCATTGCTCCGGAAGTCAATGCCTTCCAAGCGCTTGATGACAGAGTTTCCGAGGAACTTATGAATGGCTATTTCATAAAAGCGGATACCTTTCACCAGAGCCGAGTTGCGTATCTTGGCACTGTGAAAAGAATAGATATCCGAAAGCTCGCCACTGGCATGACGTAGATTCTGCAGCGTTTCCCGTCCCTTGAACATTTTCTGCACCGTGTAGGGGCTGAGAAGATTATAGTTGATGTAATCCAGTTTGTTCGGGTCGGTACGCCCGTCACGTTTCGGCCACTTCTGGGCATCACGGATGGTACCCACACTACGCAGGTTGACACCGGGTACAAGGTAGGTGGTATTATTCTGCTCTATCAAGTAAGAGAACGGCAGGTTGGAAGTATCGGAATGGTTGACGTGACGTCCCATAACCAAAGAGAACGCCCCTACCCTTGCGGGCCACAGGATATAGGAATCGGAAGTGGTTTTAGCTCCACGCTCCAAAGTGCCTTGATGGATAGGCCCTAACTTATACATATGGTTGCTCTGATTGGACCCGGAACCGGCATTCATAAAGGAAAACATACCGGCTATAAGCAAGGTGGATTTATGATGTGTCACCGTATAAGGTCCGGCAAAGATGGCACACGCTTCACCGTTTTCTCCCTGACAGTTGCTGAAAAACAAAGAATCCGAGGCAGAGTAGTTGTGTCCCAACTTGCATGCCTGCCCCACGAAGCAGCGGCTCAGCATAGCTCCGTCATCTACATGAGACCCGGTAGAGATGATGAAATCATCACAAATCACCCCATGCCCGATGTGTACCGGCGCCACCTCGTTGCTGTTGATGCTTCCGTTATACAGACGGCATGTACCACAGATGCGGCAATAATCACCGATGCGCACATTCTTTATGGAACCGGTGTTCAATATCATTACATGATTCCCGATGCTTCCTACAGCAGAAGCATGTTTGTTGGAATAAAAATCCGTGATTTCCTTCATCCGTGCAATCAGCTCCGGGCGATGGCGGTAAAGCGCCAGAATATAGGCTTGGTGTGCGGAGAGTTTATCATTAATCAGCACCTCACGGCCTCCCGTCTCATTCAGGACAGACACTTCTACCCCGTTACCGAACTTCGACACACCGTCTACCAGAATAATATCCACATTCTCAATGAAGGTGTCATGCCCTATTTCATAATTGGCAATGTAGTTTTGGATATTCTCGATGCAGCAATTATCACCCACCGTCACATTGTGAAGCGTTACATGCCGCAAACCGGAATGTTTCTTTATTCCACCCGGCAAAGTAAATTCGGAATGGAATACCCCCAAACGCACCTCACCCGAAAAACGGGTATGATGTACGAATTCCGTTGAAAACTCTTCTGCAACGGTTACTTTCCCCCCAATCATCAGCCAGACATGACTGGCTCTTCAACCGGAGAATTTCATCTTCGGTCAGTCTTCTGTAATTCATCCTTATAACGAGTTATGAGTTATGAGTTATAAGTTATTGCCTTTGCCGGCACTACCGATTCAAACCGCTGCCAGCAAATAACTCATAACTCATAACTAAAATTAAACTTCTTCTTCGTAGGTCTGATAAAGAAAGTCATTATAGGGGTACTTCTGCACGTGCAATTCCTTCACACGCTGATAAACTACACTCTTCAGTTCCTCCATATTGATTTTTTCGCGGGCAGAAATAAAGAGGCAGTTATCCTCCATCTTAGCCATCCACGTCTTCATCAGTTCTTCGAGTGTCAAGTTTTCCTTGGTTCTGGGGGTAAGGTCGTCAGCCGCTTTCTCTATATAAGTATAAGCGTCTATCTTATTGAATACAAGAATCATGGGCTTACCGGCGGCACCGATATCTGCCAACGTCTTGTTCACAACTTCTATCTGTTCTTCAAAATCCGGATGAGAGATGTCTACGATATGCAACAGCAAGTCCGCCTCGCGTACCTCATCCAGAGTAGACTTGAAGGAGTCTACCAAATCCGTCGGCAATTTACGGATAAAGCCTACCGTGTCCGACAGCAGAAACGGCAGGTTCTCGATGATAACCTTGCGCACCGTAGTGTCCAACGTGGCAAACAGCTTATTCTCCGCAAACACTTCGCTCTTGGAAAGCAACGTCATCAGAGTAGATTTACCGACATTGGTATATCCTACCAATGCCACACGAATAAGGCGGCCGCGGTTCTTACGCTGGGTAGCTTTCTGCTTGTCAATCTCCGCCAAGCGGTCTTTCAGCAATGACATACGGTTCAGGATGATACGGCGGTCCATTTCCAACTGCGTTTCACCCGGGCCGCGAAGTCCCACGGAACCTTTACCGCCACCGGCACCGGAACCACCACCCTGACGTTCCAAGTGTGTCCACAAACGTTGCAGACGGGGAAGCATGTATTTGTACTGCGCCAATTCAACCTGAGTTTTCGCATTGGCAGTCTGTGCACGCATGGCAAAGATATCGAGAATCAGGGACGTACGGTCCAGTATCTTGATTTTGAGTTCAGCTTCTATATTGCGTATCTGCTTTGCCGAGAGCTCATCATCGAAAATCACCATACCGATTTCGCGCTCGGCTTCTTCTTCGCTGCGGATATACTCTTTAATTTCTTCCAGCTTGCCCTTGCCGACATAAGTCACGGAATGCGCTGCATCCAGCTTCTGGTGAAGCAGAGGCTACCGTCTCCTTTACATACTTATTGGCTTTCGCAGAAGCGGCCTTGCCCTCCGCTGTACTGTTAAATTTATTGGCATTACGGCTTTCAGTACTTACAACATCCAAGAATGTTTTACTTCCATCTTCCGGCAAGAATGTAGATTCCGTCAAGAACAATCCTTTACGAATATCGCTGTCGGCAAAAGACTCAACCAAATCACGATTGATACATACATTGATATTTTGCTGCGCATAGTAACCGTTACAAGCCATGAAGAGCTGCCATCCATAATACCAGATAGTTTCGGAAGCATCATTGTACACACCCCAAATCCACTCACTGCTGGGAGTGCAGAAACCGCTATAATATGTATTCGTGTCCATCAAGGGGAAATTTGCACGCGCCAAAGCCGCATGTTCCTTGGCCACGGCATAATCCTGACGCGTTAAAGCAGCACGGGCATAAATGGCATGAGCCACCGGAGCATCCGGGAAACTGATATTAGAGGTAGCATCCCAGTAAATGTCATCGCGGGTAAGTCCGGAAACCTCATATAATCTAAGGGCTTCATCAAGATCATCATAAACCTGCTTATAGGTTTCGGCCAATGTAGACAACTTCAAGTCTGTCTCTTCACCAGCTTCGGCTACTTCCTTAATGCGCAGTACCACACCATCGGTAGCACCATCATTACTACGTGCCCAAGGCTCACAATATAATTCAGCCAAACGGAAGAAAGAATAAGCACGGAATGTAAGTGCCTCGGCTTTCAAGAAGTCTTTCTCTTCTTGCGAACCTTCTGCTTTATCAATACGATTGATTACCGCATTGGCATTTCCAATAATCAGATAATAGTAATACCAGGGGTAAGAATCATAGATAGAGCTGCTGCTCTGGGTTATGGTAGACTGGTTGTTCATCAGCGGAGACCATCCCGGTGCCATATAAGGGAAGTTGAAATCCTGACCGGGATATTCGCCATAAAGCAACTTCATAGTACCTTCACCGTTGAAGTTTTGTCCATAATAGGCATGTTGCTGAACCATTGTCCTGCAAATACCGTTGATAACAAGTTTTGCATTATCCGTTGTAGAGAAAATCACATCTCCCCCCGCAGTCTGCGTGGAGTCTGTATTGAGCCAACTGTCCGAGCAAGAGGTAAATCCCAACAGACAGCCGAGTCCTAATATCATTACGTTCTTGAATATATATTTCATAATCTGTTTCATTTTAGAAGTTTAAATTAAGTCCGAGCGTAAACACACGTGCTGCAACGAATGTATTATCTTGAGAACCGCTGAAGCTATATTGAGGATTCATACCCTTACGCGCCGTAAAAGTAGCCGCATTTTCAATGGAGCCGTAAACGCTCAATCCACCCAATCCCCATTTTGTAACGACTTTCTTTGGGAAAGAATAGTTCAGATTGATATTTTTGATGACAAAATAAGAAGCATCCGTCAGCCAGCGTGAACTTGCACCATAAGAAGTAGAAGCCAAGCTTGAAAGGTCGAACTGAGGCGTACCGTTCGGATTCAAACGATTGGGAGAATCTTCGGTCATACCTTCCGGAGCAGCTTGCCAGCCATTCAGCACATCCTTATGCAAAGCTCCCGGACCATTAGTCGTAGTATACATTAATCCTTGATAATTATAATCATATACTTTTCCGCCCAATGAATATGTACAGAGTACGGAAAGTGTCAGGTCTTTCCATGTCAAAGAGGTGTTGATACTTCCATATACATCGGGCAATGCACTGCCTTGCCATTCTTTTTCGGCATATGATGTATTGTACACGTAGTTTTTACCGTTGATAGTAACATACTCATCTTGAGCTTTCAGAGCATTGATTGTACTTTCACCCAGCTGTGAGTTTGCATTATAAAGCGCACGTCCGTTCATTTGGTCTACTCCGGCGTAAGTATAAGTATAGAATTCATAGATGCTGTGTCCTTCACTATAATTCTGTGTTCCATGCAGAATGTCTTTACCACCGGGCAATTTTGTAATTTCGTTATGGATAGTAGTCAGGTTCAAACCGATATTCCACTTCCAATCTTTAGTCCGGATGGCATCTACATCCATAGCTACCTCAAGACCGGTATTGCGAACACTACCTATGTTAGCAAAATATTGTGACATTCCGGACGGCGTCTCGTCAGAAGTAGCAAACCAGTCGGTTGCACCGCCAGAAAGCGGATTGTAAACCGTGAAAAGCAAATCTTTAGATGTTTTGTTGAAGAAATCCAAAGAGAAATTGAAACGGTTGAACAAACGACCTTCCAACGCGATATCCAATGAACCGGAAGTTTCCCATTTCAAGTTCTTATTAGGTATCTGAATTTTATAGAACGCACCGATACCAGCATTGACATCCGAATAGAACAGTTCCTTGTAAGCATAATAATCGGCACCGGCATCATTACCAACTTCACCGTAAGAAACACGGAACTTCAGATTATCAATCCATGTAAGGTCTTTCATGAACTTCTCCTGAGAGATAATCCAGCTTGCACCCAGCGACCAGAAATTACCCCACGGATCGGAGAAACGTGAAGAACCATCGCGACGGAATGAAGCATCCAGGAAGTATCTTTCCGCAAAGTTATAGCGTGCACGGGAAAGATAGCTTTCCGTAGTGTATTCTTGGTTATAACCATCGATACTTGTCATTTTCGCAAAATTGCTCATCTCCGTATTTCCACTGACTTTCATCTGTTCCTTCATCATGAAATCATAATTATAGGAGTGCTTGAAAGATTCGTGAGCCAGCAATACATCAATATGGTGCTTATCAAAATCGTGAGCCCATGTCAGTTCCTGTGTAAAACGGTATTCGCGTGTACGGTCATGTACTTTTGAAAGACGGCCGTTGTTAGCGGCACCGTCACCGCAATAGGGGTTATTGAAGGATTTTTCCGTGTTATTTACATTATAGAGGTCCCCCCTTACAGTAGCCGCAAAATCTTTCAAGAAAGAAATCGTACCATATATCTGACCTGATACGGCATTACGTTCCTTACGGCTGATATCATTCTGAATTTCATAAATAATATTACGACCACTCAAATAATCATAGTTACTTATATCATAAGAGTTACCGTTGCCATCTGTAGCCACGCTTCCGTCTTCATTATGCATCAAATAAGGATAGACCGGTGCCATCTGACCAGCTGTATAGAACGGATTAGCAAAATATGCATCATGAGCATTAGCCTGATAATTAGAGCCGGACATTGTTCCGCTCAGACTTACACCTGTTTTAAACCAGGAAGTCGGCTGATAGTTAGCCTTCAAACGTGCAGTGAAACGGTCATAATCTGAGCCAATGATATATCCTTTCTCATTCAAATAGCCGAAAGAAGAGAAAATATCATACTTTTCTCCCATAGCATCCGCACTGGCTGTGTATTCCTGACGATAACCTGTGCGCTCCAATGCCTTCAGCCAATCCAAATCATTGTAACCGGGTTTTACCTTTGCTACGAACTTTCCATTTTCATCGAACATGGCAGCACCGTTCTTATCAAAGATAGGAGAAAAAACAATGTCATCATTGACTGTTTTAGATGCTTCGAATGCTTGTTGCGGAGTAACTCCACCGTCTTTTTCCCAATAGCTTTGCATACCGGAACGCATAGCTTCCATCCATTGGTTTACGCCCAATTTGTCATATTCCGGTATACCACGGGTATACATACCCTGCTTCACACCAATCCGGAAGTTCAACTTATGACTTTTACCTTTTTTAGTGGTAATCATGATAACTCCATTAGCAGCCTTATTACCATAAAGAGCGGCAGATGAAGCATCTTTCAGAACAGAAATAGATTCAATATCCTGCGGATTGATATCATTCAAGCTTCCGCCATAAGGAGAGCCGTCTACGACAATCAGCGGGGCATTAGTTCCGTTTACAGAACCAAATCCGCGAATACGGATTTCGGATTTATCGCTACCCGGCTCACCATATGAGTTATTCACCTGAATACCGGGAGCAGCACCTTCCAAAGTTCCCGTTACTTCAGTAACAGGGCGCATCTCCAGTTTCTTTGAGTCGATAGAGGCTACAGCACCTGTAATGGACTGGCGGCTGGCAGTACCGTAAGCAACAACGACAACTTCATCAAGCACCTCAGTATCAGGTTTCAATACCACTTTTAAGTTCGGCTTGATAGCTACTTCCTGAGTCTGCATACCGATGTATGAAATCTGCAAAGTTTTCGCAGAACTCACAAAAATATAAGTTGTTTAAAATTAGATCTTTACGAGTAATAATAAATTTGCCATTTAGAACAAAAGTATTTACACGTGTTATTCTAACCGTATCTAATAATCGAATTATATTACCAAAATGCTACCTATAATCTATAATAACTGTTGATTATTAGTGCTTTGCATGGATGGCTGTTGGGTAATAATCATATCATAAATATACTTGCCGTGTTTTTTAATGGCATTTTGTAAGCAAAAAACATTAGTAGCTTAAGTCTCTCGTTTATAATTTGAATTCTGCCTCTCTATGAAGTTTAAAAATGAAAATCATCTGTTACGCTATCACGTTGTAGGGGATATTCCTCTGATACAAGTATATTGTACCATGTAAGATGGACGTGATAGATAAAATTATTTACAACTATCTATCACGCCACATATCTTCTTAAGAATGGTCTAGACTGTATGTGTATTTACCTCCGATTAAATAGAATAATTTATTGGTTACCAGTATAAAACTTTTGTTTTTTCTCCAAGGAACTAAAAATTTCAGCACTATAAAATAACTTGCTTACTACTTATTAAAGCTGTTATCTGTCTTTTTTTTAATACCCAGTGCTGCTTGCTTCATTTTTTCCAAGTCGTGAACAATCGTCATATCCATAATATTGGTATACACTTGTGTCGTTTTTACACTTTTATGACCAAGCAGTTTTTGTACAGTAGTGATATTTACACCATTATATATAAGTAAAGTTGCATTGGTGTGACGGGCTGTGTGAAATGAAATCTTTTTTGATAATCCTGCCAACTTTGCAATGATTATCAGGTCTTTATTGATATTTGAGTTATCTCTTAAGCGGAAAAAAACCTCCAGATTATTGCGGTATTTATTAAGGATTACAATTCCTTTGCCTGCAAAAAGGAGATAAAGGGGTAACCGCACTTCTGTTCCGGTCTTTACAGATTTATATATAAGCCACGTTTCCTGATTTATGTCTACAATGTTTTTCTTTGATAAATTTGTAAAATCAGAGTATCGCATTCCTGCATAACAGCAGAACAGAAAAGCATCCAATGACTTTTGCAGTTTCATATGCTTGCCCGTCAGGCTCAAACGTTCTAATTGTTCCAGTTCTTCTGGAACTAAATGGGTGTGTTTGTTCTCCACGGTTTTTATTTTATACTTCCTGAAAGCATATTTCTGGATTTCAATATATTCTTTATTAATAGCGATATTTATGTGACGTTTTAAATGTTTCATATGTTTCGCAATGGTATTGGTATGATATCCTTTCTGTTGCAGGAAGTACTCAAAAGATGAAACGAACTCGAATGTCAAATCGGAAAATACTATATCCCTTTTGAATTCTTGCAGTAATAGAAGAGTAGAAAGATGATTGCGTTTGGTACTATCCTTTAAAGACGAATTCGAAACTTCTTGCTTAAAGAAGGATATAAATGAAGAATTGTTCTCTCTGGCAGCTAAGGCATCTTTTAATAATTCCAACGATATGCGTTTGCCCTGCTGCCATAACTCCAATTCTTTTTTCTCTATTGCTGCGACAAATTCGTAAATCAGGCGGTTGAGAGCATCTGCATTAGGGTGGTTTTTTACAACTAGTTTTTTTGCATCCCATTGTTCAGGCTTCAGATAGACTTTGGTTGAAAAGTATTTCTTCTTTCTGTCCAAATAAGCTTCTACCTGTACTAGTGCCATTCCTCTTTTGTTCAGACATTTCTTTCTGTTGTACACAAGACTGTAAATAATTTTATTCATCTCAAATTGTTTTGATTAATACTATAAACAAATAAGATGATATTCTGTGCAAAACAGGGTTTGAATAAGAATTAATATCTGCAAAAAAAAGACTCCTTCTTTGACGGTCTGTTCTTTGAAGTTATCCAAAATATTCAAGATGTCTTGCTTAATTGGATGAACTTGCGCAAATATGAGAGTATTTTTAACTATTTTGTTTTAAAATATATGTATTCGGATTAATAATGGAGCAAAATGATTAAAACAGAGTGGTAGCAAACATCATTATTTTAAGGTTCTATAATTGTATAAAACATGCTATTCAGCATAAAATAATCGAAAAGATTAACAATTTGATAGATTTACAAGGTTTTTTCAATAAAATAGTTGTATGTTTCATATTTATTAATATATTTGCATTTTGTTAGAATGAAGAGACAATTAATGTAAAGTTAAACTTTAAGAGAGAATTTATGAAAAGAAAATTAATGCTGTTATTGGCCTGCCTTTTTGTGGGCATAGGTCTGGTAACTGCCCAAACACAGAAAGTCACAGGTGTTGTGATTTCTGAAGAAGATGGGCAGCCAGTTATTGGAGCTTCTGTATTGGTAAAAGGTACGCAAATCGGTGCTATTACCAATGTAGATGGTGATTTTACATTACTGAACGTACCAAGTTCTGCGAAAACTTTGCGAATTTCGTTCGTTGGTATGCAAACGCAGGATGTGGCAATCAAACCAAATGTAAGAGTGATACTCAAATCAGATGCCGAACAATTGGATGAGGTGGTAGTAACTGCTATGGGTATCAAACGCGATCGCAAAGCATTAGGCTATGCGGCACAGGATTTGAATTCAGAACAACTGAATAAAGCAGGAACAACCTCGCTTGCCAGCGCCATACAAGGTAAGCTGACGGGTGTAGATATCCGTCAGTCATCGGGTGCACCGGGTGCTTCTTCTCAGATTGTAATTCGTGGTGCTCGCTCGTTTGATGGTAACAACCAGCCGCTATATGTAATCGATGGTATGCCTGTGAATACAACAGCTGATTTTGACACTGAAAAATCTGTGACAGGTGCCAATTATGCTGATCGCAGCATTGACATCAATCCTGAGGATATAGAGTCTGTGAATGTACTGAAAGGACAGGCAGCATCCGCATTGTATGGTATCCGTGCATCCAACGGTGTAATTGTCATTACGACCAAACGCGGTTCCAAAAACAATATGAATAAACCAAGCGTAACGATTTCAACAAATCTGAGTGCACAACGGGTTTCACGCAAATTCGAACGCCAAGATGTTTATTCGCAAGGCAACAGCATTACCGCAGGATATGACCCGTCTTCTTCCATGACCTGGGGACCGAAAATCAGCGAATTGGCTAACGACCCCAAATATGGCGGCAACGTGAACAATCAATACACTGCGACAGATGGTATACGCGAAGGACAATATTATAATCCCAAACGTGCACAAGCTGGTTTGGACGGCTGGACTACGCCACAGATTTATGATAATGTAGGCGACTTTTTAGGCATAGGATTCACAGAAAACACCAATGTGAATCTATCGCAAAGCATCAACGGAGTAAATTATTCATTCGGCGTGAATAATTCACACCAGAATGGCATTATCCCTTCAACAGGTATGGATCGTTGGGGAGCACGTGGATTGGTAGACTGGAAAATCAATCCGCAGTGGAATACAGGATTCTCCATCAACTATTCATCTACTAAAATAACGTCCGCACCAGGAGCCAATGATGGTATCATGAATGTGGTTTACTCCGCTCCATCTGAATATGATTTGAAAGGAATTCCCAATCACGAACCTGGCAATCCAACGAACCAGATATTATTCCGTTCCACTTCATTTACCAACCCTTATTGGTGGGCGGAACATAACGAATACCTCCAACATACCAACCGTGCTTTTGGTAATACCTATCTGGAATATCAACCGGATTTAGGCTTGGGAGAGAACTTTTCATTCAAGATTAGAGAACAGGCAGGTCTTGACATCTGGACATCAGATTACACTGATGTACGCGAAATGGGCAGTACATCATCATTGAAGGGTGGAGACATAGAGAATTACGGTTCTCAGCATAACGTTTTTAATAACCTATTCACTGTTAATTTTGACGGAAAATTCGGTAAAAGTGATGAATGGCGGCTAAATGTAATATTGGGCAATGAGTTCAACCATGAAAGCATTCGTAAGTGGGATTATTATGGCAGCAATTTCAATTTTCCCGGTTTTACCAACATCAGTAACGCTACTTCACTGACAGCCAATGAATATAAACGGCAGGAACGTACAGTAGGCTTTTTCGGAAGTCTCTCAATGTCATGGCAAGACCAGGTGTACCTGACCGTAACCGGACGTAATGACTATGTGTCGACCATGCCGCGCGGCAGTCGTAGTTTCTTCTATCCTTCGGTATCCCTGGGTTGGGAGTTCACCAAATTATCTTTCTTGCAGAACAATAAAATACTAAACTACGGTAAACTCCGTGCTTCGTTCGCACAAGTAGGTCAGGCCGGCGACTATTATGCCAATTATTATTACACTCCTACCTACGGCAGCGGTATGTACTCTTACTATCCGGTTACTTATCCTCTACCCAGCGGAGTATCTACTTTCACACCCTATTACCGCGTGTATGATGAAGGATTGAAACCGCAAAATACGACCAATTATGAAGTAGGTGCCGATTTGCATTTCTTTGGCAGCCGTTTGAAAGTGGAATACACATACAGTTTGCAGAATGTAGAAGATCAGATATTTTATGTGCCCGTAGATGGAGCGACCGGCTATCAGGAAATGTTGACCAACGCCGGAAAAATGCGCACGCATGCTCACGAACTTTCTATTAATGCCGCTATTCTGCAAGCCAAAGATTTCGACCTGAATTTGGGTATCAACTTTACCAAAGTAAACAACAAGGTTATAGAACTGGCTCCGGGTGTGGAATCCATTATGCTGGGTGGATTTGTAGAACCACAAATTCGTGCACAGGCAGGATGTACTTATCCGAACATATATGGTTTGGGCTTCAAACGCGATGAAGCAGGCAATTTGCTGTTGCTAAACGGTTTACCTCAATCATCGGGCAATAGCCAAGACTTGGGCAACTGCTCTCCGGACTTCACTACTGGTTTTACGCTGGGTGGCCGTTATAAACGTCTTTCACTCTCTACCACATGGAGTTGGCAACAAGGTGGAAAGATGTATCACGGAACAAACATGACTCTGAATTATTTTGGTGCTACCAAAGAGTCACTTCCTTATCACGAAGGAAGTATGGTTGCTGAAGGCATAGATGAAGCAACGGGACAGCCCAATACAGTTGAAGTAAATAAAGCCGATTACTATCAGGCTTATTACAATATCACCGAATCCGGCGTGTATGACACGAGCTTTATCAAGTTACGCGACCTGACTTTAACTTATCAATTGCCCAAACTCGGTATCTTCGACATTTCGATTTACGGCTTTGCCCGTAATGTACTTGTTTGGGCTAATTTGCCCAACTTCGATCCGGAGTCTTCACAAGGCAATAATAATATGAGCGGATACTTCGAACGGTTCTCAGTTCCCAACACATCCAGCTTCGGCGGTGGTCTTACTATTAATTTCTAAACATACCAACATAAAGATTTCGATTATGAAAAAATACATATTCATGACTTTGACGGTGGCTCTTCTCGGACTGACAGCATGTACAGAAGATGCATTTGACCGTATCAACAAGGACTATGAACACCCTTCACCGGAAGCCGTCCCGGCAGCACTCCAACTGACAGATGCCATTATGTCCACAGGCTTCAGTACCGTATCGGGTGACTTTGCTTTTTACCTTTCCTCGCTCAATGAACAAGAGATAGGTATGGGTAACAACCAATTAATGTTTGCCGAAATGCGCAACGCAAGCGAATGGGCTGCTTCTACTACCTTTAACAATGTATGGAACTCTATCTATGGCAATTTACAGAATATACGCCAAATGCAGAGCAAAATAGAGAATGAAGTACCGGGTAATGTCGGACAGTTTGATATACTGGGTATGGCACAAGTATTGGAAGCTGTAAACTTCGGTGTCCTGACCGATATGTTCGGTGATATTCCTTATAGCGAAGCTGTGCAAGGACAAGGTAATTTGCAACCTAAATTAGATGCACAGAAAGATGTTTATACTGGTATTTTGGCTACACTCGACAAGGCTATCGGTAACTTGGAAAAAGGCAAAAGTTTGACAAGTGCTGGTAATCAGGACATAGCCTACAAAGGGGTTGCATCTAAATGGCTCGCAGCTGCTCACGCTCTGAAAGCACGCTATCTGTTGCATAAACTGGCGGTAGAACCTAACGTACTTTCAGAAGTGGCAACAGCCGTACAAAAAGCTATAGACAACGGATTCGAAGGATTTACGGTTACAGGATTTAACGGTTCTACATGTGACAATCCATGGAGTGCCTATGTTTTCAGCCGCCAGTACACAGCACCTTCAAAGATAGTAGCAGACTTGATGGAAGCCACAGATGATCCTCGCTTGGATTATTATCTGAATGCTTTGGGAGAGTCTTATACTCCGGGAGATGAAACTATTGCCAAGACAGTAGATGATGCCAGAGTAATGAAATATCAGCCGGCATGGTATTTGTTCGGTTCACAGCCTATTCATATCATGAGTGAGGCCGAACTCTATTTCATTCAGGCAGAAGTTCAACTGCGATCAAACATTGATGCCACCTCGGCGTATCAAAAAGCAGTAGAAGCTTCTGTTACGGAAATTCTGACTTGGTTTGGAGATGAATCCACTGTACAGACTGCTGCAACAATAGCAAAAAACTATGCCATGTCTTTGGGCACACCGACACTCCAAAAACTTTTTGAACAGAAATATGTGGCGCAAGCATTGGACGAGCAAGTGGAAACTTACAACGATCTGCGTCGCTTGAAAGCAATGGGAGAAGAGTATGTAATACTGACTAACCCGAGAAACACCCAAAGCGGTATTAACCGCTATCCGGAACGCTTGCCCTATGGCAACAGCGCGGTCATCGGCAATCCGGATGTGAAAGAAGCCTACGGCGACGGTTCTTATATCTATTCTGAGAAGACGTGGATAAACGGAGGTAAATAAATCCAAGTAAATAAATCCCTTTGTTTTAGGTTGTTTTCACAAATTCAATCTAAAATAGAGGGATTTTTCCCGTATTAGAACTCATCTCAAAACATTATTCTTTCTTTAGGAATAAAGCATTTATAAATATTTACAAAAGAACAATAGTTAATACAAGATACACTATAGTACTCCATAACAATGTATTCGTTTAAGTTCAATATATAATTGATTAAATTATATCAACAAAAAGATAAAGAAAAAAACAGAAAGTAAATTTTCAATATGATAATAAAAGTGTATTATTGTCATAGATAGCTGTATATCAATGGTATATATTGAATTCAAGTAGATAATGGGTATACTCCCAAACCCCGTACCTCTCTTATATTGGCTTTTAAAGAAGACTATACTAATTATAATAAGTTCTATCAAATATATAATATATTAATAATCAACTATTTAATTTTAATGCAGTTCTGCGAAAACTTTGCAGATTTCGTACATCGGTATGCAGACTCAGGAAGTAGCTATCAAACCGAACCTAAAAGTAATATTAAAGTCTGATACAGAGTTGCTTGATGAAGTAACCGTAGTAGCTTATGGCACTAAACGCAAGCAGGATTTGGTAGGCTCCATCAGTAGTGTGAAGAATGAAATTATCAGTAATTCGCAGGCTGCATCCGTTTCAAACGCACTCGAAGGAGCTGTAGCCGGCTTACAGGTAGTAAGTTCTTCCGGACAGCCGGGACAGGATGCCGATATCGTCCTGCGCGGTATAGGTTCTATTTCGGCTAGCAATAATGCGTTGATTGTGGTAGATGGCGTGCCTTTCAACGGTAAGTTATCGGATATCAATCCTACAGATATTGCTTCGGTGAACGTATCGAAAGACGCTGTTTCCAACTCCTTGTATGGTTCTCGTGCAGCCGGAGGTGTGGTTATGATTACGACCAAGACCGGACGTAAAGACAAAGTATCCATTAACTTTGACGGTAGTTGGGGTGTGGCACAGCGTGCGTATAAGGATTATGACATGGCTACCGATCCCGGAGAGTTCTATCGCCTGACTTGGTACGGTATTCGTAATACCTATTGGGCAGCCGGAAACTCCATTGAAGATTCTAATTTGGCAGCCAGTCAGGATTTGCTGGGCGAACTGGGTAATTACAATGCTTACATTATTCCGCAAGGAGAATATCTGGTGACACCTGATGGTAAACTTAACCCCAATGCGCGTTTGCGTTATGATGACACTTTTGCTGATGCCTTGTTCGACAACGCTTTCCGTCAGGAATATAATGTGTCTGCATCAGGTGGTAACGACCGTACGGATTTCTATGTATCTATGGGATATTTGGACAATGACTCTTATGTATTAGGTTCTTCTTATGAACGTTTTACAGCTCGCGCCAATGTTAACTCCCAACTGAAGTCTTGGTTGAAAGTAGGTACCAATGTAGGGTATTCCAAAGCTACTCAAAACGGTGTACAGGAAAATGCCGGAACTGCTTCTAATCCTTTCGCTGTGGCACGCTCCTGGGCTCCTATCTTCCCGGTTCATGCCTATGACGCAGAAGGTAACATGAAATATTATGAAGACGGACGTCCCATGTATGATGCCGGAAACGGTGAAACAGACGGTACATCCAAACGCCCTACTGCAACTAATCAAAATGTGATAGCCAACATGAGAGAGGACATTCGTGAAAGCGTGTATAATAACCTGACTTCACGTTCATATATAGAAATCTCATTCTTGAAGAATTTCAAGTTTACGGCAAATTACAGTTATGATTTTACGAATGACAGCGAAACACTCTATTACACGCCAACTATCGGTGACGGACAGTCGTTCGGTGGTCGAGGTACACAGGCAAGTATCAACACAACAACTACCAACTTCAACCAAATTTTGGCCTACAGCAATGTATTCGGCGATTACCACCACTTATCGGCTAAGGTCGGTCATGAATACTATAAGTATGAATACGACTATTTTGACGGACAGAAAACAAACTTTTTTAATCCGAGCAATCCGGAACTGAACAATGGTGGACAGATGCAATACATCAATAGCTACAAGGTGAACCACAACATCGAGGGCTATTTCGGTATGGCAGACTATGATTACAATAACAAATATTATATCTCAGCAGCTTTCCGCCGCGACGGTACTTCCCGCTTCCTGGACCGTTGGGGTAATTTCTGGTCGGTAGGGGCCGCTTGGCGTATTTCCAATGAAGCATTCATGGACGGAACGGACGCTTGGTTAAATGACCTGAAAATACGTGCTTCATATGGTACCCAGGGTAATGAAAATATACTTTCGGATGAAGGTTACGCCTATGTATACACACCTTACCAAGACCAATATACGGTTACTTGGAATGGTGCTGAATTAGGCTATTCACCGGAATTTTACGGTAATCCGGATTTGACATGGGAAAAGCAGAAAACTTTTGACGTGGGTGTAGACTTCCGCTTGTTCGACCGGGTATATGGTTCATTTGAATACTTCTATCGCCGTACAGATGATATGCTTTTCAAGCGTCCCGTAGCTTTCTCTACAGCCGGACGTCCATATAACTGGGAAAACCTGGGTGCGATGAAAAACACCGGTATAGAGTTCGATGTAAATGTAGATATTTTCAATCAGCCTGACTTGAAGTGGACGGTATCGCTTGTGGGTTCCCACTACAAAAACCGCATCTTGACGCTGCCCGAAGAAAATCGCAAAGATGGTATTACCAGTGGTCCATTCAACCTGCGTGAAGGCAAGAGCCGCTTTGAATACTATACTTATATGTATGCCGGTATGGATGAAAAAGGAAATGCCATGTGGTACATGGACGAAACAAATGATAAAGGAGAAGTAATAGGCCGCACTACCACTACTACTTACGCCGAGGCAACCCGCTATTTCATCGGCAAATCTGCATTGCCTGATTTTAATGGCGGTTTCAGTACTACTTTCTCTTACAAAGGTATTGATCTTTCTATAGCAACGGCTTTCCAGATTGGAGGCTATGCTTATGATTATTCCTATTTGGATGGTATGAGCTCCTCATTCTATGTAGGTCATAACAAGGATATGTGGAAGACGTTCAATCCGGAGACAGGTACAGGCTCACTCCCTATCTGGAATGCGGACAATGCTTCTAACTCTTTCACTCAGCAGTCAGACCTCAATCTGATAAAGGCCAGCTACTTCAGTATCCGTAACATTACTTTGGGTTACACATTACCAAAAAACCTGATGCAGAAATTCGGTATTGAAAAGTTGCGCATTTATGCTACAGCAGACAATCTTGCCTTGTGGTCCAAACGTCAAGGATTTGACCCCCGTGTGGCAATGGCAGGCGCTGACGATGAATATGGAGGCTATTCTCCGATGCGTGTGATTTCAGGAGGTATCAACCTTACATTCTAACTAAAAAAGTTTTGTATATGAAGATAATAAAATATATGATGCAGGTACTCGTTGTCGGCAGCCTGCTTACATCTTGTGTTGAAGATGCCGATGTTACCGCTTATTTGACCGAAGACCAACTGAGTAATGTGGCTCAGGACGACCCTGATAAAACTTTTTCGGCCGCTGTGGCAGGTATGTATTCTGATATGCAAAAGTATTATGATACCGATATGCAACATAATTATTTCGGTCAAAAGAGCTTTGATTACCTGACATCGTTGATGGGTAACGACATGATTATGACCGGACGTTTCGGTATGAGTCTCTATCATTATTTGTTGGATTATTGGCAACAGAACTATACTCCGACCAACAATCGCTGGAAAGAATACTATCGTGTCATAGCCAATGCCAATAATATTCTCAAACTGATTGACCCCAGCAGTGAAGATCCTGCCAATTTGAAATATCGTGCCATCGCTCTCGGCTTCCGTGGCTATGCCTACTTGCAACTAACCTATCTGTACCAACACTCTTATTATACCGGTGCAGACGGAACGAAATGGGGACGTGGAGAGAAATATGACTTCTCGCAATCTCCATGCGTGCCACTTATCACAGAAGAAACGGAAGGCGACCAGCCGCGTGCTACTGTAGCCCAGATATATGAGCAAATCATGAGCGACCTTACTACTGCCTTTGGCTTCTTCAAACAGTTGGATATGATACACACCTCCTCACCTACGGATATGGACGGTTGCGTAGTAGCTATGCACTTGGCCCGTGCAAATATGGTTATCCATGAATGGGATAAAGCGATAGAATATGCGCAAGTAGTGATAGACAACATCCCTATGTTAACGAATGAAAATCAGATACTGCAAGGGTTCAGTAACATCAGCCTGCCGGATGTGGTATTCGGCTGCGACATTACTGCAGATAATAGTACGATTTATGTATCTTACTTCTCGCAGATGGATGCTTACAGTGAAGGCTATGCTGGTATCGGTGTATGGCGTGCCGCCTTTAAGCCGTTTGTAGACCGCATCGCGGATAATGATATTCGTCTGCAATGGTTCTGCTGCGACCGTTCTACAGGTGTGGATACTGAAGATAAAAACGGTAAGCCTATCCGTGTGACATTGTTGCGTGATACTGAGACGCCAGCTTCCGTAGAATATCAGGCTGTAAAATTCATCGGTACAGGTCGTGAAAATATCCAGGCAGGTACATTCAGCGGTTGGGAATTGGGAGACTATATCTACATGCGTTCGGAAGAAGCTTATCTGATAAAGATAGAAGCTTTGGCACACAAGAATTCTCCGGATGCTGTAACCGAACTAGAAAACTTCATGAAGACCCGTCAACCCGATTATGATTACACCTTTACAAACAAAGCCGACTTGATAGAGGAAATCATTTATCAAAAACGTGTAGAGTTCTGGGGAGAAGGCTTGGAATATATTGACAATCGTCGTTTGAATATTCCTGTAGACCGTACGGATGAAACCTGGGGTGCAGAAAACAACAATCACTTCTCTGCTGCCAAGTTCCGTTATAATCAGGAAGAACGTCCGTTCCTTTATCAGTTGCCCATCTCGGAAATAGAGAATAATTCTCAAATTTCTCCGAGTGACCAGAATTGATAGAGGTAAAGAATATGTTATAAGTAAAAGTCGGTAAAGGCAAACTGCTTTTACCGATTTTTCTATTATTGCATCACTAGAAAAGGTCTGTCAACAATAGTATTCCTTTTTAACTGATCCGTTTCCTTAACCAAATATCGAAGAACTTGTCATACACGCTATACACTCCCAATTCATTAGTTACAAAATCTTTATCTAAAAGTCCTCTTATGGCTCCTTGCACAGAACTCGCCGTTAGCTTATAAGTTTTTAAAAATTTAGAAGAAGTGATTTCCTGAGCCTTTCCTTCCTTACAAATAGCAATGAGGACTTCTTTTTGCTTAGGTGGGAGTTGAAACAGAAGTGAAGAATAGGTAAAATTTAGTTGTGACAAAATATTTTCAATGGCAAAATTCACTTTATCAACAGTACACTCCTCACCTTCAGCAGTCATTGCATAAAGCGAGTTTGCCATAAACTGAATGTACCAGGTTATTCCTTCAAAACGTTTATAAACTTCTTGAATTGTTTCTACTGCAATTTTTTTCTTATTCTCCGCAAAGTGTCTTTTTATGAATTCCGTATAAATATCTACATTAATAGGAGACAGCTCCATAATGGCCGTACTTTGGTAAAACGGACGTGACGGACTAGTAAATATCTCTCCCATCATATGACGTTGCGAACCGGCATAGATAAATTTTGCATTGGAACAATGTTGGATATGTGTCCGTAATATGGCTTCAACATCCCCTTCCGGATATTTGGCTATGACTTGAAACTCGTCAATGGAAACCAGGCAAGGCTTATCCGCTTCTTCCAAATAACGGAATATTTCATCAAGCGTTATAGCGGGAGCCTTTATATCACCCATTTCCAAATTCCAACTGGGATTACCACTGAAATCAAAAGAGATACTGGTGCGAAGAGAGGATAAACATTTGAGAAACAGCTCCCATGCTTTTCTTCCACGCGGCTTCAAACCATTCAGAATACCTTTACCAAGTTCAAATACAAACTCCTGAAAATTCTTTGTTGCATATATATCGATTAAAAATGTGTGATATACTTCCCTTATTTGTTGCTGATAAAAACAATGCTCTATCAGCCCGGTTTTTCCTAAACGACGAGGGGATATCAAAGCTACATTATTCCCGTTGGTTATATAACGTGTCAATGTAGTTGTTTCGGTTATACGGTCGCAAAAGTACTTTGCTGAAATATAGCCACTGGTTATGAAAGGATTTATTTTTGTCATAGGTTACATGTTTTACACAAAGATAATTATAATCTTATTATAATAACTTATTTATGATGGTTTTTGTAATAGGATTATGTTTTATTTTGACATAAATCTCTGTTTGCGACTTTCATCATAGTGTGTTTCTTTATGGACAACCACGACTGCTCACATTACTTTTTATTTTACAAAAATAGTTCAATAAAAAACTAAAGTATATTTCAATAGTTACAATATAGATTACACCAATATGTATATAGCATTGATAATCATTGTTTTATTGCAAAACATGGCAACACGTGAGTAACTTGATAGTTTTGTAAATACATGGTAGAGCATATTCTATTGAGGTTTTTGGTTAAATATAATGACTTTATATCTATTTATAAAATGCTTATTTATAGAAGTTTACATATTGTATAGTTCTGCGAAAACTTTGCAGATTTCGTACATCGGTATGCAGACTCAGGAAGTAGCTATCAAGCCGAACTTAAAAGTGGTATTGAAACCTGATACTGAGGTGCTTGATGAAGTTGTAGTAACCGGATATGGTACTTTCAAAAAGTCCTCATTTACAGGTTCTGCATCAAATGTGACTACCGAAAAGTTACAGGATTTACCTTCCATCAGCGTGCAAGATCGTTTGGCAGGTTCTGTTGCCGGTGTTCAAATCACTTCTACTTCCGGTCAGCCCGGCTCCGTTGCCTCCGTGCGTATTCGCGGTATGGGGTCTATCAATGCCAGCAATGAACCATTATATGTCATTGACGGAGTGCCCATGCTGAACGGAAACGTCAGCGAATTCACTTACGCAGATTCCGGTAACAGTCTAATGGCTACACTGAATAGCAATGACATAGAGTCCATGACGGTGATCAAAGATGCTGCGGCTGCCTCATTGTATGGTTCGCGTGCCGCTAATGGCGTTATTGTCATAACAACCAAAAAAGGTTCTGCCGGCAAAACCAAGATAGGGGTAAGAGCAGACTGGGGTATGTCTAATATGGCAATCGATTATCGACCGATTCTCGACGGTAAGCAAAGACGTGAAATCCTACACTTGGGCTTTGAGAATTATGCCAAATATACCCTTGGTTATGATGCAGAACAAGCAGCAGCTTTGGCCAATAAAAACATCGATGAATATGCAGCAGAACCCTGGTCAGGATATACAGACTGGAAAGATGTCTTATTCCGTAACGGTAGCCACCAGAATTATGAAGTAAATGCACAAGGCGGTAATGAAAAAACGAGGTTTTATACTTCTTTTGCTTATACAAAGCAAGAAGGTATTACAAATGTATCAGGCTATGAGCGTTTCACCGGTCGCGCCAATGTTACACACCAAACCGACAAAGTGTTATTGGAAGCCAACGCCATGTATACCAATTCAACCCAAAACGTAAATAATGAAGGGACCAGCTTTGCAAGCCCTATCATGTGCTATGCAATGACTGCCTCTCCCTCTACATATCCATATAATGAAGACGGTTCATTCAGCAGTAACTTCCCTGCACTGAATGGTGCCAACCCTATACAAACTGAAACATATAATTACAACAGGGCTACCATAAACCGCTTCCTCGGTTCAATGGCCGCTACCTGGACTATTTGGGATAATCTGAAATTGAAAGAAGCCATCAGCTATGACTTCAACCAAAACAATGAACGTATATGGTGGGATCCCCGCAGCAACGACGGTCGTTCATCAAACGGTGTTTATCAGCGCGTTATGGGCAACAGAGGGCAGTTAAATACACAAACACAATTATCTTACAACAAATCCTTCGGATTACACAATCTGGATGCTTTGGTAGGCTTTGAAACCGAAGATTATAAATATGATTATTTATATGCCAACGGAAACCAATACCCTTCTTACCTGCCGGAAATAGAAAATGCAGGCGATAGCCGTGCTTCAAGCCATGTAGAACGATACAGAATGACTTCTTTCTTGGGACGTATCAATTATGACTACAATAACAAGTATTATTTTAGTGCAAGTTATCGCCGGGATGGCAGTTCCCGCTTGTCAAGAGAAAGCCGTTGGGGAGATTTCTGGTCTATATCCGGTTCTTGGAGACTGAGTGAAGAAGCTTTCATGCAGGATATCAAGCATGTGCTGACCGATGCCAAATTACGTGTATCTTACGGTGTGAACGGTACACAACCCACAGATTTATACGGTTATTTGGGCGTATATGAATTTGGTTATAACTATGCAGGAAATGGCGGTTCGGCTGAAGCTCGTTTTGACAATCCCAATATGAAATGGGAAAAGAATTACGCAACCAACGTAGGTTTGGACGTTACGCTGTGGAACAGATTGTCGATTACTGCAGAATGGTATAACCGAGACACTAAGGATTTGTTGATGAGCAAGAATATTTCAGCCGTGCCGGGTGTAATCAATAGTAGCGGTGGAGCCACTATGCTGATGAATGTCGGCTCTATGAGAAACCGCGGTGTTGAATTTGAAATTAAATCCACCAATATCCAAAACAAAGACTGGTATTGGAGCACATCCTTGAACTTCGGACACAACAAAAACACCTTGTTAAAACTGGACGGCGAACAGAACGAAATGATTGACGGCATAGCCATTCATCGTATCGGAGAGGCTTATCAATCATTCTATGCTTACGAATACGCAGGTGTTGATCCGGAAACCGGATCGGAAATGTTCTACATTAACGGAGAAGATGGAAGTCGTGAAACCACCATACATTCAAATGAGGCCAATAAGGTGATTATCGGTTCGCCCGACCCGAAACTGACCGGTGGTCTGACTAACTTTGTAAGTTGGAAATTCATAGATTTAAACTTTACTCTGACTTACTCTTTGGGCGGTCATGCATACGATGCTGCAACTTGGTTACAGTCTAATGGCGGTACTTACAACTATGTAGGTAATGTTCCGGCATACTATAAGATTGAAGATACCTGGAAGCAACCGGGCGACAACGCTAAATTGCCCCTATTTGCCTATGGCAATAAAAATACGGTTTCTTCACGTTGGATGATGCCTACCGATCACTTACGTTTGAAAAACCTGACCATAGGTTTCACTCTTCCAAGCAACTTGTCCAAAAAGGCCGGAATAAACAAATTAAGAGCTTACATTTCGGGTAATAATCTGCTTACCTGGAAATCCAAAGACTTGTATGTAGATCCAGAAACCCCTGTTGACGGACTGTGTTACTTCGAGACACCTGCATTAAGAACAATTACATTTGGTATCGAACTTGGTTTCTAATTAAAATCTTTACTTAGCATATACATTATGAAGAAAATATATAATATCCTAGCATTAGCAGCAGTCACGACAGGGCTTTCGTCCTGTGTGAATAACTGGCTGGACCAAACTCCTTCTAACGGAACGCCAACAAGTTCCGCCATTACCAATTATAATGATGCCCGCACAGCAATGTATGGTATGTATGATGGCCTGCAAGGCAATTCCACTTACACCCAGTACTATGCAGCTCGCATGTTCTACTATGGAGATGTCCGGGGGGACGACATGCAGGCACGCACTCAAGGTATGCGCACCTCTTCTTGCTATGAAATGCGATATACCGCAGATGATGCCCCAAACATGTGGAATATACAGTACAATGTGATAAGACGCGCCAATCGCTTGATTGAGGCTGTAGATAACAAGACAATTACCGATGCGGAAAATTTTCAGGCTGAATTGGCAAATATCTACAATCAGGCCAAAGTAATACGCGCCTTAGTACATTTTGATTTGGTAAAAGTGTACGGCATGCCCTATACATACGATGAAGGTGCTTCGCTTGGAGTACCTTTCGTTGACAAACCACTGGATCGTGATGCACAACCCGGACGTGACAAGGTAGCCGATGTTTATGCTAAAGTTGTTGCAGACCTGAATAATGCCATCGACTCAGAAGCACTGACCGTATCCAAAAAAGCAGGTGAAAAACAAGGCTATATCGATTTATGGGCAGCTAAAGCTTTGCTGTGCCGAGTGTATCTATACATGAACAAAAATCAGGAAGCCTTCGATTTAGCAAAAGAAATCATCGACGACTCTCCTTATGAATTATGGACTCCCGAACAATACGCTGAGGCATGGGACAAGCAAGATCCGAACCATACAAAAGAAATGATTTTTACATCCGGAAAGTACGTATTTTTTATAAGTGATTGAGAATGAGACAAGTTTTTACCTCATAAAAAGAAGAGGTTACGAATTAGAAATAAACAGAATGTAGCATCCTGCTGTGATTTGCATAACCATCCAAAGAACTCTTTCGGTTGCAAAGGTACGATATTTAATCGGGGATAAAGAATGTTTTAAGATTTTTTATCCTCGATTTTTTGCTTGGATAAATCTGTTTTTATTAAACCATACTCTTCTCTATTCTTTGCTATTTCCATTTCAATCCATTCAAACTTATGTGGCAATGGTTTCTGTTTTTTGAATGGTCTATTTCGTTTGCATATTCTCATCCTTTCGTGTGTTTTGTATAAAAGTCAGCCGTCGTCGCAGAAAGACAGTCCTCGTACCTCAGACTAACTTCCTCCGACTATGGCACGGCAAGAAAAATCCTTGGCGGTATGCCTTGAAATACGTTCCCTGACCGTCATTTTCAAGAAAGCGTATCATTACAGCCGAGTTGAGTTCACCATTATTATATATACCCATGATTCCTGTATAGAATCCACGGTCATAGCCTTCCGCTTCGTGGATTATTTCCATAGTCTTGTCCTTTGGCGCACCTGTTATGGAACCTGCGGGCAACATTGCATCCAATATGTTTCCGATGTGCTTTTGATAGTCGGTTGGTAACTTGCCGCTTATTTCAGAACTGGCCTGGAGAATATTCCCCTTATTGGTATGGAGCACATCAATATAACGGTATTTATCCACCCTTACATGCTCCGCCACACGGCTAAGGTCATTGCGGATCAGATCCACAATGGTAGCATGTTCGGCAGCTTCTTTTTTATCGCTCATCTGCTTATCACATCATATAAAAAAAGGAGAATGGTTAAGTCTGCTTCATAAACCATTCTCCCATTATCTAATTCGAAGTACATTAACTACAGATTCTGTCGCAAGAGCAATAAAACAATGTCACGACCATGAACCTTTGTAATTTATACTTTTATGTATAAAGATTCTATTCAAATCGTTAATTTTTCATCCTCTTTACATGGCTCCTCATTTTGTTCCAATATTCTTATTGGCGTTTTGTACCTGTTGATATGGAACTTTATCTGTTGCAGTTCGACTTTTAGTCTGTTCCTTGTAACTTGAAAAGAAAAAGTTTTTCCCATATCCATTTCCAAATATCACATCGCAAGGTTCGCCCGTATCTTTCCAAATACGAACTTTTGCAGAAAAATCAAACTCCAAAGTTTCTTTTGACTTGTCGTAAGGATATTTTATTTCATAATATTTGCGACCAATATTCTTTTTTATTTTTGCTCTGCCATCATTACTTTTAAACACACCTTCACTAATCGTTGGATGTGTGTTTCTATAATAACCAGGCCCCATTGTTTTTATGACTTCAGAACTTAAATCGATAAGATACTTATTTCTCTGAACTGAGTCCATTTTTTCAAGATTTTGAGCTGAAATACTCAAAAGTGGAAACATGGACATTAAAAATAAAACCAAATACTTCATGTCTTTATGTTTTTATTTGATAACATCATTATATTGAATATCAGGTCTTTTTGTCGGACCAAACGTTATATCCTTATAGGATTCATTGATATTATGCCCTCCTGTTATTTCTGGACCTTCATAATCACGTAAAATTCCAGGCAAATTATATGACTGTGCTAAATCTAAATCATTTTGGGATGGACCTGTTCTTCGTGAAGTTGTTTTAGGACAATAATGGAGTGTTGTATGGCAATGAAAAAAAGCACAAACATCAATGTTTGAAGTTGGTACTCCCAACGATATACTTGCGTTAGTACCTGCACATCCCGTAATGGCAGGACCTTTTACCATTTTTCCTACATAATATTTTCCGCTTGTCTGACTTTTATAAATATTAAAATCCGTACTCGGAGCGAGAAGCAGAACTTGCGGTTTTCTTCATCAAATTCCAAGCTTCATTCATTTGCTTTTTTACTACGTCTTGTTTCAATATCTCAGAAACATCAGGATAAGTATAAGCTCCATTTACAGCTCTTGTTGAAATTTGATTCTCGTTAATAAAAATGTCGTCACTATCGTCTGTACAGGCACAGAACCCCATACTTATAATAATTGACAAAAAAAACAAAATTCTATATTTCATATGATAATTCCTTATATTTAATATCAAATACTACAGATATAATGTTCTATCCTACTTTTCCACCACCAAATGTTTCTGATCCAGCAAGGCTTTTACCATTCATTTTTTCAAAATTTGAGTTTAATACTTTATACGTTAATGCCATTTTTATTTGTGTTTAAGTCCCTTTTAATCCATGCGGCTTAGCCGGGACTGTTGGCTGAGTCGTATCATTCAAAAATCATATATATACATTACAAAAATCATGCCTATTTTATTTTGAGGATTTTATGATGTCAGAGTGTCAGTCCAAACAACTTTAAGCTATAAATACGGTATGCAACTTCTATATAAAACTCAGCCGTCGTCGAAGAAAGACAGTCCTCGTACCTCAGACTAACTTCCTCCGACTATGGCACGGCAAGAAAGATCCTTGGCGGTATGCCTTGAAATAATTCAAGACTATACTGCCAAGGACTTTTCTTTGTTTGCCGTGCTGACAACGGCTGACTTTTATAGCCACAACTCGCAGTTCCATTTTTATCGCACAATCCAAACGCCATGAAACAGTGGCACGCCACCCTTTCATGTCTCAGTAGTACGGCATGAGGAAAAGTGCTTCTTTTTGTCGGTTGCAGGCTAACCGATCAAAAGAAACACCATTCCTTGATTTGTCGTACCATTTTGTTTGCATACTCCACCGCAAGAAAGAAGTCATTGATGTAAACCCCAACGACCACTTTCATGCTTGGCTGCACAGCCTTGGAGAAAACCCGATGCAAGAAGCATGGACAAGCCATACTCTTCTTTCATCGGAATTTCTCTGAAGGCTGTGCCATTATTGTATGCGATTTCCATTTTCCTAAAAACATATGCAAAACAGTATTTATATCCATTTCTCAGAAATGAGTATGCGATAATCGTGCTGTCCAAAACTTCCGTGAAGTTTCTATTTTCATTTGCCGCTCTGATTTTCTTTCCTCCACAAGGTCTTTCCTTTTGGCATCAACCGTTATCGTGCAGGTGCAAAGGTATGGCAGCGGGCTTTGGAAATAAAAAGGTCGAGCCTTCGGTTTTCGAAAAAATCTCCACACCGTTGGGTAGTATTTTTCCGAAAAACCTTGTATTTCCAGCCTCGCCGCCCTTGAAAGGCACCTGAAACGAAACGACCGATGCGACAGGAAGACGCAAAAAAAAATGTCGGAAAAGGGAGCGACAAAAGGTGAAGAAACGAGAACTTCCCTTCAGTTCCTGGAACCGCAAATAAATTTAATTCAAGGCTATATGACAACAAACATCAACATAACACAGACTTGGTGGAGATTACTCTCCGCAGTCGGCTCAACCCTCATCACTTTGGTGGCTTGGTTGGGATATATGGCTCTCTGCATGGTCGGTGAAGTCATATTGGGAATTGTGAAGTTCATCTTCGGTATCATCATTTCCATTCTTTCTATGGTGGTACTGATTGGAACATTCATTTGGTTATTAACACTTTAAAGTACAAGCGATATGAACAGAAGCATTGAAGCGATACCTACATGGTCACTCTGCTACATCATCAATGGCGATGCAAGCGGACTGACGGACGAGGAAATCCGTATGGTGGACGAAGCCATACGCAAGAACAATATTGAGATAGTAAGTCCGAGATACAACGATGACATGTGCACAGGACCTTACTTCAGCCATTATCCGTTCTTCGGACTGCCTACAGAAGTTGAGGACTGCGACATCATCTATCATGAGTAACAACCCCTTTAACAACATCAGATATGAACACTACAGAATATTTCAAGAGAACCATACAAGCCTATTTGGAGGAGCGTGCTATGGAGGACGAACTCTTTGCAGCCAAGTATGACAACCCCGACAAGAACATAGACGATTGCGTCACCTATATCCTTAATTGGGTACAGAAGAGCGGTTGCAACGGCTTTTGCGATGACGAGATATATGGGCAAGCCATCCACTACTACGAGGAGAAGGACATCGAGGTAGAAAAACCATTGAACTGCCAAGTGTCTGTTAACCACCATATTGAACTCACAGAGGAGGAGAAGGCACAAGCAAGACAGGAAGCTATCCGCCAATATCAGCAAGAGCAGATGAACAAGATGCGTAACAGAGATACCGCCAAACGCATCTCACAGAGAACGGAAACAGAAGTACACCAACCATCATTATTCGACACGTTATGAAACCAAGAACGAAATATCAGAAGCAAGTCGTAACCTCAAACAAGGGGTTACGACCTATCAAGGGAGCGCAAATGCAATGGGCATTCCGTGAATGTCTTGACCACTATGCCTTTCAGTTGAAGCACGGACAGACCACCTGCATGGACTGCGGACACACTTGGACTACGGACGAGGATGCGGACAAATGTGTCTGCCCGAAGTGTAAGGCAAAGTTGGAAGTGCAGCGCACCAAGCGACAGAAGGCAATGTCTTCTACCTATTTCTGCGTACTCACCGAGCGCAAGGGACTACAACTTATGCGAGCATATCAGATGAAAGCCTATTACCGCAAGGGACAAAAGGCAGACATTTATTGTTGGGAGGTGGCACGCTATTGGATGAACGAGAAAGGCAAGGTGGAGGTTATGGCACGTAAGCGCACAATGGGTATCTATATGGACACGTTCTGCTACGACTCCGACATTGAACTGCGCAAGGACAACACCACCTATCAGCATATTGCCTCATTTCCGGTCTGCCCCGATATGAAAGTCATTCCTCAGATATGGCGCAACGGCTTTGACGGAGCGTTTCACGGCATCGAACCGCTTACATTGTTCAAGGCGATGCTGACAGACCACCGCATCGAAACGATGATGAAACAATGTCGTTACGGACACGTCCGCCACTTCATAGACCATCCACGGCACTTGGAAACTTGTTGGAATGCCTACAAGATAGCCAACCGCAACCATTACCTTATTACAGACATCGGCAAATGGGCGGACTACATCTGTATGTTGGTAGAAATGGGCAAGGACATCAGAAGTCCACATTACATTTGCCCCGACAACCTTGAAGCCGAGCACGACAGAATATCCGAGAAAATCAGAGCCAAGAAAGAAAAGGAGCGCACCGAGGAGGAGATACGCAAGGCATTGAAGAACGAGGACAAGTTCAAGGAAATGAAGAGCCGTTTCTTCGGTTTAATGTTCACGGACGGCAATATCGTGGTGAGAATGCTTGAAAGCGTCAGGGAGCACGTTCTTGAGGGCAAGGCGATGCATCATTGCGTAGGCAGCGGTACAAACTATTCACTCAATCCCGACTGCATCATCTTCTCAGCAAGAATAGCCGAACAAAGGGTTGAGACCGTGGAGTTTTCACTCGAACAGATGAAAGTCGTACAATGCCACGGACTACAGAACAAGGACACCGAGCACCATGCCGACATCATCAACTTGGTGAACAGCAATGCAAGACTTATAGAGCAACGAATGGTTGCAACGACATGAAATCTATATCGGCGAAGCGATGAAAATTCGTTCTTTAACACAATTACCATAGATTCACCAATAGGAACAAGGCGTTCACATCTGTTTTTGTCTTGCGGAGATGTATGTATCCAGAGTCAAGATTCACATCCTCATTACGCATATATAAAGCCTGTGCTATAAAGTAATCGAAGAATGACTGGCATGGAAATGATAGCTGTTTTCATACAATTGTTAAACAAACGGCTGCTATCGGCAGCTGTAAACAATTGAGATATTTGGTCATGTGTGTATATATAAGGTGTAAACTCCGATTTTGGTTGCTTTGGTATAATCGGTATATAACATACGCATCCATTGCGGCACATCAATGAGGTCAGTTGGCGCAATACAAGATATTTGCCATAAATAGTGATCTCTTTATCTGATATCCGTGATTTATGCCATCTCTTAACAAACTCTTCTGTTATATGTGGTTCCTGCAATCCTATGGAATTAGCAAAATCATCAAATTCTTTAAGTATCCATCTTACACGAGAATCAACAATACCCATTGATTTCCGGATTTCCAACATTCGTTTAATGTATGGAGATAAAACACAACTGTAATTGAACTGTTCAGCCATCTTGATGCTAATAAAATTATTGCATAATTGCGCTTGCCCAAAGCACTACTTCGCGATACAGAATTTTCTATAACCTTAATCTCTTCCGTTGTATAATATGATGGTATGCGTTCTTTCTTTCGTAATTTATATGTAGCGAAGAATTCCTCAAATCGTCCATCTATAATGTTCTCTTGTCTCCAAAAAAGAAAGAGGCATCGAATAATAGACAAAGTCTTTTCCCTGTTTAGCTGTTGGGAAGAAAGAAACCGTATAACATGTTCCTCTGTTATCTGCTTTATATTTTGTACTCCAATCATATCTAAGTAATACAAAAATTACCCAAACATGAACAATAGTGCTTTAACGTATTTTTGCCACGGCGTAAAGAAATCAAATGT